>Ga0214218_1000494_pt1 | contig 9462 bp, 10 predicted proteins | sample TroBogypolimnion_39_FD_153056 | JGI IMG/M metagenome (GOLD analysis project Ga0214218, IMG submission 153056) | Freshwater microbial communities from Trout Bog Lake, WI - 12JUL2007 hypolimnion | ecosystem: Environmental > Aquatic > Freshwater > Lake > Hypolimnion/Profundal zone | place: Trout... | reverse complement strand
AAAAACAAGAAACATTAGACCAATGAAGATTTCAAGCCGAATTGGTTGGAATCCACACAACAAAATTGTCACTATAGAGCAACGCATTTTTTATTTGCTGATTATTCAGGGAAAGAATAAATCATATTAGAATTTCGCGCAATTTGTCGATTTTATCGTTTGGTATTTGATCGATGAATGCAAAATCTTTTTTTAGGCTTTTGTAATACAAAATTGTGTTTTGCAGACTTGCTCTTTTTGTCGGGTCCGGATCGATGTTTCTCGACAAAATCGCAATCAATTTGTTCATTATTGTCCCTTTCAATGCAAAAACTCCAGCAATGCTCCCAATCAGGCGAATGTACAATAGGCTCAAGCTATAATTGTCCCAAGTCTCAATGTATTTCATTAGGTCGTTGATTATGAACGAACTCTCTTTATCCAAATAACTGTTTAAAAATTTGAAGCATTCGTTCCTGTGCAGATCTTTGTAAGATTGAGAAAAAAGGTTCAAAACCATTAGATTTGATATGTAATCGTCGCAGATGGTATTTAATGCGAGTTCCGTCATTGTTTCCATCTTGTTTTCAATTAAATATCGCATTGCGTAGACTTCCAACGGTTTATTCTTTGTAATTGTTGTTGTGAATGATTCATTCGCATCCAATATCGATTGTTCAAAATGTTGAATCTTCGGTTTGTATGTTTCATCGAAAAACAAGCAATCGGGAGACAAACGATAATAACACACACCGGCTTGATTCAAATTGAGCAAGCTTATCAATAGGTGCGAATACGAGTCTAACGCGTGATAAATGACGAGTTTCGGGGTCGGCAAAACAATAAAAAAATCATTGAATCCCATACCTTTGTAGCGAATATACTTGCAAAGCACATATTTTTTATGTTTGATTTCGGTATTTTCTATGACATTGTCTCGCATTTGTCCTATTTTGATGAATTCGTAATCATACATTACGTCGTAATAAAATTGATAATATGGCACCTTTTTCAGTCGATCGCATATTTTGATTTCATTTTCAGTCAAAAAAGAAAGAAGTTTCGTCTTTGTATACGAATTGATTGCATTTTGTTCAACATCGATTGTATTGGACGTCATGTTACAACCCATCAACTCTGTATTTATGTCCATTGAATAATTGTATACAGATATTTTAATTCCTTATCAGCATAAAATATCTGTTTTTGTATGTTTTCTTTATTTTGTCGTGAATTTCAACCGAGTCGGTAATCCCAAGTTGAAACAGCTTGCCGACTTCTTTGCAAATTAGGTCCGTTTCTAATTTACAAAATTCCGCAAATCCAATCGATGGTTTTACGTCGACATTGACGTGTTTGTCAATTGCATCCAACAACTCCTTGTTGATTCCAACATATTCGCGCCTCTCCTTCGGTGCTCTTTTTACAGTGCTCTTTTTTCGAAAATAATATCTGGCACTTTTGAACATTTTGTCTAGAATGTTGCCGCTGTAACCCAGGCCCGTTAGGCGCCGAACCTCTTCGCCGATCTTTTCTTCGTTTTCGTCGACCCACTCATTCCACGCGACCTTGAAATCCTTTCTGTCATCGTATTGATGTATTTTTGAGAATACGTACAATTGTTCGACGAAGACGGCGTCGAACTTGTAACGATAAATATTCGATGTTCTTGTATCGGCCATGTGTAATTTAAGTTGATGATAATATACAATAAGTTTTTCATTTCATTTTTTTTATTATTTGTTATAAGCATGAACAGTGAAACGTATGCGATATATTGTCAACCGTATTATGACACGAAAAATCAAGAGTATAGAAACATTATAACTATAAATGCGATGCCAAAGGGACCTTTGGCATCTATGGTGAGACGCGTAAAATTTGATCCTGTGAGTCCTTACAAGTGTGACGGTCAATCTTGTGGTTACGCAATAATGAAAGGGTGCAACAATTTCATGCCGATGCACGAATTGCCGACGCTTTTTTCATTTTTGATGACAAACGGTTACAAAATAGATACGAGTTTAACCAAGATGTTAAATGCGAGCGAAGTTCGTATACATTCTGGCAACAATCTGATTGCATTTATTTCGTAAAAAATTGATATAAAATTGTCGCGTATATATTAGACATATACACGACAATGGATAAAAAGGAGGACGACATTGTTGCCAAATATATGGCACAGTTAAACGAACAACAACGCAAGGCACTTGAGCTCGCAAAAAATCATCTTGGCACGTCGTTCAACGTGAACAAAAGCAATGGCTTCAAGGATTGGGTGAACAAAAAAACCTAATACTGTTTATTCTAATATTGTTTATTTGTTTTGATTTTTTTTGTTTTTCGATGTTTGAATGGTTTGTTGAATTTAGTGATGGATCGCTCTAAGCGTTGAATCACTCGGTTTCTCTCGCGGATCATTCCGCCGTATTGTCTTATCGAAGGTTTTTCTTCTTCCATTGAATTATCTGTCACCGGGCTACTAGAAGCAAAACTGCTACTAGAAGCAAAACTGCTAGGAGAAGCAAAACTGCTAGGATTTGTAACAGATTCGTCGACTGCATCCATGACGGTCGAAGCAACGTCTGTGACTGTTTTAGTTGTCTTGGAAGCAAGGTTTACACCAGCATTAACAATGTTTGACGCTTGATTTATATCGTCGAGAAGTAAAACAAATGGTCCTACACCCGGAATAGAACCAACTGTGTTTATACCTACTCTTGTGGCTGCTTTAGATGCCTTATCTGCCGCTTCTTCTGCCGATTCTATGGTCGATTCAATACCAGCCTTTATTGGCGCTTTGGTTTCATCCACGATTTTCTTGGCCAAATTACCAGCATTTTCGATTGCAGTTTCCACTTTGGCTTCAAGGACTGGATTGTTTAACATCTCAATACCCGTCATCACTGCAGCCGACGCTTTATCCTCCAACAACTCGATCTTGTCATTGATTATATCCATCGCCGCATCTTTTCCCGCATCAATTGTATTGTAGACGACGTTTTTTCCGGTTTCAATTGTATTGTATGCAACGTTTTTCCCGGCATCAATGGAACCAACAGCGGCATTTTGTAAAAAACCTTGTATACTTCTCTCGTCTTGTTGGGGACCATCTGGTTCGTTGGAACCGCCTCTATACGTATATTTATGTTTTTTCATTGTCTGCTTGTTTTTTTTTGTTTTTCTTCTTTTCGATAGTTTCATACTTATACTATCACAAGTTTTAAATTTATGATACAACTCTGTTTTTGAAATCCGCAAACGTCATTTTGTATTTCTTGTTCACTAGTTTTTTGTCTACTTTTTTTAAAATGCTAAAATTTGTTATTTTACCCTGATAAGAATATCTGTTTGTATTACCCTTTAATACAGTTTTTTCGTTTTGGTTGGTTGTTGTCTTGACATTTTGAATATTATTTTTTGCAGGAGCTCCGGTGTTCACCCGCCCGGTTGCAACATTATAGCTTTTAAATTTAGTAAACACGCTCTTTTTTTGATCGGGGATCGCCGTTTTATTCTTTTCTGTTTCCATTTCTTTCTCTTTTTCTTGAAGTAGAATTTTTTGTTGGCATTCTTTTAGTTCAGCGTCCATATCTACATACAGCGATGTACAGTGGAACGTAATAACATATTTTCTACAAACAGGTTCTAAATATCTGTAAGGGATTGAACTGTCACTGTAATACTCAAATGTTTCTCGCTTTGCATTATACATCATGATGACGTTTCCAAGAGGAGTAGTCTCAAAAACAAAACAATTTGACAATCCATCAAATAAATGTCGTTGATTTGTTTCAGCCACAATCGATTTAATTTTATCGACATACCTGTTTTCATATTTTTCTTCCTTTTTGATTCTTTTTATTTTATGTGGAATTTCTTGCACTTGTTTGTTTCCAAACAGTTTGTTTATCCCAAATAATAAATAAAAAAATATACCAATTACTCCAAGCTTAAATTCAAAGTTGTCGGTTGTTGTGACTTCACAAATTTCAAGTTTGTTGTTTACAACACCACAGTAATTCAATATGTTAAAAATGAAGTTATTTAAAAACATTCCATATGTTATAGACATACGTATATATCCTATTTGTGTTTAAGCATATTTTATCGATACAAAAACAAATGCAAATGTGCTAATGCAGATGAAATTAAATATACGGAGAACAAACTAAAGACCAAGATATCAACGGCTTCCATAATACCTAAAGTATATACATTTTTACACATAATCAGCGGTATTGTTTATTCCAGCAAATAAAGCATTAATTTCGTTTGTAAGGATAGGTAGCTTGATTAATTCATATGTCTTTTCTATCGCTTCGGGGTGGAGTCTCACCAGAAACAAGTCCGTTACGCGTTTGTCGTATTTAGATTCAATAATAGCCTTATACGTGTTCAATTGTAATGCATAGTGCCAGAAATTCGAATCTGGTAAATGAGATATAGAATACGTCAGCGCAAACTTATTGTAAACATTTATTCGAGTGATGTCCTTTGCTCGCTTCCAGTCATATATAGAGAGGGTCCCATCTGGATTTTCGTAGACCATGTCAATCGATCCGGCCAGTTTGAGATCTTCGTTATAAACAGTCCACTCTGTTCTGTAGGGTTTCAAGTGAGGCATATCCTTAATAAATTCTAGAAAGTATTTCCATTCCAGGCTATCGTTGGTTGATGGTGTGTCTACCCGAAGTTGTTTGTGCGTATACGGATACGGAATAAGTGGGTTGTTCATGAAGCATTCAATGTCGAAGTGAAGGGCTGTGCCAGCCCCGGATGCGGATGCGCCGCTGTCTGACCATTGTTGTTTTATTTGGTCTCCAGTAAGCCCCCAATATTTGTGACCTACTTTCCACCCCTTGCCCTTCATCATTGATTTGATTATGGAATCCGCGTCAAAATGAGGAAAGTGTGAGTGATTCCATGTCGTGACTGATGTATACTTGTTGTCAGGGTCTGTTAATATTGTATATTTGTGTCCCTCTTCGGTGAAGCGAATGTGTTTGTCACGTTCATGAGGATTCGATAGGGCTAAAACGTTATTTAATACTGACATAAGTGTTTATTGTTGTCTTGTTTGTAAGGCTCGTTATAAAATTCAATTTTTTTTGATAACCAAAAAAATTGACGTCTATGACCGTGATCGCCTGCTGTGTCGCCTAGTGGGTTTTATCCTGTGTTTTGCCCCTCCTGTAGACCTTTTTCGAGTCTTACGACGCCGCTTGACAACAAAATAATCGCCTCTAAAATCATCGTTCAATAACATGACGTGATTTTGATTGTTCGCCAAAAAATCATTCACAAGCCTTTCTTCTAAAGGCTCTTTTACACTCGGGATGTTTAACAGATGATCCAGGTCGTCGCTGGTAAGTTTGGTAACGTAGTGTTCTTTTGACCCGTCGTCGTCGATGTCTAGCGATATGTTTGCGACGTCTCCGTTATAGTCGGCCTCCCAGTTAATTTTATTGACTTTACTTTTACCATTTTTCCGTATGACCGTTTTTGTTATTCCTTTGTTTTTAATGTATGTGCCCTGCATATAATACTTTTAGAATATACTTTTCAAAAAGTTTATTCTAAAAGTATTGTACATGGAACTCAATTTTGAAGAATTAGATGCAGGAACCAATAATTTCAATAACAACTATTGGAGTAATCAAAACACAAACACCCCCCAAAAAAAGGAAAAATTATCATATGACGATATTTTGGGTTCATTGAATTTAGTTGTTCACAATGGGGTATTGCAAAAGATTCAACTTAAACGTCCTGCTACTGTTCCAGACGTAGATCCTCAAACGAAAAACAGTTACATCTACAATAAATTTTTCAAAGACTACAAGCCTGTAGAACCTCAAAAGACGAGAGAAGAACTACAACAAGAACAACTTCAACGACTTTTAGAACAAAAACGGATTGCGCACATTAAATCTAAAAAGCTTTTATTCAATACGAGCAACATTCACGTTTCGACAAATCAAACCGGCCTTAATAAAATGTTCAGGTTCTCGAGATAATCAAATTACTGTCTGGGTCCGTTTTCTTAGAGTCTTCGGTCGTATCTATATCATCCGTCGTGTCGAGGAATTCTAGGTTTGTGTTTTCTTCTTCGATTATAGTTTCTGTATTGTTTTCATATTGACGAATCCTTCTGGACGATGATCTAGGCGAAGATGCGGCCATTTTCATAGAACTCGAATGTGACGGATATTCGAGGTCGCGTTTAAGCATCGAATTCTCTCTACTCAATTGATTGATTGTTGCATCCATTCTGTGAATTTCGTGTGTCATTGCTTGAATTTGTTCTTTGTTGTCATCATTTGGTTTTACGTTTTGACTTGTTATTTTCCACTCTTCGTATTTTTGTTTGTCTATTTTATCCTGGTCTGGAACAGAATAACAAAACGGCCAACATACGATATTTTTTGTCTCGTTTTCCTTTTTCTTCTGTTCTTTTCTTCTTAGTTTTGTTTTGATATTTGAAATTCTTTCAATTTCTAGCATTCGTTTTTCCTCTTCTTTGATTCGAAATTTGTCGTCGTCCTCCTTATCTTTGAACGGGTCCATAATTCCGCTAATAAACTTGTTTATGCTCTCAGGTTCCTTTAAATTCAACGTTTTGCGACAACAGAAAAAACTGAGAAACCAATTGTTCTTTATAATTTCTGCATTGAGTATTTCTTGCAGGAACATTTGATCGACGATTGAAAACGCTGACTTCAAAACGAGTATCTCTTTAATGTAATCCTTTTTCATGTTGAACAAAGCAACCAATCGTTTTTTTTGAGATGCGTCCAAAACATACTTTGCTTCTTGTATTTTGTTAAAATACCGAATTTCATTTTTGATGTTTTTTAACGATGTGATTGCCCTCTTCTTTTTATCTTCTATCTTTTTTATTATGGAGAACACGTTCGTGTTGTAAATAATGGGATAAAGCAGCCGTATTTCATGCGGGACAATAAACTGATTCGTTTCTTTGATTTCGGCAATCTTCGTCTCGACAATCTCTAGAGTTTTGATCAACTTGTATTCTATTTTGTCGCCATCGACCACGTTTCCAGAAGTGACTTCGGGAGATAATAAAATGGCGCCCGAAGTGAACTCGACTGTCGATTGAAGTTTGTCGTATTGGTGCGCGGATATTTTATATGCCTCTGCGCGCGCATCCAATTTCAGGTAGTTCACAAGGGACAACAAAAAGGCAATTACCGCGTTGACGGATGATATGAGAACTGCTCCCCAATAGTAATCTTTGATGAACGATGCTAGGACCGTCGCTGTCGCCGAAAGCATAATCGCAGGCATCATCAGTTTGTTCAATCTCGTCTCCGAGAACGATTTTGATTCCATGTAAATTATTTTTTGGCCCTTCAAATAGCTTGCCAATATGTCGAGCGAATTTGAATATTTGTGCGGTTTGTCGAAATAGTTAGAATCGACAGTGTTCTCGACTTGCTTATACGTCAGGCGTCTGTATTCGACCTTTGTTCCCATTTCAATATCGAGGTCTTGGTTTACTGGTATCATCATAGTGTCGGTTTCGCTGTTGTTATCGCTATCATCGTTCGTGTCCTCTAAATCGCTTCCCTCCTCGACTGCGTAAATAGATTCGAATGCTTCAGTTATTGCAGGACGCGCGGTTACTCCGTGCAATCGAATAACCTTCCCGAAATGTTCCATATACAATTTGAATATTTATTTATTTTTATACGCGGTTATATATAGAATGTCCAAAACGCGCAAAAATAGTTTCGTCAAGGGATGGAAACGAGAGAAACCCGGCTTTCACCAAAAAACGGTCATGCTGAAGAAATGTGGCAGGAAATGTTTTTTAGGCCCAGACAAATCATTCCCGATATGCAAAAAAAACACCTGCAAGGTCAGTTCTCATGGGGTATACGCGGCCTACATAAGATCTCGACAATACAGAAACAAGAGCAGGGTTGATAGAAATGTGTCGAAACGCGCAAATCGACTCCTCATTAAGATGGGAGCAAAACGCTAATGAATATATTTTATTCGAATTTAAAAATAAGATATATTAATGAAAATGAAAATGAAACGATTACAGGTGCATCCTTTAGAAAATGATTGGGGGTTGTTCATAGATATCGAACATGCAAACACCGATCAAGAAATTATCTGGGCGAATCATTATTTGTATACCATTTACGAAGACGAACGGGAATTTGAAAAGAATTTTTTACGAAGTGTAATCGAATATATGCGTCGGCTGTTTGACAAACTGTTTCGCGTATGTTCAACATCGTGATTTTTATAACAATGCAATATTATTTGCGGGAACGTTACCCGCTTGTGTAAATGAACCTGTCGCATATATCAAGTGGTTTGTATCTGCGAGTATACTCGAAATATAACCATTGCACCCGCAATAATATACCCACACCGAGCCAGTCCATTTTGCTATTTTAAAATTGTGTTCATTATTGTTGGATACCCAATATGATAATAATATATTGTTATCATTGTCGATACTTATGCTGGAAGTTATTATGAACGGCGAATCTAAAAACCCGGGACCAATTATGCTCCAGGAGTTTGTTGAACAACTCCACTTTGCCATGCTTTTTACTGGCGTTGTTCCTGCATAATCCCACATACCTCCGGTGTACAAGCAGTTGTCGGTTGAATTGTATACTATGCATGAACACATATTATATCCGGCATATACTTTATATGTTAAACCATCGCCAAGACTAGACCACCTATGTGTCGTCGCGTATGTAAAACTTGCTATGTTGTTCGCAGAAACATCGTGTATTGTATCGAACTTCCCGCCGACATATAGATTGTATGAACTATCAAAGGCCATCGTTTGAATTTCGCAATTTTGATAACTGCTTAAATCAATGTCAGCCCATGACCCTGACCATTTCTGTATATACGAATTTGTGTTGTCATAAGAACTTGCAACTATATTATTGCTGTTATCGATAACAATCGAATAGCACGGATATGCAATTCCATTACCTAAAGCAGACCATATATTGTTGCTGCAATCCCACTTCGCTATGTTTGTTGCGCCTCCAACTCCGGTTATGGTAAATTCTCCGCCCACATACAATAAATCGTTTTTATACGCCAGTGCATTGACGTTGCCCGTCAAACCTAGACCGAAGGGATTAGACCATGCGCCCGTTGTCGTATTCCACTGAGCAATATTAGACGATACGACATTCCCTGATTGCGTAAATTGGCCACCAACATATAATTTTCCATTTGAACCGCGAACTAGCGGACAATTGTAGTTTAAATTTATCTCGTTTAACCCGCTTCCAAATGGGTTCGTCCATCCACAATTGGAGTATCTGGTTGTTTGGGGGTTGTAAACCATGTATCTCACGTAATTATTGATGCCACATATATTGTTACCAAAAAGATTACCGCTAGGATCTATGATCACTCCGCTCACATCAACCATGGTTTGGAGTCCAAGTGTCGTTGGACATGCCA
>Ga0214218_1000454_pt1 | contig 10125 bp, 8 predicted proteins | sample TroBogypolimnion_39_FD_153056 | JGI IMG/M metagenome (GOLD analysis project Ga0214218, IMG submission 153056) | Freshwater microbial communities from Trout Bog Lake, WI - 12JUL2007 hypolimnion | ecosystem: Environmental > Aquatic > Freshwater > Lake > Hypolimnion/Profundal zone | place: Trout... | reverse complement strand
AGGCAGAATGGACGAGCGAGATAAACCACTGGTTCCCATGGCTTTGACTTGATTGGATTTGACATATTCCGACATCGTTGTGACGGCATCAAACATCATATTGACTTGACCACCTATCACGTCGGTACGCGCGCCCGAACTTCCTTTATAAGGAACATGCAGAATTTTTACCCCAGCCATCGAGTTAAAAAGCTCACCAGCAAAATGGTAAGGAGTGCCTGTTCCAGAAGAGGCAAACGTGAGAGCATTTGGATTTGCTTTTGCGTACTGAATTAACTCTCCTACATTTTTAAATTGGAGGGATGGGTGAATGACCAATACCAAGTCCGAGTAATTAATCGGTGCTATAGCCACAAAATCCTTCATTAAATTGAAAGGTTTGCCATCAACTAAAGACTCATTCACAGTTTGAGTATTGGACATCATTAATAAGGTATAGCCATCTGGGGCAGACTTCGCGACAAAATCGGTACCAATAATAGAACCTGCACCAGGTTTGTCATCAACGATGAATGGTGTTTTCAATTCATCCTGAAGACGAAGTGCAATAAAACGAGCGTAATTGTCTGCTGGGCCACCAGCTGCAAATGGGACAATAATTTTTACTGGTTTACTGGGGTATGTTTGCGCTAAGCATGGCAAGGCCATGGTCAATAAAAAAAACGTTACTAATTTTAGTATTTTCATGTGTGTCTCCAGTTTTGTGCTGATCTGAATATTTTTATTAATTTGGCAACTCAATTAATGTATCATGCCTGCTGAGTCAGCAAGCTCGAACCCATTTGATCCCCAAGATTAGTTCGCTCCGCCATGCGCCTCGCATTTATTTTGGATGAGCTTACGTTCACTATCAATCCTTCCAATCAACGAAAAATACAGATTTGTATGTCCCATTGGCAATAGATGGGCGGCCTTATCAATCTCATTTAACTCTTTTTCAATAACATTGAGTGATGATGATTCAGTTGCGTTATTGATATCAATATGAATTATTCGCAACCTTTGCATCAATTTATCGACATACTTTTCGATAAACCAATTATAAATTTTCGGCAAGAATTTAAATAAAGGGAGCACAACGCCTAAGGTGGCTACCAATACAGCAAATAAGCGTACAAAATAATTAGTTACCCAAAATGGTAGATATCGATTGATAAATGAGGGGCCGTTTCGATAGTAGTCCAACGCTTCGCTAGACATTGGATACCCAATATCGTATTTAGTTGGAAAAGTTCCAGCAGTATGAAAAGGTCCAAAGCCATTGTGTACCTCTTCCAAAACTTGGGCGAGCAGCGAGATGATTTGTGGGTGTAAATCTTGTCGAACTAGCACTGAGGTTGTGGTGGCAATGATATTGATATCATGGGGTGGAATATTTTTTTCAAAATCAACCACTCCAGCAGGTAGAACTAAATGTCTAAATTGAGGAAAAATTCTGGTTAAGGCTTCAGCTCGTGGAAAGTTAAGTAGTCTGATAGAAGGGTCTCGAAGCAACTCTTGGATTGCAGGGATGCTAAAAGCACCGGTAGCAATAATCGCATCGACCCTACCCTCACGCAAGGCCCTTGTAGCTTGCGCACCAGATAGGAGCGAATCAGCTTTTGAAGTGCTCGTATCCAAATGAATTGCTTGAGCAAACCGATGTCGTCCAGTGCCCTCAGGACCAATGGCAATACGTTTACCTTTTAATGAATCAATATCAGACCATTCTTTTGTAGAACGATAAAAGATCCAATACGGTAAATAGGCAACTTGCCCAAGAGACATAATCTCTTTTGATTGAGTGCGATCTACAGCGCCTTCTGAGGCAAAGCCAACCTGGTAATTTAATTTAGGATCAGTCAGCCTCGCCAGATTTTCTCCGGTACCTTCTGAATTGACTAATTCAAGAGCAACACCTGATCGCGCAAGAATGGCTTCGTACTGTTTGCCGAAAACCTCATTAGCGCCATTTTTGATACCCGTCGTCACCATCAAGGTTTTAGGCGGGGTTGGTAAATAGTGATCTACAGCAACCCAGATAAGAGTGGTAGTCGCCAACAATCCAGCCAAGCTAAGCAAAAAATAAGTACCAAGCTTTTTGAACATGGGCTACCTTAAAAGTGGGCTTAAATGATCATACGCCGCTTTTTCTAACACCATTGACCAAACCCTATTTAAGGCTTGAATGGCATAGCTAATTAAAAGTTCGCAAAACTAATTGATGCTTTGCATCAAAGTAAAGAGCTCCTTTTGCCCCTCAAAGCCTATTCCCGGGCGATCGGATAAGTAGATCATTCCATTCTCGACCTGAGCATCATCCGCAAATCCTGCAAATGCGCCAAATACTCCAGGGTAAGCCTCACAACCACCCAAACCAAAGCCGGCAACGATTGCCAAGGTCATTTGATTGCCACCATGTGGGAATACGGAATGTCTACCCCAACCTTTTCCCCGCATTAACTCAAGAGATTTGGAGAACTGCACAATCCCGTAAGACTGAGGGACATCAATTTGCACAATATCGCGATCTGCTCTCAGCTTTCCAAACTGCAAGAGATTGCGAATATCTTGAGTAGAAAAGAGATTTTCTCCGGTAGCAATTGGAGAGTCATATAAATTAGTAAGCTCATCAAGCAAAGCAAAATCAAGTGGATCAGTCGGCTCTTCAAGCCACTTCAATCCATAAGGGGCCAATGCTTTGGCATATCGTAGCGCGCTATCTCGACCCCAAGCGGCATTCGCATCAACCGCTAAAGCGCTAGCACTTCCTATAACTTTGATTGCGGCATCCAAACGGCGCAAATCCTCATCTAGCGGTGCACCTCCCACCTTGATTTTCATTACCCGGTAACCCTCATTCAAGCGGGAACGTATCTCAGCCTGCAACTCAGAAATACCCTTCCCAGGTGCGTACCAACCACCCCCGACATAGCAAGGGACTTTAGTTTGTACCTTGCCATCATTAAATCTCTCTGCCAATAAAACATGTAATGGCTTATCTGCAATTTTGGCAACCGCATCCCAAACAGCAACTTCAATTGTTCCAACTGCAACAGATCGCTCTGTATGACCACCTGGTTTCTCGCGCTGCATCATGCAAGCTAAAATTTTTGCAGGATCAAAATTTTCACCAGAAGCATCCAATAGTGAATCTGGATCTGCTTTCATAATTCTAGGCACTAAGCGTGAGCGCATTTGCTCGCCACAGGCATAGCGACCGGTAGAATTAAACGCATAGCCAATCACTGGCTTCCCAGATCTCATGACATCAGTATGAACAGCCACTACCGATGTAGTCATCTCGCTAAAGTCGAATACTGAATTGCGCAAAGTTGAGCGCAATGGGACTGAAATCTCACGGATGCTGGTGATTTTCAAAAAAATTCTCCCCGAATATGGAATTTATATTATTGTTAGAAAATAATTAAACAAGAGTTTAAATAATATAGCTTATTTAATACTCAGGAGGCTTTGAATGCACTTGTATGCGGAGTTTTCTCGGCGGTTCATTAGAGGTGTAGCGGCAAAGATGATAGTCACCCTTTGCCTGCTAACTTGTATCGCCTTAGTTTCCAATGCATCGTTCGCGCAATCCAGCTGGCCAAGTAAACCCATTACGATCATCGTTCCATTTCCCCCCGGAGGAGCTACTGATGCTCTCGCGCGGGCTGTCGCTAGTCGCCTTGCCCCCATTCTTGGGCAACCAGTCATCATTGACTATAAGCCGGGCGCAGGTGCAACGTTAGGTGCCACTATTGCTGCCAAGGCGCCAGCCGATGGCTATACGCTATTAATGGGGGCTGTACACCATACTATCGCAGCCAATGTATACAAGAACTTAAGTTATGACTTTCAAAAAGACTTTGTCCCAATTACGATCGTAGGAGTTGTGCCAAATATTCTAGTAGTCAACTCGAACAAGTCAATTTATAACGTGAAAGAACTGGTTGCCCAAGCAAAAAGTGAACCGAATAAACTGAGTTACGGGTCCAATGGGAATGGCACGGCCCAACATTTAATTGCAACACAATTTCAAATGCTCACTGGCACCGCACTATTGCATGTCCCCTACAAAGGAAGTGCGCCACTCACTACAGATCTATTGGGGGGGCAAATTGATATGTCTTTTGATGCCAGCACCAGTACCTTGCCCCATATTAAGGCTGGCAAATTAAGAGCTCTAGCGGTCATCACTCCCAAGCGAAGTAACCTTTTACCCCAAGTGCCAACTTTAGCAGAGGCTGGTGTTCCAGGTATCACTATCACAACATGGTTTGGCTTGCTTGCTCCTGCCGGAACTCCTAAACCCATTGCAAACCTACTACATAATGCTGTTATCAAAGCAATGCAATCCCCAGAATTTAAAGCCCAACTTGAAGATGCTGGCGCAGAACCGGTCGGCAACACCCAAGAAGAAATGGCCAAGCAAATTTCAGATGAAATTGAAAAATTTGCAACGATTATACGAATTGGAAAAATAACTGCCAACTAATATGAAAAAATTTACTGCGCCCCACATCTTGTTAACGCTAGCTCAAATATACTTTGGTCTTTTTCTTATCACTCCTCACGCTCAGGCTCAGGATTATCCAAATAGGCCAATCAAAGTCATTATCCCTTTTGCCCCTGGCGGTCCATCCGACATTGTCGGCAGAGTACTGATGCAACAAATCAGCGAGAACCTCAATAAACCCATCATCATTGAAAATAAACCTGGGGCAGGCTCGAACATCGGAATTCAGCAAGTGGCTAGAGCAACTCCTGATGGATACACGCTACTACTTGTCAGCAGCACTTTTGTGATCAACCCCTCGCTATATTCCAACGCAGGCTTTGATCCTATTAAGGATTTTTCAATCATTGCGCTACCGGTGAGCTCGCCCAATATCTTGGTTGTGAATCCTAGTTTTCCAGCCAAAGATATTCGAGAATTTTTTACAATCGTAAAAGCTTCTCCGGGTAAGTATGACTACGCTTCACCAGGAGGAGGTACGGGACCTCATTTGAGTGCTGAACTTCTCAAATTAAAAATGAATTTAGATATATCCCACATTCCATACAATGGCGGTGGTCCGGCTCTTCAAGCGGTACTAGGCAACCAAGTTCCGATTGGCCTGTCCGCACTTCCTCCTGCGGTTCCACAAGTGAAAGCAGGAGCCATCAGAGCCCTGGCGATCACCAGCACCACACGCTCTCCATCGCTCCCAGATGTTCCAACACTAAAAGAATCCGGCGTGACAGATTTTGAGGGCGACACTTTGCAATTCATTGCAGCGCCAGCTGGAACTCCCCCGGCCATTATTCAAAAATTAAATCAAGAAATTTCCAAAGCCTTAGAGAATCCCGAGCTTAAAAATAAATTGATTGGAATGGGTTATTTGACTTACAACTACACTCCAGAACAAACAACCCAGAAAGTAAAAATGGAAATAGATAAATGGGCTAAGGTGATTCAAAGCAGAAACATTAAGCCGGAGTAAAACCGAATCAAGCTTCACAGCAAGCTTTGAAGTCTCTCTAGACATTGATATCACTGGGCCTCGCATCTGCGGGGCTTTTTTATGGAATGGGTATTAATATGGTGCAATACAACATTTTGATAAATCACACCGAAATCTAGAGGCCTTTCAAAGCATGAAACAGGGCATAAGAAGGTTATGATATTGAACAGTCAAACCACTATTAAACGTTGGGAAATAATGAAGAAAACCATTCAATTTCTGTTCGCCTTGCTTTTGCTTCCAGCAATTGCCCAGGCTCAAAACGCTTCTACTGCATATCCAAACAAACCCGTCTCCATTGTCGTGACATATGCCCCAGGCGGTCTTGGGGATGTGCTCGCAAGAAGGCTTGCTGAAAAATTAAGCCAAAGGACCAAGCAATCATTCGTAGTGGAGAACAAACCTGGCGCCACAGGTGCATTAGGAACTCGTTACGTCGCCAAGTCCAAAGCAGATGGCTACATACTACTTATGGGGCAAACCGGCGAAATGGTAATCAATCCCCTCGTATCGAAAGACTTAGGCTACGAAACGGTCAAAGACTTCAAACCAATCGCACTGATTGGAGAGGTGCCGCTGATATTAGTTTCACCAGGCAACTCTAGCTATAAAACTCTTCCTGAGTTTATTAAGCTTGCAAAGTCTAGGCCTGGCAGCATGACCTATGCGTCCTCTGGCAGCGCCACTCCTGGTCATTTAGCTGCTGCTGAACTATCTCAATCCATGGGTGTTGACTTAATCCACGCTCCTTATAAAGGTGCAGGGCAAGCAATGACTGATTTACTGGGTGGGCATGTAGACATCTTCTTCTCCAGTGCGCCGGCCGTAATACCTCAAATTGAGAGTAAAAATCTCAAGGCGCTAGCGGTTTCATCAGACAAGCGAATGGCTGTTCTACCTGATGTTCATACAGTTGCCGAAGATGGCATCAAAGGTTTCAACTTCACACTGTGGGGTGGCATCTTTACACCCACAGGAACACCAGATTCTGTTGTCAACTACTTAAACCAAGAAATTAATGAAGTATTACGTGACCCAAGCTTTATCAGCCAACTGGAGAAGGATGGGATTTTGATTCGAGGCAATTCTCTAGCAGATTTTAGCGACTTTATTAAACGTGAAACAAGTAAATATACAAAGCTACTTAAGACAATTGATCTTAAGGGCGAATAATCTATAAAGATAAACCGAAGCATATGAAAATTATTATTATTCCGGGGGATGGTATTGGCCCAGAGACAATGGCCGTTACCACTCGCATTCTTGAAGCCGCATCCTCTCGATTCAAACTCAATCTAGAACTTACACAAGAGATCGCAGGCCATCAAAGCTTAGAAAAATATGGCAGCACCGTCACAACAACATTGCTAGAAAAAGTGACAGCAGCCAATGGCCTGATGCTTGGCCCAATGTCTACATATGATTTTAAAGACGAGTCTAAGGGAGAAATCAACCCCTCAAAATTCTTTAGAAAAGAATTAGATCTATTTGCCAATATTCGTCCAGCCCGCACCTATCCCAAGGTTCCAACTTGCGTCAATCCATTTGATCTTGCAGTGGTTCGAGAAAATACGGAAGGCTTCTACGCCGATCGCAATATTGAATCTGGCAATAGCGAAATGCTGATTACACCAGACGTCGTTATCTCCTTGCGTCGTATTACCAAACATTGTTGCGAGCGCATTGCTAAAGCCGCCTTTGAATTAGCCATGACGCGCAAAAAACATGTGACCATCGTACATAAAGCAAATGTACTCAAAATTGGTGATGGCATGTTTATAGATATCTGCCATCAAATTGGAGCCCAATATCCCGAAGTCGTAATAGATGACTTTATTGTTGACGCAATGATGGCGCACGTTGTCCGTGCGCCTGAACGCTTTGATACCATAGTTACGACCAATATGTTTGGGGACATCCTCTCAGACCTGACGGCAGAGTTATCAGGCAGTCTTGGATTAGGCGGCTCATTAAATGTGGGAGAGCGCTACGCGATGGGGCAAGCTGCCCATGGTTCAGCCCCCGATATCGCCGGCAAAGATATAGCGAATCCATTCTCACTGATTGTTTCTGCATCGATGCTACTTAATTGGCATGGACAAAATAAGGGATTAACGGAATTTTGTGATGCCTCTAAAGCAATTGAACAATGCATGAGCGAATTGATTGCATGCGGCGAGACTACTGGCGATATTGGCGGTAAATTGGGAACCAAAGCCGTCGGTGATGCTTTTATTAAACGCTTCAATACTGATTAACTAGGTCTAAAAACTATGCTAACAAGACGACAATTTATTTCCGGTGCTGTAGGGTTAGCGGCTAGTGGCACCCTTAGCCCTCTTGATTCTTTTGCGGAGCCTGAATTGAAACCTAACTTTGATGTCCCAGTCGGCGCTTGCGACTGCCACGTTCATGTGGTCGGGCCACAAGCAAAATATCCCATGGTGGCAGATCGCGTCTACACCCCACCAGAATGCGGCGTACCAGAACTACGCGCTCACCTGAAAAAATTACATCTTGCAAGGGTGGTATTAATCCAGCCGAGCTTTTATGGTACAGACAACACCTTCCATCTTCTTGCTTCACAAGAGATGGGTAATGCCGCACGCGCAGTCATTGTGATAGACGATAAAACGACTGATCAAGAAATCGCTAAGATGATCAAGATGGGGGCTAGAGGTGTCCGCATGAATTTATCCACCTCCGGCATATTTGATCCTGATGTCGCTCGCAAGCAAATGCTGGCGTTGGCGCAACGTATTCGGGATTTCAAGCTACATATTCAGGTGTACTCTTCTGCAAAGGTCATCGCAGCGCTTTCAGATACCATCCAAAATCTGTCTGTACCAGTAGTTCTAGACCACTTCGCTTCTATCAATGCTGCGGGCTTTCAAAAACAGGTAGAGTTACCCGCCATCCTTGACTTAATAAAATCTGGAAATGTTTATATCAAGCTATCAGGAATATACCGAATCTCTAAAGCAGCACCAGATTATGCAGAGGTCAAAGATTTAGCGCAGCTTTATGTTGAAACAAATCCCGATCGAATGGTTTGGGCTAGCGATTGGCCACACACCAATACCATCCCAGGTATTGCGCCAATGCAAATTACACCTTACAGAATGGTGGATGATGTTCGCATTCTGAATCTGTTGCCTGAATGGGTGCCCGATCGCAAAAACTTAGTAAAAGTTTTAGTCAGTAATCCAGAGCGTTTATATGATTTTTAATATCATTGGACCAAAGAAATTCAGAAACTTGCTTCACTAAATTGGCATCTCTACCCCTTTCCACAAAAATAGAATGGGTGGAAATAAGTGAAATTACACTTCTTTGACTTAGCTTAAGGATATGGTATTAGCCTTCCTGCTGGCGGTATTTTTTGACTGAAAGCGATTACGTAGCGCTTTTAACGCTTATTCTCAACGATTTATATTGGACTTATATGCAGCAATCCAATTTCAACCTGCCAGTTCTTGGCTCGAATCTTTCCCAACCCACCAAGATGTGCAAAGCTTTGAAGGCGGCTCACTTTTGAAACCTTTTTTTGTTTACATCTCTATTTATTGGTCATTTATTCATCGCAGAACCAAATGTCAGTTGAAGCATAATTTTATTTGAGCCTTAGCTCTCTCCTGGCCTTTCTAATTAAGTCACCGAGTCTTGGTTCACCCTCCAAAATCCATCTATTGACATTCGAAGTTATACCCTAACTACTGCAGAACCAGAGAAGGAGAATTAGTCTTCGGTAAATAAGGCTTTTTATCTTGAATCTTAATAATTTCTGATTCACTCAACCAATCTCTTTGCCCAAGGCAAGAAGACTCCTAGAGTTAATGTTGGAAAATTAGCTCCATGAAATAATTTTTAGAGCCCTCTTTTTGACTTAAATCAAATTTTATTTAATATTAACGAGCTATCTCTATTGATTAGGCATAGGCTAGAGACAGTAGTTAACTCTGCCAAGAACAAAAGGAGTAGATATGTATATATATCCCAAAAAGCCGAATCCGATCATAAAAAAAATTATTCACCTACCAAAGTCTAGGCTCGAAAGATTTGAAGATCAATTAATTGAAATTAAGCGGGGTTTCAAAGATTTTATAGCTGCTGCACCCATTTGGGAGTGGGTACTTAGTGCTGTTATTTTATTTGGAGTCTACGCCTATTTTCATGGGTATTATCTAAATTTTTGGAGATCCTTTAACCCTCTTTACCGCTAACAAATTTACGCATTCATTAATTTTTAAAATCTAGCGTTCTTTTAAATTTGCCAGCCCCATAGGTTGAGGGAATCATTATCTCTAAAGGCGTTTGATCTAAAAATCCCAAGATAGACTACATCGCTCACGCAACTCTCTTTAAAAGCCCAAGTCTTGGAATCATTTTAAGGGCTATAGCCTTTTAAATTACTTTGACGGATTTCATTTTAGAGAGTAGTTCTAGACTTGCCAGAACGCGATTAGCCATATGGGCATCAATATCACCCTTAGCTAAAGCATAGAGAACTTGATCAGGACGCTCTGCATCAGGAGCAAGTAAGAGCGTTTTAAATACTTGCGCCTCAGTCATGGCGCTGTTCAGATCTAACGAAGACATCTGTATAGACACCTTAGGCCCTTTCAGACCATAACGCACCTGA
>Ga0214218_1000447_pt1 | contig 10211 bp, 9 predicted proteins | sample TroBogypolimnion_39_FD_153056 | JGI IMG/M metagenome (GOLD analysis project Ga0214218, IMG submission 153056) | Freshwater microbial communities from Trout Bog Lake, WI - 12JUL2007 hypolimnion | ecosystem: Environmental > Aquatic > Freshwater > Lake > Hypolimnion/Profundal zone | place: Trout... | reverse complement strand
GCATAGAGCTGCTGCTGAAGTTCTTCAGAGATAACATCGTAGGGCGGACAGATAAGCCCGGAAGCGTTCGACAGCAATTCGGAGTTATAGAGAATTCCCTTAAAAGGTACAATTTCAGGCATAAGAATCAATATTTAGAAGATTATTATCAAGGGATGAACACTGTTCTCATGGTAATCCAGAAATCGTCATGCCCATCCTTCACCAGCACAATAATTTTCCTGTTTTTACACAATTCAAGAACAGCAAGAAAGGTTACAACAAGAATGATACGTTCAGTTACACCCTCCAGCACAGAGAGAAATGAGAGCGGCACCTGATCCTGAAGTTTCGATAGAATCAGCATCGTCTGCTCTTCGACCGTTACCGGAGCATCCTGGACACTGCGAGTCATTGGTTGTGGCATGCTTTGAAGAGCGGATTTATAGGCATGGATAAGATGGTATAGTGTTGGCCGATTGATCGGTTCATCCAGTTCATCGATCGTCTCAGACTCAAACTCCTCAAAAAAGCCCCGGCCAAAAAGGTTTTCCCGAACTTCAGCAAGCTGATTCAGGGCTAATGAAGCCTCCTTGATCCGTTTGTATTCCAGTAACCGCTGGACAAGTTCTGTCCGCGGATCAAACTCATCGGTTTCGGCACCATCCACATCTTGACGTGGAAGCAGCATTTTAGCCTTGATGCTCATAAGCATGGAGGCCATATAAATGAATTCAGCTGCAATTTCAAGATTCAGACTTCTTACATCCCCTATGTAGCCAATAAAATCAGCAGTTATTCTGGAGATCGGAATATTATAGATATCAAGTTCATCGCGCCTGATAAAAAAAAGGAGCAAATCCAACGGCCCTTCAAATTCTTCAAGGCTGATCCTGAACATTAACGGGTAGGTGCGTTGACATTATGTATTCCAACAAGATAGAAAAAGCAGAATAACTTGTCCAAATATTCATAGTTCAATGCACCATCAATTCGGAACATACAATAATAAATTAGACTACTCATGCCGGAAACCTATATTACAAGTGTTGTGCTATATTGCTTATTTATTACTTAGACGACTTTTAGCAGGGCCTCCATGAGAAGGATTTTATGTTTTATCACACTCTCCACGGCATTTATGCTGCTACACGTCAGCATTGCCCTGGCTGAATCGGCAAACAGCTTCTTCAACAATGGATTTGAAAAACACCTTCATGGTGATCTTTCAACTGCCATACAATTATACTCTAAAGCCATTGATAATGACCCTCAATTTGTCATGGCCTACCAGATGCGGGGCGCAGCACAGCAGCAACTGAAAAAATATGCTCAGGCCATCAACGACTATTCAATGGTCATTACCTGCGGAGAGCCATATTTCAAGGCCGTTGGATACTATAATCGGGGAGTGGTAAAAAATATAACCGGAGATTATCAAGCTGCTATCCTTGATTTTTCACAGGCCATTGAACTCGATAAAAGAATGGCTGCGGCTTTTTTTCATAGGGGTATTGCAAAAAGCAAAACAGGAGATTTGGCCGGTCATCTGGAGGACTTCCGCCAGGCGGCAAAGCTTGGCGACAACAATGCTGAAAGCTGGCTGAACACCTACTATCCAGATTGGAAGCAAATGCCCTTTGCTGTTGGACCGACATAAGGGCAGAGATAACTTCCCCGCCCTTATGTATTGGTTGACTGTGGCTATATCGCCCTGCCGCCACGCTCCCTGGTTCTGATCCTTATACACTCCTCAAGCGGGGTAATAAAAATCTTTCCATCTCCAATCTCTCCAACACCATGACTTGCAGCATGAATGATCGTGTCGACAGTAATATCAACAAATTCATTGTTGACGGCAATATCAATCCGGATTTTTGGAATAAGATTTGGTGCTATTTTCTGGCCTCGGTAAATTTCGATGTCCTCCTGCCTCCCATGACCGGTTACACGGCTGACAGTAATTCTTGTTATATCCGCCTGAATCAATGCCTCACGAACATGATCAAGCCGGTCCGGCTGAATGATTGCTGTTATCAGTTTCATTGCAACAAATTAGTTAAGGTTGATTAGACCATATCCATGCTCACCATGCATGCTGTGATCGAGACCGGACATTTCATCATTCTCGCTGATACGCAGACCAATAGTTTTTTCAACGAGAAAGAGCAGAATAAATGACATAAACGCGGCATAAACAATGGTCACACCTACCGCAGTGGCCTGAACTCCAAGCTGCTGCCAAACAGTCCAACTCCCCCCGATTTTGGCGGCAGCTTCAGCCATCCATGCTGGCCGGATAAAAAAAACAAGGGCAAGAGCACCAACAATTCCACCAACACCGTGAACACCAAATGCATCAAGACTATCATCGTAACCAAGCTTGTTTTTGATGAGAATTGCGGTGTAACAGAAGATAGCAGCAAGAGCACCAAGAGCAAACGCACCAGATGGCTGAACAACTCCAGCGGCAGGGGTAATAGCAACAAGACCAGCAAGAATTCCAGATGCAACTCCAAGACTGGTAGCCTTGCCATGCTGGATTATCTCAATAACCATCCAGGTAAACGCCCCGGCAGCAGCAGCCACTTGCGTGACCGTAAGCGCCCGTGCTGTTGCAAGGTTGCTGGCGATAGCACTGCCGGCATTAAACCCAAACCATCCGACCCACAGAAGGCCTGCACCGATAAGGGTCATCACAAGATTGTTCGGTTGCATGACATTATTGGGATAACCACGTCTTTTGCCGAGGTAGAGTGCGGCGACAAGAGCGGTAATGCCGGAGGAAATATGAACAACTGTACCACCGGCAAAGTCAATTGCACCTGCTGCCCCAAGATTGAACAGAAATCCGTCTGATGCCCACACCCAATGACAGATAGGACTGTAGACAAAAATACTCCAAAGAGCAATAAATACGGCAAATCCTTTAAAATTAACCCTTTCGGCAAAAGCACCGGCAATAAGCGCTGGTGTTATAATGGCAAATTTCCCTTGAAACATCGCAAAAACATATTCAGGAATATGCGTAGACATGATTGCATCATCAATACCCTGAAGCATGAAATACTTACTATCCCATCCAATAAATCCACCAAGAATACCGGGACCAAAACTTAGCGAATAACCAATCAGAGGCCAGAGAACGCCAATAATCACCATTGAGGCAAAACTATGCATCATGGTACCAATCACATTTTTAGTCCGGACAAGTCCGCCATAAAACATGGCAAGTCCTGGAACCATAAGCAGAACCAGTGCAGTAGATGTCAACATCCAGGAGGTGATTCCTGTATCGGTGACCACGACTGCGGCTGCGGCAGCATTTGCGGTACCCTGCTGACACAATGATACGGCGAGGAGAAGAAGCAGCGATGTTAAAAGTTTTTTCCTCATACATAGATTAAATAAAAATTAAATCCACCTAAATAAATAATGATAACTACGTATATGTAGTTATTTTATTAACCAAAACCAAAGCATTGGTAATGATTATTACGAATATGTAGATTTACCAGTATTATCAACTCAGGGGCAATGATTCTGTTGTACTGAAATAGAGCCTGAGTATCTCTTTTCCCGACAATGAAAAGAGGTACAGAAATCGTTATGCAAAACGTATAAATTTATAACCGAAGTACATTTTTATTTTTGAAAACCACTGGCAATTACAATAAATTACTACCTGAAATCAGCCAATGGTTGTCTGATCGCTATTCAGGTAATTTGTGCCTTGGTTACCTGCTGGTGCCTCTTGCTATCAATGCACATGCATACTGAGACTAACAATGAATATTTACATTGGTAATTTGCCTTACACTGTAACTGAAGATGATCTTCGTGATGCCTTCTCTCAATTCGGACAGGTCGACAGCGCGAACATCATAAACGACAAGTTTTCAGGACGTTCCAAAGGGTTTGGATTTGTTGACATGCCCAATGAAAGTGAAGCTCGTGAAGCCATCGAATCCATGAATGACAAAGATTTGAAAGGACGCACTATAAAGGTAAACGAAGCGAGACCTCGCGAAGAAAGGCCGGAAAGAAGAGAGCGCTACTAAGCTTTTAATTATTTTACGTTAAGGCCAGACAGAAATCCCCTCCTGTATGGCCTTAAGTAGTTTTGATGGAAAGTGAAACCAATTACGACCGGACAAGAAAAACACTGAGATCTTCGAGAAGAGCTTGCAGATCCTCTTCATGTTCGACCTCATCCTGTAAAATCTGCACGGCAAGATTATAGGTTACCGGGTCTTTGAGCCCGATCTCTCCGATAATGCTATTGTACACATTTATTGCGCACTGCTCACCAGCAATGTTCTGCTCAAGAATCTTTTTGATAAAGGGATCGTCTGGCGCATCGTAACCGCAATTTGACCAGGTAAACCAGTCGCGTGGTGTGGTTATAGGTGTACCGCCAAGTTGAACAATTCTTGTGGTTAACATACCGGCATGCCGAAGCTCATCGGCTGCATGCTGAAGCAGTTCGGTAATCGCTGCATCTTTCATTGGCCCCTGTACCACCTTTGCTCCAAGCCAATATTGATAGTAAGCGAGCCATTCATCGGCAAATGCCTTGTTAAGCAGTTCCAGTACTCTTGGTAGATTCTCTCCGACAATTTCCCGTCCTCTTGTGCCCATGACACACTCCTGTTTTTAAACGCGCTTGTTAAATTTTTTTATTTCTTGTTCGTTATAAGGTCAGCAAGTGCATCTGCCAGTTTCGGATAGCTGAAAGCAAAACCTTGAGCATGCAAAACACCTGGTTTAACTTTCTGGCCTTTAACCGCGTATTCTCCCCCCTCTCCCATAAGAAGCTGAACGGCAAACTTCGGCACCGGCAGCAGTGCTGGCCTGCCAAGAACATTGCCAAGTCGAGCAGCAAAATCTTTCATGGAAACAGGCTCTGGACTAACCGCATTGACCGCACCCCGGTAAGATGGATTATCAAGCAACTCCAGAATACAGGCGATCTCATCATCAACATGAATCCATGAGATACACTGAAAACCTGAACCAATCGGTCCACCGAGAAAAAAGTTGAAGGGTGTGAGCATTTTCTGGAGCATTCCTCCTTTGGTGGAGAGCACAATGCCTGTTCTCAGCAAGACAAGACGCACGTCGTTATGCTCAACCTTTAGTGCCTCTTGTTCCCAATCGATGCAGATTTTTGCAAGAAAATCCCTGCCGCCCGTTCCTGACTCTACAATATCCGCAGTATCACTGCAACGCTCAAAAGAGCCATAGTAACCAATGGCCGATGCGGAAATAAAAACCTGAGGTTTTTCCAGCGCACCAGCAATCGCCGATGCTAAATGACGGGTGCCAAGAATTCTTGAATTATAACACTCTTCCTTGTGAGCTTCACTCCAGCGGCTTTCAAGCAGAGGTTTTCCTGCCAGATGAATGACCGCCTTTGCCCCATTAATAAAACCAGTCCACTCGCCGCTTTCCATGTCCGAATCCCATTTGACATATCCTGCTGCGCCTGGAATTTTCCGGGCTGCACTCTCAGGTGAACGGGCAAACAGAACCACCCTTTCACCTCTTCCAATTAACTTCAGGGCAAGATCTGAACCTATGACGCCGGTAGCGCCGGTAATTATAATATGGCCATGCATAGACTCTTTCAGTTGAAGTGAACATTCACGTTACTTAAAACGCTGCTTAACCTGTTACTGAACCTGAAATTATAAATATTAATTCCCCAGAGATGCGTTGGGAGGAAAAAACAATTAAACCGGGAAAGGTTCTTACACCTTACCCGGCTTTATGCTTAAAAATTGTCTGGAAGGAAGGAACGGCATTACTGTAATATTACTCAACAGTTACTGATTTCGCCAGATTTCTGGGACGATCAACATTGCAGCCTCGGAATGTGGCGATATGATAGGCAAGAAGCTGCAGAGGGATAACCGTTAAAAGTGGCGTGATTGGCCCGGAAGAGTGTGGAATAAAAATAACATGTTCGGCAAGTCGGCTAACCTCCTGATCCCCTTCATTGGCAATAGCGATAACCCGACCTTTACGACTGCGCACCTCCTCAATATTACTGAGAATCTTGGCGTAGGTACTGTCACGGGTGGCAATAAAAATAACTGGCATATCCTTGTCAATCAAGGCAATCGGACCGTGCTTCATTTCAGCAGCAGGATAACCTTCAGCATGTATATAGGAGATCTCCTTGAGTTTCAGTGCACCCTCAAGAGCAACAGGGAAGTTGTAGCCGCGCCCTAAATAGAGTGCATTTCGTGCATCCTGGAACTTTTCGGCTATATCCCTGATCTGACTGTCGAGTTCAAGAATACGCGTGGCTTTTTCTGGAATATGAGAAAGCTCTTTAAGATTCAATGCAATTTCGTCATGGGAAAGGGTTCTTCCTTTACTGAGCGCCAGAGCAAGCATATAGAGCATGGTTACCTGGGCCGTAAACGCTTTGGTTGAAGCAACGCCAACTTCAGGTCCGGCATGGGTATACATGCCACACAAAGTTTCACGGGCAATGGTGGAACCAACAACATTACAAATACCCATGACAAGGGCTCCTTTTTCCTTGGCAGTCCGGAGAGCTGCAAGAGTATCGGCTGTTTCCCCCGACTGGGAGATAACAATAACCACGTCATCGACGCCGACTATAGGATTGCGGTACCTGAACTCAGAGGCATAGTCGACCTCGACTGGAATACGGGCAAACTCCTCAATAAGATATTCGCCAATAAGAGCTGCATGCCAGCTTGTACCACAAGCACATATAACAATACGCCTTGCATGCTTCAGACGATCGAGATAGTCCTCTATTCCTCCAAGACAAATCCTGCCTTCAGCAAGTCGAACGCGCCCCCTCATGACATCGTGCATGACTGCTGGCTGTTCAAAGATCTCCTTAAGCATGAAGTGCTCAAAGCCACCTTTTTCTATTTTTTCCAGAGAGAAATCAAGTTCAGTGATAATTTTTGACTGTTCGACATTCTCAATGGTCTTGACCAGGTAGCCATCTTTTTTCACCACGGCAAGCTCACCATCAGCGAGATAGATAACTTTATTGGTATGCTCGACAATCGGAGCAGCATCAGAAGCAATAAAATATTCCCCCGTACCAATACCAATCACCAGAGGACTTCCTTTGCGAGCAACCACAATCTTGTCGGGCTCCCGCGAAGAGATAACACAAATACCATACGCACCATCGACATGACGAAGAGCGTTACGGGTGGCCCCTTCCAGGTCAAGCAATGGATCACTCTTCCATATTCTGTCGATCAGGTGAACCAGCACCTCGGAATCGGTCTCACTGAAAAACTCATACCCCTGAGCGATAAGCTCCTGCTTCAGCACTGAATAGTTTTCAATAATCCCATTATGAATAACAGCGATATCTCCTATGGCATTCTGGTGAGGATGAGCATTGGAGTCACTTGGCTCGCCATGAGTAGCCCACCGGGTATGGCCAATGCCTACGGTAGCAGCCTTCATCTCCTGACTGAGCCCCTCAGCGGCAACTTCGAGACCACTGACGCTTCCCTTCTGTTTCATAACTAAAAGAGTGCCATTCAACAGGGCGATTCCCGCTGAATCATAACCCCGATATTCAAGCCGCTGTAACCCCTTAAGGAGCAACGGAGCAGCTTCGCGCCACCCTATGTATCCAACAATACCGCACATAATATTATTATTTTAAAAGTCGTTAGGGGCCAGGGAACAACACTTCAGTGAGATCAACAGCTCTCTCTCTCTGAAATTATGGATAATTTGAAAAAAATGCAGCTATAAAACTTTCGTCATCTCTTCATAAATATTATTTGCCTCCCGGGCAACCGCACATTCATAGTCGTCTATACTTGAAAATGACCCGGAAGGATAGATCAGACTTCTGCTGACATTGATAACAGCACTTTGCCTGTCACTGTCAACACCAAGATTGACTGCATCTTCAAGCGAACCGCCCTGTGCACCTACACCTGGAATCAGCAGAAAAAGAGAGGGAAACTCACGACGAATGTCACCAAGGAGTGAGCTTTTGGTCGCTCCGACAACCACACCGCCATTTCCGTTCCTGCTCCATGACGCAACCTTGCCAAGCACAGTGCGATAGAGTGGCACTCCACTCTCCATCGTCTGTTCCTCAAAATCTTCCGAACCTTTATTCGAGGTGAGACCAAGAACAAACACCAGTTTATCCTCATAGGCAAAAAATGGTTCAAGGGAATCGAACCCCATGTATGGGGCAACAGTCAGGGCATCAAAGGGCCAGTGTTCAAAGAAAGCCTGGGCATATTTCCTGCTGGTATTACCGATATCCGCCCGTTTGGCATCGGCAATCGTCATAATGGTATCGGGAATATAGTGAAGTGTTTTTTCCATATCAGTCAATCCCGCAATACCACGTGATTCGTAAAAAGCGGTATTGAGCTTGTAGGCTATGGTAACATCACAGGTAGCTCTGATAACAGAGCGGTTAAACTCAAGGACAGGGTTTTCATATGCTGAAAAAAGTTCCGGAATTTTTTCCGGATCGCTATCAAGCCCGACGCATAAAAGGGATTTCAACGATAATATTCTGCGGTTTGCCTTATCCCGAACTACACTCATGAACTACCTCTATCTCTCTTTTATATGATATACTTACACTCCACCATGGTTTTAACACAAGAGTGATGAAGACAAAAAATGCCGCGTTAAGACCGGCACCCTCAGAATGCAGTGAAACTTATAACTGCAGAAATACATTTTCATCTTGGTAATATATAATATGTTTTATTACGAGATGCTTCTTTAAATGGAAGATTCCCTTAAATTGAACTCCTGATTCCGCGAACGGTGAATACGCTACTGAGTCGCTTTATAATAACCATGATTGTTGATTGATGGCAAAAAAACTAATTAAACCTTCAAATCCTTATAAAAATTTACCGGAAAACAACACACCACGACCGAAATTTTCGATTATGTATTATGTGGTCGTTATTGTTCTTCTCATAGGAGTTCAGCTTGCTTTTTTCTGGTCTGGTTCAACACTGGAAATCCCCTACAGTACATTCCGCAAACTTATTGTAGAAAACAAGATTGAATCGGTAAAAATTGCCCAGGAGAGGATCTATGTCAAGCTTAAACCGGGAGCTATCACTGGTCTTGCAATAAAGGAGCAGCAGAAAGATGGGCCTGGCATTTTTCTGCCTCAGTCTTCATCAAAGCAGGAAGAGATTTATGTCAATACAGTGCGGGACGAAACTCTGATACAACTTCTTGAAAGTAAGGGAATTAAATATCAGGGTGTACCGAGCAGCACCTGGATCAGTGAACTGCTCCAATGGATACTGCCTTTTGGTCTGCTGATCGGTATCTACTTTTTTGTCTTCCGTCGTATGGGCGGACCGGGCTCTCAGTTCATGAATATAAGCAAGAACAAGGCCGCACTCTATGAAAACCTTGACGAACACACCCGTATCACCTTCAAGGATGTCGCCGGACTTGATGAGGCAAAAGCTGAGGTCATGGAGGTAGTAGACTTCCTTAAAGATCCGAAAAAGTATACAACACTTGGCGGAAAGCTGCCCAAGGGAGTACTGCTGGTTGGCCCTCCTGGTACCGGCAAAACCCTTTTGGCCAAAGCTGTTGCCGGAGAGGCTGATGTACCGTTTTTCAGCATCAGCGGCTCGGACTTTGTAGAAATGTTTGTCGGCGTTGGAGCTGCAAGAGTACGCGACCTGTTCAAGCAGGCAAAGGAAAAAGCTCCCTGTATTATCTTTATCGATGAAATTGATGCTGTCGGACGGAGCAGGGGAAAAGGAGCTATGATGGGCGCCAATGACGAAAGGGAGAACACCCTCAATCAGCTGCTTGTCGAGATGGATGGATTTGCAACCGACAAGGGTGTTATTTTGATAGCTGCCACAAACCGGCCTGATGTCCTTGATTCGGCATTGCTGAGACCAGGCCGTTTTGACCGCCAGATCATGGTTGACAAGCCAGACCTGAAAGGACGTATTGATATTTTCAAAGTACACACCAAGGCGCTTTCGCTGTCAACGGACGTCAATCTTAAGGCACTTGCCTCACAGACACCTGGATTTGCAGGTGCGGAAATTGCCAATGCCGCCAACGAAGCTGCCTTGCTTGCTTCACGTCGCAACAAACTGAGCATCGAGATGAAAGACTTCGAAGATGCCATTGAACGTGTCGTGGCTGGCCTTGAAAAAAAGAACAAGGTGATCAATCCTCGAGAGAAGCAGATT
>Ga0214218_1000433_pt1 | contig 10414 bp, 18 predicted proteins | sample TroBogypolimnion_39_FD_153056 | JGI IMG/M metagenome (GOLD analysis project Ga0214218, IMG submission 153056) | Freshwater microbial communities from Trout Bog Lake, WI - 12JUL2007 hypolimnion | ecosystem: Environmental > Aquatic > Freshwater > Lake > Hypolimnion/Profundal zone | place: Trout... | reverse complement strand
AACTTTGGGAGCAGCTTCAGGTGGTACTGGTGCGACTACATTGACAGGCTATGTCTATGGAAATGGTACTGGAGCAATGACCGCTTCTACTACTATTCCAACTACTGCTTTAAGTGGAACTATCACTAATGCCCAACTAGCCAATAGTTCAGTTACCTACAATGGTGTGACAGTATCTTTAGGTGGCTCTGGAACAATTACCGCCAATACCACCAATTCGCTAACCTTTAATACAAGTGGTACTGGCGATGCTTCTCCAGTAGTATTTAATGGTTCGACTGCTCATACTATTTCTTATAACTCAATTGGGGCTAGTCCTTTAGCTGGATCAACCAGTTTAACCACTACTGGAACTGTCACTACAGGTACTTGGTCTGGTCTTTTCGGTGCGGTTTCAGGCGCAAATTTAACCAATTTAACTGCTGGTAATCTTACTGGCACTATTCCTTCGACAGTTTTAGGAAATTCGACTGTCTATATTGGAACAACCGCAGTAGCTTTAAATCGTGCTTCTGCAACTTTGGCTTTAACTGGAATTACCATACCGACTCTAACTATTGGAACTGGTCTTTCTGGAACTTCCTATAATGGTTCTACTGCTACCACCATTGCTTTAGCAAATACCGCAGTCACCGCAGGAAGTTATGGTTCAGCTTCAAATACCTTGGAAGCAACTGTCAATGGTCAAGGGCAATTAACTGCCCTTAGTTCAGTAGCAATTAGCATTGCTCCAAGCCAAATTAATGCCACTATTCCTAATTCTGGATTAACAAACTCTAGTATCACCATTAATGGTAATGCGGTTAGTCTTGGCGGTTCTACTACAGTCACCGCAAACACCCCTAATGCCCTTACGATTGGCACAGGTCTTTCTGGAACAAGTTTTAATGGATCATCCCCAGTAACAATTGCCATTTCTAATTCTGGTGTTACTTCTGGAACTTATGGTAATGCTTCAACCATTCCAGTTATTACTGTCAACAGCCAAGGTCAAATTACTTCAGTAAGCACTCAGCCTACCAATGCTCCTGCTTATCAAGGAACATGGAATGCTTCAACTAATAACCCAACTTTGACTTCTTCGGTTGGAACTCAAGGTTATTACTATGTAGTTTCTACTGCTGGTAATACTACTTTAAATGGTGTTTCCGATTGGAATATTGGCGATTGGGCAATATTTAGTGGTGGTGCATGGGAAAAAATACCTGGATCAAATACAGAATCGTTCACCAATTTAACCACTACCAATTTGGCGGTTACTGGTCTTACTGGCTATATGTATGCCAATAACACTACTGGCAATGTAACTGCTTCGACCACAATTCCAACTACCGCATTAAGCGGAACAATTACTAATGCTCAGTTAGCAAATTCAACCATATCAGGGATTTCCCTAGGTAGCAACTTGGCTACATTGACTATTGGAACAAGCCTTTCTGGTACTTCATACAATGGTGGAAGTGCAGTAACTATTGCCCTGGCATCTAGCGGTGTTACTGCTGGTTCTTATGGATCGGCTAGTACTGTACCGACTTATACAGTTAATGCTCAAGGTCAACTTACAGCAGCTTCCAACACGACTATTTCTATTGCTCCTAGTCAGATTAATGCAACCATTCCGAATAGTGGATTGACCAATAGTTCAATCACTATTAATGGAAATGCGGTCAGTTTAGGTGGATCAACTACTGTAACTGCTGATACCCCAAATGCTTTAACCATTGGAACTGGATTATCTGGAACATCTTTTAATGGTAGTTCTCCAGTAACCATTTCTATTTCAAATACTACTGTAACTTCTGGAAGTTATGGATCAGCCACTCAATCTGGCACATTTACAGTAAATGCTCAAGGTCAATTGACCGCAGCTTCTAATGTCACTATCACCCCAGCAGTTACTTCGATTACTGGATTGGGTATTGGAATGGCTACTTTCTTAGCCACTCCAACAAGTGCAAACTTGGCTGCTACTGTAACCGATGAAACTGGTACTGGTTCTTTAGTATTTGCCAATACTCCAACTTTAGTTACCCCAATTTTGGGAACTCCTACTTCTGGCACTTTGACCAATTGCTCTGGACTTCCTTTAAGTACTGGGGTTACTGGTACTTTATCAGTAGGAAATGGCGGTACAGGAGTAACTTCTTCAAGCGGTGCTAATTCTGTAGTTTTAAGAGATAGCAATCAAAATGTATTTGCTAATAATTTCATACCAAATACAACATTTACAGCATCATCATCAACACCTGTTAATTTAACTGTTTCATCTGCTCAATATCAAGTAGTAACAGGCACAACTACTTCTCAAGTATTTAATATGCCTGATGCGACTACTTTGATTGTAGGCGATACTTATTATTTTAATAATAATATTACTTATTCTTCTGTGCAAATTAATGCACATGATGGAACTACATCATTATTAGCATTACAAGCTGGTGGTGCTGCTCATTTAATTCTTTTAAGCAATAGCACTTCTAATGGGACTTGGGATATTCATTCTTATGTGCCAGCTTCAGTTTCATGGGGAAATGCAACTTTAAATTTTAATTCTGCAAGTAGTATTTCAGGCTCTGTATCTTGGCAAGGTAATACTATAGGCATTGGTTATGGTGGTACTGGTATTACTTCTACACCTACCAATGGTCAATTATTGATTGGTAATGGTACTGGTTACACCCTGGCAACCATTACTGCTGGTGCTGGTATCTCAGTCACTAATAGTTCTGGTGGCATCACCATTGCAGTTAATGGTACTGGTGAAGTAACTAGCTTCCAAACTAGCTTATCAGGGCTAACACCTAGCACCGCTACAGGCGGTGCAGTTACCCTGGCAGGTACTCTAGGGGCTGCATCTGGCGGTACTGGAGCAACTACCCTTACTGGATATGTATATGGTAATGGCACTTCAGCCATGACCGCATCAACCACTATTCCTACAAGTGCTTTATCTGGAAACTTTGTAAGCACATTTAGTGCTGGCACTACTGGTCTAACACCCTCTACTGCGACTGCTGGTGCTATCACTTTAAGTGGTACTTTAGTAGTTGGAAATGGTGGTACTGGAGTTGCAACTTTGACAGGCTTGGCTTATGGCAATGGCACTTCTGCTTTTACAGCAGCAACCGCAGCCCAAGTAGTTTCTGTAATAGGTTCTACAGCAGTAACCAATGCTACCAATGCTGCAAACTTAAACCTGGCTGCTGGTTCAGGATCAACAAACTATATTACTTTTGCTTCTTCTGCAACAGGAAATACAGCACAATACACAAATACTGGACTTACTTACAATTACACCAATAATGCTATTACTGGGGGTATCTCAGGTGGCTCTTTTTAAATATAATGGCTAAAAGGAATTAATATGGCTCAAAGCGGATTTTCCCCCATCCTGATTTATGGCAGTACTACTACTGGTAATACTCCATCTGCAAGCAATTTAACTACAACTTCTCTTGGAGTTGAACTTGCTATTAATGCTACTGATGGCAAATTATTCTATAAAGATAATGCTGGAAATGTTCAAACTTTAGCCACAAAAGCTACAGGTACTATTGGTGGTTCAAACACCCAAGTTCAATACAATAGCTCTGGCTTATTGGCTGGCTCTGCCAACATGGTATTTGATGGCTCTACATTAACTACTTTAAATTCTGCTTATACAGGCATACTCACAGGTGGTACAGGAGTAGTTAATCTAGGTTCAGGACAGTTTTATAAAGATGCTAGTGGTAATGTAGGTGTGGGTTTAACACCTAAAGCATGGGGAACAATTAAGTCCATTGATATGCTAGGCGGTGGTGCTTCTGAAACAGCTTCTTTTGCAAGCGGATTTGGCTCTACTTATGTTGTTAATAATGCTTATTACAACGGCTCTGCTTGGATAGCTAATACAACAAGTCCTCCAAGTTACTATTCTCAAATTAGTGGAACACACCAATGGTATACAGGCACATCCGTAACTGCTGGAACTGCTACAACATTTACAGAGCGTATGCGTATTGATTCTACTGGTAATGTAGGTATTGGTACAACTTCTCCAAATCAAGCAAAACTTACTGTAAATGGTATATATCAAATTGCTCAATTTGGTGGCTCTAATTCAAATCTTGATTCCGTATTTTTAGGATGTGTAAATAGAGGAACTACTTCGGGATTTAGTTTTCTGCCGACTGGTTCAGCGTTTGTTGGTGCAGTTGGTAATGGTATAGCCATTCCATTAGGAGTCGCAACTTTTGGAGCACAACCAATTATATTTGGCACAAACAACACAGAGAGTATGCGTATTGGTGCTAACGGAGCAGTCAATATTGGCGGAACAACCACTGGCGTTTACAGTGAAAAGTTAATGATTCAAAGCGCTAGCTCAACACAAGCCTCTTTAATGGTGCTAAACCCTGGTATTGGTTCAGCACAAATCGGTATCTCAGCCGCATCACCAAATTTAAAAATTTATAACACTTATTCCACTGGAACTTTATCAGGTGGAGCTGGTATTGATATTGACTCTAGTGGTGGTGTATGTATAGGAACTACCGCTTCCAGCGCATCGGCATCTTTAACAACTTTTTCAGCATCACCTGTTTCAGCATGGTTTCAATCAACTAATGCCGCAACAAGCGGTGTTGTTTGTATGTATTCAGCAATTCCAACAACAGCGTTTAATAGTAATTGTGCTCATTTTGCTGGGCAAACATCAGGTATAAATACTTGGTATTTATATGGAAATGGGGCAACATCTTATGTTTCAGATGCTAATTTAAAGAAAAATATTGTTACTACAAGAGATGGTTACCTTGATGATTTGGCAAAATTGCGTGTTGTTAAATACCAATGGAAAGCAAATTCTGATGATTCTCAAGTTGAATTAGGTCTTATTGCACAAGAAGTTGCTGAAGTTTTTCCTGCTTTAGTTCAAGATTCAATTTCTGTAAATGAAGGCGATGCTGTTAACAAAGTTATTTTAGGTAGCGTTTTTCAGCCTATCATAATTAAATCTGTACAAGAATTGTATTCTTTAGTTCAAGAACAACAAGTCCTTATCACTGACTTAACAACAAGACTAGCCGCTTTGGAGAATAAATAATGAACTTTACTTGGAATGTAGTTCAAACAAACTACAACACAATAGACAAATTTATTACAACAGTTCACTACACAGTAAACGCAGTAGATGGTGAATATACTGCTTCAACCTATGGCACAGTAAGCTACACACAGGGCGAAGGTTCTTATGTACCTTACGCTGACTTGACTGAAGCTGAAGTTGTTGGCTGGGTACAAGAGTCACTTGGTCAAGATACAATAGAAGCAAGCCTTACTGCACAGATTGAATCACAAAAGAATCCTGTACAAGAAGCTGGATTACCTTGGGTTTCAGATACAACATTGCCAGCATAAGTTTTATAACCGCAGTACAACTAGGAGAATGAAATGAGCGAAAACACGAAAAAAACTCAAATCACGATTGACGATACACAGTATGACTTCAACGATTTAACACCATTTGAGGATGCAGTAAAGTCTTAATATATACTATTACATGGGAATAATCCCTAAACTTTAAAGGACAAAAATGAACTTAATTAACCTTTCTCAAGAACTTGTAGAAGCTATTTTTCAACATTTAATTAAAAAGCCTTATGAAGAAGTGGCTCATTTAATTGATCCATTGAAAGCCCAAGCTGCCCCTCAAATTCAAGCTGCTCAAGTTGCTTCTACAGATGCTCCTGCTGCTGTAGATGCTCCTGTAGATGCTCCTGCTGTTGATCCAGCAACTTCTACAGTTCAATAAAAATGTCTTGGGAAGCTGTTTTCGCAGGGTTAACCCTACTTTATTTTATAACTAGCGGTTTTATTGGTTATTGGACTAATAGCATCGCTAAAAGTCAAGATAATTTAAGTAAATCCCAGGGGCAATTAGCCAAAGATTTAAAAAATCTTGAGGTAATGCTTCCCAATTCTTATGTAAAAAAAGAAGATATTAATACCAGACTTGATAGAATTGATGATGTATTAGGAAAAATCTTTGATAAACTTGAAAAAAAGGCAGACAAATAATGTTTAAAAAGATTTGTGCTTTATTAAGTCGAAAAGTTGAACCATTATCTCCAGAGCCAATGTTTCCAATTAAAAAAAGACCTACAATCAAAAAAGCAACAACCAGAAGTGTTGCCAAAAAATCAGTCAAGCCACCAGCAAAGAAAGTGGTAAAAGATGGTAACAAAAAGACCACCAGTAAAAAGAAGTAGAGTAACTACTAAATCCAAAGACAATATTGATAAGGCAATTGACCTTATAAAATGGGTAGATAACCCCTTTAAACTTTTTGCAGTAATACTATTATCCATAGTATTTTTCATTGGGTATTTTGCTTGGGATAGTCGACAAACCATACTAACAGCTATTTCCAATACCAATACTATTCCCAAATTAAGAACCCAGGCTGAAATATTGCCTATATCTCAGAAATTATTACAAGATTTAGATGCCCAAGTTGTAGTAGTAAATGAAGTAAATTTAACCACCAATCTCAGAACTACCATAGTTGCACTTTCTCAATCAGAAAGAAATCATGCTATGGAAGGTGTTGAATCTACCTTAATTTCCCCAGATCAAGGAAGAAATAAAGCTATAGTGGCAATGATGGCTGGAGAGGTCTATTGCGATGATTACAGCCCAAATTCTAAGGTTGGAGCATGGGAAGCTAGTCTAGGTGTCAAATATATGTGCCGAGGCTCTGTACCACCGCCTATGGGTCAATTTGCTGGTTATGTAGCTGTAGGCTTTAAAGATAAGCCAAATGATTTGACAGCAGCCAAAACTAGGATTAATTTAGCATCTACACAAATGGCAAAGTAATATGGATAATGAAAGATTATTCTGGATTATTTTAGGAATAGCTGCCTGGTTATTAATTGGCTATTTTATGGGCGCATTTATATGAAAATTTTAAAAGATATTTTGACTGAAGATGACAATACTACTTACTGCGCTGCAAGAGTTTGCTCTATTGCTTGCGTATTTGGTTTTCTTGTTATTTGCCTTATTCATGTTTGGCATGGTGGCACTATTGATTTTGATAAGTTGGGTTTGGGATTGGCTACTACGCTTGGTGGGTCTGGAATAATGATTGGTGCTAAAGCTGCCACCCAAAAAACTGAATAATGTTTATTTCAACCTATATAAAAATTGCCATTTTTCTATGTATTTCTTTGGGAAGTGCATACATTACCCATAAAATTGATGAATCAAACTATTTAGAGCAGGTTAATGACCAGATTAGACAAGCGGTTGAGCATGAAACTCAGGTAGTAAATGACCAGGCTGCTATTAGTCAAAAAACCCAAAAGGACAAAGATGAACTCCAAAACCGCTATGATGTTGCTATTACTGAACTTAGGGGGTTGCGCCAACAATCTGCCACCCAAGGAAATGAACCCACCACCCCTTCAATATCAAGTAAAGGACTCAGATTACTTGAACCAGATGCTGAAGTTCTTATCGGATTTGCAAAACAATGCGCCAATACCGAATTAGAAAGAAATGATGTCATTAATAAATATAATGCTTTAATGGTGAAATAATGGAATATTCTAAAGATGGTGCTCACCTTACTGAGCAATTTGAAGGATGCAAACTTACTGCTTATCCTGATCCTGCTACTGGTGGCGATCCTTGGACTATTGGTTATGGGCATACTGGCAACGATGTATACCCAGGCTTAACTATTACCCAAGAACAAGCTGAAGAATTGCTTATGAAAGATGTCCAGAAGGCTGCTGCTGATGTCAATGCAAAAGTAACTACCGATATGAACCAAGGCGAATTTGATGCCTTGGTGGACTTTGTATTCAATTGTGGTGCAGGTAACTTTAATGGCTCTACCTTATTAAAAAAAATTAATGAGGGAGATATGGAAGGCGCAGCCCAAGAGTTTGATAAATGGGATATGGCTGCTGGTAAGCATTTGGCTGGTCTTTTAAGGCGCAGACAAGCTGAGACTGCGGAATTCTTGTCCAACCTTGCATGAGTGCTGATTATTTTGATGATGCCTCGGATATGGAAGAATTACATAGAAATCTAGCAATAAAAAATATTCGAGATCAAAAAAAGAATCTTTTTAGCGGTCATTGTTTATATTGCAATGACACTATTTCAGAAGGCAGATTTTGTAGTCAAGAATGCCGAGAAGATTGGGAAATGGAAGAAAACTTAAAGAAAATCAAAGGCTTGAGATAAGCCCTGCAAGCTGTATTATTTGCATTAAATAGACTCTAATTTCTTGATTTTTAGCAAATTGATCGGCATTATCGTTAATTTTTTGAGCAATGCCAAGACTGTCAATTAAATCTTTAAATTCTTTATCGGTAATAAGCCCAGAATCAAATTGGGCTTTATATCCTTTGGCTTCTCCAGCTAATTCTTGAATATTCATCTTGGCTTATTTCCAGTAACTTTTTGAATTGATTCTGCGCTAGATTCAATTATATTCATCTTTGCTTTGCAATAAGCTGGGCTTGGGTTGTCAATCTTATGTAAACCATCCACCAACTTGTACAAGTCATTTACCAAGGCGATTTCCTGGTCATTGTCTGGAAGATATTGACTGTAATTTTTAAGTTCTAGGGTCTGTGTATACATAATGTATACATTTAATTTTGAGCAATCAACCAATTGAGCCTGGGTGCGAATGCGGTTGACATAGCTATATTCTATAGGGTCAAAGCTGCCAATCATTAAAGAGCACCCAGATAACATAAGAATTGGCAAAAACTTAATCATATATTCCAGCTTCCATTAATTTTTTTCTTAATCTTTGAATTTCTGCTTGCATAATTTGTAATTGATGTCTTAGCATGGATTCGGTATCTTCTTTATCCATAACATTAGCACCGCTATTGACAATCACAACTGGTTCAGTCATAGCTGCAATCCGATCTTCTGAGGTAAATGTAGTCATTTTTTTTGCAGATAAATCATCAGCAATATTGCAATCATAAATATCCAAAAGATGATTCCAGTAGTCAATAAAAATCCAAAAATCAAATCCATAATCATTTTTTTGCTTTCCTGGCGGCAATTTCTTGCTGCAATATGTACCAAAACTGAGATTTAATTATCATGCCCATCCCCCTAGTCTAATGGCAAATCGCATAGCCGATAGCAATACTACTGATGCAATCACCATTATTGCAATAGCTACCTTATCTGCCCAGTTATTCTGCATAATTTACAGTATTAAAAATAATGTTTTGAATAATTACATCCATTTCAATTGCGGTGTCATACAACTGTTTTCTACCTTGAATTTCAGGATTTGCATTTAACATTTCTAATCGGTTGGTTAATTTTTTAAGATCAATAATCTGTTGACTAATTTCTGTGTTCATTTTATCTGTCCTTAAAGTGAATGAATATTACAAAAATAAAGCCAGTAATTACCACCAGGGCAAAATACATGGCTTCATCATTGCTCATTTAATTCTCGCTACTTTCGCTTGTTTTAATGCTTGCTCATAGAGTTCTTTGGCATGGTCATCCAAATTTCTTAATGGCAAATTTTGATAATACTTCCATTTATCTTTGTACTCTTGGAGTTCAGATGGCGGTATCCAACCATATTGATTTTTCCAGCGCAAAGCAATGTCAGTACCAGATGCTGTCCATATATAAGGTGTTCTCATGATTTTCCTTTAAATTGATAAAGCAAACATACAACCAAAAATAATGCCAAAAACTAAAACACCAAGGGCTTCGACCCACAAAGGGATATTCCAACTGTCATAAAACATATTAATCTCCTAATCTTGACTGTGATTTATTAAGCATGGCAAATACTTGATTGGCATTAGAAGCAGCATAGTCTGGACAAACTGGATATTCATTTCCATCGCTGCGAACTGCCATCCAACAACCAGGGATTGATGCCTTTACCCTGGGATTATATTTTTCAGGTACTAAGTAAACTTCCACTATTTTCATGATTGACTCCTTGGAATTGAACCAACTAAATTACCTTCCATTACTTCAAAAATAATTAACTTTGCTCTATTCAAAGACTGTCTGGCTCTTTCATCCATGCCAACAGCAATTTCTTCCTGGGCATCACTCATAATGCTGGCAGCGCACATAAGAGCACCAGAAAATTGATAGCTAAGAGATTCTTTGACGCTTGATAAAAAAGCATCTGGATCACAACCATACATTTGATTTACTTGACTCATTTTGATTTCCTTTCGTGAATAATCAAACTACATAAGAAGTATTACATAGATGTATTATAGGCACAAGTATTATTTTTACTTGTTGCTTTTTTGCATAGGGTGGAGTCCCTATCTCTCACGAAAGGTCTGGCATTGCACCAGAAGGTAATTTTTGGGTGTACCACTCCCAGAAATAGGGACTCCAAGAT
>Ga0214218_1000429_pt1 | contig 10461 bp, 10 predicted proteins | sample TroBogypolimnion_39_FD_153056 | JGI IMG/M metagenome (GOLD analysis project Ga0214218, IMG submission 153056) | Freshwater microbial communities from Trout Bog Lake, WI - 12JUL2007 hypolimnion | ecosystem: Environmental > Aquatic > Freshwater > Lake > Hypolimnion/Profundal zone | place: Trout... | reverse complement strand
GCTCAAGATGACTTTTGGAATCTTGTTCTAGAAATTCAAACTGATGCTTCGCCACTTGATCTCTTAGCCAGAGCTCGTGAAGCAGAAGCGGCGTGTGGGAGGACTAGGGAAGTGCACTGGGGCCCAAGGACGCTCGATGTTGATGTGTTGCTGATGGGAGACGAAACTAGCGAGAATCCAGATGTTTTAGTGCCACACCCTCGGATGTATGAGAGGGCATTTGTGCTTATTCCCTTGCAGGAATTAGCTCCTCATCTGGTCACGCAAGATTTGCTTAATTCCTTTCGCGAAAGGGTTGTGCCACTGGGTACACTCGACATGTTGCGCTAACACCGAACGGTACCCGCCAGGGACTGGAACGGACAGGAGCATTATGAAAATTTCAATCGTGGGTGCTGGCCGCGCTGGCACATCGTTCTCTACTGCACTCGCTGCGTCTGGCCATGACGTTCAACTGGTTCATCATGACGAACTGCATCTCATCTCGGCACCTGACGTGATCTTGTTGACGGTTCCTGACGACTTCATTGACGTCATCGCTCTGCAGATTCCTCACAATGAAAACCAGATTGTCGCTCACGTGGCGGGGTCTAGAACTTTGAGTGTCCTAGGTGAGCACCCTCGTGTGGCTTCAATTCATCCACTGATGGCCCTACCTTCAGGCGACCTTGGCGCTGCGCGTCTCTACGGCGCAACGTACTGCGTTGCTGGAGATGAAGGCATTCGCGAAATCGCAACTGCTCTTAATGGTCGCATCATCACTCTTAGTGATGAACAGCGCACGCTGTATCACGCAACTGCTGTTGTTGCGGCGAATCACCTCGTTGCACTCATGGGTCACGTTAAAGAACTCGCTGAAGCGGCAGGACTTAGCCTGGAAGACTTTCTTCCACTCGCCGAGCAATCACTTCGCGACGTGAAAGAAGTTGGACCACAAGATGCACTCACTGGTCCTGCGTCACGCGGTGACATGGCAACTATTGATGCACACCTTGCTGCACTTCCAGAAGCTGAACGCTCAACGTACGTTGCTTTGGCGAACGCTGCATTCGAACTCGCTGAAAAGCGTCGCTCACATCTAAAGGCGTAGTTATGGAACTGCTCAGTTCAATTGCTGAGTGGCGCAACTACGCCTCTGAAGTACGTGCGAGCGGTAGGAGAGTTGGGCTTGTCCCAACCATGGGTGCACTTCATGAAGGCCACGCTTCACTCTTTCAAAAAGCTAAGAGCAACGGTGACGTTGTGCTCGCAACAATCTTTCTGAATCCAATTCAGTTCAGTGTGAAGAGTGACTACGAGGCATACCCTCGCGTCCCTGAGGCTGACCGCGCAGTGGCGCTCGCTAACGGCGTGGACTGTCTTGTAGAGCCAACTCTCGACGAAATGTGGCCCGATTACCCAGAAGCAACGCCGACGAAAGTAACCATCAAGGGAGTGAGTGACAATCTCGAAGGAGAAGGCCGCCCGGGACACTTCAATGGCGTGGCGAGTGTGGTGGCAAAACTTCTTACCGTTACTGGACCATGTCGTGCATACTTTGGTGAAAAAGACTTCCAGCAGATTGCAGTGATCAGACAAATGGTCCGTGACCTGGCATTCGACGTTGAGATAGTGACCTGCGCAATTAAAAGAGACGCCGAAGGTCTTGCACTCTCGAGTCGAAATGCTCGCCTCAGCCCTGAAGACCATGTCCGTGCCAAGTGCATCTCACAAGCCATCGCTGCAGCACAAGCAGAAGTCGAATGTGCCAGTGAACTTAGACACCGCATGCGCACCATTCTTCGATCTGGTGGTGCAGAAATTGTTTACGCCGAAGTGGTCGACAACATCACACTTCGTCCGGCGGACGATTCGCAAGCTGGTGAATACCGCGCAATCATCACTGCAACAATTGATGGTGTTCGGATTCTTGACAATGGACCAGTAACTATTAAGGCGAAAAACTAATGCTGCTAGCAATGGACGTAGGAAATACAGAAACCGTTATTGGACTCTTCGGGCCTGATGCCCCGGAACTTCCAGATGCAATGGGATTTGCCAAGGCAACAGGTGAGCGTGGTCTGGCTTTTCACTGGCGCATCTCCACATCACCAGAGCGCACACCTGATGAGCACGCAATGATTCTCACGCAACTGCTCGACTTGGAAGGACTCGACCTCAGAACTGCGGTAACTGCAATGGCGATCTCTTCTTCAGCACCTTCAGTGACAACACAACTTCGTCGTATGGCGAATCGCTGGTTCTCTGATCTTGACATCACGGTCATTGGACCTGGGACAAAAACTGGCATGCCAATTCTGTATGACAACCCGCGCGAAGTTGGAGCTGACCGTATTGCTGATGCGGTTGGTGCATACGACCTCTACCCGGGCCCTTCAATTGTTGTGGACATGGGAACGGCGACCGTCTTTGACGTGATTAGTGCCAAGGGTGAGTACTTGGGTGGAGCGATTGCTCCGGGTGTTGCAATTTCTCTTGAAGCCCTCTACACCCAGGCATCAGCTCTGAGATCAGTTGAACTCGTGAAACCTCGTTCAGTCATTGGACGCTCAACTGTTGAATCAATCCAGTCAGGTGTTCTCTACGGTTTCGCCGCCCAGGTGGACGGAATGGTGGAGCGCATTAAGGAAGAAATAGGTGAAGCCACGGTAATTTCCACCGGCGGACTAGCGGGACTGGTATCTCCTCACACAAAACACGTACAGCACCACGAACCGTGGCTTACGCTTCATGGACTGCGTATTGTTCATGAACGTAATCACACAGGAGCTAATTAGTGTCAACCCCGTATCAATTTGATCACAACGCGCACTGCGCACCGCTACAAGAGACGTACGCGCACCTCAGCGACGGCGAAGAATCGGGCGTTGTTGTAAAGGTTGCTGGTCGTGTGATGTTGATGCGCACACAAGGGAAACTCGCGTTCGCAACAATGCGTGACCACACGGGTGAAATTCAACTCTTCGCTATGTCGGCCATCACTGCAGAATTCGAAGAGTTTGCAAAGCTCCACCTCGGTGACTGGGTAGGAGTAACTGGTGAAGTGGTTCGAACCAAACGTGGAGAACTTTCAGTAAAGGTTGCCTCATGGGAACGCCTCGCTGAAGCACTGCATAACTTCGGTGACAAGTGGGCCGGAATCACTGACTACGACCTTCGTTACCGACACCGTGAAGCAGACCTCTGGGCTAACGCCACAACTCGCACCTCACTCACTCGTCGAAGTGAAGTGTTGCGCTCTGCTCGTGAGCGTTGCTGGGCCGCAAATTTCGTTGAAGTAGAAACACCAATGTTGAACGCAATTCCTACGGGCGCTGCGGCACGACCATTCTCAACGCATCACAACGCGCTCGACAGTCAGTTCTTCTTGCGCATTGCGCCAGAGCTTTGGCTCAAGCGACTCGTTGTTGGTGGCTTTGAGCGAGTGTTCGAACTCGGCCGGGTATTTAGAAATGAAGGCGTAAGCCCTCGACACAACCCGGAGTTCACCATGCTCGAGCTCTACGCGGCGTATTGGAACTACGAAGACATGATGAGTTTCACTGAAGAACTGGTTGCGGGTATTGCAATGGATGTTCTTGGAACCACTGAAGTTACTTACCAGGGACGAGAGTTCTCATTCGCCGCCCCTTGGCCACGTCGCACAATGGCGTCTCTCGCGAGTGAAGCAGTGGGTGAAGAAGTTTCTGTTCACACACCACGTGAACACTTAGCGAAACTGCTGAGCGATCGTGGGGTTGAGGTTCATGCGTCATGGGGCGCTGGGCGCTGTCTCTCAGAGCTTTTTGAAGTCACCTGTGAAGAAAACCTGTGGAATCCAATGTTCGTAATTGACTTCCCCGTAGAAGTGTCGCCACTTTCGAGGCGTCGCGCTGATGACCCAGAGCTCACGGAGCGTTTTGAGTCCTACGCCGCTGGTCGTGAACTTTCAAACGGATTCAGTGAACTTATTGACCCAGTTGATCAGCGTGCTCGTTTTGAAGAGCAGGCACGACTCGCTGCTGCTGGCGATGATGAAGCAATGCAAATTGATGAGGACTACATCAAGGCGCTCGAGTGGGGACTTCCACCAACTGCGGGACTAGGGCTCGGAATGGACCGCCTCGCAATGTTGATTGCTGATGAATCAAACATCAGAGAAGTGATTGCGTTCCCGACGCTCAAACCGCTTCGCGACTAGTACGAAGGAAGATCTTCGAGCAGCGATGCGAGAAGCGCTGAAAAGCCACTACGAAGTGATTCGCTCGAAACTGACTCCAGCGCCTCGTTAGCTTTTTGGAAAAATTCATTTGCGGCGTTAACGGTGTATGAAATACCGTCAGTGCCAACAACAAGTTTGCGAGCTCGCTCACGGTCCGCTTCATCGAGCGGGCCGCCGAGGATGCTTCGTAGCTCTTCACCAACTGAGACGTCACGAAGTGCGAACAAGGCTGGCAAGTTGTAGACACCTTCAGCGAGGTCTTGTCCCGCAGGCTTTCCAAGTTGATTGTCAGTGGCCGTCATGTCGAGGATGTCGTCTCGAAGTTGATACACCATTCCAAAGCAGCGTCCGTATTCACTCAGTGCATCAGCTTCCTTCTTGCTGAGTCCTGCAGTGATTGCCCCGACGCGACAACTCGCTGCCATGAGTGATGCAGTCTTTCCTTCAATCGCTTCGTAGTAATCAGCTTCGGTGCGATCAACTGAGAACGATGTTCGAACTTCAGAGACTTGTCCGCGCGTCAACCATGCGAGAGTGTCAGCAAGTAGTCCGGCCACTTCAACGCCGAGGCTGGCGGCGATTGCTGCAGAACGTGCCATGAGGTAGTCACCAGCAACAATTGCGATGAGGTTGCCGTAACGTGCGTTCACGCTGTCGACATTGCGTCGTACTTCTGCTTCATCCATTACGTCATCGTGATAGAGCGATGCAAGATGCATGAGCTCTAGGGCCACACCACCGAGGAGATCTTCTTTTGTTGCTTCACGTGATCCACCAGTTGCTGATGAGACACAGAGCAGTGGGCGAAGTCGTTTGCCACCGGCGTAGATGAGGTGTGTCGTAACTGAGTCGAGGTAGGCGTCTCCAATGATCACTGACTCGGCGAGCAGGGTTTCGAGGCGGGCGAGGTCCTTTTCTACGGACGGTAGTTGGAGGTGCTCGTGGGGATTCACCCTTCCACCTTAGGGGTCATTCCTACTGGTCAAAGGGCCTGGACTGAAGTGTCACGGTCCACCGGTACACTGCTAATTAAGTAATACAAAGGAAGACAATTGTTCGAACGTTTTACAGACCGTGCCCGCCGAGTCCTAGTACTCGCACAGGAAGAAGCACGCGACCTTAACCACGCCTTCATTGGAACTGAGCACATCTTGCTTGGACTTATCCGTGAAGGTGAGGGAGTCGCCGCCAAGGCCCTAGACGCCCTTGGGGTCACCTACGACGTCGTTCGTGAAAAGGTTGAAGAAGCAATCGGTGCCAACACCAACCCTTCACCTGGATCTCCTCCTTTTACCCCTCGCGCCAAGAAGGTTCTAGAGCTTTCACTTCGTGAAGCTCTTCAACTCGGTCACTCCTACATCGGAACTGAGCACATGTTGCTCGGACTTGTCCGTGAAGGTGACGGAGTTGCAGCGCAGGTTCTTTCTGAACTCGGAGCTGACATGGCTCGTGTTCGCACGCAAGTGATTCAGATGATGTCGGGTCAAACTGGCAAAGACGCTGGAGCATCACAGGGATCTTCAAGTCAGAAGTCTGGTGACGTTGATGCCCAGGGCGGATCAGCAGTGCTTGATCAGTTCGGTCGCAACCTCACACAGCTTGCTCGCGAAGGCAAGCTCGACCCACTCGTAGGACGCGAAAAAGAAGTTGAGCGCGTCATGCAGATTCTTTCTCGTCGCACCAAGAACAACCCAGTGCTCATTGGTGAGCCAGGTGTTGGTAAGACTGCAATCGTCGAAGGCCTCGCTCAGAAGATCGTTAGCAATAACGTTCCAGTGACGCTGGCTGACAAGCAGCTCTACACCCTTGACCTTGGTGCACTCGTTGCCGGAAGCCGCTACCGCGGAGACTTCGAAGAGCGCCTTAAGAAGGTCTTGAAGGAAATTCGCACCCGTGGCGACATCATTTTGTTCATTGACGAAATTCACACACTCGTAGGTGCTGGTGCTGCAGAAGGCGCCATCGACGCTGCGTCAATCTTGAAGCCAATGCTTGCTCGTGGTGAGCTCCAGACTGTTGGAGCAACAACAATCGACGAGTACCGCAAGTACATCGAAAAAGATGCTGCACTTGAGCGACGTTTCCAGCCAGTGAAGGTTGACCAACCTTCAGTTGCTATGACGATTGAAATTCTCAAGGGACTCCGTGAAGTGTACGAAGAGTTCCACGCTGTAAAGATCACTGACCAGGCACTTATTGCTGCTGCGAACTTGGCTGATCGCTACATCGCTGACCGTTTCCTTCCAGACAAGGCAATTGACCTTATTGACGAAGCTGGTAGTCGACTTCGTATCCGTCGCATGGACGCTCCACCTGCCGCCAAGAAAATCGACGAAGACATTCTTCGACTTCGTAACGACAAAGAAGCAGCCATGGAGTCAGGTGCCCTCGAACAGGCCAAGGCCCTCGAAGAGCAAGAGCGCGAACTTGTCGCTAAGCGTGACGAACTCGACGCTGAAGTGAAGGCCGCTGGTGGTACTTCATTCGACCTCGTAGACGAAGAAACAATCGCTGAAGTGCTTGCCGTGTGGACAGGAATTCCGGTCTACCGACTCACCGAAGAAGAGACTTCAAAACTTCTTCGCATGGAAGACGAACTGCACAAGCGCATCATTGGCCAGAACGAAGCAATTATTGCTCTCAGTCGCGCCATCCGTCGTACTCGTGCCGGACTTAAGGACCCTAAGCGTCCAGGTGGATCATTCATCTTCCTTGGACCAACTGGTGTTGGTAAGACAGAACTCGCCAAGACACTCGCAGAATTCTTGTTCGATGACCAAGACGCACTTATTCAGCTCGACATGAGTGAATACATGGAGAAGCACTCAGTGTCTCGTCTCGTTGGATCTCCTCCGGGATACGTTGGATACGACGAGGGTGGACAACTCACCGAAGCTGTCCGTCGCAAGCCATTCTCAGTAGTTCTTTTCGACGAAGTTGAAAAAGCTCACCCAGATGTGTTCAACACACTTCTTCAGATCCTTGAAGATGGTCGTCTCACTGACGCTCAGGGTCGCCAGGTTGACTTCAAGAACACAATTCTCATCATGACGTCAAACCTTGGAACTGCAGATCTCCGTAAGACTCTCGGTTTCTCTAAGGGTGATGACCTTGCCGGTCACGACCGCATGAAGGAAAAAGTGAACGACGCTTTGAAGAAGCACTTCCGTCCTGAGTTCCTTAACCGTATTGACGACACAATCGTCTTCCACGAACTCACAAAGGATGAAGTAATTCAGATCGCAGACCTCTTCATCAACCGTCTTCGTGACCAGCTCATCTTGCAAGGACTCGGACTTGAGCTTTCAGGTGCTGCACAGAACTTCCTCGCCGACAAGGGCTACGATCCAGAGCTTGGTGCTCGACCACTTCGTCGTGCTATCCAGCACTTCATCGAAGACCCACTCTCAGAGAAGATTCTCTTCAAGGAATTCAACGCCGGTCAGACAATCGTTATTGACGTCAAAGACGGTGCTGAAGGTCCTGAGTTGACCTTTGAAGGCATTGAAGGTCTTCCACCTTCAGTTGACCTAGAAAACCTTCAGCCGAACTCATAAGTGCTGTAATCACTGTGCTCGCAAGGGCTCAGAACGAAGAAGCCAAAAGTACGGTAGAATTGATAATCCCCAGACCGCCTTTTCGGTCTATTTCCTTTGAGGAGAACCACTTTCATGGCTGAGCGCAAGTACAAAAAGGGTGATCGTCTCGTTTATCCCCACCACGGTGCATGCACAGTGGAGAAGATCGAGAAGATGACTGCTTTCGAAGTTCGCCAGGACTACCTCAAGCTGAAGGTCGCCTACTCAGACCTCGTACTCATGGTTCCTGTTGCTAACGCTGAATCTGTTGGACTTCGTGACGTCATCAACGACGAAGAAGTTGAAGAAGTATTTGCTGTGCTTCGCAAAAAGGAAGCACGCATGCCTACGAACTGGTCACGTCGTTTCAAGAACCACTCAGAAAAGCTTCGCTCTGGTGACATCTACCAAGTTGCTGAAGTAGTTCGTAACTTGTCTATTCGTGACAAGGACAAGGGTCTTTCAGCAGGAGAGAAGCGCATGCTTACTCGTGCTCGCCAGATCCTGGTGTCCGAGTTGACCTTCGCGCTCAACGTAGACACTGAAGCGGCTGAAGAAAAGCTCGCCTCAGTTCTGCCGTAACCATGAGCGTCGCCTGCGTAGTAGTTGCGGGCGGATCAGGTTCTCGCTTCGGCGGATTGAAGCAGTTCGCTCAACTTGGTGGTGACACCGTAACTGGACACTCCATTCGTGCTGCGCGCTCTGTTGCCTCACTGGTAGTTCTCGTCGCACCACAGGGTCACACTGATGACACGCAGGGCGCCGACGTTGTGGTTGCTGGCGGAGTAACGCGTGCTGCTTCAGTTCGCGCAGGAATCAGCGCATGTGGTGACGCAGAAATCATTGTTGTCCACGACGCGGCACGACCACTCGCGTCTCCTGCACTGTTTGCTGCGGTAGTTGGAGTAATAAGAGACGGTGCTGAAGCCTGCATTCCCGGACTTGGTATTACTGACACCGTTAAGCGCATTGCTCAGAGCAAGGGCGAAGTCATTGTGAGCGAAACCATTGCTCGAGATGAACTTGTTACGGTCCAGACCCCTCAAGCTTTTCGCGCAGAAACTCTGAAGCGCGCACACGCTTCTAAAAGCGACGCCACTGACGATGCTGGTCTCGTCGAAGCACTCGGAACTCGTGTTGTCGTAGTGCTGGGTGAGCCTTCAAATATAAAGATCACTCACCCTGGCGACATTGAACAAGCCGAGCGCATTGCGGGGAGTGTTGTATGAGAATCGGTCAGGGTATAGATGTACATCGTTTTAGTGACGACCCAGCTCGTGTGTTGTTCATAGGGCTCGTAGAGATTCCAGGTGCCCCAGGACTTGCTGGACACTCTGATGCCGACGTTGCAACTCACGCACTCTGTGATGCACTGCTTGGTGCTGCCAACCTCGGTGACCTAGGCCGTCATTTCCCTGACACCGATGGATCAATTGCTGGCGTATCGTCAAAGAGTCTTCTCGAGCAGACGCTGAAACTAGTGAGCGACGCTGGGTATCGCTGCACTTCAGGCGACATAACAATCATTGCTGAAGCCCCCAAACTTGCCTCGTTCATGCCATCAATGTCTGAAGCTCTAAGCGCAGTTGTTGGAACTGTTATTTCGGTGAAGGCCACAACCACAGAAGGACTCGGAGCGATTGGTCGCGCCGAGGGTATTGGCGCATCTGCAGTAGTTCTTATAGAGGAGAAGTAATGGCTCGTCCAGCCCCACGTCGTCCAGCCCCAAAGGGTCGCCCACCGCGTGGTGGTGGACCACGCAATACCAGCGCCGCTCCAAACACTGGAACACGACGCAATCCAACGCGTGAGAAGGAAGGACTTGGTGGCGAGCAAGTAGAAGGCCGCCAAGCTGTTCTTGAACTTTTGAAAGCTCGCAGGCGAACAATTCAAAAGATCTACGTTGCAGACCAACAGGACTCTTCAGAAATCCTTGATGAAATTGAACGCGAAGCGCAGCGCCAACGCGTCCCTATTCAGATCATTGCCATGGCGCGACTTGACCGTGAAGCTCGTACTGAAGGCCACCAGGGTGTTGTTGCGTTCTGTAGTCGTCTTGATTCAGTAAGCCTCGACGTGCTTCTTGAACACAAGCACCCGTTCTTGCTGGTGTGTGACGGCGTCACAGACCCTCGCAACCTTGGAGCGATGCTTCGAAGCGCTGATGGAGCTGGCGTTACAGGTGTTGTTGTTCCTCGCCACCGTGCTGCACGCATTTCTCCTTCAGTCACCAAGACTGCAGCGGGTGCGATTGAATACTTAACATTCGCTGACGTTGGTGGAATCCCTGCAGCGATTGATCAGATGAACAAAGCAGGGGTCCTCACCGTGGGACTCGCTGGTGAGTCCAAAGACTCTATTTATGACCTCGACCTCGGAAGCATTCCCGTGGCAATAGTTGTTGGCGGAGAAGAAAAGGGACTCGCAGCCCTTACTAGGAAGCGTTGTCAAGCAGTGGTTTCAATCCCACAGCTAGGAAAGATCAGTTCACTAAATGCCAGCGTTGCATTGTCGATTGCAGCATTTGAAGTTGCAAGACAGCGCGCTCTCAATAAGTAAACACTGCATTTAAAAGTAGTTTCGTCACAAAGATTTTCGCGACCGTTGGGTTACGTTCAACTTGATGCCCAAGTTGGCAGCTAATGAACGGAAGTCAAATGAAGAATGTACTAAAGGCTTTAG
>Ga0214218_1000362_pt1 | contig 12296 bp, 15 predicted proteins | sample TroBogypolimnion_39_FD_153056 | JGI IMG/M metagenome (GOLD analysis project Ga0214218, IMG submission 153056) | Freshwater microbial communities from Trout Bog Lake, WI - 12JUL2007 hypolimnion | ecosystem: Environmental > Aquatic > Freshwater > Lake > Hypolimnion/Profundal zone | place: Trout... | reverse complement strand
CTTGTCCTCCAGGTAGTCAGCCCAGGAGGTGAAACCAGATTGAGAGACGCTCCAGCCCTTGAACCCGAAACCGGAGGCGGTGATGTCCCCTTTCTTGATAGTCACCCCGGCGGGGAGCTTTGTGGCGGTCCACCAGCCCCCACTCCCACGGCGGAAACCAAACTCTGGGAAGGCTGTCTCCAGCCTCTTTCCCAGGGCGGGAGCCAAGGTGTTCTTTCTCCAGTCTGCTAGGTCCTGAGCCATTCTCTATCCCCTTAAAACTTGTCTTTGAAGCCTTACTCCCTAGACTCTCAGGCGGCGTGGGGAAGACCCCCACCTCCACCTCCACCAGGTGAGCCAGAGGGCGGCCCGGTTCGGGTGAGCTGGGAGGTTTCCACCCAATCAATAAGGTCCAGGAGCGGGGTCCGGAGGCGGCACTTGGCCACCCATCCAGAGGGAGACTTGGGCCAGACCATCACCTCCAAAACCTGGAGAGGCTTGGAGGGCTCTGTGGTCTTGGCCACCCATTCCCCAGGCTGGAAAGGCTGGAGGCTCATTGGGTCACCTGTTGGGTGGGAATCCACTCCCCGGCCTGGAGAGTCCAGACGGTCACGGCCTGGCCCTCATCGTCATGGATGGAAACCCGGCGGTAGTCTCCGGAGCCCATGAGCTTCCGGGCTTCATCCACGGCGCCGATGGGTGAGGTTGAAACCGGAGCGGTCTCAAAGCCTTCCCAGGAGGTGGCAGAGACCTGGAGGACGGCGGGGCTCATGCTCCCACCTGGGGGGTGATGGGGTGGACCTCCACCAGGCGGCGGAGGCAAAAGTCCCGGAAGTCCTCAGGGGCCCAGCTCCCCTTGGCGCGGTGATACTCCTCCCCAAACTGCTCTCCCAGCTTCCCCATGTAGTCTTGGGCCCCATGGACAAGCTCCGGGTGAGCCTCTCCAATGGCCCCGGAGACTAGGGCAACAAAACCCATCTTCCCCCAGGAGCGGGCGGCCTTGAGGGAGCGGGGCTTGGTGGTCTTCTTGGCCATGGTCATCCCCTCACTCAAACTCACAGGGCCCAAGCTCCAGGAGGTAGGAGAGGGATTCGGCGGCGTCATGGGCCAGGTTGAACCCCTGCCATGCCACCAGGGCGGTGAGGGAGTCTTTCTCTGCCATGCGGTGGACAGCCAGGTGCATCCTCCCGGCTCCCACGGCCTGATCCACTATGGCGGAGAGGTCCATCCGGAGTTCTTGGGGAAGACCCCGGAGGATCTCCCGGTGTGCGGCGGTGTTTTCCTTTGTGGCGGCCATGTTGGGCTCCAAGGGGTGAGGTGATGGGGTCAGGCTCCCAGGTCCACCAGGCGGGCCACTGCCCCGCCAAGGTCCTGCCTGGAGTCGTCATAGAGAGAGAGGGTTTCTAGCTTCCGGTGACGGCTGAAACGCTGGACGCTCCGGGTGTTTCCACCTGTGGCGTCCAAGGCGGCGGTGATTCCGGCGTGGCGTAAACCGTGAGGGCGGCTCTTGATCCCCACGGCCTGGCCCAGCTTGGAAACGATCTGATAGAGGGCGCTCCCATCCAGGCGGTGCCCACGGTGGCCACGGTCCAGGGCGGTGAAGAGGGCGCCGGGCTCGGAGCCACGGGTCTCCACCCAAGCCTTGAGGGATTCCAGGACCTTGGGGGGGATGGTGATGGATTCCCTCTGGGTCCGGCCCTTGCCAAGGATGGAGAGGCGGCTTCCCTGGAGGTCCAGGTGGCAGAGGTCCAGGGAGCAAACCTCACCCCGGCGGAGGGCCATGGCATAGAGAAGGCGGAGGATGCACCGATCCCGGATGGTCTTGGCATCCAGCCCAGCCTCCAGGGAGTCCAGCATCAAACGGAAGCCCTCAGTTCCACAGCCACGGGTATCCCGATAGGCGGTGGTCTTCATGCTCTCCACCTCCAGGGTCCAGGGAATCATCCCCAGGAGGCGGGCCAGCTTCACCAGGCTCCGGAGGGAGGCAAGGCGCCGATTCACGGTGGCAGAGGCAAGCCCACGCTCCTGGAGGTGGACACGGTAGGCCAGGGCCATCCCATTAGCAGAGCCAGAGCCCTGGGAGAGGAGGAGGGCGGCGGCCTCATTCAAAGAGGCGGCTCCCACAAAGGCGGTGAAGTCCTCAAGGTCCCGGCGGTAGGCCAGGAGGGTCTTGGGATTCCGCCCCGCCAAGAAGGCGCCCACCAGGTCCACAGGGCCAGCGGTGACCACAGAGAAGGGGGAGAAGCTCATCAGTTCGCCGGTCATCTTGTCAGCCATGGAGACCTCCCCCACCTCCATGGTAAGACTTGGGAGGCGAGAGTCAAGGGAGAAAGACTTGTTTTTCTTGCCTTACCTTTGAGACCCCGGCCCTGTCTGGATCTGGATGGAACCGTGAGCCTAAGGCGAGGCAAAGTTAAGGGGGGTCTTCCGGGCCCGAAACGCTAGTTTCACCTAGCAGGGGGGCCCCCTGGAGGCGGGCGGCTCCCAACAAAGCCCAACAGGAGAGGCGGGCCCAGATCCCAAGTTTCACCAAGTAGGCCAGGGGGTCAGACCTCAGCTTTCCTCCCGGAACCTTAGCAAACCTTAGCATCCGGGGGACGGCCACCAGGTGGAGGGGGGGAGTGGAAACCCGCGTGGAAACCTGTCGGAAACTCCAGGGGGTGGGAGGCTCTAAACCTCTCCGGTCCTCACTCTAGAGGGTCTTGGGGGTGAGTAGAAACTCCCGGCCACCTGGCTCCAGGACCTTAGGGCAACCTTAGGTGTCTGGCCCATGCCACCAGGTGGCCACGGCGCCCCGTGAGACCTTGCCCTTACCTTGCCCTCCTGGGGGTTTCTGGGGGTTGTTTACCCTCCACCAGGTGGGAGCCCCGCTCCGGTATTCTCCGGTTGTTTATCGGTCCCTCACCTTTCCTTTAGGGGAGGAGGTCCATCTCATGGCCAGCTTGCCCACCAAGGCTCCCACGGTTGAATCCACCATGCCCAAGCATGAGGAGCCCAAACCCATCCCACCAGCTCCAGACACAGCCCCCAAGGCTCCCCCTGTCTCAGCCAAGCCCAAGACCCCCACGGATGGCCACAGAACCAAAGACAATCCGGGAGCGGTGATCTATGACAGCTCCACCAAGTCCGGCTCCCGGATGATCCGGGTCTCTCGAATCCTGGCCCGGAAGGGGTGAGGCTGGGCTCTGGGGGTTGGTTGTATCACCCCCCTATTTTGTGACCGCAGGGTTGTATCCGGGGCTCTGGGGTCGGCTTGCTTTTCTTCCCTCCAGGAGGCGGGGCGACCCCCAGGGGAGCCTCCCTCCTCTGTGGAATACTCTATGTATTCCACTATGTGCGTTTGATGGCTTGTAAACCCCCTGGAATCAAGACCCCCAAAAAAGCGCAGGGTCATATCACCCCCCCATTTCCTCACCGCACGGTTGTATCACCCCCCCATTTCCTCACCGCACGGTTGTATCAGGTCAGGAGAGGGAGGGGGGTTCCCCGGTCTCAATCCACTGGAGGATGGGCTCCCTGAGGCGGGCGGGGATGGGTTTGGTTTCCTTCTCCCAGGCTCCCAAGGCTTGCTGGGAGACCCCGAAGAGGGCCCCGGCCTGGGCTTGGGTGAGGCTCCGGCCCTTCCGGGAGGTGGCCAGGCGGCGGTGGAGGGAATCAGGCTCACCAGCTCCCACCTCCTGGGGCTCAATGGAGGGGATCGGCGCCGGGGGAGTCTTCCGGTCAATCTTCACCTCCCAGCCTTTCCCAGCCTTGGCCCTGTCCTGGCTCCACTTCTCGTGGTGGTTTGCCATGCGGTCCACCCATCCCTCAGGGGCAAAGATGAAGAAGAAGGAATCCTTGGCCAAGGTATCGGCGGGGAGGGTCTTGGCCCGGTTCAAGGTGACCCATGCTCCCTTGGGGCGCTGGACAGCCACCAGACCTCCCATGGCCTGGACCACCACAGCCTCCAGGTCCTCCAGGGCCCTCTTGGTGATGGCGTTTCTCTTGTTCCCGTGGGCCCCGCTCGGCATCTCCACCCCCATGGCATGGAGGAGGCTGGGAGCCCTTGCTCCTGAGGTATCCGTGGCCCGGCCTGGGGTCCCCTGGAGCCTCCATCCACTCTCGGCATAGCGGGGGTCTTTCTTCACCCCCAGGATTCCCGTGAGCTTCACCCCCTGAGGGATGAGCGGGCAGAAACCGGAGTCATAGAGGCGGGGCTTGTTGTGGTCCGGGTGTTTCTTCTTCCTCACCTGGAGGTGGGCCCTGTCAGTCCGGGCGCCATGCTGGGTCATGGTTGTGTTTGACTCCAGAAACCGGATGAGCCTCTTTTGGGTGTCAGTGAATCCGTGGGATTCGTCGTAAAAGGGGATGAGGGTGGAGGGAGACTTCTCCCAGCCTTCCGAGAGGGTCTCCATCTCCTCCCGGTCCAGGTCTCTCATCCAGTCGTAATAGAAAATCTGCCTGAGCCCGTCTTTCTTCATCCGGGTCTGTTGGAAGACTCGCAAGACCCCCAGGGCATTGGGTGAGATGAGGATGGTCCAGGTCCCTCCCCCATGACCTCCACCTCCACCTGGCTCATAGGTGGCCTCTCCGATGAAGACGCCAAAGGTGTCCCCCCTGAGTTCCGGGTCTCCTGTGATCTTGAGATTGAAGTGGAGCTTGGTGAGAGCCTTGAGGGCGGCCTCCACCTTGGCGTGGCCATGGGGGTCCATCTCAGCCTTGAGGAGTATTCGGAGGCTGTCAGAGGTGATCCGGATGGGGTTGATTCCGGTTCGGCCAAACTCCCGGAGGATGTAGTCACAGAGCCTTTGGGCGTCTGGGATTGTGTTCCGGAGGAGTCCCACCTCTGCCTGGATCTTGTCTTGGAGGTGGTCTTCCAAGACCTCAAAGAGGAGCGGGGTCCCCTTCACAGCCTCAGCCTTGAGCATGGCCTCCAGCTCCTCCTCCCTCTTCTTCCGGGCTTGGTTGCTGAATGGCAGGGCGCTGGAATACCAGGAGAGGGAGGTCTCCACATAGCCTCCCTGGGGGAGCTTGAAGTGTTTGACCACCCATTCCATGGGGAGGCTGTCCCGGTCCCTCTTCACCTCACGGAAGCCCTTGGCCCCGGCCTTCTGCCTGAGGGCTTGGCGGCCCTTGGAGGACAGGGCCAGGCTCTCGTTTCCATAGGTGTCCCGCTCCACCTTGAGGCGGGGGTCTTGGCTGGGATCTTGTCCGGCGGCCTGAGCCTCTCCGGTGATCCTCTTGGCCTCCTCCTCCACCATTTCATCCCAAGCGGGGGCCTTCATGAGGTCCTTTGGGAGGTCCAGGTCAGCCATCCCCAGGAGGAGCCTCTTGGCGCCCCGATCCATGCGGGTCTGGCCTTCCGGGAGGGTGACAGGGAGAAAGGTGGTCCTCCCCTTGGCCCTCTCATGGGGCTCCTGGGGGTGGGGGATAGAGACGGGCCTGGGGGTGACCTCTCCCACGGCGGCAAAGACGGGCCCCGCTGTGGCGATGGCCATAGCAGCTCCCAGGACGGCGGTGCCGGTGACCCCCTCCACTGTGGCGGTGGCATCACAGGAGTCCGGGCCCTCTGACAGGGTGGCCATGGCGGTGGAGGTTGCCACCCCGTGGCCCTGGAGCCCGGCTCCCTGGCCTTGGAACCGGGGGAGGGTGTCTTGGATGGCTTCCAGGATGGAGGAGAGCCACTCAGTCCAGTCCTCCTCATCCCACTCCATGGCTTGGCGTTTGGTTTCCTCCACCACAGAGAGGGAGACCTCATCCAGGAGGGCGTCCTCCCTCCTCTTCTTGGCCTTGGCCCGGCTCTCTTTCGTCTGCATCGGGCCCCAGGTGATGAACACATCAAAAGCCCACCTAGCCTGTTTGGTCTCCAGGTTCAGCTCCAGCCCCCCACAGATCACCCCGAAGCTCACCTCCCAGGGGAAACCGTGAATCTCACCCTTGAGGCGGAGGTCACTCCAAGCCCCGCTCTCCACTCCCAAGAGCTGGGCCAGGTCCTCATCAAAGGGGGCCAGGTTGGAAGGTCGGAAGAGAGGGAAGCCCCCACCTATGCGGACCTCCTGGGGGAGGAGAAAGCGATAGGTGGAGGCGGCGCTCAAGAAGTCCCACGGGCCCTCCTCTGGGCTCCCAAGGTCCAGGGCGGCTCCCAGCTCATGGGCCAGAAAGGTGGAGTGAACCAAGAGGGGCTTCATGTTCGGGCCCATCTCCTCCCAGGAGGGATAGGGCGGGCGGCCCTTGGGAAACGGGGTCAGACCATCCAGACCATGGAGGAGGGAGACTCCCTTCTTCTTCCAGTCTGTGGTCCAAACCAAGCCTTTGGAGAGGGCCAGCCACGCCACGGCCTCATCCCTGTGGGAGGGGCGGGGCCCTTCATAGACGGAGGCTTTCTCCTCCTGGAGGGCGGGCCTCATGGTCTCCCAATCCCAGGGGCAGGGTTGATAGGTCCGGAGCCAGGAGGGTGAGAGCTGGATCTTCTCTAGGTAAAAGTCCCGGTGTTCCTTCTCATCCATGAGCATGGCAAAGACGCCAGCCATGTCCCGGACAAGCTCCAGGAGATAGGTGGACGCGGGGAGCCCAGGCTTCCCATTGAAAGCCCCGCTCACGGTCTCCCTGAGGGCGTGGAAGTGTTCGGCCCAAAGGTCCACATTCACTCCTAAGGCTTCAATTGGTTCCATAACTCCCCTGACTCCCTATCTGCCGAAACAAACCCATTCAGTCCTGGGCCCCGGAGAGGTTCAGATCCAAGGTGGCCACAGGAGCCACGGGCTGTCCCTGCCTCCTGGCTTGCACTCTCTCCAGCTCATGGAGGGTCTTGAAGAAGGCTCTCTCCAAGGTCATCTCATGGCGGAGGAGTCTCTCTTGGGTGTCATAGCTCCAGGCGCCGGGGAAACGGCACTCATCCCGATCCGTGGCGGCGGCCTCCTCCCAGATCCCAGAGGCTTCCACCATATATTCCAGGGAGCCCTTGAGGCGGTTCCGGGCGTTCATCCAGAGGGATTGATTGGCGGCGGTCTTGGTCCTCTCCATCCTCCACCACAGGGAGGCGAGGCGCTCCACCATGCGGGTCTCCATCGGGCCCACGGGCTGGAGTGTTTCCACCAGGCCACCCTTGAGGGCTTGGAAGTCCTCCTCTTTCTCCAGGAGCATGAAGAGGGCCTCAGAATAGGCGCCATGCTTCACGGCATTGGTGGAGACCTTGGCTTTCCCGGCGGGTGTCTTGGGCCCGGTGGAGCGGAGGGCGTTCTTCTTGTTCGTCTCAGCCTTGGCGGCCATGGTGGAGCCTTTCATGGGTGATGGAGGTCAAGGCCAGGCGGTCACTTCCCCAGGGTGATGGGGCGGCCCTTCTTGGGTGTGGCGGTGGTCTCTGGGAATGGCTCCCCCCTCTTCTTCTCCAGGCGCTCCAGCTCCCGGAGGAGGGCGTCTTCCACCAGCCCCGCCAAGCTCTGGCCAGGGGTGAAGACCACACAGCGGCGGGCCCACTCGATCACGGCGGGCGGGAGGTTCACTGTGAATCTCATCCTCTTGAGGACGGGCGCGGTGACCTTGATTCCCCTCTGGGCTGGGCTCTGTTGGGCGATCTCCCCTTCTCCCCGCTCAATGAAACTGGAGAATCCGGAGAGGTCTTTCTTGGGCTTGGGCGTGGCGGCCATGGTGACTCCTAGTGGGGGAAGGTGAAACGGCTGTTGATGGTTCGGACGGCATTGGCGAGGGCGGGCCCGGCGGTCTCTCCCTTGGTCTCCCAGGCGGAGGCGGCTCTCCAGAGGTCCAGGAGGAGGGGGAGATTGTTCCGGAGGGTGCAAACCAGGGAGGCGTCTGTCATGGCTCCCTTGGGCTTGGGGGGATACCAGCCCATATGGGCGATGCACTCAGAGCCCTCCTCAGCTTCATGGTCATTGATGAAGACAGAGAGGGGGTCCTCTTGGTCCTGCTCAATGACCCACGGGGCGCGGTGGGCCTTGGTCTCAAGGGATGCCAGGCGGGCAAGCGGGGAGGGGCTCATGGGGTCACTCCTGGATGAGGCGGGAAAGGTTGTCAGCCAGGGTCATCACCTCATCAGCGGCGGAGGAGCCCTCCACCACTTTCCCGGCGGCGATGGCCTCAGGGATTGCCACCCTGTCTCCCAGGTGGCCCAGATAGGTCACTCCCTTGAGAGCCTCCAGGACGGTCTCTATCTCATGGGACAGGGAGGAGACGGCCTTGGATTCGTTCAAGACCACCCCCACCTTGAGTCTCTTATTTAGGGTCTTGGCCTCTTTGATGAGTCCCTGCATCCGGCCCAGGGCGCGGAGGTCAGAGGAGCCTGGCTTAACAGGGATCACCAAAACATCAGAGAGGACCATGGCGGCCCGGAGGTTCTCACCCTCTCCCGGCGGGGTGTCCATAACGATGGCCCCCTCCACACGCTCAAGGTGTTCCTGGAGGTCTTTGATTCCGTGGATATGGATGGAGCGGACAAGCCCAGACCTCTTTGCCCAATCGTGGGAGTCTCCCTGGGGGTCCAGATCCAAGAGGGTGGCCCCCATGATGTAGGCCAGGTGGACAGCCAAGACGGTCTTTCCGGTGCCTCCCTTGAGATTGGAGACGGCGATGATGGGGTGTTTCTTCTTGGCGCTCATGGGCGGGGCTCCTCAAGGTGGGGGGTCTTCCAGGCGGCCTTATACATGGAGGCGAGGGAGTCTCTGAGGTCATCCCTGGCTCCCCGGAAGGCTTCCCAGAACCGGGCAGAGGTCAGGCGGGCAGGGCCCAGGGCCATGAAGCTCTCCACCCATTCCGTGGCGTAGGCTTGGCCTTGGGGGGTGGGAGCGGTGCCGGTGGGCAGGGCGAAAGCCCACAGCTCCCGGCGGAGTATCTCAGGGCGGCGGGCCAGGTCTTGGAAACTCACCACAGGGAGGTCCAGCTCAGAGGTCATCGGAGTTTCTCCATGTTCCGGTGGGCCACTCGGATGGAGCGGCGGAGTTCCTTCTTCTCCTGGGGAGTGATCCCCGGCTCTTTCAGCCTGAGGAGGGCGGCCTCCTCCAGTTCGGTCATCACCTGGAGAGACTCCTCCCGGAGCTTGGCGAGGTCCTGAGTCATCGGGCCCCCTTCATCAGGGGGGAGCGGCGGACCTGCCTCAGGAGTTTCTGGAGCCCGGCCTTCTCCTCAGGGGTGAGGGCGGTCCTCACCTTGGCCATGAGGGTGGCCTCAGTCCGGAGCATGGTCTCCCGGATGGTCTGGAGACTCTCCCGGATGCTCTGGAGGTGGGTCTCCGGAGTTATGTCACCCTGGGCCCCCTCGGGAAGCTCACGATAATGGCTGTTTACGGGAGCTTGGCTCACTGGAGCCTCTTCGGAGTCCAGGGGCGTCCATTCCGGAGAGGTCCGGCGGCGGGCTTGAGGGGTCCCTTGGTCTCCTCCCAATCTTTCAGATAGGCGATGAGGGCAAGCTCCACCAGGTGGGAGAAAGTCATCCCCGGCGTCCAATAGGCGGCGGCCTTCCCCTTCTCCAGGAGGGCGGGGTCCATCTTGCCACTCCAGACCACCTTTCTGGGGGAGGGCGCGGGCTTGGTCTCTTCTGTGGCTTTGCGGGCGGTCATGCGGAGGCTCCTCTCTTCTTCTTCTTGGTGGGGTCTTCTTCCTTCACTTCATCCGGCGGGGCCAGCCCAAACGATTCCACGGTCACCTCCCCCACTTGTTTCCTGAGGGAGTGATAGGCCACCAGGTCCTCAGGCGTGAGCATGGCCAGGAGGCGCAGCTCGGGGCCCCGATAGATCACCCTCCCCATGGAGTCAAACCCATGGAGGGCGGTCTCTGTGCCATCGGCGGCCCAGACCACCTCATCCCCCAGGACAGAACACCTCACCACGACCACCAGCCCGGAGGAGAGAAACTCCGTGAGGGTCATCCCCTGGAGAAGCTCAAGGCTTGGGATAGGGAGGTCTTCCCTGTTTAACTCCCTAGACTCCCCCCCCACAGCCACGGTGGAGACCTTGGCCAGGGATCGGAGGGAGCGGAGGGCGGGGGAGGTCATCCTTTCAGCTCCCCGTCTTTGGGGTCTCTCAGGAGGTGGAGCTTGCCAACAAAGGCCAGGGGCTTCCATTGGCCCACGGCGCCATAACGGCTCTTCATGAGACCCACCTCAAAGGGGGTCACCTCATCCGGCGGAGTATCCCCGCCCCAATCGGCCCTCATGTTCAGGAGCCCTAGAGCCAGGTCCACCTCTTGCTCAGCTCCACCCTCCCGGAGGTGATGGAGTTCCGGGCGGAGTTTCCGGAGGTCTGCCAGGTGTTCCTCCATCCTCTTCTTGGAGCCCTGGCCCACGGTGTCAGCATTGGCCCGGTTGATCTGGGCCCCGGTGACCACAGGGGCGGAGAGGTCCACAGCCAAGACCTTGAGACCACGGGCCACGGCGGAAACCTCTTGGTCTCTCCGGTCAAACTTCCCACCCTCAGGGCAGGGAATCCGCTGGAGGTAATCCACCAGGACGGCTCCCACGGTCTCCCGATCCGCCACAGCCTTGGCGTGGGCCACGATAGCCTCCACAGTCCAGGAGGGGCGATAGATCACCTGGAGCCTGTCCTCCCAGCTCCTCAGGCGGGCCTGGGCTTGGCGGAGAAGATCCCCGGTAGGATTCCCCGCTCTCTTGTGGGCCCCCTGCCTGAGAAAGTCCCGGACCTCATTGGAGCGGAGGGCGCGGGCTTCATTCCAGTCTGTCTCCCTCCAGGTGAGGAGGGCCATGAGGCGGTGGAAGATCCGGGCCTCTTGTTCCTCGGAGGAGTAGAAGAGGAGCTTCTCATCCAGGCCAAGGGTCTCCCCACTCACGGCCCAATTAAACAAGAGCCCCACCATGGCGGAGGTTTTCCCGTGACCTGTGCGGGCGCCAAAGAGGCTCAGCTCTCCGGGGTTGAATCGGAGACCAAGCCCACCCTGGCTCTCAGGCTTGTCCAGGGAGGTCCAGCCTGAGGGGCGGCCATCCGGGGTCTTCTCTGTCTCCATGGTCAGGCGGTCCACTGAGAAGAGCGGCGGGGGCTCCTCAATCGTGTGGAGCTTCTCCAAGCCCCGGCGGAGTTCCTGGGCCACCTTGCGGGTGCCTCCACCCTCGGAGTGATCCCCCTGGGCCTGGGAGAGGAGGCTCTTGAGGGTCTGGGCTTCCTGCCTTGAGACTCTGACCTTCTCCAGGTGTTCAGCCTCCAGGGCCAGAGCCTCAAAGGTGTACCCCGTGGCGGTGGAGACCAAGCGGAAGAGGTCCTCCCGGTCCAGTTCAGCCCGGCGGCCCCGGAGACTGTTGGCAAACTCCACCACTCTGGAGGTGGCCATCTTGCGGGCGGCCTCAGGGGTTTCTGGAGTGATCCCGGCCAGGAGGGAATGAGCCCGGAAGAGGTTGGCAGAGGTCCGGCGCTCCACCAGCTCCAGGAGCTTGGCGGGGTCTTCACTGTGGGCCTTAAGAAAGGCGTCTGGATCTTTCTGGGGAGCCAGGCCAGCGGGGTCCACCACCCAAAGCTCAGGGGTGGGGGTGCCTTCATGCTGGGCCCGGCCCAGGTTTGCCATGGCCTTCTTGAGTCCCTCTTGGCCCCCTTGGTCATTGTCCAGGAGGAGGGAGGCGGCCTTCACCTTGTGGCGGGCCAGGCGCTCCAGAATCTCCGGGGTGAGCTGTCCTCCATCACCTCCCAGGGCGGCGACATTCCCCACCCCACGGGCCTGGAGGTGGACAGCATCCAAGACCCCCTCCACTAGGATGAGATTCTCCCGGCCCCCACGCTGGAGAGCTTCACCAAGACCAAACGGGACCAGCTCACCTTTCCGGGTGAGGGCGGCCTCATTCGACAGATACAGGTATTTGTCCCCCTGCTCAGCTTTCCCAGAGAGGTCACGGGCCCACAGATTGGCCACCTCTCCCCAGGGATCAGGGATGGAGCCCACCAGGCGGCCCACCCATCGGGAGTCACTCAGGAGACGGCGGAGAGGCTCCACCCCGTGGCCTTGGGGGGTGAGGACCTTCTCCACCTCCTGGACAGCGGGGCAGAGACCAAGCTCCAGGCAGTCCAGGTCCTCCACCTTAAAGCCCCGCCCCACCAGGTAGGAGACGGCACTCTCACCCTTGGAGCCCAGGAGGTGGGTCTTGGCCAGAGCCATGAAGTCCCGGAGGAGCTTCCTCTGGGTTTCCTTCCGGCCCATCTCCTCTTTCTGCTCTGAGGTCATCTCCAGGAATGGGTGATCCACTCCAGCCAGGCGGGCCAGCTCTTTGAGGTTCTCCGGGAAGGCGTGGCCCTTGTCCTCCAGGTAGTCAGCCCAGGAGGTGAAACCAGATTGAGAGACGCTCCAGCCCTTGAACCCGAAACCGGAGGCGGTGATGTCCCCTTTCTTGAT
>Ga0214218_1000361_pt1 | contig 12337 bp, 13 predicted proteins | sample TroBogypolimnion_39_FD_153056 | JGI IMG/M metagenome (GOLD analysis project Ga0214218, IMG submission 153056) | Freshwater microbial communities from Trout Bog Lake, WI - 12JUL2007 hypolimnion | ecosystem: Environmental > Aquatic > Freshwater > Lake > Hypolimnion/Profundal zone | place: Trout... | reverse complement strand
CCACTATACCTTTCGAAAAGGTATAACCAAATTGCATTGGTTTTGCTCCACTATACCTTTCGAAAAGGTATAACCAAATTGCATTGGTTTTGCTCCACTTTTTTTACACCTTTTCTCATTGAAAACGCCCATTTTTTATCTTGTTATATTGTATGAAGAAATATAACAAATTACTTAAAAATAAATTTGTAAAAAAGAACGCAGATATACATTGTTTGGTTGGCGAATATATTGTTATTGGAAATCCAAATATTAAATCATTTGAGTTAAAAAAAGAAAATATTGTAAAAATTAAAGAAGAAAAAGGTCATATATTAGGATGTTGTAAAAAAAATGATGATGAATTTGTGTATGGGATAAATTTATTTTCAGATGATTTCAGGCTTCATATATTACCATTATTTCCAATAAACGAACCCATTTATACATTTATATTACATAAGAACGGTGTTATACGATTTAGAATTAATGACAATATACCACAAATTTATAAATTATTATTTGCTTATGTTGATTCAACTGGGTTTATAGATACTATAAATAATTTAATTCATGTTTCAAAAAATGGTTGTTTTTGTTTTGGATTATTAACACAGGACAATAATATTGTAAGATATAATCGTTGGAATGATGATTGTGAATTATTTGCTGAATATATAAAAATTCATGATTGATTTCATAATGGGCGTTTTCAATGTGCGAAGGTGTAAAAGTGGATAAAAGTGGAGAAAAGTGTATTTTATCGTCCTGTCCACACTTTCACAACGCCTCTAGGTATTTTGTTGCGATTTACGTCCTCTTCATATGCATCGTATGTATACCCCCATTTTTGATAACTCATTATGTTTCCAAACAGTGATTTTACACCTCTGCATTCTTTGAAAAAGATAGTCCCAAATATTCTCTCTAACGAACATCTATCTTTTCTACAATTCACCGATTCAATCATATTCGAAATCTTGTATTTTGTCTCTAAACTCTGTAAAAATCTGTGATTGATAAAGCTCTGCACACCAAAACAACCACTCCACTTGGTGTCATTGAAATGGAACATTTGTGTATGAAAATCACGGTCTAGCATTTGTTTGACTGAACCGTTGTTTTGCAGTGCGTTTGCAATGCGCATTGTATTTGTTATGTTTTCTTTGTCTGCTTCAAATGTCCACAATGGCAATACGCGATGACCCAATAACTTATCGAAATTGATTCGTCTGTGAAAAAATATACTGTCGTGGATTATAACTGCATGTTCAAACCATTTATACTTCAAGTAATAATAATACGGGAGAAGTTCACCTCTCCCGGGAAACTCGCTTTGGATTATTTCTACATTCGTATAATCATTTTCAGCCTTTAGAAATTCTGTCCTGCTATTATCATCTATAATTACGATTTTATTGTTCGGGTAAAATCGCCTTATGCAACGGATTGAATTGTTCCAATATTTGTTAGTTTTTGCAGAATTGACGTGTCTCGTGATTACAAACCCATAGTTGTCCATCTACATAATCAAAACATAATTTATTAATCGATTAAATTATATTTTACAAACATACAGGTATTTTATCAATATCAAATATATCCCCTTTGATGTTACCAGTATATTCATATGCCTTAAATTCTGGTCTTTCCAACTGTTTATTTGGGGTATGATTGTGCACACACCTGGAAATCATTTTATAAAGTTTAAATTCTGGATATCTCTCGGTTCCATTGTTCTTATACAAAAGATTTCCTCCTTTGTCGTCGAGACACCATTCGTAAATCAGTCGTTTTACAGGATCGTCATGTTTTGTTTTTTTTACATCATCGATAACGTAATCGAATATAGAACATGCCAGCCTACATAAATCAAAACTGAAGTTGGGTTCCAATCTGGGTTTTTGGTCGTTGAAATACGGCTCTGTGTTGTATTGTGTTGCTGCATCTCCCCCCAATTTAAAACTGTCACTGCAAAACACCTTACCGTTGACCTTATAGATGCTTCTACCAAAGTCAATTATTTTGAATATCCTACCAAATGTCGACACTTTGTAATATTTCTTTTTATACAAATAATAGATGTGTTTTTTATCAGTTGAATTATACATTACATTATTGGTATGAAGATCGTTGTGTGTGAACGAAAATGTCTTTTGATACGTAATCAAAATCATTATAATTTGCATCAACGCCGAAAACCATTCATCTGTGCTTAAATCATTTGACAGAATAAGATCATCAAACGTATTTTCGCAACTCTCCATACAAATGACCTGAACAGGAAACTTGGGGATTGTTGCCTCTATGACTTCATCGATCGACGACTCTTCATCGTCTTCTGTCGGGGACCATTCTGTATCATCGTTACATGACGACCCCGATCTTGAACCGTCTTCAATGTCGCAATCGCTATCATCGTCGTTTGTATGTGACGATGTTGACGAGCACGTAGAATTACTTCTTAAAGTTGTGATATTGTGATCGTTCACACAAGAAATTTCATTAATGTCCATCACTGCAATTGTGTCGACATTTGTTATATTGTCTTCTTCAAACACATTTTCAAACGCGTCGTCGTTTAATGATTTGAATGAAATACACGATTTAGCACTTGAGTTGTATTGTATTTGAATTGGCTTCAACTTCTTTGCATCTTCAAACAAATGCTCGTAATCATCAACTTTATAGAGAATATTTATGTTTTTTTTGAAGAATTCAGAGTCGTTCAAGTAGTCTATATCGTCGAATATATTTATTTTGAAATCATTCTTGTGTGCTAGAAACGAACCGTAGTAATCGACACCGTTTAAAAAATTGTGGTCGTGAATGAGAAAATTAGTAAGAAATAAAAAAAGACCATCTACGTATGCCGAATTGTTCACGTCAGTGTATTTTGGATTCGTTTCTTTTGATGCAAGGTCCGGTAAACTGAACAAATTCGGGTCGTTCACGTTGTATTTCCCAATCAAATATTTGTATGGGTCCAGCAACGGAGCCATTTTGAAAAATATCTCGACATCTGTTGTTTTTTGATTGTGTATGTTCTTCACACGACACAATGAACCTTTGTTTTTTACATTTAAAATATACCATTTATGATTCAAGTTCACATGATTGAAGTTAGTTTCATTCAGCGAAAAAAATCGATTGTAGATCGGTATATAATTTTGCATTTTAGAAAGATACAAAGAGTCTGGATCTTCTAAACTTTTGAAAAGTTCGACATTTCTTCTTTTTTGGTAATTCACAACATTCGCCATTAGCCTTTAAAAATATAAATTCTCTGCGTTTTTAACTTATGTTTCATACATTAGAATGCGGTTTATTGAACAATTTAAAATGTTCGTTCATGTTATCAATGGCGTCTCTTGAATTAAAAAAGTTTGACATGAAAAACATCAGTTTCAAGCCGAATGAATCGAAAGGTCCAGTCGTCGTCCTCATTGGAAGACGTGATACGGGTAAGAGTTTCCTCGTTCGGGACCTGCTTTATTATCACCAAGAAATACCAATTGGCACAGTCATATCAGGGACCGAAGAAGGCAATGGTTTTTACGGCAAAATGGTGCCGAAATTGTTCATTCACAATGAATACAATACCGCAATCATAGAAAATATTTTGAAAAGACAAAAAACAGTCTTGAAACAAATCAAGAAGGAAATCGATACCTACAAACGAAGCACCATTGATCCTCGTGCATTTGTTATTTTGGATGATTGCCTGTATGACGATTCGTGGGCGAGAGACAAAATGATGAGATTGCTCTTCATGAATGGACGTCATTGGAAGATCATGCTAATCATAACTATGCAATATCCGTTAGGAGTCCCACCTGTATTAAGGACTAATATTGATTACGTTTTTATTCTAAGAGAGCCCTACATAGCAAATCGAAAACGCATCTACGACAATTATGCCGGAATGTTTCCCACATTTGAGTCCTTTTGTCAGGTCATGGACCAATGCACCGAGAATTATGAATGCCTAGTGATAAACAACAACTCGAAATCGAACAAATTACAAGATCAGGTGTTTTGGTATAAGGCCGACAACCACAATGACTTCAAATTAGGCTCTAAAGAGTTCTGGGAATTGTCGAAAGGATACAACTCCGATGACGAAGATGAGAAATATGATCCTGGGAACGTGAAAAAGAGAGGTTCTGGGCCGAAAATTAGCGTGAAAAAGGCTACAAAATGGTAATCATAAACTTTTTGGAAAAGTTTAACCAAAATTTTGTCTTACTCTACATTTGGGTAAAGCAATATTTTGGGTAGATTGGTTTTGGTTATAAAAGCAAAAACAATTAAATAAAATACAATATAAAGACATCCTTCTATTGTAAACTATAATGGATTCATCATTAAACATTGTTGAACTCATTGAGAATAACCCGATAACCAAGTTATCGAGCACATATAATGGCAAATTATTGACAAAAATTAAAGAGGGGTTCACAAATTTCGAGCAACAATTATTTGTTTCGAGCTTTTATTGTTATTTGAATTGTGACCAGAAAAATGATTTTGTCATTGATTTGGATCATGTATGGAAATGGTTGGATTTTAATCAAAAATACGGCGCAAAACGAATATTAGAACAAAATTTTGTTATTGATAAGGACTATAAAGTTTTGCTCCCCTTTGCGGGGGAGCAAACAAATACAAACTTGCTTAACCAACAGGTTAATCAAACAGTTGCCCATGAAGCTTCAGGAGCAAAAAAGGGTCGGGGTGGTCATAACAAAGAAATAATCATGTTAAATATCAAGACCTTCAAATCGTTGTGCTTGAAAGCCGGAACAAAGAAGGCGGATGAAATTCACGATTATTATTTGAAAATGGAAGAAATTATTCACAAAGTTGTTCAAGAAGAAAGCGACGAACTCAAGTTACAACTCGAACAAAAGGACAACATTATCATGGGAATCCAAAAAACCGCCGAACAAGAAAAACAACAAATAAAAAAGGATGTCGAACAAGCAACCATCAATCAATTCCCCAAGAACACTGAATGTGTGTATTTTGGAACAATTGATAACCCTGGACAAGGAGAGAAACATATCAAATTTGGACAGACCAACGATCTTCAATCGAGGGTCTACAATCATCGCGGGAAGTTCGACAACTTCGTATTGGTGACAGCCTTCAAAGTGCAAAATAAAATCGAAATCGAGAATTTAATCAAAAGTCACCCGAAAATCAAGAAACAACTTCGCCAAATCACCGTAAAAGATAAGGTATACAAGGAAATCATTGCTTATGATGAGACGACATTCACAATAAATAATTTGTCTTATTACATCAAGGAGGTGATCAAAAGCAAACAATACAGTATTGATAATTTCAATGTATTGTTGAAGCACAACGATGAACTTGAGTCTGAAGCAGTAATGACACGAATGAAAATCGACGAATTGACATCTGCCAATCTAAAGCTCGTTTTACTTGAAGAAGAGATGAAATTGAAAATCGAAGATCTGACAAAACAACTTGTCATTGCTAAACAGGATCAAGTAACAGAACCTGTTGTTGAAGACGATCAAAGTAAACGGTTCGCCGAATTCATCAATGAATGTTGTATCGTTCGCAATGATGTGGAAGAATCATCTACAAACATGGAAGGACAATTTAGGATTTGGAACAGAATGAAGCCATCCAAGGAGACATTCCATTTATTCAAGGAATATCTAGATACACGATTTCGACCGAAGCGACTGCAAAAACAAGACAAGAATCAAATCGTTCACGGATATGCGGGTGTCAAATTAACACCGATCGAATACAAAAGGGTCAATGATATATCATGTGACGCGGAAACATTTATTTTCAATGTTTGTCGTTTTTCGCCGACGGGAAAGATACTCAATTCAACGCTGATAAGTGAGTATCAACGATGGAAGAAGAAGTTGAACAAGGATGTGAAAGATGACGACATGAGAGAAATAAAAGAGTATTTGAATTCGTCGCAATACGTCCAAAAGGGGACTGTTTGGATTACCAATGCGAGCAACGAAGGGTATTACGGTTTGTCATTGAAAGAGGATGATGAATATCAACATAAGATCACGTCATCTACGGGCAAACGAGTGAACAAAGTGTGTGTGATCACGAATCAAGTTATCAATTCATGGGACACCATTGTAAAAGCAGCGACAAATGAAAACAGGTGTGCATCAAAAATGAGCAGAAGTATCAAAAACAAAAGTGTTATCGACGGATATTTTTATTCGGTTGAGTCGTAATTTTGGACCATTTGAAGTATTACATACTATAATCAAAAAACTGTTGCGCATTGTCACTGTATCCTGCCATTTGTTTTCCAATCCTCTCTGTGAAACAATACCATTCGTCCTTTGCTTGTAATCCTTTCCACACTTGATCGTTGCTATAAATCCAATGTTGTTTTGTTTCGTTTAATAACGGCATGGCCCATTCATACAAATCGATAATCGTGTCATAGTATCGTTTGTCAATGATGTATCCAGATGCCGTTTGTGCCTCCAATACCTTGATCAATAAACGATTGTTTGTTTCTTCTTTTTGAATTAAATTGTAGGACATCATCAAGACATCGTAATCTAGTTTCAGTTCAAAAAACGATGACAACTTTTGTTCGAATTCTTCTTTCGAAACCAAGAATGTAAAATCATCCTCCAATATAAGGACATTTGCATAATTGTTCAACTTTGCATTTTTGATTACACTCAAATGAGACAAACCGCAACCGTAAATACCAAACCCAGGTGTTTCAATTGCCTCGAATCTCTCGTATTTGAGGCCGAACGAATCCAATTCTTTTTCAATTTGTTCTCTTCGATCTGTCCGCTTATTCAAATTAATGTAATATATTTTATCTATATTGTGAGACATAGATAAAATAAAATAAAATCTTTAAGCGAATTCTTTTTTAAATAACTTAAAAAATGCATATGAATTGTCAATCTCATTGAAACATTCGTGTTTCCCTTCGACTATAATTTTATTTTTGATTTTGTCTAAAACACCTGGATTTATAGTAACAAAGCTTTCTTGGGACGCATAAAACAAAATACAATTTTTGTTTTTGTTGAGTGTTTTAGATATTTGTTCGTCTGTTAGCAACAAATGATTGTAACAATCTGCAATTTGACTTACTGGGATTAGCTTACATAGTTGTGTATCATTCATAATGTTTCCTTCGTTCCACAATTTGTTTTCAGGATAGATCATCAATTTCGGTAAATGCAAATGTTTTACAAATGGCATATTACACAATAATTGTATATTCGGTTCCTTATATATAAGCGGCATCAACAACACAACCTTTTGAAATTTTGAAATGTCATGTTCGAAAATATACCGCGTTAATAAGCACCCGCCCATACTATGACCCACTACGAAATCAAATGATTTGTCTCTAATTAAATCGCATACTTTATTGTAAACTTCACGTATGTCGTCGTTCAAATTGTAATTTACGTATGTTATGTTCATATCATTGTTGTCACAAAACGTCTTGAAATTATAATATACGTCCTTACTATTTTTATCGGGCAAAAATGTATTGTGACCTCTAACAAACAATATTTTCCTCATTTGTATATACAAATATTTTATTTCGTTGGAGCAAACGGTCCACTAATCAGTTCACTCTTACCATTGTCAGTTTTACCTACAACAATATTTTCACCTTCGAACAACTCCATTCGAATATCCGCTGCAGAAATAGTGTCCTTATCTTTTGTATCCAGAGTGTTGATGTTGTTGACACCGATCAAATTTCCCTGTTCGTCTATAGACTGCGTCAACGTATTGCCAGACTTTTCCGCGTTCTTGATATTTTCCTCAATCGCGTTTTGCTTGCTCTCTTTGACCCTCTGCTCGAATGCGCTCTTTGCGTTTGTCTCATTCTTCGTCTTCTCTTGCATTAACTGATTTAGTTCATCCTCCATATACTCTACTCGTCCAGTTTTGTAGGCCTCTGGATCCCATGGCATCCACATTCCAATAGGGCCGACAAAGACGTCGTGGTTCGGGTCTATTTCTCTCAACATCTTACATCTCAACTCAGCTTCCTCCATCGTCGGGTAAGACCCCCTCACCTTCAATCCCCTCGTGCAAGTTTGAAAGTTGTGCGCTAATCCAAACAACTTTTCTAGTTCCTCTTCATTGTTATCAATGTAGGTCTTGTAATCGTCCGCCATGTTTGTTTTTGTCAAGTTATCCTTTTCCTCTTTGACAAAATCCTTGAAATCGCTGGAAACATCATCGAATGACACATTGTATTTAAATGATACGAAATTCAAGAATTGCACACACTTTTCCATTGATTTATTGAATTCCCACTTCTTTAGGAATTGTTCAAAGTAGAAGATTTCCTTCTCTTTTAGAATTTTTTCAGGTGAAACAAAAGAAACACACACGAACTTTTGACCAGCAATTGATTTATCCTCTTCTAATAAATCTACGTATTTGGGATTTGGTTTACCATTTACGATTTTTCTCTCGAACCCGCCTTTTTTGGTTGACTTTTCTTTAGAATGACTCATTTTAATTAGTTTAGCTATTATTATTTAAGTTTTTTATCGCAATATATATTTTTTTCTTTTGAATTAATATAATGAACAGTTTAATAAACGTAGCCGAACTTGTCAGGAGGATCATTAAATATCTCGTCGAAGGATTGATGGTTGCCATCGCCGCCTATGCTATTCCTAAACGTTCCTTGAACATCGAGGAAATCGTTCTGATCGCTCTTACCGCCGCCGCCACTTTCAGTATCCTAGATACGTATGTGCCTACTATGGGAGTTTCTGCTAGGACCGGAGCCGGATTCGGCATTGGAGCTGGACTTGTTAAGTTTCCCGGAGGGTTTTAAACCTTATATGGTACCATATATTTGATTCATATCTAAATTAAATATGACAATTCTATCATTTCAAAGCCAATTTGAAATAATATTCCCTTAATGTATATGAAACGCAAATCAACTCGAGGACGAACTTTTCGACGAAACCGCAAGACACGAAAGAGTTATACACCTTTGGACATTGAAAACGCCCATAAAACGATATAAAGATTATATTCATATATAGAAATATACACGATGACATTTTATGAAATATTAAGCGAGTTCATTTTATCACTCACAATGCCAGGTGCGAAAGAAGGCGAAGAACAATAAATATATTTTGGTTATTCAATAAAATAACCAAAATGGCGTTTTCAATGTCCAAAGGTGTAAAAGGGGAGGATACAAGAAACGAGGAGGTGATATAGACAAATTAAACGATCCAGATTTCAACTCGAATCTTGCATTCGACAAAAAACAGACAGGTGGGGCGAATTTGGGAGCCGGATGCCCCGACCCGAATTTTTCTATTTACAATACGAATGAATTGAAATTGTTTCCCTACAAACCTTAATTTATTTGTCTTGTTTCTCTTTCTCTTGTTTCTCTTTCTCTTGTTTTTCCTTTTTGTTCTCCATTTTTTTTGATGTTACGCGCTCGCCGACACAATATCGTTTACCATCGACGTCATAAATAGTCCCTTTTGGTTCAGTCATACAAACTTTAATGTATTTTTCTTTAAGTGGGTTTGGCAATTTATTATATAGTTTTCTCGGATTTTTTGGTCAAGACTTTTTTGGAAAAATCGTTTTTGGACATTTTAGAAATGTCCATTTTTCGGAAAAGGACAATCAGTGTTTGAAAAACGTGTGTTTGTGACCATAATGAAAAATTAGCGTCTCACGACCAAAAAAATATTTTTCATTTTGTGACGATAAAAAATATTTTTATTGAATAGTTTGTAAACAAAATTATAATGTTTACAGACATTAAGGAAGAAAATGGAAGTATCAAAAATCCCAAAAATCCCCAAAATTTTCGAATGTGAACTTTGTTACTACAAAACAAGCAATCTAAAGGACTATACAAAACATTTATCCACACGTAAACATAAAAAAAAAGAAAAAGGAAGTAATTTGGATCAAATTTGTCCCAATTTATCCCAAAAAAAGAACCCCTCTTATATTTGTTTGTGTGGTAAAACATGCAAAACTCATGGAGGTATATGGAAACACAAAAAATCCTGTAAACAACTCGTTGACTCGACCAAAAATCAGGACAACACAATGAATGTAATTTTAGAAGTCATCAAACAAAACCAAGAATTCAAAGAGTTGTTGGTCGACCAAAACAAATCCATCGTAGAACAAAACAACAAAATAATAGATGTTTGCAAAAATGGGATGGGTAGTAACAACACTGTAAATTCAAACAACAAGGCATTCAGCCTGAATGTTTTTTTGAACGATGATTGCAAGGATGCTATGAATGTGACGCAGTTCATCGACTCGTTTGTTCTTCAATTGTCCGATTTTGAAAATGTTGGCAAGTTGGGATTCGTAAATGGTATTTCCGACATTATAATCAAGAAACTAAAATCGCTGGATGAGAATGAGAGACCAATTCATTGCACTGACCAGAAAAGACAGGTCTTGTATGCAAAAGTAATTGATAAATGGGAAAAGGAAGGCGATGACAATAAGATCCTTAGAAAGATAATCAAATGCGTAGCCTTCAAGAACAGTAAGAACATACAGCTTTTTAGAGACAAGTATCCCGATTGTATGAATTGGGATTCAAAACATGCTGACCGTTACCAAAAAATGCGAATTGAATCACTTGGTGGACTGAACAACGAAGATGTTGACAATGAAAATAAGATCATACGAAAAATTGCAAGGGAAATCACAATTGATAAGCACGTAAGCTCGTAAAATATCCTTTGGGTTACCTGAAAAACATAATAATAACATTTTATGTTTTTCATATAGTTGGGAAAAATTCCCAGTCCAACTCTTCACAGATTTGCTTCCATATGGTGTCTTGTTCGATCCTCTTTTCTTGGTCCTTCAAAAGGGGAAAGTGTTGTAAATAGTCTTCCTCGCCCAATAGTTCACATAATTTGTATGCAGTGTAATAATAATTCAAAAAATTTACGCGATCGTTTGGACAAAATTTAGAATACGGAGATTGCAACTCAATAAACAAATTACACAACGTGTCTTCCAATTCTGGCGACATAACTGGTGGCTTAATTCCAAGTTTGTCTTTGATAAATGGTATATGTTCGTAGTATTTATTATATCCCAACTTTTTTAGAATCTCTTTTGTTTTATTGTTTGTTATTTGAACAACATCAATCCTTTCTTTTTTTATTTGAAGTTTTATATTTTCAATTACATCCAACGGGATTTGTGTCGTTTCCTTGCCCTGAAATTGAGCAAGAATTTCCTTGAAATGATTGATTCGCTTATAAGCATAAAAACACACCTCTTTTGGAGGCTCCTTGTAAGAAGGCTTTTCATTTTCAATCAAATACGGAATATGTCGAGCACACAAATTGCAGATCAATATACCTTCATCTTCTTGTGGTATCAACTCGCCCTTGAAACAAAATTTACAAATATCTGTCTGGCAAACAAACGCATTTACATCAATAAACATATCATCTATGTTACTAAGATATTTTTGCACTGTATTGTTGTTGTTATTATCTGTGTTACACATCGGCTTATCTTCTTCTTTTATCTTAAAAAATGAATTTAAAAGTTGATTTTTATTAGACACAAGAGGAAACCCAGTAGATATATTTTTTTTATTTTCAAAATAATCAAATATATACTTTGAATTGTCGAGATAATATTCTTTTTTTTTACTTTTACAATCTTTTATACATTTGTTTATTTCTTCTAGTCTATCCTGCAGTTCTATTTTTTGTTCTATTGATAAATCGTCATTCATATGTTGGCGTAATTCGAATCGTTCATGTTTTAATTCTGGTATCGTATAAATCTCGTCCCTTGTGAATTCATTGATAAATTCCATATGTTTATTGTCCAACGTTATAGCATTCTTTTTATTAAATTTAAATTTTTTTTGTGTTTTAGGTTTAAACGACGGCATTTTAATAAAAGAATAGCCTTTTTTTTAATTGTTAATTCAACCAAAGTATATATTCATTTCCACTTATAGAAAATGTGGAAATGGATAAACAACTTAAAAACACTAACTGTATATAATCACATGGTAGACGAAGGTCCTATCCTCGGTATTGATTTGGGAACTACAAACTCGTGTGTAAGTGTTATGCGAGATGGGCACATCGAAGTGATTGCAAACGGACAGGGTCTTCGAACAACACCATCCTGGGTGGCGTTCGTTGGCGAAGAACGGCTTGTTGGAGATGCTGCTAAAAATCAAATTACAACCAATTTGAAGAATACAATTTATGATATCAAGCGTCTAATCGGTCGCAAGTTTAGTGACCAAGAAGTTCAAAAGGAAATTGCAACCCTGTCCTAT
>Ga0214218_1000300_pt1 | contig 14529 bp, 1 predicted proteins | sample TroBogypolimnion_39_FD_153056 | JGI IMG/M metagenome (GOLD analysis project Ga0214218, IMG submission 153056) | Freshwater microbial communities from Trout Bog Lake, WI - 12JUL2007 hypolimnion | ecosystem: Environmental > Aquatic > Freshwater > Lake > Hypolimnion/Profundal zone | place: Trout... | reverse complement strand
AGGCGGAGGCTCCAGACCTGAAGCTCTCATCTAAGAAGATTCAGCGCATACAGCTTGCTCCCCCTGCCTGTTGGCGTTTCAGTGTCTGTCTGACCTCCTTCAAAGTTGCTAAACATATGAGGGATTGTATGATACTCAGACATTCCATCGAGAAAGATGGGGGCCAGACAAGCCCTTGTAATGATCTTTGAGACGGGAATGACACGAAAGTCAGAGGTAGGATAACGCTCCAAGTCCGTCAGCTGTTTCGGCGGTGACGCCAACGTACTAGTAATGCTTGGTGCGGGACGCTTGGTAGCTTCGGCTTGTTCCGCGCCGACAACAGTCTCGAGAACTGCGATGAAGTCCTTGCGCCGCTTGAGCACTTGGGCAATACACCAGTCGTACCGCTCCTGGCTCTCTGGCCTGTAAACCCACGGAAGGTCTTGGCTCATCCCCCAAAAATCGAGGATCGAGTAGACAAACATGTCTGCCACAGGCATGAATGTGCATCAGTATCAATCACAACGTAACAATCATAGTGACAAGATCCAGGCACTAAAGGACTTTTGTCCATGTAGACGCCTGGGCGGACAAGACCCAGGCACTAGAGGACTTTTGTCCATGTAGACGCCTGGGCGGCACTAGAGGACTTTTGTCCATGTAGACGCCAACACAATGGGATATGCACACACATAGGGATATGCGTGACACACACTTACTAGCTTTAATGAAATATCATCAAAGGCAGATATCTGCGTCGGGGATATGGAGCACACCCACCAGGGCATGCTCCTGAGAGCACATACACACACGCACACACACACACACACACACACACACACATGCAACCATTGCACAGATAATTACACTCGAGCCTGGTCCTCTGTCTTGTGCCATCCACTTAAGCAGGCCTCACTAATCAAAACCATTGCATATATATCGACATGACTGCCCCTGTTAAGACTTATAGCCATTGCACCATCCACCTCCAACTACAAACCACTGTGTCATCCGCTACCTTGACCCTCCTGTCAACATTACTTCTTCTCATATATGTTCATCCATCCTTCTACTTTTCCCCATATATGTGCTACTCCTCCAGTACTAACTAACTATCCACCCATCTTGCCTTACATCCTCTTTGCCCTCCTACCATCGCTCCTGTCCACCACCAGCTCAACATTCCAGCTGTGCAGCCACAGCCTGGCGGCCGGCAGCATCAGGCAAATAGTGGCTGCATCTCCTCGTCCCTATCTGCAGCTATCCTCAGGTCGTCAGCGCCTCCAAGTATTTGCAGCCATCCTCTTGAAGCAGACCATATCTGCAGCAAAATTTCCACCCTGGTTCAAAGCCTTCCTCTTGGTGCCGCGCAGCGGAAGGACCTCCTCAAGCGTGGGTTTTAAAGTCAGGTTTGATCCAGTGTGTGAGAAGCGGGCCCTGTGCATGAAGACCAGCGCAGTGACAGCTGCTTGAACAGTACTCTCAATCACCCGCTGCCAATTGCCTCTGGGTACTTCCAAGAATTCCAGAGCACTGGCCAGGGCACATTGCTGGACAAGCCCCCGAGTGCCAACCACCCATGGTAGTATTCGTATTTCCCAGTTAGAGTCTGCATAGTTGCTGAGTGCTTGACACAATGGCTCATAGGTGTGCAGTTTATCTTGATGTGCTGTTCGCAGCCGTTCACGCCAAATATCTGAGGGCCTGCTGACATCCAGTATAGCAATTTTGCGGCGAGTATACGAAACCAGCAGAAGATCAGGTTGCCAACGCCCAAGGTGCATACTGCCAGCAGCTATATCAGATTCCTGGACAGGTCGACCAGAGTTCTGAACCAGCACAGTAGGCACTGGGTTCAGTCTTAGACCAGTTCTAGACATTGGAGTTTCTTCATGCAGGACCCATCCTTTTGGAAGAACCTTTCGAAGAGCCTCTGATAGACATTCACGAATCTGATTGTGGGCTGCCACTCTGGCGTCATGAAATCGAGGACAGATGCTCATAAAGTGGGTAAAGGTCTCTTTTTGCTGAGAAGAACAAAATTGACATTCATTTGTCGGCACTTTCCCTATCCGTTTCAGATACGCTGCAACTGGGTATGTCCCAGTCATTGCTTGCATCCAGCAACGAATTTCCGAGTCCTTCTGCTTGGAAATGATGCTAGCAACGGTAGAACCATCCTCTGTTTGTACCAGGTCACGTGCAAAGATGGTGCTGCGAAGCCGCACTGAACGCCACTGGTTGGCACGCACAACTTGTCTCAGGATAGACTTATTGGGTGCAATGTCAGAAGGAAGTGCTGCCCTGGCATGTTCGTTTGAGACCAGATCGCGCAGAGCAGGGTGAATTCTCAGGTGGAGAGTGCCGTACTTCTGGGGTCCATTACAGAGTCTCACTGCATCTGATTCACAACCCTTGTCTGCCTGTTCATCTGCCAACTCATTGTGGTAGCAACCAGTGTGGCCTTTCACTTTTACAAGCACTAGTTTAGAGGGCCATCTCCGCAATATCTTTAGGAGCGGAAGTAGGACATCAAAGTGAATGACGTCTTTTGGCCCTGGCCAGAAATTAGTTCTGCCCCATCGCGACAGTATGTCAAGCAAGCACAGGCTATCAATGAACACGATCAGGCGGGTGAGGGGTATAAGAGAATCACTAACTTGTTCCAAGAGACAGAGGAGGGCAACTGCTTCTACCCTAGTAGATGCAAATGGACCGCCCACTGGAGACGAAAATTCCAAAATAGGGTCAAGGATCTCACCCTTAGTGACCACAAAACCAGATCCTTGTCGCTCTGATTGTCTCTGGCCACTCCCATCAGTACCTGCAAAGTAGTCTGAGGCACCAGATGCAGAGAACCTAAGAGAGTCTTGCTGGTGATTACGGTGCGCCTTAAGGTGCTGTGTGATCGGTACTGTATTGTGATGAAAGTCATAGTGCCGTTCGTGCCAGTTGCCAAGCAAAGTCTGTACACGCAAGGGTTCAGGAAGGGACTTGGCTTGCATTGAGGATGGGCAGAGCAGCCAGAGCTGGGCGTTGAAGTGAGAGGGTTTGGAGTCCCATTTGGCGTAACTCCAACATTCAATGTCGTGGAGAATTAAGCTCTTGGCAGGAAGGTTAGCTACCATACGTGCCTTGAGTTCACGTAGTTTCTTAAGATCATTAGTAGCCCATGAAGACGGTTGGTCATATCTCAGGATCCAAACAGCTGTGTCATACTGCACTACATGGTGCAGGGCTTGATTCAACACGACCAATCGATTTTCTGGAGCAAAAGAGTCAAGTAGGAGCAGTGCTGCAAGCGGCTCCCATTCCACTTCCGCTCCTAATGCAGAGTCTTCAGCATCAGGGGAGCAGAAATGTGCGAAGTGAGGATTAAACGTTACTGCTCGGGCTCCGACCAGCAAGTCAGTTCCTAGGATGCCACGTAAACAGGACAGCAAGTGTCTGCTCCACGGCACATGATATTCCCCATCAGCAATGCCTTGCAAACGACAGGAGGCAACAACACTGTTCAGGAAGGCCTCATGCAGAGTTTGTGCCTGCTGGTCTAGTAGCATACCATACTGTGCTGCGTCCATGCCCACAGCAATATGTCCTGGTCCAGTGATTGTGACCCGACCATTCCGCTTACACACATCCCATCCCTCAGGAGACGGCAAGAACTGGGGAAGATGATTTGAGAGATCTATACAGACTGAGGTTGGTAGAGGCGGGTCAATTTGCCACGGGTGGAGAAGAGAAGGAACACTGGGCACCTCAACCACGCGTCGCATGCAGAGATTCCTGTCTAAACCTCCAAGGATCTGTTGCCCATCCAAGCCTCCTGGGCCCAGCGCCCACTGAGAAGACGAAGGAGAATGGTGGGTGAAGGCATACCAGCGTCGCAACTCAGAGCAAGGGACCATCCACGCCTCGCGTTTGCAGGCTGCTTTGAGCGTCTCAGCTCCACACGCCAGCATGCAGTCTCGGATGAAGGGTACTGTGAGGACAGTAAACTGCGTGCTGAGACGCTCAGCAGCCGTGTTCTGGACAAGGATACATTCAGGTGGTGCCAACACAGGTGCTAAAGGTAGAACTGTACGCAGAGGAAGCAAGCATTCGACAGTAGTAGTTTGTGAGTCGCTCAGGGAAAAGGAAAACACTGCACGTGCTCGACACATCACCCACGCTAGGTCGATATCTGAGATGTGTCTCAGATCAGTTTTATCATTAAATTTAGTACAGATAGCACGAGTTTGTGAGCATTCCAGAACAATCCGATCGTGCGACGCACTGAATCGGGCCACACCACAAATGCACGAGGGCAATTCCACACAGGGTGCAGCACCTAGACTCTGCTCCCTGGTGCTGGGAACTAGCTCGCGTTGGAATCCCACTGGAGATTGTGCACTGCCATCAGCGCTCACGTTCTCCTTGTTTGCAGATGATTGGGCCCTGTCCAGCCAGGAGAGCAGAGTGGCATGTTCTATTTGAGTAAGCCCACAGGCATGCAGGGGCCTTTCCCTCCAAGCCAGCCATCGACCGGCTTGGCCATAGAGCTTTGAGAGTTCAAGGATACCACCCGTTCCAAGTTTACGAACAGCTTGTAAGCACAGCTTCGCTTGCTCCCAAGCTGCTTGAGCTTCACAGTCACTAAACAAGGGAGCTGAGCGATCGATAGTTGCGGTTTGTTCTTTAGCACGCCAAGCTTGTTGCAGATGTGGCCATACGACTTCGGTAATTAATGTCCCTGAAATCGGCGGCCATGGGCTAGTGACAGAGAGTCCCTGCTCGTCTAGTCGCAGCAACATCTGGCCCAGAAGCGAGCCCGATTCCGCTCTGCTGCCAAGACGCAAGAGCAGTTGCATTTGGTTTAGGGCAGCACATCCATGTGAATTGCATTCACGCCAAAGGTGTTGCAAGACAATCTGGGCAATTTCACCAGGCAGGGTCAGGCATTGGTCTAGAGTAGCTAGCACTTCGTGCATCCAGACCTCCGGCGCTGCAGGACAACCGCGACCGCCATCAACCAGATCAAGAACGATTGGGGAACTGTCCATACTGCGTGCTCCCGATTTGAACCAAGCGCTCTTGTAACCCCTAATCCACATTTTTGAGATTGTATCCAGCTCCGATTGCAGCCATGGAACCACCCCAGCACTGTAACGAAAGACTGACGTTACCCCAATCTTGATGGCTAGTTCTTTCAGGGAGGGCGACAGCACTTCTTCCTTTTGCAGCTCGTTGAGTCTACGCTGCATTTCGTCGATCACGTGCGCCTTTTCCGCTCCGAAGTCTAGTGTCAGGGACATACGCACACCGAGGTGCTTGTGGGCCACAGTTGGAAGCAAGACTGTGAATGGCACCCCGTCAAATGTAATGCTATCAGTAGGCATGGACTGGCCAGTAGAATAGTCAACAGCAGAGATGAGCGATTTTTTCAGGTTGAAGAACATACCCAGCCAAGCAGAGAATGGCGAGATGGTATCAACGATAACTCGCATGGCCGGGATCGAGTCAGGACCACCAGTGTGAAGAATGGTGTCATCAGCAAATCCACTTGAACCCGCTGGATGTTCCAAGCCCGTTACTGTGCAGCCACGTCCACTGGCTCGCACCATCTTGTGGACCGGATCAAACGCCAGGGTGAATATCTTGGGACTTGGTGCGTCACCTTGGAAGACACCACGCCGAAGGAAACACGCAGCCGTTTCACCGAAGGAGTTGCCAACTGATATAAATCTGCCATCATACATGCGGCGAAACAAGTCTACATCAGTCGGGTGGAAGCCATAGCCTTCTAGGAGAGCGAGGACTGCTCGATGGTTGACCGCGTTAAATGCGTTCTTGATGTCCAGGTAGAGAACCACTGACTGACTTTTATCTTTGCTGTGCTGCTCCAGGATGGTCCGAAGCTTGGTGAGCTGACGTCTTGTGCTGCGATTCCGACGAAATCCCTCTTGTACATCATCTATCAGGCAATAGTCTTCCGTTACCTGATCAAGTCGGGTGTTGATAACAGTTGTAGCTATGATGTACTTTGTGCATTCACTGGCGATAGGTCGCTGGTCAGTCATCCATAGGGGGGCAAGGGTCTTCGAGATCAGACTAAAGATGGCTCCTTGCCACTCATGGACGCCCACTGTTGGTGACATGCCACTAAGGTACGCATTGATGGCTGAGCGAAGAAATTCAAGGAACACCAAGGGGCCATATTTATAGAATTCCCGCGGTATACCGTCGATTCCCATGCTCAAGTCGTTGCCCAAGCGCCTCACAATTGTTTCCAATGTATCCATATCTACTGGCCGACAAATGAGCGGCGCAAGACCCGAAGGAATCTTGCGCATTTCCTTCCACACTTGCCACGGGATGGGGCAGGGCGGGAGCTGGGCGAGCGCAACATCATCATGGACAGAACAACATTGCTGACAGAAGAAACGCACAGCACGCTTAGGATTACCGTAGGGCTGGGCCTTCGCGGAAGTCACAATGGGCTGAATTCCAGTGTTTTGACAGCTAGGGCAGATTGATTCAGAGTCCATACCTTCGCCAGCCAGATGTAACTCTTGCACTGCCAATATGTCGTCCGGAATAATTGCCACGTAGGTCTCTGGTGGCATCACAGTGCTAACAGATGGCTTATCAAAGGGAGGATTCAAAGAACACCAACAGGAAAGGAAGTCACCCAATGACCGTGGACCTCGAAACCAGATCTTCAGGGTGCAATCAGTACCTTCTGCGCTCACAACTCCTTCGGTTTCGGGCAGCGTAAGCAGATATGCAAGTAGTGGTGGCGGATTCTCGCGGCATAGATTAAACCTGACTCCTAGACTTACTTGACCGGCTACCCCCCACATTCTTGGGCGTGGCTGTCTTTTGCCAAGAGCATTAGCTAGCAGTCTATGGTCCAACATTCCCCCACTACGGATCAGCATCTCTCGAGCTTTGCACTCATTGATATATTTTGCTTTGGCTATATCTTCCCGTACTGCCGCCCATCGAACGTCCACTGCCGTTTTTGCCTGACCTAGCCAGCTTGTCAGAACCATGTTGGCTGCATGGCCAAAGTACCACTTAGTTGAGTAATGCAGCGTCGAAGGGCGGTAGTGTCCACTTCGTGCAATGCTGCCATGTAACCGGCCAATTTTTAGATACCAAAGCATGTCACGATGGGCAGAGTGCAAGATATCTGGACTGCGTAGAATAATTTTCTTGACCAATGCGCGGGCGGCGTTCAGTAGGTTGATTTCACGGAAGATGGTACGATGACCTGAAAAGGCAAATGAACGGCAGACTTCCCCTCGTTTCCGCTGACGGCGAGGGGCGAGTGAATGTGCTATCTGAGCAGCCATCATCTCTGCATATCGCAAGGCCTGGAATGGGTCCTGGGTGGTCTGTTTCTCCGCATCTTTCGGGTCGCTACCAGGCATATCATCCTTGTTATTGCCTGCCCCCCCATCCGTATTGCCGCTGTTCAGCAAGCCCATGTCGCCACCAGCCATGTCCACTGGGGCATCAGTGGCCCCTGCGTCAGTGCCACCATCAATCCCTGACTCTGGAACACCGCTGACCTCCACGCCTGATTCGCTGTCCGCCACTGCACCCGCATCCGAATCACCGCAGCCTTGCACATTTGAATTACTGACTGCAGCTGAGCCATGTGCAACTGTCGATGTTGCTCGTTGAGTCCCGGCAGGATCCAAGTCGTCCTGCTGTTCCGCCACAGAGCCGCCTGAAAAGTTCGTCAAGGCGTGTTGCAGTAGCTTACTCCATTCAGCGCGTATGGCTGGTTCCCGGAATTTGCGTACATTCACACGACATCGCGGAGCTTGGATGGTTTGGTTCAATGGGCGGCAAGCTCCTGCAAAGCCCAATCCTGCCACAGTGTGTGGAAGCTGCAGCATAATCATAGCATGATCAAAGACGGGTTGCGCTGCAGCCCATTTCACGAGTAAACTGGAGACAGGGAGATCTGCAGGGTGGACCCAGGCACGATCCAGCGTCGCTTTCTTGGGGAGAAGGCAGGCCTTCCATGTGGGCTGCAGAGGCGCGCTGCGTATCTCGCACAACTCAGTTTGTGCTAGCCAATCATGCATCCTTTGGTCAGCAGCACCTGTCTTGGTGTTGTGTGAATAGCCCCATCGCCCTCCAACCGGAGCTGCATTGGCATCCCCCAAAATAACAAGCCGCCAACCGTGCGTTTTGGCTAGGGTTGAGATATGCGCTAACGTCAACAGTACAAGCTCACGAGATGCAACCCTGTTGTTGGCTGCCACATGCTGGTTGAGACCAACAAACCATATTCGCCCACCTGCTTCCGGACGATTCAGTTCCAAGTGGAGGATACGACCGCCAACTGCTAGAGCCCATTCCTGTTGGTCCAGATCTGGCGGACAGGAAACCTCCAGTTGCGTAATGAACTTGGCAGTGGAAACATGCACCATCGCTCCTAACCCTACTGGATACCCTCGCGAGTTGCAAATGTTCTTAAAAAAGATCCATTCTTCATCAACCGACGCTTCCAGCAGGAGCTTTAGCCGACCGATGCGATGGTTAGCGACGCCAAGATCCCCAAGGAACAATATGTCTGGTCTGTGCTGTTCCAGAAGGCCAAGAACACCAGGCATCGAAAAGCGCAGACGCCTGAATCCGACACTGATGAAGGCCACTGAAAAGGGACTGCTCCAGACATTAGATGGGTCGATAAGAGAATCTGCATCCACCTGACCTTGTGCTGCCTCTGCACGCCCTAGAGCTTGGGTTAGAAGGTTGTGTCCAATTGGTAATCTCTTACCAAGAGGGGGCTCAAACCAAGCCGCTGGTGGCAGTAATCGCCACTTTAGGTCAATATCATCCATCCCTGCCTGGCAAGCGGGGGCTGGTGTAGCATCAGCGTGCAGTAGATTATCTAGGCCATGAAGGACCCCACCACACTCGTTAGAATATTCTTGATTTGCCCTTTTAAGTTGTTCCACAAGCAGAGGAAGCAGTCTTTCTGGAGGTGGTGCAAAGAAGGGAGCCTCAACCACCTTTGTAGCCCAGTTTTGTATTGAGTGATGTGTTTCCGCAATGTCCGGATTTCGATCTGGGTCCAATTCTCGACCCATCAGCTCCGAGGAGGGCCCTCCCATCCTGCCACCCCATGCACCATTGGGCATATGTTGCGCTGCAAACGAGTCCTCTGTAGAAGCTTGATTTAAAGAGTAAACACATCGAAGGCTTTGCTCGCGAGAAAGTGGAGGAGATGGGGGAGACGCAGCAACAGGTGGTCGCTCATTCGGCCGCTCATTCGGGGTCAGCATCGCCTCCGGCCTACCAAATGGTGAAATAACCGGGGGAGCTGCAGCAGGTGCTACAGGGGGAGGGACAGGCTGGATGAAATTTTCTTCCATCCCGGACAACGAGGTGGTGTTTCTATTGGCTGAAACTTTATTTTTAAAAACTGGACCAACTGCTAGAGACCGCTTCGTGCCACGTGCATTCCCGGTTGCACCCAGCGGACTGGCATTGATTGAAGTACTGGCAGCTGTGATAGCTGCTGTATTACATATTTGGACAAATCCGAGAAATATTCCAGGTTTTCTGCTCCACCGCTGACAGTCTGGATGAAGACATTGAAAGAACACTGCACGGAATCTATTATAGGAAACAATTCCACCGTTGCTATCGTGCAATGGCTCTGCAGGTCGCCAGATCTGCGCTATCAAGCAGGGCCATTTTACCCCCTTTTTAGCACCCCAACGGAATGCCGCAGCTTTGCTGTCGCCTCGTTGGCCAGTAAGCCGCCCTTCCGGTAGACCGTGCTGGCACAGAAGTTTGTTGAGGGAGGTGGTGATATCCTGTGACAAGGGCGCAGTGTTTGGCTGCCGCAGAGATCCTATTCCAGGTTGGTGGGATAAGGGCTTCGACTGCCAAGCACCACATGTGTTGCTCATATGCGGGTGTTTTGGCTTTTCCTCTGGCACTATCCACGAATCTGACTCGATACGAGTAATGCATGATAACAGGAACATTGAGAGGGACTGTTCGGCAGGCAAACGCATGGGCGTCTGTGTGGGGTCAGAAAGCTTGCAAGAGAGTGCCAAGCGAAATTGTCTGTTACGAGTGTAAACTGACGAGTCAATGAATTTCTTCATGGTTCCATTACTTGTTATATATTGAAATTGGGGTGAGACTACTAAGGCCTCAACTTCAACCTTGAGAGCGGAGTTGTTACACGGAAATGTCAACCAAGGGTACACCAAGTGATAACTAACTTTCCATCCATCTTTTGTGTGGCGGCTGCCATCCAGCATCAGCACCTCAAGGCAGCGGGGGCATTGTTGCTCCGCATGCGGCCACTTGGCGCGTATCTTGTCTGCCCACACAGAGATGACTTGCTGGCATAGAGAGTTGCCCTGTACTGCGTCCATTACTCCTGGTTCAACTTCAAGGTCGAAGTACGCTTTGCAGGGCCGATCCTCGCGAATGATCTCATAGAAGCAGCGGGTTGGGGCCCTGTGAATTCCCATTAACGCGCGATATGCAAAGCTGCCCGCGTCGTAAAAGGCACCGAAGATTTTCCCCAAACGCCAGCCATCATTGTCTCTAGTCCACACGTCTGCTGCCACGTAAAATGCTGATAGGGAGAGAGCATCCGATGATGTAAACATGGCTTGCTGCCGCGTTAACCCCTCAATGCGCACGTTCCAGATCGGGAACTGATTTGCACCACCATTGAAGTTGGGGTAGAGACCCAGGGTCCCCGAAATCCATGGAGACAAGCCAGGAATAGAGGGAGGTTCCGGAATACGTACAGCACGCGGGAGGAAGGTGCGACAGGATGGCCCCAGGGCAGGCTGAGGACGCGGAGGATGTCGCAGAGGAGGATGGGCGCTCACTGTCGAGGGAGAGATCACCGTGTCCTCCTCTACTGGTATAGACAGCGGTCGAATAACCGCTGGAGTTGCTCTAACGTTTGAGAGAGGAGCCGGTGCAATGTCTGACGATTGCCGTGCTAGCTCTGACGAGCACATGGGACTAGATGGCAGAGAGTGATTCCAGCAGTCAATAACGGTACGTTGTGCAAATTTAGGTAGATCCTTGCTTTTGACTGCCATATCTGGCTTACAGTTTGCTGCCACGAGTGGTCTTCGTATTGCATCCTTCAATCTGTGCGTATTGCATTGTGATTGGACGCGTGTGTCCTGGTGTACCAATAAGTGGTCAGACCAGGCTACAGATTTTCCCTTCTGGCTCGCAGCTGTCTTCGATTTTCCTGATCCTGCTGTCAGCAGTACACGGCCAATCGGCACCTTTCCAATCGATACCAATCCAGCCGCCAACATGTGTACTCGGGCAGATACTGCAGATCGCAGCACAGCGTGTACAGACTCACTTGCCTCCGCCGCGACCCGAACTTTGGAAGGCGCCGATACAGCTTTCTGACTTGGTGCAGATCCAGACACAGCTGCAAGCTGCCTCTCGTGTTCTTTAACTCTCTGCTCGCTTTTCAATTCGGCAAGCAGGGGATACACCTCAAGAACCGCGTCCACCCAGCTCCATCCCGGTGGGTCCGGGCAACACTTCCGGCGTCTCTTCAGCCGTTCTTCCCGGGTAACTGAAAAACGGGGCCCCCATATTGTGGCAAGATCGAAATTTCTATTTAGTAGCAGTTCCGCCTCAGAGATAGTGGTAGGCACTTGGAATTTCAGTGCCCTGCATTGCAGAGGACACTGGTTCTCGATGGGTTGGCATGCTTTAGTCGTTTCAGTATACATGTCGTCAGTGTTGACGCCCAAAGCAATAGCAGGATTCGGTAATGCTGCTCTCAAGACGGACCCATTTGACTGAACTTCACCGGCGATATGCTGTATGGGAACGGTGCGCTCCTTCTCTAGCTTTAGCTCCAGAGCACCCTGTTCCGATAACTCGCCTTCCTTAACCGCAGCGCTAGCCTTAGGGTACGACCCTGCAGCAGAATTGGCGACTATGCCGTCTAGTTTTTCTTCCCCCACGATGTCCACGTAACAGCCAACACGTGCACTGCCGTCTGCTGCTTCGTCGTTAGGTCTGAACTCGGTCTCGAAACACCGCGACTTTCCGACGTTGATTCCACGATTCGCTTTGGCCACTACCTCGCTCTGCTTGGGATCAGCGGCACTCACAACAGTAGCCTTACGACAAAGATGAGCATGCGCATTTGTACGGCCAGCAGCAACGCCTTGGTTGCTGCAGGTGACCTCACCGTATGTATCACCACCTTTGGGTATGGGGGCCAACACGCTGACAGGGAAAGGTACTGAAGGCAAATCTTCAAGGAATCCAATAGGGTTGTGGTTGCCTATTCGGTCGAAGTGATTGAGATGAATTCGCGCATAGCCTTGTTTTTCTACATTCAACATTTTGATAAAGAGGACAGCCTCATCTGAAATCAGATCAGCTTCTGGGACATGAAAGACTAGGGGGGCGCCATCTGCTTCTCTGCGGACCTGAGTGAGCGGAATAAGGGCCACTTTGTTATGAAGCCAATCGAGCAGCAGTTTCGCATATCTCTCATCCAGATGAGTGGAGGGGTGCAGGAACGAGAAAGCAGCCTTACGGACATTGCATGGGGGGTCATTCTTTGCGAATACGAATCCATTCATCTGTTCGAACCTAAGCATGGGTGAATGGTCACAATCTTTTATGGATACATCTTGGCGGAAGGTGCTCTTTAGACGTTGTCGGTTTTTCAGAGCATGGCAATAAATTGCTACCCTAGTGCCTTCTGCTTCGCTGTCATCGGCCATTGCTGAAAGCATTTCCCAGCGCTCCTGAAACTCGCCCTGAAGTGCTATGTGCGTCTGTCTGCGCTCCCGAAAGCCAAGGTTTGACTCAGCCTCACGAATAATGTCCTGGATCCCCAAGAGACCACACGACCCTTCACCCCGCGCTGCGCGCACCTCATCATCCATTGTGACAGTATACCGTTGTCCACGTCGCACGAGGTGCAGAGTACCTTGAATACAAGCGTATGGTGTATCGTTAACATTGAGGCCCTGCTTCGTTATTCGAAACTCTTCGTTGAGTATTTTAAACTTGAGACCTGTCCACGGGCTGACCTCGCCGCCTGCTTCGTCCTCCCTCTTGGCACCCACCTCTACATATACAGTTTCCTTTTCGACATCCACACTACAATCAATTCTGTGATCAACTCCAGTTCGCCTGTCGACGGCCAAACACTCGTCAACTTCACTTGCTGCACCGAACTGATTTATACCCGCATTGATCTCCCCTCCTGCTACGATCGCCACTCCATTTCCAAGATGAGCATTTTCATAGACCCCTCCGCATGCTGCAGCCAACGCCAAGTCGGAATCAATTACAATACATTCGTCGTCGCCGCCTATTTCAATCGCCATTGCAGCAACTGGAGGGTTGTTCACTTCATCACCCAATCCCTGCTCATGACAACCCGTGATGTTCGAGTGCTCTTGGATGTTCGAGTGCTCTTGGAGGCGCATGGTAGGTTGAAGCGCTGCGAAAAATGACTTCAATGTTCCCTGTTCAGCATTGAGACCAGGAACCGGACGATACTTGTTCCTTTTACTCGAATTGCGAATCTGAATAGGAATCTGAGTAAGCTCCGATTTCCTACGAGCTCCTTTTTTACCAACATCACGCCGCTTAAAGACACCGCAGCTACGAGTTACTGCTATTGTTGTTGCAGCCGCCACTGGCGGCTGGCTCAGTTGAACAACATACGTATCTTGAGACAGGGACAGTAATTGCTTAGTTACTTCTTCTTCGAAACGTTGGAGGTCACGAGGGCACGTCCCACCAGGTCCACAGGAACAGCGGATCCTTCTGAACCCTTTCGGAGTCTCAGTGCCCTGCAAACCTTGACGGAAGAAATTTCCTCCCCGTCTGATATAGTCAAAAGAGAGGAATGTTCCTGCTGCCAGAGGGCCCTTTACAACCAGTTCTAGAAGGCCGAGGCCACCCGCGTCATCATCAAACTCCTTCCAGTTCGCCACACTGTTACTGTGTTCATGGCATTTATGGTTTACCAACTGCATCGGTGTACGATGCTGGTCTATGCATGGCACACATCGTGCCCCATCTAGATAGACGGTGTGATCATGCCACGGACCCAACTCTAGGCAGTGGTTTCCGCCATTCTCGCAGTCGGATATGCTGCCTGGGTAATAGCACAGGGCTAATGTTTGACCTTCCAGAACTGGGCACACGAGCCTTACACCTAGGCCCTTTCCGTCCTCCTGTACTTTCTCCAAATACACTGCCCCTGCTGCCCTGATGCTGGCACAGTAGAGTTGGCAGGCCTTGCTGTTGTTAGCGCTATCGACTAGTTCTTTAAGATGTCCGTCTTGGTCTGTCGCAGCTGGATCCAGCTGATAAACCAGGATGTGATCGTCCGGAACGCTCACAGGGTAAGAGACGTGCCTGCCAGAGCGTGGAGGGTTTCGTCTGGGCATATCTGGGCGGCCACCAGCACCCAGTAGTCGCAAGTAAACTTGAAACTGTATTATGCCCACTGGGTTGAGAAGAAATGATCCGAGTGAGATAGCAGATTCAGGAAGC
>Ga0214218_1000287_pt1 | contig 14827 bp, 9 predicted proteins | sample TroBogypolimnion_39_FD_153056 | JGI IMG/M metagenome (GOLD analysis project Ga0214218, IMG submission 153056) | Freshwater microbial communities from Trout Bog Lake, WI - 12JUL2007 hypolimnion | ecosystem: Environmental > Aquatic > Freshwater > Lake > Hypolimnion/Profundal zone | place: Trout... | reverse complement strand
ACGGCAGCTGGTTTAGTTGCTCCAACGCTGACTCGTGTCAGCGCCGGTAATAACACAGTTGGCACTTACGCCATTACAGCCTCTGGCGCATCGGCCACCAACTACATCATCGTGTACCAGTACACCCAAGGCGTTACATCTGGCAATCCTACTGGTACGAATTCCAACTTCTATGTTGCTGGTAGCAATGATTTATTGATCTCTCCAGCGCCAGCAACGGCGGTGTATGGCACTGCTAATGCCAATATTAATTTAGGCAAACCAGTAGTACAAACTTGCTTGTCGCCTTGTGCTGCGCCTACTGATATCGTGACCCTCAATTACACGGGTACCAGCAATGGTACGCTGTCCTATGCAGATCCTGCCAAGGGCTCAGGCGGTGTATCTTTTGCCTTAAGCACAAACTATGACTCCACAACGCCGGCATTGCGCAATGTAGATGCCTATACATTGACACCAAGCGGTATTTCACAAATCAGTAATAGTGCAGGTGGTAATAACTATCAAAGTGTTTTTGGTTTGGGCTCCTCGCTATCTATCACTCCTGCGCCAATCACAATAACCACTACTAATGTGACTAAGGTGTATGACGGCACAACTGCTGCTACCTCAGCAATGGGCGCTAGTGCAATTAATGTAGCGACTGGCACAACATCAACCGGTATTTATAGTGATGTGATTAGTGGTGGTAATTTTGTCTATGCATCGCCTAATGTCTGCTCTGGTACTTGTATAGTCAGCGTATCAAATGCAGCTATAAGTGGCACGAGCGTTGTAAATGCACTGCCAAACTACAGCATTACTTATGTTGATAACACTACTAGTACCATCACTCAAGCTGCATTAACTATTACTGCTAATGCACAAACAAAGATGTATGGCACTAATGATCCAACCCTCACTTACACCGTCAGTGGTTTAGCAGCTAGTGATACCGTAACCTCGGTCATGAGCGGTTCCTTGACCCGCGTGCTCTCAGGTACATTGGCTGGCGAACAGGTGAACACCAGCACTGGCTATGCCATCTTGCAAGGCACGCTCGCAGCCAACGCTAACTACTCAACAAGCTATGTATCGAGTGTCCTCAAGATTACGCCACGAGCAATCTGGACTGGTCCTGGTGCTTGGCCTGGCCCCGGTCCAGCACCAGCTCCAGTAACTGTTACAGCAGTTGATCAGACCAAGGTTTATGGTTCCAACGACCCAAGCTTGGCATATACCGTCACTGGGTTGGTGAGTGTGACCCTGGCTAATGGCGTAGTCATTAACGACACAGCTGCTTCAGTCTTTACTGGAGGCTTGTTACGTGCTGGTACCTCTGCGCCTGGAGTAGCAACCGGTATCGCTAGCGAGCAGGTGGGAAGCTACGCTATTGCGAATAACAGTGGTACGGCACCTTTAGCCTTGAACGCTGGGGCACAAGCTAACTATGGTTTAGCAGCTAATGGATTTGTCTATAACGCTGGCACTTTAACCATTACACTGAATGCTGCAACCATCAATATTGTTGCCGCCAATAAGACTAAGTCTTACGCAACGAATGACCCAGCGCTCACTTACACAGTAAATGCCACCAATGGCTCTTTAGTCAATGCCATAGTCGACGGCGTACTGATTAATGACACTGCTGCAACAGTAACCAGTGGTACTTTGACTCGTGCACAGTACGGTACCTTAGCCGGTGAGCAGGTAACAACAGCTGGATATGCGATTACTCAAGGAAGTGTGGTGGCGGCTGCAAACTACGCTTCATCGACATTTACGCCAGCAATCCTCACCATTACCCCTTACGCAACACCGATCACCATTACAGCTGATGCTAAAACCAAGTCTTATGCAACGAATGACCCAAGCCTGACCTATGCGGTAGCTGGCCTCGTGAGTGGGGTAGTGGTTGATGGGGTGGCAATTACTGATACCGCAGCCAATACCATGAGTGGTTCATTATTGCGTGCTGGAACTTCTGCACCGGGCGTGGCTACTAGTGCTCTGAGCGAAAACGTCGGCACATATCTGATTGCTCAAGGTACTGTAGCTCCAAATGCTAACTACACTGCAACGTATACATCTGCAAATCTGACGATTACGCCATACGCCACACCGTTAACGGTTACTGCTAATAACCAGACTATGGTGTATGGCTCAAGTGGTATGCCAATTCTGACTTATGGCGTTACAGGTTTAGTCAACGGCTCAGTAGTTGATGGAGTGACTTTAAGCAATAACTCTGCTAGCGTCTTTACTGGCAACCTCAGTACTACTGCTACTGCGTATAACGGCACAGCCGCGTCAGCATCTAACGTTGGCAACTACCCAATTGCAGTGGGTACTTTGGCACTCAATACGGGTGAGGGCGCTAACTATACTTTTGTAGCTGCTAACAACTTCAATGCAGGCACCTTAAGTGTGACACCTGCACCATTAACCATTGCCGTTGCTGATAATGGTAAGTTCGTATTCCAGACGGATGCACAAGTCCAGGCATCAGCTACCCAGATTTCTCCTGTGGTCTATAGTGGTTTTGTGAATGGCGATGCACTAGGTGCCTTGAAGTCAGGCAGCACCTTGACTGAACCTACTGTTGTGAGAACGTCAGCAGGTAATGGAGTAGCAGGTAGTTACGCAATTACTGCATCCGGCGCCAGCGCATCCAACTACAGCATCACTTATCAATATACGCAAGGTGTCAGTGCAAGCACGCCAAATGGCACGAACTCGAATTTCATTATTGCTGGTCCTTACGATGTCTTGATTGAAGCCAAGCCAACTACGGTGATGTACGGTACCAGCAGCGTGACTTATACAAGGCCAGTAGTGACATATTGCACCTCTTGCAGTAGTTCAGCCAGTGTAGTTACTTTGACGGGTACAAACGTCGGCAATAACTGGACTTTTGCAGATAATCTTTCAGTTTCTGGGGGCATTACCTTTACCTTAGGTTCTAGCTATAGCACTGCAGCCGTAGCTACCCGTAGTGTCGGTGACTATCCTATTGCCCCTAGCAATGTAGCTCCAATCACTAATGCAACAGGCGGTACCAATTACAACAACTTATACAAGGTAGATAGTGTCCTCACTGTCACTCCTGCCCCTATTTCGATTACCACCGCTAATGTCACTAAGCCTTACGATGGATTGACTACAACAGTAGGCGCAGCACCCATTACTACTGCAGGCACACAAACCTATTTTGGCGACACCTTAAGCGGTGGCACATTCACCTACACAAGCGCTAGTGCAGGGGCTGGCAATAAAGTGGTGACACCAGATTTAGTTGCAATTCAGAATGGTGCAAGCAATGTTGCGTCTAACTATGTCGTGACTTATGTGAACAATACAAGCAGCACGATTACACCTGCTGCATTAACGATTACCGCTAATGCTCAAAGCAAGCTTTATGGTACCAATGATCCATTGTTGAGTTATGTAGTGACTGGTTTAGCTAGCACTGATACTATTTCTAGTGCATTAACTGGTGGTCTATTACGTACAGGCACTAGCGCTCCAAATGTCGCCACTTCGCTCACCTCAGAAAATGTAGGCAGTTATGCCATTGGCCAGGGCTCATTAATCGCAAATAGCAACTATGTGCTCACTTATAATGGTGCAAACCTCACAATTACGCCTATTACTACTAATGTTGTAGTGACGGCTAATAACAACACTAAGGTCTACGGTGTTAATGATCCAACCCTGACATCAACCGCCCCAGCGTTACTTACGGGAGTTGTAGTGGATGGCTTAACCATTAATGACACGGTTAGCTCAGTCTTCACTGGCAATATCTTGCGTGCTGGAACTTCAGCGCCAGGTATTGCAACCGGTCTTGCAAGTGAGCAGGTAGGTAGCTATGCAATTAGTCAGGGCACCCTGGCTTTACCTGCTAACAGTAATTACAGCAGCTTTAGCTTTGTGCCTGCCACATTTACGATTACCCCCAAACCAGCGGGTATTAATGTTGTTGCTGACAATAAAACCAAGATGTATGCAACTAATGATCCAGCACTTACATACACTGCAAGCCTAGCAACTGGATCAGCTTTGGTTAATGGCACTGTTGATGGAATTGCCATTACAGATACCTTTAGCAATATCTTTACTGGCGCTATTACACGTGCGCTTGTTGCAACCTTACCGGGCGAGCAGGTGGGAAGCTATGCGATTACGCAAGGTAGCTTAGCTAGCCCTAATTACGCCGGTATTAATTACACACCTGGTGTTCTAACGATTACCCCACGCGGTCCTTGGACTGGCCCTGGGGCATGGCCTGGCCCTGGCCCTGCACCACAAGCCTTGACTGTAGTTGCTGATAATCAAACCAAGTCATACGCAACAAATGACCCAACATTAAGCTATACCGTTACTGGCTTGGCCTCAGTCACGCTCGCCAATGGGGTTGTCATCAACGATACTGCAGCAAGTGCATTAACCGGATCCGTAACTCGCTCCTTGTATGGAACAGTTGCTGGTGAGCAAGTGAATACCACATCTGGCTATGCCATTACTCAGGGTACTTTGACACAAAATGCAAATTACATGCCTTTGGTATTTACGCCAGCGGTGCTCACTATTACCCCATACGCTACGCCAATTGTGGTTACTGCAGCAGCTAAAACAAAATCTTATGGCACCAATGACCCTAGCCTGACTTATACAGTTGCTGGCTTGGTAAATGGAGTATCTGTTGACGGTGTGACATTAATTGATACATCTAGCACTGCTTTGACTGGTAATTTAGTGCGTGCTGGTACAAGCGCACCAAATGTAGCCACTTCTATTGCAAGCGAGCAGGTCGGTAGCTATGTGATTAACCAGGGAACCGTTTATGCAAGTAATTACAACATTACCTACAACTCTGCTAACTTAACAATTACGCCATATGCAACACCATTGGCTGTAGTGGCAAATGCACAAACTAAGGTTTATGGAACAAGCGATCCAAGCTTGACCTATAGTGTTTCAGCTCTGCCAAATATCCTCAATGCCGATGGTTTAACTTGGACAGATACTGTTGCAAATTCCATCACGGGTGGATTGATACGTGCTGGTACAAGTGCACCAAATGTAGCTACCTCCCTTGCAAGTGAGCAGGTGGGTAGCTATGTAATTAATCAAGGTACATTGGATGCTGCGAACTATAACTTGGTATACACGCCTGCCAATTTAACAATTACCCCAGCTGTCGTAACTGTGACCGCTAATTCTGCTACGAAGTCCTATGGCACGAGTGATCCAGCATTAACTTACACCACCAGTGGAATTTTGAGTGGAGTAGTGGTGGATGGCGTAACGATTAACGATAGCAGCGCAATCATGTCAGGCTCCTTAGGACGCGCAGGGTATGGCACAGTAGCTGGCGAGCAGGTGGGTACTTACGCAACAACCATTGGCGGAGTAAATGCTGGCGCTAACTACAGCACCTTGCTAATCCCAAGTACTCTCACGATTACTCCGTATGCAGGAACCATTACGGTTACTGCAGACAATAAGACGATGGTTTATGGCTCAAGCAGTCTGCCATCGTTGACATATACACCAACCGGCATTCCAAGCTCATTTAGCGTTGATGGTGTGACTTGGAGTGATGCTGCTGGATCTGTACTCACTGGTTTGCCAACCACCGCTGCAACAGCATTTAATGGCACAGCCGGGTCTGCCTCTAATGTCGGAACTTACGCCATCAATCCATCTGCCGTAGCCCTGACTGCTGGTGCGGGTGCTAATTACCGTACGCCTACATACGTCAACGGTACATTGACTGTTACCCAGGCTCCCTTGACCATTGCCGTTGCTGATAACGGTAAGTTTGTGTTCCAGACTGACGCAGAAGTTCAGGCATCAGCTACCCAGATTTCTCCTGTGGCCTATAGTGGTTTTGTGAATGGTGATGCTTTAGGGTCCCTCAAGACGGGTAGCGCCTTAACTCAACCTACTGTAGTTCGTGCGACTGGAGCAACGGCCGGTACTTACAACATAACCGCTACTGGTGCCAGTGCATCTAACTACAGTATTAACTATCTCTATACCAATGCTGGAAACACAGCCTCGACCTTTACGATAGCTGGCCCTTATGACCTCTTAATTAAGGCATCGACAAATAGCATTGTGTATGGAACGGCAAATTCGTCAGTGACGTATGGCGCTCCAACTGCTAGCTACTGCACAACTTGTACTGGACCAAGCAGCATTGTGAGTTTGACTGGAAGTCATACTGGAAATAATTGGACATTTACAGATGGCCTTTCAATTCCTGGTGGTGTTTCATTCACATTAAGCTCATCTTATGACAGCACTAACGCTGCAGCAAGAAATGTTGGAGTCTATGCAGTCTCAACTAGCAACGTTGTTCCCGTTACTACTACCGGTGCAGTGAACTACAACCATGTCTATTCAGTAGATGGATTGATGACGGTGACTCCATTGGCGATTGTTGTTACGGCAACAAATGCGGCTAAAGTCTATGACGGCACTAATGGGGTATCAACTGCAACCACAGTTCCTGCTGCAACCTTGACTAATACTAGCAACGCCTTGGCTTACTCAGACGCACTTAGTGGCGGATCCTTTGTCTATGCAGATCCTAATGCTGGTGCTGGTAATAAGACTGTGAATATTTCAGGGGTTTCTACTGTTAATGGCTTGGTTGATGTTTCAGGTAACTACACCATTACATACGCGCCCAATACAACTAGCACCATTACGCCTGCGGCATTGACCATTACCGCAAATAACCAAACAAAGATGTATGGAACAAATGATCCAAGTTTGACCTATGTCGTCACAGGACTTGCGGCAACGGATAGCGTTTCTTCCGTGGTCACTGGTGGGCTATTGACACGTGCCAATGCTGCCTCGCTAGCTGGCGAGCAGGTGGGAAGCTATGCGATTACGCAAGGTAGCCTAGCGACGAATGCTAACTACACCGTCAGTTTTGTTGATGGAACCTTAAGTATTACCCCGCGTGGTCCTTGGACTGGTCCTGGTCCATGGCCTGGCCCTGGTCCTGCACCACAGGCTTTGGCCGTATCTGCGACTGCTAATACAAAAGTATATGGCTCTAATGATCCAAGTTTGGCTTACACCGTAGCCGGATTGGTTAATGTCACCTTGGCCAATGGCGTGGTCATCAATGACACGGCAGCCATCGTATTTGGTAGCACTAATGTATTGCGAGCAGGCACCAGTGCTGCCGGTGTTGCGCTAAGCCTTGCGGATGAGCAAGTGGCTAGCTACACCATTAATAAAGGCTCATTAGCTCTGCAAAACTCGAACTATGGCTCAAGCTTTGCATATAACAGCGCTCAATTTACGATCACACCAAAGGTTGTGACTGGTGCCAGCATTGTTGCTGACAATAAAACAAAGATGTATGGTACTAATGAACCTGCCTTAACCTTTACCGCAAGTGCGCCAGCAGGCACCTTTGTTGTTGCTACGGTCGATGGCATCGCAATTAATGATTCTGCCGCTAATGTATTTACTGGTCAGTTGACGCGTGCACAAGTCAATACACTTGCAGGAGAGCAGGTCACGCCAGCAGGTTATGCGATTACTCAAGGTTCAGTAGCTGGCTCTGGAAATTACTCCGGCTTTACATACACACCAGGAGTGCTGACAATTACCCCACGCCGTGCTTGGAATCCTGTTACAGATGGTCCTTGGATTGGGCCTGGACCAGCACCGCTTCCTTTAACCGTAACGGCTGTCCCTGCGACCAAAATGTTTGGTGCTGCAGATCCGGCCTTTGCTTATACCGTGACCGGCTTAGTTAGCGTGACATTGGCCAATGGAGTGGTCATAGCCGATACTCCAGCTAATACATTTACTGGTGCTTTATCTCGCATTTCTGGTGAGAATTCTGGTGGAATTTACGCAATCACGCAGGGTAGCCTGTTGCAGAATGCGAATTACTCATCCATGGTGTACGTCCCATCTACATTGACGATTGGACTCGCCCCACAAACTATCAACAATATGGCCGTTGTTCAGCAACAAGTTGCTCAAGAATTTGTCCAGGATCGTCCAACTGATCGTATCAAAAAAGGTGAATTGATCTACGTGCGCGATAAAGACGACTTGAAGCAGTATATGCAGGCTATTGAAGTGCCATCATCAGGTGCATTCAAGTTCCCGGTGCCTGATCAAATCATTCAAGACTTGATTAATCTATCGGGTGAGAATGTGCCATCGACTCAGCAAGCTAGTGGCTATAAGCTGTTGTTATTGCCAAAAGGCAGTCGCCTGGTTGTTACTCTCCCTGATGGTGCTGCATTGCCGGCTGGCATTCAATACGATGCAGGAAGCAAGAACTTCACAGTGCCTAAGCTTGGCGAAGTAACGTTGCCACTATCTGTAAAAGTGACCTTAATGCGTGGTAACAAGGTATTAAGTCAGAAGATTATGGTGGTTACTAAGTAACTGCCATAAAGGGCTTAGATGGATTTATTAAATTCTCCTAAGCATTTTAGGGCGCTGGGCAGGCAGCTCAAAGAAGCACGTGAATCACAAGGCCATAATCTGGCTATCCTTGCTGGCCAATGCAATCTCTCCGTAGTGCAGCTAACGGCAATAGAGCGGGGCGATACTCTTGCATTTGCCCGCTCACAATCGAGTCTTCTGGTGGCAATACAAGCTTATGCGAAGGTATTGGGCGTTAGTCTTGATAGTTTTGAGCAAAACTTAGATGACGAAATTCAGATACCTGAATTTCTGAGAAAGAAGTAATGAGACTTGCTTGGTTTCAGCTTTGTATCACTTTGCTGCTAGGTACTATGAGCTCCAATCTTTGGGCGCTTCAAAAGACGGTGATTGGAGATTGGGTGGTGCAGACTTCTCCTGGGTCTATTGAAGCATCTACAAGTGCAGGCACAACTTCGCTTGGTATGTATTGCCAGGCAGATCAGTGTATGTTTTATCTTCATGACAACTTAAGGTGTCGGCCAGGCAGTAAATCCCCCATATTAATGAGTGGCCTTGGCAATGCCGCATCACTCACAATTCAATGCGCCCAAATCAATGGGGTGCTCTTTCAGATTCTTGAGCCGTTTAATGCGGTTTTAAATGAGGTAAAGCGGGGCGGAATAGTCAGCTTTGCTGTCCCCCTGCAGAATGCATCTTTTGGGGTTTCTCGCTTTAGCTTGGATGGGGGTTTTGAGGCCGTTAGGCAAGCATTACACGAGGCTGGTAATGCAAAGCAAGTGCCATCAAACCCCATTACACCACGTGTGCCACCTGTTCAGCCGACACAGCCAGTGCCGGGATCAAAACGGCTTCAAGACATCATGATCTAAAAACTTGATTGCTACAGTTACTGAGTAATCTTGGCACGTCCCCGAAGGTCTTTTACTGTCTCAACCAAGTATTGCTGAACAAATGCTTGGCGTAATTGCGGTTTGGATTCTTCAAATCCTGGTAGCTTGTAGTTGCGCTTGTCATCTAGCTTAATAATGGCCCAGCCGCCTTGCACTTGAATGGGGCTGTTATAGATTGCCCCTTTACCCAGTTTAGAAACTAGTTGTTGTAACTCAGGACTGAGTTGACCCGGGAATAACCATCCCAATTGGCCGCCATTACTCTTGGCTCCATCGGCAATAGAGTATTGCTGGGCTAATTTCCCAAAAAGCTCGCCTTTATTGATGCGACTTATGAGATCCAAAGCATCAGATTCATTGGCGACAATAATTTGGCTGACTCGGTATTGATAGCCTGAGGTAGCATCGCCGGTAAGCTTACGTTGGCGATCATATTCTTGGCGCAGCTGAGCATCAGTAATAGGGGATTGCTTGAAGTGATTTTCTACTAAAGCCTGTATCAGCAGGGTTTGGCGCAGTTGGGTGTATTGATCGTCTAAATCAAGACCTTTTTCAAGGTCCTTACGTTCAGCCTGTTGGGCCAGGAGTTCACGATTAATCAACTCATCTTTTAAAGCTTTTTGTAGTTCAGGGGTATTTTTTTGCCCTTGGGCTACAGCTGCTTTGATATTAAGATCGAGCAAGCCCTTTGTGAGCATCGTGTTATTCACGATGGCAAAAAAGTTGATATTTGAGGTGCTTGAATTACTGGATTCGGAAGCGGCAATTACGCTATAAGAATTGCTCAATAGGGCGGCGCAAGCAAGGCCAAAGAGATGTTTTTTCATGAGTAAATTATAAAGCTCTAAGCCATATTTCTTATGGATGCAGAGCATTAAATGCGTCAAAGGAGGTTCAATTATTTTTTTGGTGGGTGTGTGCAAATCAGGGTAATTAGCGCTGCCAACGGTTAGGTTATCCATCAGGATATAGCTGACGATCAGCGGTCTATAGATCCGTTGCCCTAAAGGCTATTAGGTGTTGTCCATTGCTCTTGGCCTTGGTATATATTAATCAATCATGCAAAAGAGAGCCAAACTACCCAACGGATATTGGAATGACCCTGGGCATTGCAAAGCAGAGGCTCTTAAATATAGTTCTCGCTCAGAATGGCAAAGAGGCTCCCCTTTAAGTTACCGTTGGGCTATTCAAAATAATTGGGTTGAAGAATGTGCTGCTCACATGCATTCCAGCCGAATGCCTGATGGTTATTGGACGCTAGAGCGTTGCCAGGATCAGGCTAGGAAATATAAATCAAAGGTTCAGTGGAGAATGGAGCATCGCGCATCATTCTCTAAGGCAAATAAAGAGAAGTGGTTAGTGCAATGCTGTGATCACATGGAAAAAAGTGGTATGTGGTTTGGTCCAGCATCCATTCTTGAGGTACTGCTTTCACATGATGTTCGCTATAAGACGGAACACCGCTTCCAGGATGGTAGTGAAATCGATCGCAGACCATTTGACTTTTATTTGCCTGATTACAACTTAGTTATTGAATTTCATGGTGAGCAGCATCTAATTGGCTGGGGTAGGAGAGATTCAGATGCTCAAGATATACAGGCTCGAGACTTATTCAAAAAGACATGGGCTAAAGACCATGGCATTAATTACTTAGAAATAAAGCAGTGGGAAATTAAATCAAAAGAAGAAATCTTTGTCAGGGTGCTTAAAGAGATTAAGTTAATTTCTAAAAATAAAAAACTTATTATTCCGCTATTAAAAAGAGATCTAACACCGTCAGAGTTGCTCAAAGTTAAAAATAGACTTAAGTGGACTAAAGAATCGTGTATTTCAGAGGCAAAAAAATACATGACTATTAAAGAGTGGCAGATGGGCAGTTCTGGTAGTTATCAGGCTGCATTTAAAAAGAAATGGCTTGTGGAATGCTCAAGTCATATGGATCGACTGCTGCATAAAAAGAACCATTGGACGTTAACTAGCTGCTTTGAAGACGCCCGGCAATATAAGACTAAGTCCGAGTGGCAGCAGGCAAAAAGAAGTGGGTATTCAATAGCCGCTAAGAATGGCTGGATTGAGAAATGCACAGCACATATGGTTCCTGATGGCAGAAAAACAGTTGGACAAAGATTGTGGACAAAAGAAAAATGTATGGAGTTGGCTAGGACCTGTAATTCCAGGGCGGAGTTCAAAAGGGCCTCTGGGTCCGCATATCTTAGGGCGAGTGTAAAAGGCTGGCTAGATGAATGCTGTGAACATATGAGATAGCTTGCCTCATTAGTATTTCTTGTTGTAGACCAACGGATCGTTGGTCCGTTGCTGCCATTCCTACCCCCCAGGACCGCGCAAAAGCTTTTCGTATTCAGGGTTTAGCTTGGGTTTGATGGGAAATCGACTTTTCGGAGTTAATCCTAGTTCAGTCATTAAAAGTATCGCCTTGGTAATGGATTTTTCTCGAATATCTACGTGATGATTTTTCCCTTTGACGCCGTTGTGATGGGTGATCACTAAGCCATTCTCTGAAATATCCTTGCAGCACACAACGAATGTCTCTAGTACTTCTGCAAGCATCGCTAAAGCATGCTGATCTTGCTCTGTGCTACTTTCATATGCCTCCCATAGGTACTCAGAGGCATCATTAATAAAGGTGTACTTATCCCATGTTTCGGGATTTTTAACCCAGCTAGCTAGGGGGATAGGGCTTATAACTTGATCGGTTCTGCTTTTCATGGGAATACCCTTGTTTTTGAAAGTTGGTCTTGCGGAAAATTGTCAGACTAGCTGCTATCAAAAGCGTCTCAGATGTTTTAGTTTCTAATGGAAGTTGTAATTTAAAACAGCCTGCTGTAGTACATTTAACTCGTGCCCTAATCAATATTAAACTTTGCCCACGGGTTGTTTGGGTCATGTTCTGGCTGTATATCTAACTTTTCTCTTGACGCAGGATCGAAGCCAAGAGCTGTGGATGCCTTAAGCATTAAGACTGCTTGACGGTTAATGATGGGCAAATATGGAGATTGGATCAAATAGCCATTGACTGACTTAACAGTCAAGCCTTCCTCGGCGAGTAAGGCGCTTGCCTCACGATGTACGGACTCTGCCACAACCCAGATTGTGAGAATTGAAGAGTCAATCTTTTTTAAGAGACCCTTTGGTGCCACTTCAATAGCTTTTCGCCAACCTTCTTTTTGGGAAGGGGATAACCAATCGGGTGTATTAACTAGACTTGGGTCGAATGGAATTTCAACGACTGAATTTACTCGCTTAAGTTTTTTTAGCATTTAACTCTCCCTGTTGTTTTGTATAGTGTGACAATTTTTGCCTTCACGTACGGTCTAGACACTAAAGGTGCTAGGGATTAGACCCCCATACCCCCCTATATCTTCATATTCATCTTCGAAGTCTTTAATAATCCTAACTACTGGGAATGCCCCATGTCTTATGGTCAGATGGATCAAGCCAGCGGCTTCTAATCTCTTTAGCGCTCTTTGTCTTGCCTGTCTGGAGATACCAGTCACATCATCTAGCCTCCAAGTTAGACGGAATGACTCTCCATGATTGATGCCATCGTAGAACCATAGGGATGTTGCTACTGCACTCGTACACCCACCCAGGCGATTTGCTTTGATTAGCCAAGAAAGAGGAATTGGGCCTTTGATAAAGTATTTTGTTTTCATAATTGCTTTATTTCTATTAGATATATAAGAATGGACAGGTGTCATCCTCAGTTATAGGTTGGTGTTATGTTTTGCACTTTTTGATTGATGTCTATCACCTGATTCCAGAACTCCAAGTCAGCGTCACTTAGAAATCTATCGGGGTATCGAATCACCTCGGTCTCGCTGCCCAGCTCAAATCCATTAAGGACATAGCGACTGGCTTGTGTCATGCATTCAATCGCAATTTGTACTTCCAGATCAATTTCATCCTCATTAGCTTCGATAAGAATTGCGTCATGTACTGGCGCACACATATAAATCCCGCGACCTGCCATCAAAATGCAGGCAATTCGAAGCATCTCGGCGGAATTAGCTTGCATCGGGAAGTTCCGAATACTTCTGGGATTCAAATCTGGCTTCACAATTTGCCGCCAGCCATAAACCGTTTGAATTCTATTGGTTGATATGGCGTGGTTGTAGGCGCTATCAGACCACTCCCAAAATTGTTTGTAGATACGCCGATGGGCAGCTAAGAGTTGTCTGGCACGTATTACGGGTTGCTTGAGGCTTTGTGCTAATGCTTCTGCCCCCATCCCATATTGAGTTGCTAAGACACAGAGTTTGTATTGCTCACGCTCCTGAAGATGACTTCTCTTCGTGGCGCCTTCAGGTACGGCGCCAGCTTGTTTTGCAAACGCAAGGTATGGATCGCCGCTCTCATAAGCAGCCATCATATTTATGTCTTTTGATAAAGCTGCGGCGACACCAAACTCTTGCTGTGACCAGTCAATGTAGGCAAGAGCGCGCCCAGGCATTGGTTGCATTAATCCTCTAGCCCATTTAGATAGCCCAAATACAAACTTATTAGTAGAGGGCTGGTTACGACTAGTAGTTGAGCTAAAGGGTGATAGTAAACAGCGATTGCGTCCATCGGAGCCTACTTGAAGAGCATTGAGTCGCAGCTTAGATAGGCTATCTCGTAGCTTTCTTAGTGGGGCTAATTGCAGATGTATCTTAGACATTAGCTTAAATGTTTCTTCGTCGAGCTTAAGTCTTCCGCTTGGATGCCGCTCCCATTTAATTTGATTTTTTGTAAGGTATGCCTCAAATCGTACTTCTTTAAAGACCCCTTTTTCATAGACGTTATAGTCTTCATCAATTTGATTAATTAATTCTGCCTTAATCAATTCCCAGTTTTGACAAAGTGAGCTATAGATACCCATATCAATCGGAGTTCCATTAGATTCCATAATGGCTAGGGGTATGGCATAAGCGCCTCGAAGAAGTGCTCTGGGTAGATCTAGGCTATTTGCCATGGCATTTAATAACTGATCAAGAGAATCCACATCACTTTGGCAATAATCTAGAAGCGCTGTCTTTTCATCTGTGGTGTAAGGGCCACCGCGTAATGCTAGGGATCGCATCAGATCTTTATGGGCAGGCTCGCAAATTTGAATCCCGAATGACTTAAGTGCACCCAATAAGGAATTGCCAAAAAAGGGTGGTTGGCCGTTAGTTAGGCATCTAAATTCAGCAAATAAATCCAGAATATTTTCTGGCCACGACCACCCAAGCGCTTTATAGCAATTCATTTCAGCGCTCGCGAAATAGGCAACCAAAATCTGGTTTCCGCTGTTACTAAATGGATGGTCCTTGAGTAGCAAAAGCTCATCAGCCCAGAGATTTTTATATTCTCCAGTTGCTAGATTTTTAGAGGACATGCAAATCACCTCTATAGGATTTCCTTCCCGGCCATCCTTCGGTCGAAACTCAAAGTCAATCAGGAGGTATTCATATTCTGTTGGAGTGGCGGGTAGCATTTAACATTTCCCCTGTAGCTGGCTAATCAGTGGATGCTCC
>Ga0214218_1000262_pt1 | contig 15899 bp, 10 predicted proteins | sample TroBogypolimnion_39_FD_153056 | JGI IMG/M metagenome (GOLD analysis project Ga0214218, IMG submission 153056) | Freshwater microbial communities from Trout Bog Lake, WI - 12JUL2007 hypolimnion | ecosystem: Environmental > Aquatic > Freshwater > Lake > Hypolimnion/Profundal zone | place: Trout... | reverse complement strand
TTGCCTGAATGATTGCCTGAATGATTGCCTGAATGATTGCCTGAATGATTGCCTGAATGATTGCCTGAATGATTGCCTGAATGATTGCCTGAATGATTGAATTGCGGGATTTGGTTGCATCACAACAAATGGATATTTATAGAAATAATTACACTTATCATATTATTTGAGTTTTATCAGATTCTCTTTCGGGCGCGAAGCGCCATATAAGAGTTTTTATACACAATTTCATATTCAATAAACAATTTCATATTCAATAAACAATTTCATATTCAATAAACAATTTCATATTCAATAAACAATTTCATATTCAATAAACAATTTCAATTCTATAAATAATTTCATATTCTATAAATAAGTTTGATTGATTGCTTGAAGTGGTTGCGGGAATGATATGGACGTAGCATGCTCTTATTGGGGCTTCGCCCCCGGATGGACTCTATAAAGTCTGGTTGCCTGAATGATTGCCTGAATGATTGCCTGAATGATTGCCTGAATGATTGCGGGAATGATTGCCTGAATGATTGCGGAATGATTGCCTGAATGATTGCGGAATGATTGCCTGAATGGTTGCGGGAATGATTGCCTGAATGGTTGCGGGATTTGGTTGAGTGAACATTTTCCTAAAGGGGCTTCGCCCCCACCCCCCGAGCCTGCCCCCGATTATGTTTGAATGAAAAATATTAGTTTTATTCAAAAATAATATTTTACAACAGTATAAGTTCACTTGTATTTACTTGTAATGATAATAACAATATATTTACTTGTAATGATTATTATACCATGTATTTCCAAAGAATGTATTATTTGAACCCACAATACTACCAGCTGTAGATAATTTGGATGGTGTTAAATTTGGACCCCAATAAACAATATTTTGAATAGAAAATACAGAAAGAGCGCTACTAAAATATCTCAAATCAGACAATTGACCAATAAATCCTCCATTTTGGCAAATGTTAACATTTCCATAAGATTGACGAGGTACTGAATCAAATATAAGTCTTTCAACTACAGTTCCATTAACATATACATCCAATATTGTATTTTGAAGACGAATTGCTACATGTATCCATTTTTTGATAGGAATCATATTTACAGTAATGACTTTAGGTGCTTCGGCATCAAATTCGCTCATTGTCACTTGTAATTTGCATGATTGAGTTTGCTGATCAAATGAGAGATAAAGTCCAGGTGAATCCGTAATAGTCGTAGCATGATTCGTATTAGATGGATCTGTTGTATCAGGGTTATTGCCTTTATTAAATATATGAAATGGACCAGCTCCTACAGGACTTGCCGCGAGATTTATCCAACAACTCCATGTAAATTCCATTCCAGTTGCTTGATTATTTGAACGTGGGATTGGTACTGCAGTTTTTACAGCAGTATCTTGATCAATAACAATTCCAATATTACCAGGAATTAAACCAGAGACAACATAAGGATTTGTATTTTGCGTAGTAAAATATCCAATTAATGTTAATCCTACTTTAAACATGACAATAAAAATGATGAGAACTAACAATACAAAAACAATTTTTGCAACTGCTCCATTCGCACTCAAAAAGTCCGTGGCACTGGATTGTGTAGGAAGAACGGCTCTAGATGAAAATTCTGCTAATCCATCAGTAACAGTCTTGTGAATCACTTCACCTGTACGTGCGACTGCTTCTGGAACTTTAATTTCTGGCAGACGTTCCGCAATTGATTGTCCAATATTCTCCATATTATCTATATATATACATACTGTGGCTTAGAATAATTTCATTGTGTTACTGATTTGGTTATTCTTCAATATATCCATATTTATTCCATAAGAATTTCCTAAAGAACTTGTTCCATTACCGTTCATGTAATACGACCAAACTGTTTGAGGGTCAACTGCAGTCGGCCAATTATTAAATGTTGATAATGAACCATTAAATGGTCCAGCAATTATACCTTGGGTTGCATCAGGTTGAGATGTAATAGGATTTGGTAATACAAATGTCTGAATCATTTTACCATCCAAATAAATATCAACATAGCTACCCGAGTCTACACTTACAGTAAGATAAATCCATTTTTGTAAAGGAAAATTTGCTGTTATAATTGTAGTAGGATTAGACACATGTGATGCAGCAGACGATGCTGTACCCGGCTTTACAGTTGGATCATTCCCTGGACAAAAACCAATCGTCAATGTTGGACTTCCAGTGAGCAATCCTACATGTAGAGTATCACTTGACGTAGATGTTCTATAAAATAAATTTGTAGTTGGTGGGTTAGTGACCGATAATTTTGACGATTCTTGCCAACTATTTACATAAATCCAAACACCATAAGCAAAACTAATTCCTGTTGGATTTGCTAAAGTTGTACCTGACAATGTTATTGCTCCTGTACTACAATCTTGTAAAGTAGCCAATGTAGTTACAGTAGAATACAGATAGGAATAGACCAAATAAGCCAATATAACAAGTATTACTCCTAAAATGATATAAGTAACCTGCATTCTAGAGTTTATATTATATTGTCATATTTGATTTTCATCCAGCAAATTAGTAAATCGGTAAATCGGTGAATCCGTAAATTGTGTTTCGGACTTGTATACTTGTAAATAAATAAAATATATTGAAAAGTGAGATATAATAATGAAAATAAATGAATTCATTTCATCAAGTAATTATTGATTTTTGGAGTAAGAATTGATTTTTGAATTAATTATTGATTTTTGGATTTATTGGATCTATTGGAGTTTTAGATTTATTGGATCTATTGGAGTTTTGGATTTATTGGAGTTTTGGATTTATTGGAGTTTTGGATTTATTGGATTATTTTGTAATAATTGCAACAGGAGGATTTGAATCTTGTAAAATATTATATTCATTCTGTATTTGTTGCAAAGTCATTGGTAGTGGATGATAATGGCAATTACACAAAGCACCATCCAATCCACCATTATCACCAACAATAAATACATCATCATCATTTATTGTTACTTGACTATCAGCTTCTATAATATTTTGACTTGCAACTAGTTTACTATTAACAAACACATCAATCGTATTATTTACATTAATTACCCAATATGTCCATTGAGAAACGGGCAAAACTAAATTTACAAATTTTACCGAATTGTTACTTAACCAAAGACGATATGTTCCTATATTTGCAATGGAATGTTTATCATTATAATAAGTAATCATTGGTTTACCTCTGTCTACATCCAATATTCCACCAAATCTAAAAATATTACTATACGACATGTATGCCACATTGGAATTAGATTGTGGATTGATAAATGTCCAAAATGAAATTGCATAATTGCGAGTATATGCAGAAACTTGATTTACAGCGGATGGTACATCCGATGATGACGAAGAAGAAGACGATGATGACGACGACAACAATAATTTAGATAATGAAGATGTAGATGGAGGTGTTGATGGCGTGTTTGTTAAAGAATAACTTTTGACTTTAGGGACGATATCAATAACAGAACCTAAAATTTGTGATTCATTTAAATAAAGTGGTTCATTTGCTAATTGAATTGCTCCATTTCCACCTGAAACAATTTCACCTATAACTGGTGACCATTTAAAATACATTATTATTAATAATATTTCCAATACCAATGCTGTCCAAACAACATCACTAGTAATGGATAATTCATGGTTCACAAATTCTAATCCACTTAATAGTAAACAAGGTATAAAGAAAATAAACTTCCATACAAATACAAACCAATTTGTATTCGTTTTTGAATTTACATTTATATCCATATAACGAAAGAATTCATAACACATTGCCATTGCAGTAATAATAATCCATAATAACAAACCAAAATAAAAGATGTAAATAGCAGCTGGGGCAATATTAACAATAAAAATTATACCAAATATTGCTGCCATTATTGCTACTCCAAATAAAATACGATAAATTGTATTTGTTTGTTGTTTCAATGTAAACAAATAAATTAATGGAAAAAGTAAAAAACAAATAAACATTGCTTTTGTAAATTGACTCAATTGTGTTCCTCGTGATTTCATACTTGTTAAAACAATATATCCAAATGCGCCCAAATATGCCGATGCCAGTAATGGCATTAGATAACTAGGAATCTCCATATATCTAAACGGAGATTCCTAGTTTTGTGATTCTTGCGATTCTTGCAACAACAATTCATCATTTTTTCTTTATTTCTTTATTTCGTTGTTTTTTTCTTATAGTACTTCCGTTGCTGTTTTGTGACGATGACATGATGGACAAAGTGCTTGAAGATTATCAACATGATTAGAACCTCCTTCACTTAATCTTTGTTTATGATCAATCTCAAAATACGCAGATAAAATATTTTTACATAAAAAACATTTCCAATTTTGTGATGCAGCAACATATTTTTTCTTTGTTTGACTCAATGAACGTTTTCCACCTGGTTGCATACCTGAACCCATCATTCTTGTATGTCCTCGTGAACCGCCATCGTTTCCGATTCCAAGAGCAGGACCCAACAACTCAAATTCATCTTCATTACCAATTTCATTCCGTTGATTATGTTGAATATTACTATTATTACCACCACTATAAACTTGTTTTCTAGTCAAGTCTAATACTGGCCAAAAAGAACAAGTTTTATCTAATGGTACATGTTTCAGATATTCATTTGAAATGTGTAGAAATTCTTGTTTCCGACTGGGTGAAATTGTATTGTATATCCAATAAGAAAATAGACCTAATGATGCAATTCCTCCCATTTTTAAATATTTTTGATGACTATATAACCAATGCAAATATTTACCATCTGTATATGTATGGATAATAAATCCTAAAGTAATCAATATTATTACAAAACCTGCTCTCATACTAGTCCTTAGTACTATATATTGATTGATGTTATTATACTATATCAACTACTTTTACTTTCTTCCAAATTTTCATTTTTAGTATATTGCACGACTTCTTTTTGATCTTCTTAATCCAAGATTAGAACTATCACTAGATTTGGAATTTGAACGGGATTTGGATTTGGATTTGGATTTGGATCTGGATTTGGTTCTAGATTTGGATTTGGATTTGGATTTTTTACGTTTAGAACGGGTCACATAATTGGATTGTGTCGTTTTTCGTGTATTATTTTTAGGTCGGACTAAAAAAGATTTCATTTGTCCCGACAAAGTACGTTTTCCATGTGCAGGTGGTTGGGGCGGCGGGGCAGATGGTGGCGGGGGCGGGCCTGGGGGCGGGGGCGGTGGGGCAGATGGTGGTGAGAGTGGGCGTGGGTCTATTTCTGCGTCATCTGCTTCTTTTTTTGGTCTAGATTCAGAAAAACAATTCCATCCTCCATTTCCTTGTATTTGTTTATTTAAAACACAATCAATAGATACTTCTTTGAGAAGTTTCAAATATGGTAAGAATTTATCAGATTCGCGGACAATCTTTTCATATTTGGTAATATCTCGGTTTAACAATAATCCCCTTGCCTTGGCCCCATTATCCCCATTATCCCCATTATCCCCATTATCCCCATTATCTCCATTTTCCTGTGGATTCGGTACATTTGCACTTGCACTTGGAATTGCAATATAGAGAATTGGAGTGACAGTTTTGTGTACATCTTTTCTCAACCATTCTTTATCTTGAGTATTTACATGTGAACATGTTCTTACTGCTCGTCCAATAATTTGATATAAACGTGACATATTTGGTGGCATTTGTAATAAATGTACAAAATTGACTCTTTTTGTATCTATTCCCTCGGCAGAAGCACTGTTAATAATCATTACATTAAATGTTGTACCATATTTTTGTTTATTAAATGTATTCAACATGATTGCTTTTGTTAGACCCGATGATACCGAGTTACCTTCACCACGTATATATCCTAATCCAAGCGGTTTATCATCATTTATACTATCACTTGGATCATTTCCAGCACCAGTCAAAAACATGTACCGTAAATTTGCAGTTGTATTTACTGGTTGTAGTAATTGTCTCGTATCTTCTGAATCACCACGATATTCTGTATAATTGAGAAAAGTTTTCAATACTCGTGCAAAAAACACATTAATTCGCCGACTTTCACAATAAACTATATGTTTTTGAGTTGGATGTAATTTAATATGATTACAAACTGCATATATTTTAGAACTATAGTTTTCTACATCTTCTAGACTACGAATATAATCTCCAAAAGGGTTTACAGCACCTGATGAAACCATTTCTCTAAATATACGAATATTTGCGGCATAGAAATTATTTAAACTTGCAGTACGATGAGAACCTAATGTGGATGGTAAATATTTCAAATCCGATGCATCAATATCAATTGCAAGGGTACATGAAATTGTTTGAAAACTACTTAGATAAGGATGAGGATTAAATTGTTTTTTTCCATCACCTTCTATGCTTTTTGCTTCGTCTTTAACTTTGATAAATGCAGTTTGTAATGCAAAAATTTTAGATTCTTGTTCTTTTTTCATTGGACATTCTACAATATGATAATGTGGATTACCATTTGCATCATGACCTATTAGACCGCCCGAACTACCTGAACCAGATGGCAAATGAAGTGCTGGCATTATTGGTGTAGCTGGACCAGTTGAAAGCGAGTTTCCAAAATATGAAATGTGACCATATAATTGTTCTTTAAGATGATTACTGTTTTTTATTTCAATATCACGCCATTCAATTAATTTAGAATGACGGATATCAGAATTAATCCCCCATTTAAATTCCTCGGGTGGATTTGATATACCATAAAGCTTGGTGAATGGATTTTTCTCAGATACATTGAATATATTTGAGCCATTTGATCCATTTCCTTTTAGAATATTCATAACAATGGCAAGTTCATTAACATTATTAACAATCGGTGTTCCACTTAACAATAATATTTTACTACCATTACCAATATTTACAAATGATTCATACAAAGTTTTAAATGAACTTGTACGTGAACCACCAATAATAATTGGTCCATTTATACCTCGGTCCCCCCCGTCTCCCTCTCCGTCCCCCCCCTCCTCTCCACCCTCCTCTCTGTTCCCCCCCTCCTCTCCGTCTCCCTCTTCCTCTCCGTCCCCTTCTTCCTCTTCTTCTCCTATTCCTCTTTCATCTCCTTGCCGTTCTTTTTTAGGATGTAATGCTCTAAACATTTTTGATATAAGCAATTGTGATTCATCTACAATAAAAAATGTATTTTTTGGAAATACGGTAGAATTGTTTATTCCATTTCTATTCAAAATTGTGGATGAAGATGATGAAGATGATGGAGCCATCATATCTTCCATTGTATACTTGTTTAAATCTCCATTACTACTAAAAAAAACAAAATCTAGTTCTAATGGAATGGCTGCATCATTTGTAGAAATGTTGTTGTTGTTGGGTTTTGTAAAATGTTTATCTTTAATAGCAGGACAAGTACCCCGACCAGCATACCAATTGATTGCAAATTCAATTGGATTTTTTAAATCCGTATTTGATGCACCAAATCCTGTATCAAGTAATGATTTCAATGCATCGTCTATAATAGTCAGTTTTAAATGTTTATCATCAATTATCACTGCATTGCTACTACAATTTAGATTTTTATAGTTTTCTGCCCAACGTTGTACCCATTGATTGCATGTCATATTTCTTAACGGAGCATTTGGTTTAGCTTCATTCATTGCATTTCTAAATTTTTTAGATTTTGTGTATATATGGGCATATGCCCCTAAAAACTGTTCAACTGCTCCCAAATAAGAATTTGAATTTGAATTTGAATTAATGTTGTTATCATTAACAATAGAGAATGCTTTTGTAACTTTGACTGAAATAGAATTTATAATTTCTGATTCGGGTGCATATTTCAATAATTTTAAGAAATTCAAACCAACAGATTGTACCGAATATGAATTATCATCAAATGCATATTTATTAGCTTCTACAAACATTGGTCCTATTTTCTTGAGATTATCCTTGTAATTTTGAATCAAAGCCGCAGGTGCAAATATGCGAACATGTTTACTTCTATTTGCTAATGATGCCCAAATAGATGTCAATGTCTTCCCACTGCCTAAACCGTGCCATATTAAAACCCCTTGACGTGGTTCCATAGAATCGGTAGAATCTATTTCTTTCATGTATTCTGTTATAAAACGTTGTTGTGCTGCGGGTGTTACAGGTTCATCAATATCATTTGCAGTCCTACACGGTTTCACTTGAGTATAACTTAATCTCCTCTCCTGATCTGAAGAGGAATTTATTATATCTTCTACTTTCAATTTGACATGTTCAAATGAAGAAGAATAAGGAGGAGAAGAAGAAGAAGAAGGAGGAGGAGGAGGAGGCGGCGCGGTAGGATAAGAGTACATATTTATTACAAAAAATGATAATTTAGTAAATAAGCTGATTAGCAAATTAGCAAATTTGCAATTTATATCAATATATAATATACATATTATTCATTTTTTCGTGCATTTATTTATTTATTTATTCATTCTATTCACAATACAATAAATAAAGTATATGGAAACAAACCTCCAAACTGGACGTCTCAAATCATCAACAATGTGGCAAATAACCATCCCCAAAGAGTGTGCAATGAAAAAAGTACTCCAACACGACATACCACGTGACAAGGTTAATGACTGTGGATGGAATGTATTATATTTTCTTGAAAGACTTGATAGAAAAAGGGCAGAAGATGGCGCAGAACGAAATCCAAATGGAACCGACCTTATGCAATTACTCTCAAATATTATGGCATCTCATGATAGAAAACAATTTTTAGCAGCTTACCCATTTCCAAATGAAAATGATGGAACCGCAATAACAAGCATATCATGGGAAAACTTTTTGAATTGGCGCACGAGCATATTATCTTTTCTCCGTCCCGGAAATGCCACGCTTTTTTTGATGGGAAGAACAAATGCAATTGGTCATGCGGTAATTTTAGGAAGAGAACCCGCGAATGGACATAGACTAGGTATTTTGGATCCACAACAGAGTATAATCTATACTGATAATAATGAATATGACCCTTTACAAAATGAAATGTTTCAATATTTCCAAAAAGGCCATTTTTCTGGATTTACTCATATTTTCAATAGTGTAAAAAATACCCATCATATTAGAGGTGATTTTACAGATGTAATTCCTATTAGAAAACCATTGAGGCTTAGTCCCGAAGCAAAACGGCAACGTATAGGAAGAAGCCCTTCTAAAAAAGTATACAAGACGTACAACCAGAGATCAAGAGACAAAAATAAGGCAAGTCGTAGAACTAGAAAAAAGAATGATATAATTAGAAAAAATGCCAAGATTCGGAAATTAAAATCCAGTAGTCCAATATCCAGTAAAAATTCAAATTCAAAATCAAGTAGAAACTCAAATGATAGTCCATTTAGTACCAGACTAAAGTCTTTTGCGTAAACGACCAACTCATCTCTCTGTACCAACTTTTCTTATCATTCTTATCATTTTTCTCATTCCTTTCTAGATTTTCCAATATTGCAAAACGAAGATAATTACAAGCAGAGATGAAATTGAGATAATTATCTTCCACATTTGTGACCACGACGACGATGATGCAATATTTGTTAGATTAAGATTTGATAAATTTGGTAAATTTGAAGAGTTTTGTCTGTGTGATTGGGCATGAAATAGTTCATTTGCTTCTTCAAATGTAGGTTGATATTTTTCCAATGTGGAATTATATTTATTATGTACAAAAAACACCCATTTCATAAAAGAATCACGGCTTCCTAAATATGGACTGACAGGAAATGCATCCAACATTTTCAGAAATCCGTTACTCATTTCTGGATGAGGTATAAAGAGTGGAAAATTTTGAATTAGATCATAATATTTTCGCCGGACTGTATCATTTGGTGTATTAGGATATGTCCGTGCAACAGAATGTAGAAAAAACCAATAACAAGGACCCCAATATTGTTCATCACCGGGTATTCCCGATTTATAAATTTCGTGCATATCTTTCATGTCGTTGATATCGTTAATGTCTTTCATTGTTTATTTACTAAAATGATATAGAATTTTTTCACACATCTATCCATCGTCCATCATCTATCATCCATCATCCATCTCACAAAATATCAATTTTATCAAAATATCAATATTTGCCGTCTCATCATTGATGATGCCACAAGTCACACATAAAACAACTACAAATTGGTCAGGAGGTCAAAGTCTACCAAATAATCATGATTGTTGTAATAACTGCGGTAAAGTAGGACATTTACAACATCAATGTAAAATGCCGATTATTAGTACGGGAATGATAATATTTAGGAATCGTTCGCGTACATCTCGCGAATATTTAATGATTTGTAGAAAAGATTCTTTAGGGTATGTAGATTTTATGCGAAGTAAATATTCAATTTATAATAAACATTATCTATTAAACATGTTTTTTCAAATGACGACTATAGAAAAACAACGGTTAAAAACATGGACATTTGATGCCTTGTGGTGTCATTTATGGGGCGGGTATGTTGATTTGTCTTCAACCGCTCATATCAGGAATGATAATGATTTAGGCAATGCTAATAATAATAGTAGTAGTAATAGTAGTAGTAGTACTAATACAACTGGGACCTCTTCTAATTCTAGAAGAAATGATGATGCTATGATGAAGGACCGTTTTCATTCATTGATTGGTGGTATATCTAATAGAAATTCGTATTATGATTTATATACATTGATTAATGAAAGTGAATCTACATCTCCACCTCATTATTGTATAACGGGAAATTTGAGAGCAGTATATACTGAACCTGAATGGGGATTTCCTAAAGGCAGAAAAAATTCTCAAGAAAAAGATTTGCAATGTGCATTGCGTGAATTTGGAGAAGAAACTGGTTATCTTTCTTCAAATATACATGTAATTGAAAATGTTTTACCATTTGAAGAAATTTTTACAGGTTCAAATTACAAGTCTTATAAACATAAATATTTTTTAGGATATATGCCAGCATCAATTAAATCTAAACATGCACTTTCAGTTGCATCTACTTTTACCCCGACCGATGCGTCTCATGCTTTTGATTTATCCGGTGCATGCACCATGTCCAGTGCGCCCACTTCATCTGGTCCATCTGCACCATATAAAAGACCAACTTTTCAAGAATCTGAAGTTTCTAGAATGGAATGGTGTACCTTGGATGAATGTCTTGAAAAAATCCGGCCTTATAATATTGAAAAACGAAGAATGATTTCAAATGTTGATCAATTATTACAACGATATTCATTCAAATTATCACCTGTACTTCCAACACATGATCCATTATTTACACGAGACTCCTAGACTCTTGGATTTCCAATCAAGATATTTAGCAGCTTCAGGTGCTTTGGTAATACCATTTATTTGAAACATTTTGTGTATTCCTTTGTAAAAATAATGTAGAAATTGGTACGCGGCGCTAAAATACGATAACGAAAATGGGAAATGGGGAGATATTTGATTTGCATGATAAAAATAAATGTTTTTTTATCACGCAAAAAATGAAGAATATTGTTCGGTACATAGATACATAGGAATAGCGCTCAAGTAGATATAAAATGAAAAAGGTAAATAATAATAATAATAATCATGCATCTAAATCTGAACTTGACATCTCCTCCTCCTCCTCTTCCTCTCCCCCTACAAAAAAATCAACATTTAAATTGCGACGTACCGTGAAAAAAACGGGACCAAAACCAAAATTGAAACCAGAATCAGCAAAACAACAACCAATACTAGCATTACAACGATATCCATTATTAGATACGACAGTCACAGCATTTGTTTCAAAAATTGCCGAAATCCCAGAATTTAATTTTGTTGAAGACGATTCAATTTTGGCAGAATCGGTACATGAACAATCTGATATTCTTTGTAAATCTGAATTCCAATTAGCACCACATCAATTATTTCTCAAGAATTTCATGTCTTATAAAACACCATACAATGGTGTATTATTATATCATGGATTAGGAACAGGTAAAACAATCACTGCAATAGGTATTTCAGAAGGAATGAGAGATTATTTTGGTAAATATGGTCAATCACATAAAATCTATGTTGTTGCATCACCAAATGTACAAGCAAATTTTCGTAAAGAATTATTTGATGAAACAAAATTGGTTATTGTCAATAAACAATGGACTATAACTCCTGTAATTGGGATGAAATATCTGAGAGAAGTTATTCCATCAGATATTGGTTTTGCCGTTGTAGAAGAAAAAAAACAATTGGTAAATAAAATAAATTCTATTATAAATGCCAATTATAGTTTTTATGGTTATGTTGGATTTGGAAATTATATTAGTGAACTTAAATCATCAGGCCGTTTAGCACAAGTATTGAATGATTCATTGATAATTATTGATGAAATTCATAATATCAAAAAAGTCTATGAATCAAATGAAAAAGAAATTGATGATGGTATTGTTCAATCACAAAAAGATCCAGAAGAGTTTGTAGATGATGATGATGATGATGATGATGATGATCGTAGTGGTCGGACCAAAGTATCTGATCAATTGGAAATATTAGTTAAATATACCGAAAATGTCCGACTTGTTCTTTTATCTGCAACTCCAATGTATAATACATATTCTGAAGTATTTTGGTTAATTAATCTTCTTCGCCGAAATGATAAACGTCCACCGATTCCATCATTTGATTTATTTGATAAAGATGGTGAATTAACCGATGATGCGGCTGAAAAACTACAACAATTTGTCAATGGTTATATTTCATATGTACGTGGAGAAAATCCATATACATTTCCATTCCGTTTATATCCTCGTGATTTTGTGACTGTGGCAGCAGAATCGGCGACGTCTTGTTTTTTCAAAGATGATAATTATAAAAAAACTGGTTTATCAGCACCAATAATTGATCCGATAGGTGAAGAAATTACTGAACCATTGAAATATATTCCTGTTTATGTAAATCCACCAATATCTAATGAACAATATGATATTTATAAAAATGCCATTGCAAAATCATTAGCTACAACAAGTGTAAAAGTAAAAGGACAACAACAACAACAACAACAATTCAATCAACCATTTGGGCATCATATTAAAACAGCATTTAAAAATGAAATTATTCAAAGTGGATTTCAATCATTAAATATGACATATCCTACAGGTGGATTTGGTTCAGATGGTTTAATGTCTGTCATGACATACAATAATGCACGAAAAATATATACATATAATAATCAATCTGCACCTGCTATCTTTAGTCCTACTGAATTACCGAAATATAGTTCTAAACTAAGTAATATATGTTCAATAATTAATAAATCAACTGGAATTTGTATTATTTATTCTAATTTTATTCATGGAGGATTAGTACCTATGGCATTGGCATTGGAAGCAATTGGATTTCATAGAATAACAGCGAAATATGATGATGATGGACATATTAATTTATTAAATATATCATTGACGGAGAATGGTTCACGAATAAGTAATAATAATCCATTATCATACATTATGATTACAGGTCAAGAAACTAGTATTGAAAATGCTGCAAATGTCAAATATGCATCAAGTTTGGGAAATAATAATGGTGATTTAGTAAGAGTCATTTTAATTTCCATGTCGGGTGCCGAAGGATTAGATTTTAAAAATATTCGGCAAGTTCATATTTTAGATCCATGGTATAATATGAGTAGAAATGAACAAATTATTGGAAGAGCTGTACGTAATATGAGTCATTGTGGATTAGAATTTGCCAAACGTAATGTAGAAGTTTATCTTCATACAACACAATTTCAAAATCATCCCGAGGAAGAAGCATTGGATACTTACATGTACCGATATGCTGAACAAAAAGCAATTTTAATTGGCAAAGTTGCAAGAATACTTAAGAAAAGTTCAATTGATTCTCAATTAAATTTTGGTCAAACTAATCTAACAGTGGAAGAATTGGCGAAAAATCATAAAAATAGAGATATTTTAATTGTATCTGCATCTTCTGCATCTTCTGCATCTTCTGCCTCAGCCAACAATATTCCTAAATTTATTCAACCTGGAGATAAACCTTTTACCCAAATCTGTGATTATTTACCTTCATGCCATATCGGTAAAAGTGAAGATGATGATGATAATAATGATAATAATGATCCTGTTACAGAATATAGTTTTATTACACCTAATTTGGATTATTTAAGAAAACGTGTTCATGATTTATATGGTCAAAAATCAATTTATACCGGTGAAGAAATTGTCGCAAATTTAAATTCAGCCAAACGTCATCCAATTGAACAAATATATTCAGCAATTACTTATATTATCAAATATGATGTCATCATTGATGTATTAAAACGTCAAGGACGTTTAGTGAACCGAGGTAAATATTATTTATTTCAACCAACTAGAATAAGTGATAAAAATTCAACATTTATTGAACGACAATTACCATTTATTACACGAAGACGTGAATTGATACCGACAAAGGTAAAAGCTGGACCCGCACAGCCCGCACCGGCGCAAGCGCCCGCACCAGGACCGGCACCATTGCGACCAGGTCAACCTCAGGTAAAACAACCGCACGCATCATCATCATCAAATGAACCTGCCGTTCCAATCGTTGCTTCTAATAAAGGATTTCAACCGTCCCAAGTATCTAAGTATTTTACTGAATGTTGGAAAGATTATCGTCAAATATCCAATGATAAAAATTGGTTTTCAGTCGTCAATTCAGTCAAACCTGTATTACTCAAATTATTCGGCATTTCACCTGAAATTGTTGATAAATTTGTGATTCATCACATGGTTGATAAATGTATTTACAAGAGAGAAATGTTTCTTATGAAAGATGGTGACAATGATAATAAAGACGATGAATTTTCCGATGAAATGATGAAATATATTCGTTCAAAAATAATTACTGATAAACGAGGCAATAGTTTATACATTAAAACATTAACCGACAATTTACCTCAATATTATAAACATCATCATCATAAAAAGAAAAAAGTGGATGATGATGACAATGATGACGACATTATTCTTCAACCTGATCTTGAAGTCATTGAAATTGCACCATTCCCTTCCATTTTTGGAATTATTTCTCATGATGTAGCCGATATTATTCGTGATTCAGAGTTACATTATACATTTAAAATGAGAGATACTGAAAGTGGAAAAAAGAAATTGGATAATTCAGTCAATGCAAATACCAAAGGTCGTTCATGTGCAACTATTACAATAAGAACATTGAAAGATTACTTTGAAAAACTATATAATCATCCATTAAACCAAAAACAAAAGAATATCATTAATTCAAATGAAATTTATCTTGAAAATGCCGACAAATTAAAAAAAGGATTATATTGGTGTTGTTCACTTGAACTTATTTTGAGATATTATGATACACTTGATGGTGAACATCATACATGGTTTTTGGATCCTGAACAAGTACATTTATCTATGCAGCCGTTGAAACCCGCAAAACAAATGAAACAAGTGAAACAAAAAGTAAAAAAGTAACAACGCCGCCCATATTAAATATTAAATAATCCGTTATACTATGACGATGCGTAGGAGACGGTTTATTAAAAACATACTTCTGCCATTATTATTATTAATCTGTTTTGGAAGTGTTTTATTGATAATGGTTTCATCAAATAATAATAAAAATGAGAATTTCAGTGTAACTCATCCTAATCTAGACTTGGGAAATTTCCTAAGTGTATACTACGATGAATTGTTAACAGCAACATTGAATAAAAGAGATTTTATTTTTGATGGAAAATCTACAAAAACACCCATGATTTTTATAGAGAATTTGGATTCGTTTATTTCATATGATGAGGCTTTAACAGTTACTCAACTTCTTAATAAACATTTATATTTCTTATTAAATACAAATGTTAATGGTATTCTAATGCTTTTTAATTACAATTTAATAG
>Ga0214218_1000227_pt1 | contig 17710 bp, 18 predicted proteins | sample TroBogypolimnion_39_FD_153056 | JGI IMG/M metagenome (GOLD analysis project Ga0214218, IMG submission 153056) | Freshwater microbial communities from Trout Bog Lake, WI - 12JUL2007 hypolimnion | ecosystem: Environmental > Aquatic > Freshwater > Lake > Hypolimnion/Profundal zone | place: Trout... | reverse complement strand
AGAAGGCATTCGTCAATACTACTAGCGATTGCTAAGGAGTACAGAAAAACTTCTACTACCGCTCAGCTGATATGGGTCACTATTTCTTCGCTCGCGTCCAGTAACCAACTGGGAGAAGTTCAATGTGGAATCTGTCACGGAATGCTCCCCAGAGACCACGAGGCTGCCAAATAGCGACCGTTACGGCAAGAGAACCAAAGATAATGAGATACCAAGCTCCGTGCGACTGGAGCGACTGCTGCAACGCGAAGAAGATAATGCTGCCAATGATTGGCCCTTCAATGGTTCCAAGCCCGCCAATCATTGAAACAAAGAGCATCTCTGCGGCCCACTGAATGTTGAATTCGTTACTCACCTGAACGTAGGGCTGAGCAATTGCGAGGACCGCACCTGCAGCTCCACAGCCAGCAGCGGCGATAATGAACACTGTTCGTCGTGCACTGGTAACTTTCACGCCAGAGCTGCGTGCTGAGATTTCATTATCACGCACCGATGAAAGCACTAGGCCCAGCCGACTTCTCAACAGAAAATACGTTCCAGCAATCACCACGAAGGCGACTAACCAGCATGAGAGGTAGGCAAAATTTGTGATCTGCGTTGGAGAAAAGTTAGAGAATCCCGGAACTGCACGCCCAGTGCCGCCACCAAAGAGAGCAATTGTTCCAATTATGATTCCCGCCGTATCAGCGACTACCCACGTGGCAATTGAGAAGTAACCACCTCTCAGTCGAAAGAGAAGGTAGGTCACCGGAATTGCAATTAGCGCGCAAGTAAGCGCGGAGAATGGAATAGCTACGTAGGGACTCATTCCCTTCAGCGCAAAGTACAGCGTGGCGTAACCGCCGAGGCCAACGAATGCCTGTTGACCAATTGACACCATGCCTGCATAGCCAGCCATCAAGTTCCACATTGTGGCCATGGTGACAAGGATGAAGAAGTTCATTAAGACCGACACAAATGATGCAGGCAGAATCCATGGAGCACCAGTCAAGACACCAATCATCACTGCGCCAAGAACGAGGGATATCACGGGTGAATGTGTGGTTCGACGAATCGAAACGAGGTCAGTACTAATTTCGCGCGGAGAGATACTCATTAGAGTGATGACTTCTTTCCAAAGAGGCCTTGTGGGCGTATTGCTAAAACAATCAAGAACAGCAGGTTGCCCCCAAGCAGGGTGTACTGGGGATTGATGTGCGAGCCGATTTGTTGCGCTATCCCGAGAGCAATGCCCCCTACGAGTGTCCCCCACAGCGATCCAATGCCACCAATCACCACTGCTTCGAAGGCGAAGAGGAGGTTGATTCCACCCGACGTTGGTGCGAACTGAGTTGTCATGCCGTAGGCAATTCCCGCGAGGGCCACCGTGGCAAACGAGATAGCTGCGGCGACTCCAAAAATGTGTCGGTAATTCGTGCCACTGAGCTGCGCCGCTTCTTGGTCGTCCGCAACTGCTCGGATTTGCCTTCCTGTCCCAGTTTTTGAAAGAAACAATTGCAAGCTCGCCAGCACCGCCACCGCTACTACCAGCACCACGAGTGACTGGTAGGAGATGTAGATAATCGAAGCGGGGTGCCACGACTTATAAAGGATCGAGCCAATGGCAATGGTTTGTGCATTAGCGGTGTACAGCTGCAGGAGAGCATTTTCAATAACGACGGAGAGTCCGAAGGTAACCAGCAACGTTGTGAATGGATCTCGGTCAATGCTCTTTTGGATAAGGGTTCGTTGCAGCACATAGCCAACGAGGGCGAACAGTGGAACCACCACCAAGAATGACCACAGCAAGGGAATGTGAAAGTGAGGAGTGAGCATTACCGCTACATATCCTGCAACGACAGCCATATCTCCGTGGGCGAGGTTGATAACGCGCATCACACCAAACATGAGTGAAAGACCGCACGCAAACAGTGCGTAAAAACCACCAACGAGGATTCCCTGAATAACGAGGTTCGTCCAAATCATTGGTGGTCCTTCGTTCCAGAGAGGTCGGCGCCAAAATATGCGCGTTCAATAGCTTCGCTCGTGAGGTCCCCTGGCACGCCAGTCAGAGAGGTGCGTCCCTCTAAGAGACAGTGCACACGACTGGCTACACCAACACCTTGGGCCACGTCTTGTTCCACAATCATGACGCTGAGACCTTCTCGCACGATCTCTGGTATCAAGGCGTAAATTTTTTCAATCACAATTGGAGCCAGACCCAGTGAGAGTTCATCAATAAGCAGCAGTTCTGGGTTTGTCACTAGCGCTCTACCGAGAGCAATTGCTTGTTGTTCGCCACCTGAAAACTGCCATGCGAGTTGACGTCGGCGATCTGGCATCCAAGGAAAGAGTTCATAAATTCGATTGATGTTGAATGGCCCCTTATTGGACTTGAACTCTCCAACTTGAAGGTTTTCTTCCAGCGTCATTGAGGCGAACAGCCGGCGACCCTCTGGGACTAACGAAACACCAAAGTCCACTCGTTTATGAGGGGGCATTGCGGAAATGTCTTGTCCCTTGAAAGTGATGGAACCGCTCGTCAATTTTTGAAGCCCAGCGATCGTGCGCATGAGTGTTGATTTCCCGGCACCATTTGCACCAATCATGGCGAACACTTCGCCACGATCAACGTTAAATGAAACATCATCCACGGCCAAAAGTTGTCCGTGATGAACCGTGAGGTTTTCTACTACTAACAAATTGTCACTCATTGAATGCTTTCGCCCACAACTTTTCCGCCTAGGTAGAGTTCACGCACAGCGCTCGAAGACAGAACTTCTTCTGGGGCACCATCGGCAACAATTTTTCCTGCAGCGAGACAAATAATTCTATTAACAGTGCTCAGCAGCGCACGAACCACGTGCTCAATCCAAACAATGGCGATGCCGTCGGATTGGAGCTGGCGAATAATTGCTGTGAGTTCATTTACTTCGGGGTCAGTGAGACCACCAGCAATTTCGTCAAGTAACAAAACTCGTGGGGATGTGGCGAGGGCCCGAGACAACTCGAGGCGCTTTCTATTCAGCAGCGTCAGTGAACCCGCTGATTGATTAGCAACCTCACTCAGTCCAGTTCTCACCAGCGAGTCATAGGCGAGGTCATAAGCTTTCTGGCTGCGCAGCCCAGCGCCTTGCTGCGCTGCAACCAACGTGTTCTCAAACACCGTCATGTGCTCGAAAGGACGCGGCACTTGGTACGTGCGGCCAATTCCGGCGCGAGCTCGTTGCGCAGAATTTAACTTGAGAAGATTGTTCCCCTCAAAGTTGATTGATCCGGTGTCGGGACGAATGTCACCCGATATCATTCCAAAGAGCGAAGTCTTGCCCGCTCCATTTGGCCCAACGATGCCAATGGCACCTGCCTCTTCCAACTGGAAGGTGATCTGTTCGCCAACTACTACTTGGCCGAACTTCTTCGATACACCTTCCAGTTGAAGCAGAGACACTCAATTCTTCTTACTTGTTTGTAGGTTCAAGCGTTCCGTTCTTAGGAACCATCGGGTTAAGTGAGTTATCAACGACTACTGGAGAGTACTTGTACGCACGTCCACCAATGAGCTTTGTTGAACCCTTCTTCCACTGAATTCCAACAGGTGGAATAATTGCAACTCCCTTAGCAGGGCTTGCAAGCAGTGGGTTGGCATTCTTAGAGTTCATGTTGATTGGCCCAACCATTGACATCGGAAGGTTCACAGCCTGGATGGCTGCTCCCAGTGCTTCACGGTTGTGTGGGTCTGACACCTTAGTGATCGCTGCGAGCGCAACTTCGAAGAGTGCGTAGCTTGATCCCATTGACTGCACCCACTGAGGGTTGCCCTTCGTATTTTGGTAACCAATCGCGAAGTCCGAAGCCTTCTGACCGTCAAGTGATGAGTGGTACGGAGCGTAAGGAGTGAACCAAGCGTCCGTAGCAACGTTAAGTGACAGATCTCCTAATGCGTACGCATCGCTCGGGAACAACATAACCTTCGCAACTGTTGCAAGCTTTGGCTTCCATCCCTGCTGAGCAGCAGTTGTCCAGAACGCAGCGAAGTCTGGAGGGAGTGGGCAGTTGATGAACAAGTCACACTGCGCTCCGTTAGGACCACCGGTCTTGAATGCTGAGGCCATTGCCGTCCAGTTACCACCAAGGTCGGTGTAACCGTTTTGTCCCTTGAAGTAGGTAAATGAGTTTGGATAAATTGCGTCAACCGTTGGTCCCCATGCAGCTGCGAAAGCATTTCCGTCAGCGTCATTTGGGAACATTTCAGCGAAGCAGTTATTTGCATTTGTCTGAGCCTGGATCTTCTTGATCATTGGTACGAAGCAACCAACGAACTGTGGAATTCCAAAGAAGAAGGTTGCGTTGTACTTAGGTCCTGGACCTACAGCTTCACCATGAGATCCAATGGAGTTTCCAGTGAATGCACCCCAGTACGCTTCCCAAGGAACCACTGTTGAGACGCATGGCACTTTTGCTGCTTCGCAGGTAAGCGAAACAGGAATTGTTGTTTCAGGAGCAGATGTAACGAGCACAATGTCAACACCGGCAGCGATGAGTGCTTGAGTAACTTGCACAGCAACGTTGGCTTGTGACTGAGTGTCCTTGACAATGATTTCAAAGGTGTACTTCTTGCCACCGATTGTTACGCCCTTGGCGAACGCTGGTGAAGCCTTGACCTTTTGCAGTACATAGTTGTCTGGTCCAGCAAAGTCAGCTAGTGGACCTGTCTGTGGTGAAACGTAACCAATTTTGATCACGCTAGAACCGCTGGCGGCAGCAGCGCTTGACGCTCCTACTAACGCAGCAACTCCTGTTGTCGCGGCGATAACACCGGAAGCTTGAAGTGCAAGTCGGCGTCCGAATTCAAATCCGCCCCAACCAAATCCTTCAGCGCCCGGTCCTTCAACGCCCGGTCCTTCAACCGGATTGATTTCTTCATTCATGATTCTCCCCCTATAAAAGAATGTCTCAGATGTTTAGCACAACAAAATGACGAATGTCACGATTAAGCGACCTTCTTCTTGTGAAATTCTGGACTAACTAGTGTGCAGATTCGAGCATGGACTGAAGGACTCTGCGCGCTGCTAGTCCTCCCTTGTCAATTTTGATGCTGACTTCTGTAACCTCAGGAATTCCTGCAGCACGAATTTGCAGGATATTTAGTGCGTCCACGTCTTCTTGGACAACATTTGTCTGCATCTTGATCAAGAATTCATCAATCTCTACATCGCCAACGCAGAAGTCGCGTGAAAGGGCCCAAAAGTCATAGACCTGGGTTTCGGTCGATGGAGTGAGCCCATAAAAAATCTTCATGTGAAAGGCGTGATCGTCACTGCCGTCTGGAAGCGGCGGCTGGTTGACGGGGGCGATCCTGGCGTGGAGCATGTAAAAACCGGGGGCGAAGTACTCAATGTCTTGCCAGCGATCGATCTTGCCCTCAAGGCCAGTGGTGCGTGAATAGAACGGCGGGCAGTCAACTGAGTTCATGTGACGATAGACACGAACAACATTGTTCTCCTCATCGGTTTCGACCTCAATCGGAGTCGTGGCGACCTCTGGGGTACCAATTGATCCGTTGTGCAAGAACGTCTCGTGTGAAAGGTCAAGGAGATTGTCTACGAGATAGTCGAATTGAGCATCTATTTTTGCAACGCCAGCGACTGGTGACCAATTCTCAGTCTCAGTAAACCATTTGAGCTTAGGTAGCGCCTCCATGTCGGGAGCAGACTTGCCCATCCAGATCCACACCCATGCGCCTTGTTCGACGAGAGGGTAACTACGTACGTCGGCGCGACTCGGGATTCTGTCTTGGCCCGGAACAGCGACACAGGTTCCCGAACAATCAAAGGTGAAGCCGTGGTAGCCGCACACCAGATTGTCACCAACAACGGTTCCCAGTGACAGTGGGTAGCCCCGGTGTGGACAGTGGTCCGCGACAGCCACGACTTGACCAGACTCATTGCGGTACATGGCAACGTGTTCGCCCAAGAGTTGGCGAGAAATTGGCTTCGTTGTTAGCTCACTTGTGAGTGCGGCCACATACCAGTGCTCTCTCAGAAACATAATCCCCCCAATCACGATTTAGTGAAAGTATAGGCACGAACAATTGATTCTGTGATAAGAAAAGAAGTCAATCGAGGGGGACTCATGTCATTTCTAGACAATGCCAAGTGGCAATCAAACATTTCACTTAACGGGTGGGTAAAGGGTGGCGGCGGAGACGCTCCAGTGCTTGAGCCTGCAACCGGCAAAGAACTCGCCAAATCCGGACGCGCCAATGTGGCCGACGTAACCAAAGCTGCACAAGTTGCTGCTGAGGCACAAAAAGAGTGGGCCGCACTCCCCTTCACCGCACGTGCAGCAATCATGCGCAAAGCCGGACAGTTGTTCCTCGACAACGCTGACGAGATTTCGGACTGGATTATTCGCGAATCTGGTGGCATCCCACCAAAAGCTGGACTCGAAATTCACGTGGCCTCTGAAGAGTGCTTCGAAGCAGCAGCAATTGCGTCGCACCCAACTGGCGAAATACTGCGCAGTGAACAACCACGACTCAGTTTCTCGCGACGTGTTCCAGCAGGTGTTGTTGGTGTTATCTCACCATTCAACTTCCCACTCATTCTTTCAATCCGCTCGGTGGCTCCTGCCCTCGCACTCGGAAACGCCGTTATCTTGAAGCCAGATCCTCGCACCGCCGTATGTGGTGGCGTTGTACTCGCACGAGTGTTCGAAGAAGCTGGTGTTCCGGCCGGAGTCTTCTCAGTGCTTCCTGGTGGAGCTGACGTTGGAGAAGCACTCGTCACGGACCCACGAGTACGCGTTATTGCTTTCACTGGATCAACAACAGCCGGACGCGCAGTTGGATCGCTCGCTGCTCAACACTTGAAGCGTGTTCACCTTGAACTTGGTGGCAACAATGCACTGATCATCATGGAAGACGTGGACATCGAAAAGGCCGCCTCAATCGGCGCCTTCGGTTCCTTCATGCACCAAGGTCAGATTTGCATGACCACTGGTCGCCACATTGTCCACGAAAAGATTGCTGGCGCCTATGCAGAAGCACTCAGCGCACACGCCGACCACCTTCCAGTTGGAGACCCTGCGAGTGGACAAGTTGCTCTCGGGCCACTCATCGACGCCAAGCAGCGCGACCGTGTTCACTCAATGGTGAGCGACACCGTTAAAGCTGGCGCCACGCTCGCAGCTGGTGGAACATTTGAAGAACTCTTCTACCGTCCAACAGTGCTCACCAATGTTCCGCGCAACGCACCGGCCTACTGTGATGAAGTCTTTGGACCAGTGGCTCCAATTGTCTCGTACAGCTCAATTGATGAAGCGGTTGCTCTAGCGAGCGATACACCGTATGGACTTTCACTCGGAATTCTTTCAGGTGACGGTCTTCGTGCACTGGAAATCGCTAGTCGCATCCCAACTGGTGCAATTCACATCAATGACCAGACCGTTGCTGACGAAGCAGTTATTCCATTCGGTGGAACTGGCAGTTCGGGTAACGGATCTCGCATGGGTGGAATGGCCAACCTTGATGCGTACACCGAAACGCAGTGGGTCACCGCACAGAGCGATCTCGCGATCTACCCGTTCTAGAGACTATTTAGATCAACGTAGTTACGAGCCAGAGTTTCAGTGGCACCCGGAGACTTCACTGCTTGACGCAGGCGCGCTAGTTGCACGCCATTTTCAAAGTCATCAGTGGGGTTCGGGTGCAACATCTGCGTCATGTAGGTCGAGAACTCTTCGGCTCGCCATACGCGCTCTAAACAGGTGTCTGAATACGAATCGAGAAGTGCATCTTCATTTTTCTTAAATTTCGCAATGAGCGCACGTGAAAGTTCTCGAACATCACCTATTGCTAGGTTCATCCCTTTCGCACCGGTTGGTGGAACGATGTGGGCCGCGTCACCAGCGAGGAAAAGTCGGCCGTAGCGCATTGGCTCAATCACAATGCTGCGCATAGTGGTGATTCCTTTTTCAAGAATCGGTCCTCTCGTGATGTGAGGGATTTCTTCCGTTGCTAAGCGAACATCGAGTTCATCCCAAATCTGTTCGTCAGTCCAGTCTTCGAGCTTTTCGTCATTAGGCACACCTAAGTAAAGACGACTGACTGATGGCGAGCGCATTGAATAGAGCGCGAAACCTCGCTCGTGGCGACAGTAGATGAGCTCTTCAGTTGATGGAGCGGCCTCGGCGATGATGCCAAGCCAAGAGAATGGGTAGATTCGATCAAACTGTTTCTTCAAATGTGCTGGTATTGCCTTACTTGCCGGACCGAAGGTTCCATCGCAACCAGCAATGTAGTCACACGAGATTCGAACTTTGCCCTCTGGGGTATCAGCTTCAATAAACGGCGCGTCGCTCGTCAGCCCATCAAGCTTTGTCACTTCAGTTTCGAACATCAAAGGAGCTTCAAAACCAACACGAAGGCCAATGAGGTCCTTAACTACTTCTTGTTGACCGTACACAGTGATTGGCTTGCCACCATTGAGTTCGGTGAGCGCAATTCTGTAGGACGTGCGATCAAATCTAAGTTCGACCCCATCGTGGCGTAGCCCTTGACGAAGCATGCGCTCGCCAACGCCGTTTTCTTCTAGAAATTTCGCGATTCCATATTCAATAACGCCAGCTCGAACCCGCGCTTCAACGTAGGCGCGGTCACGACGCTCCAGAACGATGTTGTCAATCCCTTGTAAGTGCAAGATGTGACCAAGCAGTAGTCCCGCCGGGCCAGCACCAATAATTGCGACCTGCGTGCGAAGTTCTTTCATGGGCATGCCTGCTTTGTTAGTGGTCGAGAGAATCGCAGATTAGTGTACTGTTTTATTGGTTTCAGCCTTCACGCAGAGTCGCCGCGGCGTAGCCAACCAGTCGCAGTACTGGCACAGGTTTCGGAGGAATAATGGCTGTAGTTGTTCGTAATACCAAGCGCACCGATATGACACTGGTTGACGCTCTCGCAGCCTACGGCGTTGCCACAATCCATGAGGCCCAAGGTCGAACTGGACTGCTCGCACCACACATTCGACCTATCTATAAGGGAACTCGAATAGCTGGTAACGCACTCACCTGCGAAGTGGAGCCTGGCGACAACTGGTCAATCCACGTTGCGGTCGAACAGTCAAAGCCGGGAGACATATTGGTAGTGACTCCGACCAGCCCGTGTACCGACGGTTACTTCGGTGACCTTCTCGCCACGAGTCTTCAAGCTCACGGCGTTCGCGGACTGGTTATTGACGCTGGTGTTAGAGATACCGCGGACCTCGAAAAAATGGGATTTCCCGTTTGGTCAAAATGTGTTTCATCACAAGGAACCATCAAGGCAATTCCTGGGAATGTGCAGACTCCAATAATCTGCGCCGGTGCCTCAATTACTCCTGGCGACGTGATCATTGCTGACGACGACGGCGTGGTGGTTGTCCCCCGCGAAAAAGCTGCAGAAGTTCTCGCAGCCTCCAAGGCTCGTGAAGACAACGAACACGCCAAACGTCAACGACTCGCATCGGGTGAGCTAGGGCTTGACATGTACGCAATGCGTGACGACCTAGAAAAGGCTGGACTTCGCTACATTGACGCGGAGAACTAGTGAGCTCACAAACAGCAATTCGCTGCTGCGTGATTCGTGGTGGAACGTCCAAGGGTCTCTACTTTCATGCTGACGATCTCCCCAGCGATACAAAGACTCGCGATGCTGTTCTGCTCGCTGCAATGGGTGCACCTGATGAACGTGAAATCGACGGCATGGGTGGAGCACATCCGCTGACTTCAAAAGTCGCAGTGATTTCCAAGTCCACGAGACCAGACGCTGACGTTGACTATCTATTTCTCCAGGTTTGGCCAGACCGTGCGGAAGTGTCTGACAATCAAAACTGTGGCAATCTGCTCGCTGGTGTTGGGCCATTTGCAATTGAAGAAGGACTCGTTGCTCCCACTGGTGAAGTAACAAGAGTACGTATCTACATGGTCAACACCGAAAGCCTCGCAGTCGCAACTGTTGAGACGCCTGGTGGCATTGTTCGCTACGACGGAGCTGCGCACATTGACGGCGTTCCTGGCTCACACGCTCCAATTCCAATCGAGTTTTTAGACGTTGCTGGTTCTTCGTGCGGAGCACTCCTGCCGACCGGAAACGCCGTTGACGTCGTTGAGGGGATCCGAGTCACCTGCATTGACAATGGCATGCCCGTTGTCTGCATCAATGCCCAAGACCTTGGGATAAGTGGCTACGAAGATCCTGAGGTGATTGAAGCCAACAAGGAACTTTGTGCGAAGGTCGAAGCAATCAGACTCGCCGTTGGACCCTTAATGAATCTTGGTGACGTTGCTCTGAAAACAGTCCCCAAGATGAGTCTCTTGGCACCAGCGCGCCACGGTGGCGTTCTCACCACGAGAACATTCATCCCTAAACGTGTTCATGAAGCGATCGGTGTCTTTGGAGCGGTATCAGTAGCTACTGCAACACTGGTGCCTGGATCGGTTGCCCAAGAAGTTGCCGGGTTTGGTGACGACGACGGAGTCGTAACACTCGACATTGAGCACCCCACTGGCTACTTCAGTGTTTCAATGGACGTGCAAGTCCTCGGTGGTGAGTTAACAATCAAGAGCGCGGCGCTGCTACGCACTGCTCGCATGCTCATGAAGGGCACCGTTTTTATTCCGTCTGCTGTCTGGGAGAACAAATGATTATTGACTGCCACGGTCACTACACCACTGCACCCGAGCCACACAACCTGTGGCGAAAAGCGCAAGTCGCAGCGTTCAACGCCGGCGAGGCATTTCCCACCAATCCGGTGATCTCTGATGATGAAATTTGCGAAACGATTGAGCAAAATCAGCTGAAGCTTCTGACAGAGCGTGGTGCTGATATGACGATTTTTTCTCCGAGGGCCTCAACAATGGAACACCACATTGGTGATGAGTCAGTGAGCCTTGCTTGGTCACGTGCTTGTAACGATTTGATCGCCCGCGTTGTTGATCTCTACCCAGAAACGTTCATTGGTGTCTGCCAGCTACCCCAGTCTCCCGGAGTGCCCATCAAAAATTCAATCGCTGAATTAGAGCGATGCATCAATGAACTCGGATTTATTGGATGCAATCTGAACCCAGATCCCAGTGGAGGATTGTGGAATGGACTTCCTTTAACCGACAAAACCTGGTATCCGTTTTACGAAAAAATGGTTGAACTAGACGTTCCGGCGATGATCCACGTCTCTGGAAGTTGCAACGCTAACTTCCACGCAACTGGTGCGCACTACATGAACGCCGATACCACGGCATTCATGCAACTACTTCAGGGTGATCTCTTTGCAGACTTTCCCACCCTGCGCTTCATAATTCCTCACGGTGGCGGAGCTGTTCCCTACCACTGGGGTCGTTACCGTGGTCTTGGCGACATGCTGAGCAAGCCACCACTGTCAACACACCTTATGAACAATGTCTACTTCGACACCTGCGTGTACCACCAACCAGGAATTGATTTGCTGCTGGATGTCATTGAAACCAAGAATATTTTGTTTGGATCTGAAATGGTAGGAGCTGTTCGAGGTATCGATCCCGAAACCGGACACTACTTTGATGACACCAAGCGCTACGTCGACGCAGCCAACATCACTTCAGCTCAACGTGACGCTATTTACTCAGGCAACGCTCGTCGCGTGTTCCCACGCCTCGACGCGAAGTTGAAAGCCGCTGGCAAGTAATGCCAATTTTTGAGAAGGATGCCGACTGGCTCGACTGGGACCAGCACCCCTCGAAGCCAAAATTCATCCTCCCTCCAGGAGCTGTGGACGCGCATTGTCACGTCTTCGGTCCCGGAGATCAGTTCCCTTTTGCACCAGAGCGTAAATACACACCATGTGACGCAAGTAAAGATCAACTCTTTGCACTTCGTGACTTTCTAGGTTTCGAAAAGAACGTAATTGTGCAAGCAACCTGTCATGGCACTGATAACGCTGCCATGATTGATGCCCTTCTTCATTCAAACGGCAAGGCTCGTGGCGTCGCCACGGTTTCTCCTGAAGTGAGCGCCATGCAGCTGAGCGAGATGCACGAAGCTGGGGTGCGTGGTGTGCGGTTCAACTACGTCAAACGACTCGTGGATCCAGAACCTGATGCTTACTACCACGAGATTGTTGAGAAGATTGCTCCACTTGGCTGGCATATTGTTGTCTACTTCGAGGCAGCTGACCTGGCTGAGCGATGGAACTTCTTCACTTCGCTAAAAACCACGGTTGTCGTTGATCACATGGGTCGCCCAGACGTCTCTAAAGATGTAAATGGTCCAGAATTCGCATTATTTCTTCGCCTGATGCAAGAGAACGAAAACTTCTGGTCAAAAGTCACCTGCCCAGAGCGACTCAGCGTTAGCGGACCTGATGGCTACGACGATGTGATGCCGTTCGCCAAAAAGGTCGTTGATCTCTTCCCTGATCGTGTGCTCTCAGGAACTGACTGGCCGCACCCTAATTTAAAGGGACATATGCCTGATGATGGCAAGCTCGTTGACTTTATCGAGCGTGTGGCAACTTCTGAAGAACTTCGTCGTAAACTTTTAGTTGATAACCCAAATCGTCTCTACTGGAAGGATTAGCAATGGTTGATAATTCAGCATTTGACGACATCCCCGGGACCACTGTCTTTACTGCTTCAAGGTCACGCGAGGGTTTTCAACTCAATCAGTTCTGCATGAGTCTGATGAAAGAAGAGAATCGCACTAGGTTCAAGAAAGATGAGCGTGCTTACCTTGACGAGTGGAAGCTCACTGAAGCACAGAAACTAGCGGTGCTAAAGCGCGACTACAACGAAATGATTGCCAACGGTGGCAACATTTACTTCCTCGCCAAAATCTTTGCGACCGACGGCAAGAGTTTTCAAGAAGCAGCTTCAACCATGACTGGAATGAGCGTCGAAGACTATGCACAAATGATGCTGAATGGCGGGCGCTCACCTGACGGCGTTCGCTCAATAAAAGAAGGTCGCTAAACATGGCCCGCATTACGAGTGGCGTGTCAACGAGTCACGTTCCAGCAATTGGCGCCGCGATTGACCTTGGTAAAACTGAAAGCGAATACTGGGCTCCTTTGTTTAAGGGCTACGAGTGGTCCAAGCAATGGATCAAAAACGAAAAGCCCGACGTTATTGTCCTTGTCTATAACGACCACGCTTCAGCATTTTCTCTCGAAATGATTCCAACCTTCGCCATTGGATGTGGCGATGAGTTCGAAATTTGTGACGAAGGCTTCGGGCCCCGCCCGGTGCCAGTAGTAAAAGGACACCCCGAGCTCGCCGCCCACCTAGCGCAGTCACTCATTCTCGATGAGTTCGACATGACAGTTATCAACGAAATGAAGGTCGACCACGGACTTACCGTTCCTCTGTCTCTGATGTTCGGACAACCTGACGCTTGGCCTGTAAAAGTCGTTCCCATTGCCGTAAACGTGGTGCAGTATCCGCCACCAACTGGTAATCGCTGTTTCAATCTCGGGAAAGCTCTGCGACGGGCCATCGAGAACTTTGACGAAGACCTGAACGTACAGGTCTGGGGAACCGGTGGCATGAGCCACCAGCTCCAGGGTGAGCGTGCTGGTCTCATCAACCCTGTCTTTGACAACGGGTTCCTCGACAAGATGGTGAACGACCCTGCGGCGCTCGCAGCCATTCCGCACCTGGAGTATCTAATAGAAGCCGGTTCTGAAGGTATTGAGCTCGTGATGTGGCTCATTATGCGTGGCGCCATGGGTGACAAGGTCAATGAGCTGCACCGTTTTTACCACGTGCCAGCGTCGAATACTGCTGTTGGTCACCTCATTATTGAGCCAACAAACTAAAAAATAGGGAGACGTAATGCGTATTGCACTCGCCGGTGCCGGAGCTTTCGGCATCAAGCACTTAGAGGGACTAAAGAAGATCGACGGTGTTCAGATAACTGGCATTGTCAGTCGACGTCTCGAGCAGGCGCAAGAAGTTGCCGATAAATACGGCGCTGGTCTTGCGACCACGGATCTACATGACGTTCTTTCATCAGACGAAGTCGATGCAGTAATCCTCTGCACCCCCACTCAGATGCACGCCGAGCAAGCAATTGCAACAATGAATGCGGGGAAACACGTTCAAGTAGAAATCCCCCTAGCGGACTCTTGGAAAGATTCACTAGATGTTGCCAACGTTGCCAAGAAAACTGGGCTCGTCTGCATGGTTGGACATACTCGCCGATTCAATCCATCACACCAATGGATACACAATGAAATCAGTGCCGGGAAACTTGACATATTTCAGATGGACGTTCAAACCTATTTCTTTAGACGCACGAACATGAACGCACTAGGTCAACCACGTAGCTGGACCGATAACCTCCTGTGGCACCACGCTGCGCACACAGTTGATCTCTTTTCATATCAAACCGGTGAAGCAGTAGTAAAGGCCAACGTCTTGAGTGGTCCAACGCACCCTGATCTTGGTATTCCAATGGACATGTCTATTCAATTGCAGACCGCTTCAGGAAAGCTCTGCACCCTTTCACTGAGCTTCAACAACGAGGGCCCGCTTGGAACGTTCTTTCGCTACATTGGCGACACGGGAACATACATTGCTCGTTATGACGATCTTTTCAACGGCAAGGATGAGCAAATCGACGTCTCAAAGGTTGCGGTTTCAATGGACGGTATCGAACTACAGGACCGTGAGTTCATTGGCGCTATTCGAGAAGGTCGTCAACCAAATTCTTCAATCGAGCAAGTTCTTGGTTGCTACGAAACTCTAGGAAAACTTCAGCTGCAACTCGACGCTTAAGCCTTCTGACTAGAGACCATTTCATCAATAATCCGAGAGACGGTGAGCGCAGTAAGTCGTTCATTGCCCTCTGTTGCGGCCTTGAAAGCTTGCGTATTCTCTACCTGGATCCAGTGCGCGAACTCCAATTGGCGCTCGTCTCCAACAATTTGTCCTTCAACGCTGTACGTACCAATTAACGTCGCTCCGTCAATTGATGAAGGATCAAATGCCGCACCACTGTGCGCTTCTTCAACAACTAGTGCCAGAGTTCCAGTGGTCTGCTCATGTGGCTCAGTAATAGGTGACGTCGAAGCCACAATGGTGAATTCCATTCCAGCGTCTTTGTGTTCGTGCGAATCAACAAAGTCTGGGCGACGCTGCATTTCCATGAACTTCATACGAGTTGGATACAGCACCACCGCAATGCGGTCATAGAGTGGCTCCCCTGCAGTTTGCTCCATCACTTCACCAAAGAACACAATTCGTGCCCCGAGGTCTTTAAGAATTCGCATTGGGTTGTATTCGTCGTCGGCCTGTGACCCACTGATGTCGCTTTCACGACCGTCGGCGTAGACGGCCTTCTTGCGATACTTCATGAGGTTAAGTGCATAGAAAGGACCGTCGGTTTCGCGGTCCATTTCTAGCCAGCCACGAATCATTTCTTTGTTTACTGTTCCATAACGCGGGTTGTCTGATGACATAATTTCTCCTTAGGCGGTCTGAATACTTAGAGCGGTGTTGTCAACGTAGTCGGGGTTTCCCTCAAGGGTCATCAGCATGACTGAGATGTGAGGCGACAGTGCAGCAATCTTTCGCACATCCACTTCACCCTCAACTTGAATCTGGTGCCACGAGCGAAGCACTCGCCCATCTCCCATGATTGCACCCTCAACATCAAATGAGGCAACCAAGTGTGAGTTCGCAACTGAAGATGGATCAAATGCAGCGTCAGTGCTTTCATGCTCAACAATGATTACGGTCTGACCCTTGTCCACAACTACGCCAGATGAACTTGGTGTCGTCTGCGCACAAACAGTGAATTCCATTCCGGCATCTTTGTGCTCGTGTAGTTCAATGAATGCAGGCGTTGCAAACATCTTCAGAGTCTCTTTGCGTGATGGATAGCGAACAGTTGCGATGCGGTGCCAGTCTGGGTTGTGGCTTCCCGCTTGATCAACAACAACGCCAATGTAGGCCACCATGCCGCCCATTTCATCAATGTTGAATGAAGGGTTATAGAGATCATCAGCTTGCATGCCGGTAATAGTGGTAACCACACCATCGTCATAAATTGCAAACGGGCGGTACTTCATCAAGTTAAAGAACCACACGGTTCCGTCATTCTCGAACTTCTCTTCAAACCACTTCATGACAAGTGGTGTGTTCATCGTTCCATAACGTGGGTTTTCTGGTCTAGCCATGATTAACTGCCCATTCTGCAGACGTAGCCTGCCTTGGGGTCAATTTTTCCGCCATAGACATCGTCGTACAATTTCAAAATTGACGCTTCGTCATTGAAGTCTTCGAGTTTCATCCAGTCAAGTGCATTGTCAATAAAGAGCAACCACTTTTCATCAACCCGATCATGAAGACCTTCACGACCCCATTCTGTGGTGCGCTTGGCGATCTGGGTTGGAGCAAACAAGAACTCAGGCTTTGGGCCTTTAAGGCTGCCCTTCGCAATGTCAAGAGAACTGCTGTCTTGTGCAGATTTCGCACTGTCTGAAGCTCTAATGCCAGCAACACTCTCATTGAACTGTGTTCCTCCACACATCATGGAGTACTTAAGGTTTTCATTTAGGCGCTCATGAACTTCGAAGGTGATGTGACGGTTTCCACTGAAGTCGCAGTAGTTAGAGGGGGCAAGAGAAATCTTGTCAATTTCTTCGTAACTGAAGACTTCGTCATACATTCCGAGTGATTTTGTGAATTCGACATTCCCAGCCGAGGTGAGTCCCACCGTGTGAAGCCCACGGTTGTGGCAAAGAAACGCAGTTGAAATTGCGGTCTTCGAAGAAGCACTTGAGAAAACAACTTGAGTAGCTCCGAAGTCATTGTTGTCAAAGAAGTAGTCATCCATCATGAACCCGGTGTAGAACAGCGGATACAGCAGCATCTGCTGGGTGTCGTAGAGGTCACCAGTTCGAGAGAACATGTTGACGTTGTAGTACCAGTTGTAGGCCTTGGCTAAGTGTGAGCGGTGAGCAGAACCGTCAGTAAAACCACGATCGTCAATGCGAGTCGGCTCAACAATGAGTTCGTCTCCCATTGGCCAGTATCCAAAAAACCTTTGGCCTTCGCTAAATCCCTGTGCCTTGGATTCAATTACTTCAGCGAATCCCCACACTGGAACGCGTCCCCATCCATCTTCTGCTGGGAAAAAGTCCCAGTAGGACATCATGTCGCCGAACTGGACGTAGGAGATGTTGTTAGTTGAGAATCCAAACTTCTGAATTGCCATGCGAGCTTGGCCCATGGAGAGTTCAGGTGATGTTCCATGGACAATACGAGCCTGCGCGTGGTCTTTTCTGTTGATTTCAATAAAAGAAGTCATGAGTTCCTAGTAAGCGCAGTAAGAGTTCTGGAACTCGTCTTGTAGAACACAAGCATCTTCGTAGCGAGTGTCACAGTTGAGTTGCTCTTCAAGAATGCGAGTTTCAAAGCGCCATCCTTCTGGCATCTTTAAGATGTCCCCTAACTTCGAGAGCTTTTCTTCGTTCATTGTTGGATCAATTGCTTGGCTGAGTGCCTGCATCACGTAACGCTTGCCGTCTGGGTTAATGAGCTCGTAAATACGACGTCCCTTATTCCATGCGAAGAAGGCTTTGCGGTCAACGAATGATTCGAGGTAGCCACCCATGTTGAGTGCTTCAATCGGAATAGTGACTGATGCAATGAGTCGCATTGGTAGTCCTTGGAAATCTTCCATCACGAGAGGGTCTGGTTGTCCGTCTTTTCCAATGAG
>Ga0214218_1000093_pt1 | contig 36526 bp, 47 predicted proteins | sample TroBogypolimnion_39_FD_153056 | JGI IMG/M metagenome (GOLD analysis project Ga0214218, IMG submission 153056) | Freshwater microbial communities from Trout Bog Lake, WI - 12JUL2007 hypolimnion | ecosystem: Environmental > Aquatic > Freshwater > Lake > Hypolimnion/Profundal zone | place: Trout... | reverse complement strand
AAGTAGGCGAGGCTAATGGAGCAAATCCAGCAATATTAGCACCAGAAGGAATTGTTACTACACCCGTGAAAGTAGGCGAGGCTAATGGAGCAAATCCAGTCCCAGAAGGGAGATTATTTAAATCTTGACGCAGTAGCGGAAAGCCACCAGCAGTAACGCCATCATGGACGACTACTGTTTTTTTATCAGTATCAATAGTTAATTCACGTAATGCGCCGGTAAAAGTAGTGTGCTGAGCTGTTGTGCCACCTCTGCGTTGTATTTGATCTGACATAAAATATAAACTCCGGGTTAAGGCACAGTGCCAAAATTAAAAGATGCGGTTGCGTCTGATGCTAAGTTGATACATCGAGACGATGATTCATTAGTAAATGTTGCTTGAGAAATATCACCCATATCCCAGCCACCACTCACGTAAATTGAAGTAAATGTTACTGCTTTGCTTGATGGGAAAAATAAATCAATATAGTTTGCTAAAGCTATTGCTGATGGCGCTGTGGCGGATATAGCTGAATTCGCCGCCGCAGTTGCAGATAACGCCGCCGCAGATCCTGATGACGTGCAGCTTACTGATAGCGCTGAAACAGATGCTACTGAATTTTTCGCAGCTAAAGCATAAGCTGCAGCTGTTGTAGCAGATAACGCTGCTTGTGCTAAATAATCAGAAATATAAGCACCTGGCGAACCTATCGAAGAAACTGAAATCTGAAAGGTTCTGCTCATTTGCTCAGCAAGTTGTTGAACCTGAATAACGACTCTATCTAGTGCATCATTAATCGATTGCGGATAAAATCCACCTGAATTAGTTAATGCTAAATTTTGTGTATTTGCGACTTGAGACGTCAAAGTAATATAAGTAGCTGCTGCTGGCGCCCATAACAAAGTAACAACGCCACCTGGAGCTGCATTCTGATCTGCATTTAAGCTAATACTGTAATCAGATCCTAATACCAAAGAGGACTGCGCCGATACTGAATTAAGATAAGTAACCAATACATCAGTAGTAACAAATACTTTGAAAGTAAAAGGAAATAAAGTATTAATCCCATTGCCTAGACTAGGACCGGCTTTCCGAATCGTTGTATTTTGTATTGTCATTAGCTAGACCAGTGTCCTGTTTGTAGGTAATAAATGATAGCACCAGCGATACCTAAGACTGACCACTGTGTGAGGGTTTTAGCCGCTTCCCACATTAATTCTTTGCGAGCGCGCTGTAAGTTAATCTGCCCTCTGATCCATTCGTGTTCTTCAACATGAAGCTGTTGATCGACATGCGATCTATCTTCTAGTATCTCTTCAAGCAATAATCGCAGGTCATCCCTATCAATATTCATTTTCCTATCCCACAATTACGATTAACGAATGACCAGCATGATTGTGCGTACACAGCTACTTGATCGGCTGCGAGGGCTTGGGATAAAAGAAAGTCTGTAAGTCCTGCTGAAAGCTCGGTAGGTTCGGCTGAGTGAGCAGGGATTCTGGTAGCTGAATTTGTTGGCACGGTGCAATCACTGTTTTTAGCACCGGGGTCGAACAAGCGCTTAGACTTAAGAGCGTCGTGATAAGCATTGATCGTTGTAATTGACTGGGCATGTGATAATTCCAAGTTAGTGTTTGCATCTTTAGCAGCTGCCTGAGCTTGTGCTACTCGTTCTTGACTACTAGCTAATGCGCTAGTTGCTTGTTCATTACTAGCTTGAATAGCCTGGTGTAACTCGCTAATAGCAGCGCTGTCTATTTTGTAAGCAACGCCAAAGCCAGCACCAAAACCAAAGACGCCTATAATAAGTAGCGCATAGATCATTCTGCCGGCCTATTGGTCGCGTGCTTAAAGTTAAAGGCTATCCAGTTGATAGCAGCGTGAACCTTTGCCAAGGTTGACTCACCATCAGGAGGAGGCATAAAGGCTGCAAGTACAGAAGCACCCGCTATAATTTGAGGAATAAGTGTTGATAGGCTAGTCAACATAGCTGAAAGCGCATCCATAATGCCTGTGGTAAATTGAATAATCTCGATCATTAGGGATGGACTCTTTTGCTTAGAAAAACCCCCCACGCTAGCAGGGGGCATGGTCTTTAACTCTTTGGTTCTTTAGGTTCTACGATCAACTCTAAGTTGTCAGCGACTTCGGCCTTATCATCAAGCTCGATGATGTCACCCTCTGCGACTAACGCATCATTAATAAAACTTTGTACCAATACTTTGTAACGTGCCATAAAGCCTCCTTATAAAAGTGCAAAACCGCTAGGATAGAACTTTTGGCCGTCTTGGATTTCAGCACCTAAGTCACCGAAAACCGATCCAGCCGTAGTTGTACCTACAGAGATATAACGTAAACCCAAATAACGCTGACCTTTAGAGCCAATTTGTGGGTTGATGTCACAAGCAAAACGCGAGCCTATGGTTAAAGACGCTACAGCAATAGGGCCAGTTGTGCCTAATACAGTAACCGCAGTAGTTAAGGCCGCATCAGTAGCCGAGATCACTTGCATCTCGATGGATGTGCCGCCTACCGCTGCGACTGTATATTCAAAGCGTCCGAATAAATCAGTGCCTTCACCCATGTCACGAGCCACACCGAGGTCCACTGTGTTCGTGCTTAGTACCGAAGTACCCGCACTGAATACGGTTTGTCCTGCGACTGCACCGGTCGATGAGATCGAGCCAGATAATAATAAGTTGTTGTCTACATAAGCCATGACTACACCACTCTCGCTTCTGTGTTTAAGATCTGGTCGACACGACGTAATGGCACACCTTCAAAAGTGTTCCAGCTCGTTGGTGTACCGAATTGATTTAGACCGCTGTTAATATCTAAGACGTTTTGTGATTTGTTCAACGCTTGTATTCTTAACATTGAGTACACGGTTCTGTTCATATAGAAAGCAGGACGACCCATACCAAGGCTAGGGATACGGTCTAAAGCGCGTGACATCAATTTGATAATGTCAGCAGCTGCAGATTCAGCAACCAAGTTAGCGGTATTGATGTTACAAATACGAACGACATAACGCCAATCTTTAACAACTAAGCCATTCTTCCATTGGTAATGCGTTTGGAAGGCTTGGTAAGGGTTAGAGTTAGCGTCATAAACAACCAATTCACCTTGATCGTCATGAGACAAACCAGCTTTAGACCCTTTAGGGAAGGTGCAGAAAGTAGTGTTATCACCCCAAACCACTAAGTAAATAGAAGTATTGTTAGTTGATACACCGCCTGCGTCGATGACGTTTTGAGCATTACCCGCACCAGAGATAGCGCCATAACGTGGAGCTAAACCTAAATACTGACGTGGGTCAGTGGCTGGGTTGCCGTACAATAATGTACTAGCTTGAGCTTGGTTCATCGCTTCCAAGAACGCTGAATCTTCAGACAGTCTAAAAGCATTGGTATTTCCGTTTAGTAAAGCTAAGTCTTTATCGATCTTAGCGTAGGCTTCTAACATGCCGATTGACTCATCTACTTGCGCAGTAGTCGATTTGCTGGTTGGAATACCTTGGTTGATCGAACGCCAATAGGCAGTCGGTAAACCAGTACGGATGATGACACGGTGACCAGTCGCCAAGTTGCCTTCTTGGAAAACCGCATCTTCTAAAACTTCATTAGATTGCGACAAAAGCTCTGCTACCGCAGGTCCCTTGCCATCGGGGTCAAGACGCTTGGCCCAATCTGCCAATGTTAAAGCGCCAGTTGCTAAAGTTGCCATTATTTACTTCCTATTGTGGATAAAGTCGATCAGCCAGTGATGACGTAGCGGCTGGGCCTTTACCCCCAGGTACTAAGTTATCTTCTGACATTGCTTTGCCTGCTCGATAAAAGGCTCGGATCATCTCAGGATGATTACCGATACCCGTCTGGTCGAGTAGAGCTTTCAGTTCAGGCGTGGCAAAAGCGTTGATCGCTTTGCTTGCGATAGCCAGGTTCTCGTCCATTTTTGCACCGCCAAACTCTTTATCAGAGCGTGACTGTTCTGCCCAGTCGGTATAGACCTGTGCTTGTGCAGCTTGATGGTCGGCCATTACTTTAGCTCTCATCAAGCCTCCCATATCTGTCAGGTGTTGCGCTTGCGCTTGGGTTAAACCCGCTTCCTTGGCCGCTGTTTTAAAGGCGTCCTGGATAGTTTCGTCAACCACTGTACCTTCGGGATACGTGAAGTCGGTGTACTCTATCTCGGCAGGCGCTTCAGGCGCTTCTGCTGACAATAAAGTGGTTTCTGTAGTCGGTTCAATGACAACATCAGTCGCAACTTCTTCAGTCGTCGATGCTATTTCTTCGGTCATTAGTTTGTTCCGTAAGTAATTGTATGTATAAATCTGGGCAGTTATTAAATTGCTCCAGTACCCATAATCCTATAACCCGCTTACCTTCTTTATGTGCGGCGGTCAAGCCTTCACCAGTGAAGCTCGTTTGAAAGACCCCACACTCACCCATCAAGCGCCTGAGTAAACGACGGCCTTCTGGTAAAGTAGCGATGGCTTGAAAGTCTTGCGACTCGGCGGCCAGATGAATCTTTCTAAGCTGTTCCCGTTGCGCTCGTAAATCTTCATCCATAGCGTAACCGACTGAGTTATTTATCATCCACACCGTAAAGCAGATTAGCGGCATTCTTAAGTGTAGATCCGGTTGTCAAGCCCATATCAGTGATCTGTAAACAGATACTGACATCAGTGCCTTTATCGTCGCCATCACGCTCTAATGATTCAGTTGCAGAGGTGACGATGGCAATGGCTTGTAAGGTGACTTGTGTGCCAGCCTTCAATGCTTTAGAGATACCTAACGCCTCGCACTGGTCTTCATCTAAGTGCAGCGTTAAGCCATAACCATACTTAGCGGACATGCAGTAAGCAGCATCGCCACTGTCGTCGCCATCTTTCTTCATACTGAGCATTTTCATGTTAGTACAAGCCTAAGATCAGAGTGGCCGTTGTGCCGGTAGCTAAGATGCGCTTAACTCTTAAGTTGATAACGAAACCAATCGCATTAACTGGTACAGTCATAGTCACAGCATTACCACTAGCCATGATTAAACTAATCGTGCCAGCACCACCGACATAGATGGCCCTAGTAGCGCCTTGAGTAAAGTCAGTTGAGTCATTCGGAACAACCGCATAAGCATCCGAATAACTGGTATACATGTCATTGGATGACGCCAGGGTATTAGGATATTGAGCCATTAGATTGTTCCCGCTGGGTACAAGGCAAAGATGCCGGTCGCAGTGGTTGAAGTCGCGGCGATAATAGAGGCGTTGATTTTAACGATCTGGTTCGCACTTAAGCCGGTTAATAAGAAGGTACCACCTGATGCCAAAGTACCCGCGACGTTACCAGCGCCGGTAACAGCAATGCCAGTACAAGGGCCGCTGACTAAAGCAGTGGCGTCCGTCGCAGTGGTTGGCACACCTTCAAGCTCTGTGTATTCTTTAGCGCCAACCGTATAACCTACAGTTGAAAATAATTGTCTAGCCATGGGGTTGTTGTCCTTGAAGTTTGGACAGCATGTCGCCAGTGGCTGTACCGGGTTGAGTTGAGGTTTGTCCGAGATTCTTGGCCGCTTGTGACATTTCCATCAGCTGCGCCTGTTTTTGTTGCTGTGCTTGAGCTTGTGCGCGTTGTTGACGGATTAAGCCAACTTGCTCACCACTGATAATCAGTTCTGGATCAATACCCAGCTTGTCCGAGTAGACATCCACCCAATGATCAGGGTCAAACTTGTCCAGGACATCAGGGCGTAAGGTAGCAATCTGTCCCATGCTTGAGACAAATCGGTCGATACCATTGACTGACACAGCCTTTTGAGCCTGAGCCAGCATAGATACATATTCGATATTAAGATCATGGCCGGCTAACTCTTCAGGAGGGGGTGGTAACATGCCGGCAGTCAGTAGCCGCTCGAAGACTGTCTCGATCAGTGGATCAAGTAGCTCATTATTTAAGCGCTCAACCACTGGCCCCAGCATCAGCATCTTCTCTTCATTACGCGCAGCCACTTCTGTAGCGGTCATGCGCGTATCTTGCTGACTGATCGCCATGAAAATATCAGAGAAGAACGCCCCATTAATACGGGTACGCACATCTTGAATATCCATGAGCAAAGTCTGGAGATTAAGATTGACCTCAAAGGCGGTCTTGACCCCTTGGGTGCCAGAGGAGGCATCGTAATAAGAGATACCGCCGGGGAATAACTCGATCTCTCTATTCTTCATACTCGATGGCACTTGAATAGGGGGATTGGCTTGATAATCGATAGCTTGAGACTTTCTAAACTGCTGGGCTTGTAATTGTTTAATATCGCCTAGTGCTTCCATGCCGGGTGAAACGCCATAGATATCGCCACCGACGGTAGTCCAGCGAGGTGCTACGCAAGGGAAGGTCTGATAACCTGATTCGCGCAGAACCTTCTTATCACCAGCATTACGCTCGAAGTACACCGACTTGAACGGCATATTAAGATTGTCTTTTTTACTCTGATCTCGATCAGCTCTAGGCTCAATAGCGTGGATCAAGGTCACCCACTGATCGAGACTGCCACGCTGATAAGCAGACTTAACGACAGATGAGCAGTTCTCTAAACCGAACTCACCGACGATTTCAGCGACCGTCTTGTCAAACTCTCTGTATAAAGTATTAACCTCACCCTTCCAGTCAGTCGTGATGGCATACTCACCAATCGTGAAAGGATGTAGATGGATAACATTGTTATAATCTTCAGCGATTAAAGCAGAGGCTGTACCAAAGGCGCCTAGCTCTTCATACATAGAGTGTAAGACGCGATAGCAGTTTGATTTAGCCAACACATCGCTAACTTGATCTGATACGGCATTCAGCCATATTTTAACCGGCTGAAACTCCATCAAGTCTGTATCGGTAACCGATAACCTAAACCAAGGTCGTGAGGGCGAGGTCATGCCAGACATCATGCCAGCAGCTAAGACTCTAAGCGCCCTAGTGCCAGTTGAATCATAAATAGTGTTGTGTCTTTTAAAGCCCTTGTTTCTATCGCCTATAAAATAGCGGCCATTGACCGGCAGTAAGTTACGACTCACGTCTGACCAATGCTGTAGCCAAGTAGAACGCTCCATCTTTAGAGCGTTCCAGCGGCTATTAAGTAGCTTGAGTTCTTCTGACACTTAAGAGCCTAGCAAGGTCTTCTTAGCCAGCGTGCCAGCAGCAATTGGATCGCCTTGGCCGCCCGTTAATAGAGTAGTAGTAACCCCGCCACCGCCTTGTGCTACGTTTTGCGTACCCACATCAGCGACCACAGCCTTAACATCAGGCGCATGAGCTAATTGAGGTGGTGGCGGTGGTGGCGGTGGTGCTGGGATATCCGGAGCTGAACACATAATGACTCTCACTTTTAAAGTTAGTGAGAGCTTATCAGCTCAATTAATTATCATCCGCACGGCTTACTTATGCAGGCGCTCACTAAAGCGCGTGCGCTCTTTGATGATGTCTCTAACCGTAGACTTGGAGCAGTCGAACTTGCCAGCTAAGTCTTGATAGCTGAACGATCCAGTATCATACGCGGACCTAATGGTGGCGCAATCATCGTCTGATAGCGTAGCCTTTGGATGGTTCTCGCCACGAACTCTGCCAGATCCTGCGCCGGTCTTTAGCATCAACCAGTCAGGCAGATTAACCACCGTCCAAGCGATGACCTTCATATCAGGTGTGAATACGCCAATGACTGAATCACCCGACGCTAACATCATTAAACAAGGATAAGATAGGGGAACGGCACAATGGGATGCTCTAAGCCATTTAATCATGGTTATCTCGCAAAGGGATCATGGCCACGCATAGCATCGTTGCGCGGCCTGTTAGAAGAATGGTGAGTGTCTTTCTTAGGAATCACCGGGAATGAAAAGGTCAGGGCTAAGGCGTCACCAATATCAGGGGAAGGCAGGCCACGCTTCTTAATCTCATCTTTAGATTCAAGCTGAATCTTACCAGCAGAGTTATAGAAGTAAGTCGGTGAGGCTAAGTCTTGCTTAAGGCCTTGGTCGTTGGGAATACAGCCGCCACCCGTTAGCCAGTCGCGTAACTCACACCAGATTTCGGCGCGCTTATTAAGATAGCGACCATCGGTAGGTTTACCGGCAAAGGCTACCTCTGTGACCTCATGGCCCAGCTGACGCAGCCTGTCTATCACACCAGAACCCGCACCCGCATCGATAAATACCGCATCAGGCTTATGCTCCATAATCTCAGAGGCTACCCGTTGAGCTAATGCCATGTTATCTATGCCACGCAGAATGATAGGCTTGTGAGTTGCTAGTCCTTGGCGCATAAAGATGACTGATCGATCATCACCAAAGCGAGCAGGATCGACACCCAGTATTTTAGGCGCATAGATGATATCTCTATCCGGTATTGTTCGAGTTGCGCCCGCTTCAACATCAGATAAGGACATCAACTGATTGTCACCAGCCGCGGTAAAGTCACATAGGTATTCCCTGGCGAAAGAAGTCTCAGCCATATCGCGCCTAAGCCTTTCGACCTCAGCCTCATCAAGCGAGTGGGTATCGTAGACGGTATATTTTGCACTATGCCAATCGTCATAACTGCCGGACCTAAAATACAGCTCAGAGAATAAATTGATGCCCGAAGGCGTACCAATGAACAGCGCCCAGCCCAGCCTATCTGATAAGGCCGGCTGAATAATATCCTGCCACACCTCCGCCTTAATCTGTGCCACCTCATCAATAACAATGCCATCCAAACGAACCCCGCGCATCGCGTCAGGATTATCGCCACCAAAAATACGAATCAGGCAGTTGTTAGCAGCGATAGTCACCGATAGCTCAGACTCATTAATAATCACAGCCCCATAAGGCACCAAAGGCGCCACCTTCTGCTTAAGCCGTGACCAAGCAATCGCTTTAGCCTGCTTTAGAAAAGGCGCCACATAAAAGAACTGGCCCATCTCAAGCTTAAACTTCATGGCTTTGTCTAGCAGCTCCATAATAGCTAGCTCTGTTTTGCCGGCACGTCGATGTAGAGCTAGTACCGTAAAGCGCTTGCGATTAGCGTGGCATTCTTTTTGCCAATCCCTAGGAAAGTAGCGTAACCTAATCGGCTCTATCATTTAAGCGCCCCACAATAACCGCCAACACAAAAGCCATCGCTACCACCATACCCATAGTCATTCTGCATCAACCCCGGTAATCACCTGTAAAGTCTGACCGCCTGAGTGCTCAACCTTATCGACAAACAACTGCATATGCCGGCCTTGGAGTTCACTAGCCTTTAACGCCGCACCATGATTATTCATCGACTGCGAACCCAGCGGTTTAATGGCATCTAATCTTACCAACTCAATATCCGTCATCACCTTAGTCGCCGTCAGCTTTAAATGGCTAGCTCTTTCGGTCATAGCAAGGCTAATGGCTTGTTTTATAGCAGGTTTTGTCAGGTTCTCAGAGCCAATCACCCGCGCAGTTTTAGCAGAATAACCCGATCTAAGCGCCGCTTGCGTGGCATTCAAATCAAGCAAGTATTCCTTAAAGAACACCGCCTGTTTGTCGGTTAAAAACCGAGCCGCATAAGACTGAGTACAAGCCGAAGAGCACCACATCAGCAGCACCAACTTACCTTTGCTTAAGGTCGGCTCAACATCCTGGCCACACACCACACAAATACCATCACCGAAGATTTCTGTTTGATCCCATTCATCTATTTTATTAGTCATAAGTGTTTAACTGTATTTAATGTAAAGGCGTACGCGGCTGCCTGATACTACCCGACTCAACCACCAAGCCCGAAGGAAACTCAATCCGCAACGCCACAGGCTTACCAAACAGCTTATTCATCTCAACCAGCCAAGCAGCCAGCGCTGGCGCTTGCTCCTGAATGGCTAACCACTGTTGTTTCTTATCACTCATAAATCCTCTCTAACCATGGTCGCTATGGTCAAGCTATGGCCACCTAAGTTATTGAATCTATTAGTGTGGTCATAGCGGTCATAGCGGTCATAGATCTTTTTTAAATAATTAAAATAACAAACACCCTACCTATGGCTAGGGTATGCCTATAGCACTGTCAGACGTGGGCGATTTAGTGCTATGGTCGCTATGACCGCTATGACCACCCCACGAACGGCGCGGGCTGAGGTTTTTTTTATCTATGGTCATTGTTAGCCTCCGCCATGGTCACCATGGCCAGCCACAAGCTCAACGCTTTCAAACACCGCGGGGGGGATAGAAAAGCGCGTCGAAAATAGCTCTTGAGACTGCTCCAAATCAGGCAACTGATAAAAAGCACTTCGGTTTGGGTTGTCATGACGCGGCCTAACCTTATGAATACCCCAGTCTTTAAGCTTCCTACCCACCACCACCGAATGCTCAGGATGGGTAATCTTATAACTCACACACCACGCCAAATACGCCGCTTGCAATTCAGCAACCAACAACATCGGCGGCCAAACATCATCCTCCGCATAACGCGCAGTCTTTAACCAGCCTTGCTGTAACATATCAAACCACCACTGCACGATAGAACCGCCCGATTGAATCTTAAGCTCCCAGCCGCACAGTTGTAACTTGCCAGGTATAGAGCGCGGATGCCACTGGGAAATATCTATGGCTAATAAATAAGCCATCAACGCCTCAGTACCGCCCGCACTCATTTCGTCACGGATGGCTTTAAAATAAGCATAATCACCCTTACGCTTATCACTGACATCAGTAACCACATAGCGGCGATCACCCTCGCCTCTTGGCACAGCCCACGTTTCATTAGTCGCAAAAATCATCCGGCGATAGCTTTTAACCATCACCAAATCGCGACCTTTAAACTCAATAGGCTGCAAATTATCGGTAATCATGGATTTAAGTACGCCTTGCGCCGACTTATCACCACCCCACACCGACTCATTACAAAACACCAACAGCGACGTGGCCATGTGCCCCGAAAAACGCCCGGTAATTTGCCCCATCGAGGTCAAGGTTAAGAAATGTTCACGGCCGACAATGTCACTTAACGGATCTACAAAAGTATTCTTACCAATACCCTCAGCACCCCGAAACACCAGCGCCGTTTCTGGCAACTCCTGGGGGCGTTGCAACAAATGCGCAGACCAACGGATAATATAATCAAACAAATCACCGTCACCCGAACACAACACATCATAGACAAAGTCTAAATACAGCTGGCAGTTACCCGCCTTAGGCTCAGCACCCCAGCCGGTCCACAAATTTAAATAGCCCGGCCGATCTAACCCTGGTGAAAACACCATGCCATCAAACTCAGCACGACGGGCATGATTCATCCAGAACGTACCCAAGCCCACCTCTTCGCCCTTACTGAAGACCTTACGATTGCAATAACGCATCTCAAAGTCTGCCTTAGCCGAAAAAGTAAACAGCTTGCGCTCTGTTTCTGGATCATAGCCCAAGTTCATCACCACCATGCGCCCACCAATCGGCAACAGCGCATGACTCAGATTAAGCTCGTTAATCCTATCCTCATAATCCCCCAGCTTCTTAGCATTGTCGCCATTACGATAAGCACTGACAACCTCCAACAACGAATGCTTAGGCACACTCGCCTTCTTAGCCGCCTTAGCCGTCAAATGATGCAAGGCAGGCGGCGGCAAATCAGACACCGCTAAGCGCCCCAACAACTCATCGGTCAAAAAATCAAAGTCATCAGACTCATCAATCAACAGCTCAAAGTCTTTAAGCGTCTGCTTGACCGACTTTGTTTCAGGCATGGCCGCCTTAAGGTGTTGCTCAGGTGCAGCCATCACACTCTCAAGTAGTTCACGCACCGCGCTCAAGCCGTGCAACTGGTGTAAATCGTTAAAGTCAGTTGGACACTTACCCTTAATTAATTCTGATTCTTGGAACTTGGCAACCGCCAACATGCCGTGGATCTGCTCCGCAGCTTCTGCCGCTTTAATCAGACCCGTATTAACCTCCTTTTTAACGTCATTATCCGCACAGATAATAATGGTAAACGCCGGAAACCTGTCCCGCATTACCTTCGCTACCGCAGCCAGATTGCCCGCATTAAACGCCACTGCAACCCGAAAGCCCGTGGCCTCAAAAATACTTGCCCCTGTTGCAAAACCCTCACACACACATAACACCGACGGATGCTGACCGATGGAAAAATAACTACCAACAACCTCACCCCCCGTCATAAAGCGTTTACTACCATCTTCTTGAATAAACTGCACACTGGTAGTCACCCCGGACGCGTTCCGCAGTGGTACCAAGAGCATCTTCTTCAAGATCTTCACCCCGTAAGGCTTAACCCCTTTGGCTAACAAATAAGGATGCGTCGCCCCCTTTGTTACATCACTACCACCGACCGCCGCCAGTTGCGCAATGCCTTCCAAATAAGTCGCCTTTTCAGAGGCTTGTTGCCTAACAACCTTAAGCTCTGCTTCTCGTGCCAGCTTAGCCTCCTGTTGTTTGCGTCGCCACAGTTCGCGTTCTTGTGGTGACAAGGTTTGTTCAGACTTAGCGCACCATTGATGCTGAGCACCGGTACTCCAACTGCCAAACGCCCCAGCCGATAAACTGCCGTCAACAAACAGCACATACCAGCCATTCAAAGACCCCGACTTATCACCCTCGACGCGATATCGATGGATTTTGCCGTCAGCCTCCAAACCTTTAGCGCTATGCGCCTGCAAACCTGCAGCGCATAACGCCCTTAAAAAACTATCTTGATCAGCGCTAGACAGCAGGCTCATTTGTTAAAACCCTGTGCTAAACTATGATAAGAATTAAACTGAATAGGAACACTAATGGCCGCCATTACCTTTGATACCCATGAATTTTTTAACGAGCTAAAATCATCAGGCTTTAGCGACCAACAAGCCGAAACCATCACCCGCTTACAAAAAGCAGCGGTTGCCTCAACACTTGAGCAGGCTAAACATGAATATGATCTTGATAATATTTCCACCAAACGTGATTTAAAAGAATTAGAGCTACGCTTAACCATAAAAATGGGCGCCATGCTTTCTGTGGCCGTTGCCGTCATTGCTGCGCTAGTCAAACTACTATAATCAAACATACATAAACCTTGGAGCAACCCTAATGGCCGCCATTACTTTCGACACCTTAAAATATGCCAATCGACTTAAAGCCGCAGGCGTACCAGACAAACAAGCCGAAGCAGAGGCTGAAGTCTTAGCAGAAGCGCTTGAAGTCAACCTTAAGGAATTAGTGACTAAAGAGGACCTACATCGAGAAATGGAAGTATTGCGGCGTGAAATGGGCTCAAGCTTTGCCCAAGTAGACGCGCGCTTTATCCAGATGGAGCAGCGCCTAACGATTAAGCTAGGCACGCTCATGGCCTTTTCTATTGGCATTGTCGCCGCCCTGGTTAAATTGTTATAGACCAAAACTAAACTCACACATGACTCCCTTGCTGGGCTCTATAACTGGCCCGACCCTCAATAATCCGATCCGCCCAAAAGGCCGGATGCTTATAATTTCGCTCTTGCCCTAATGCCACTAACTGCTGCTTTGTTTTAGCGCTGATTAATTCTTGACGTTTGCGCAAGCGAATTTCTAACAACCGCTCAGGCGTCATTTCTACCAAATCACCCTCAGCTTCAATAAAAGATCGCTCAGTTGCTATCGGCGCATGAAAGACAAAATTACACTCCAAACACTGAGTCGTGCGTATGCTCACCAAGGCGCTACAGCCATTACAAGTCTTAACCAGCGAGCCGCCTTTATGCTTCTTACGCTGCATACCCTCTAAAGACCACTCAACCTCATCCGTTGGCAGCCCATGGCGCAGCACATTGCCGGCATGATCTAAAATAATCGCCTTATCTTTACCAGGTGCGGCCCGTAACGCCCTACCAATTTGTTGCTGGGCCAGCGCATAACTTTCAGTCGGCCTTAGCAAAATAGCCGCCGCCACCGTAGGAATATCGGTACCCTCAGAGACCACATTACAACTCGCCAAAATTTGCAGCTTACCGTTGCCCAAATCCTTAAGCATCTGCGCACGCTCCTTATCCGGCGTGGATCCGGTTAACACCGCCGCCTGATAACCTGCGGCCTTAAACTGCTCAACCACATGGCTGGCATGAGCCACGGTAATAGTAAAAGCAATGGCCGCTTGCTTATCGCAATAACGCTGATAATGCGCCACGGCATCGCCGGTAATCGCTGATCTATCCACCGCCGCCACCAACTGCGAAGCCACATAATCACCACCACGGCGCTTAACCGCCGACAAATCCAAACCCTGAGCCGGTGCATACACCACCGGACGCGCTAAACGACCCCGCTCCACCAAGTTAGCAGCGCTAGGCCCTAAAACCATCGCATCAAAAAAGCCCTGCGCCTCAACACCCAAACCCTTGCCATCTAAACGGCATGGCGTTGCGGTAACGCCTAACAGCTTTGCGCGACTATTGTGTTGCAGCACCGCACCCCAGGTACTGTTTTGGGTAGCGTGGTGCGCCTCATCAATAATCACCAAATCAAACTTAAAGCGCCCAGCCTTATCCAACTTAATCCGATTAGCCAAAGTCTGCACCATACCCACTTGCACGCTATGCCGAGTCGGTTTAGCGCCCGCGGTAATAATGCCGTGACTCACACCCCAAGCATTCAGCGCCGCAGAGATCTGGTTAACCAACTCCTTACGATGCGCCACCAACAACACGCGCTTATCTTTAGCCTGAGCTTGTTCCGCCATATAAGTAAAGCACACGGTTTTACCGGCACCCGTAGGCATCACTAGCAGCGGGGCTTTTTTGCCAGACTGATAAGCCTGGCGCAAGCTGTCAATCGCGGTATCTTGATAATCGTAAAGGGCGATCATGGTTATTCCTTATAAGTAAAGCTACTTATCCGACTCAGTCGGCTTGTTACCGGCGACTCTAATAATTAAAATAGCCTCACGGTGTCGTTGATTAGCCCACTCACCCAGAATATCCGCCACTAACTTAGTGCGACATTCGCCCGAAGCCGCGCATTGACCATCTAAGACATCAATAATAAAGCGCGGCAACTGTGCCCTGAGTTCTGCAGTTTCTCTAGCCATGACCTAACCCTTAAAAATTAAAAAATACCCGTATGTTAGAATCCAATTTCTCACAACCTTCAACCAACACACGGGTAAAACTTATGACCGAAAAAAATGCTTCAGAAATTTACGTAACACAGCTGCAGACAGAGCAGCAAGTTTGCTTTCAAGCCGCACTACAAGTACTGATTGACGAACTAATCCGCACCAACCTAATGACACCAGCGCGTCTAAGCGATGCTTTTCAAGTACGCGCTGATACACATCGGAGTCATGAACAAACTGAATCGGGTAACTTTTTAGTGGGGCTGGCACGTTATTCAGCGTCTTTTGATGCTCGCGAACTAGGCTACCGGAAATAGCATAATGCACGCCACCGGTAGACAAGCCGAAGAGATCAAGCCCTATCAGTCGCTCATTAAGCAGGTAGGCTTCAAATTGCCAAGGCTTCAACTTTTCATAGAAAGCGATGTCTATCGGTGGATCGCTAGGCCCATTAAGGCCTAATTTATCAGCGTTAAAATTATCAGACATAACCACTCACTTTAATAACAGGTAAAAACTTATGACAACAACCAGCCATGCCACAGCACCAAAAGCACCTGCAGTAACACCAGAAGAGCTGGAAGATGCTTTCTTAGCTTTTGCAAAAGTGGTAGTCGCAGAATTAGTGCGTTTAGACGTATCCTCGAAAGCGCACGTTTTCTTAGCCTTAAACGCAGAGGCGCAAAGTCTTCAGCAGAACGGATCTCAACAAGCGGCAGGGATTCTGAAGGCACTATCAAGGCATGCAACTCATCACGAAGTGGAGCAATTAGTGCTTGCGGTACCCGATACCGGACCCCCTCACTAATGATTTCACTAGGCTCATTAAGGCCCAGTTTGTCAGCATAAAAATCAGCGTAAAAATTATCAGACATAACCACTCACTTTAATAACAGGTAAAAACACATGACTTACGCACTCATCCATATCGCCAACCCCGAAATGCTTGCTTTAAGCGCAAAAGAACAGCAGCACCGCGAAAAAGTAGCCAATACCGTATCAGCAATGCTAAAAAAATCTGAAAACACACGAACACTTGGAGCAGGTGTTTTGGAATGCTGTTTAAATACAGATCTGCCACCACTAAATTCATTCTTGAATCTACTGGATATCGAGTCAATAGCGTACCGGATAACATTTTTGGACAGTCCGCTAGAGTGGATAGAATGTCCGAAAGCCTAATCGAGCCATTGTAAGGATCGCTAAGGCTGTCGTGTCGCTTATCGTGTGCCATGGTTATCCAAAGATGTCGGAGCGGATTTCTTGAGCCAATTTCTGTATTGCCATTGCTCTTGTATGTGACGTTTCTACATGCACACCATTTCTAAGCCTATTTATTGTTGGCTGTGGAATATCGACAATAACGCCGATTTCCTTATCAGTAAGGCCGCTATTTCTAATTTCATTTAAGGCATTTTGTATGTTCATGGATAGCATCATATACGAAAGCGTATATTTGTCAAACGCAAACGTATTAGACGGATTAAATAATCAAACGTATATTTGTTATATGACTACGTTACGAAAAAATTTAAAAAATGAAATGGATTCCCGAGGATGGAACGCTACAGTATTGTCTGAAAATTCAGGCGTTCCTCAGCCAACCATTCAAAGATTCTTATCAGGAACTCATGGCGACCCACGAAGTAGCACAATTCAAAAGCTCGCCAAAGGACTTGGCACAACAGAAGCTGCATTAAGAGGCTTTGAGGAAGCTGAAAAACCAGTCCCTCTTTATGAAAATATTGAAAAATTAAGCAAAGAAAATAGGGCGCTAATTGAGCAGATGGTAAACACATTAGTACAAGCTCAGTCACAAACTAACCCTGTAAAAGCCGAACATAAAGCCTTGACAAGCCCTGCGGAAAATGTGGGGGGGGGGGGGGTAAAAGAGCCTAGTGCCTTGTACTCCGTAGCTAATACTAATATACACCTGTTCGACGACTACTTGCTGTCTATCAAGCAAAGCTGCAAAGATGCGGATTGTTACCGTGAGGAACATACCAATACCGAAAGCGTACCCCCCTTATTTAAAAAATACCCCCCCCAGCTTAAGCATAAAAAATAAATTAAATTACTATAAAAATCAGCCGCGTTAGGGGGGTATAAAAAAAACGTACCCCCTTTATTTAAAAAATACCCCCCCAGCTTAAGCATAAAAAATAAATTAAATTACTATAAAAATCAGCCGCGTTAGGGGGGCATAAAAAAAACGTACCCCCCTTATTTAAAAAATACCCCCCCAGCTTAAGCATAAAAAATAAATTAAATTACTATAAAAATCAGCCGCGTTAGGGGGGTATAAAAAAAACGTACCCCCCTTATTTAAAAAATACCCCCCCCAGCTTAAGCATAAAAAATAAATTAAATTACTATAAAAATCAGCCGCGTTAGGGGGGTATAAAAAAATAGTACCCCTTACCCCTCTATGCGTACCCCTCCACCACAGGTTCAAGCTATAGCCTTATTAATCACTAACGAAGGGCAGTTAAAATTACAAAAAGAAATTGCAGAGACTAAAGCCGATCTAGTTAAATGGGTTGTTGCTGTAGGATTATTACAAATAACCATTATCACTAGCCTGTTATTACGCTTAACAGGAAAGCTTTAACGTGAATATAAAGCGCTGGGTGCGTTGTGGCTAGTAGATTTGCGAGGCAATAACGCGTGAAAGTATCTGTTTTAACATAACAGCTAGCTAATTGCCTAAACTCGCTACGGCGGGTTTTTTGTGCCTAAAATCCCATCAAGCCACTTGCTTCAACAGCGGCCAGCGCACATCGATCTCATCCCAAGGCACAAAGACTTTATTATCTTCGTCCTTTTCTATCACCAGCCACTCACACAGAGCCGTCACATCCTTGTGTACATTGGCATAGTGGCGGCCTAATTGTTTAGCCAGGGCATAGATAGTCACAGGCCCAAAGGTCTTTAGCGCCTCAACCAGCTCCCAGCGCTTAGGCGTAAACACCGCACCAAACTGTGACATATTGTCAAAGCCAATACTAAAAAAAGGCTCAACAGTATCGCCCTTTAAGGCAGAGTCAAAAGTAGTCACAAAGCGCTCAAGCGCCAATTCAGGCGCATCACCTATGGTTATATTTAGTGTACTCATTACTTAACCCCCTTAACATTATTCATAAAATCACGCATTAGCGCACCTGGATCGCAAAAAATATAAGGCAACTCATCATCAAGCAGATGCTTATGGTCGCCTTTGCCGCGCTTATTGTCATAACCAACAACCCGCACACCCGCAACGATATAAACTAATCGATACTTAATACGATGCTCTGATGGCGGCACAGGTTCAGGTACTTCCCAGATAACGCCCTCGATAAGGCCATCACCATAGGTTTGTTTAATACGACTTAATAATTTTGCTTTCATGGCTGTTATTATAGTTGATTATATAGAGCTTTAAAAGCTATATATCACACCGCCCAGCCTGCCTTGTGCGGGTTTTTTTGTGCCTGATGGAAAATAATATACGAATTCGTTTGTATTAATTTATACGTTAGCGTATATTATCCCTCAACAGCCCAGCAAGCTGAACTAAACACTCTCAGTGTACTCCTGAACTACCCCGTCGAACCCAGGCGGGGGTTTTTGCACCGAGGCCTAAGAATTTCAAGCACGCAGCCTGAAAGCAGAGCTAAGTATCTTTGAGCGGCTCTTTAAATAAGCGAAAAGACGATCAGCCACCGGGTAAAAGTGGCTGATGCTGGAACCGTAACCAGCCTTTTTAGTGATGGCTAAAGTTTCCTAGACAGAATTCTTTAGTCATCAGTAAAAAGTGCGGCCGGTGCCACCTCGGACCGAAAAAAGGCGGGGGTTGATTAAAGTAAACTTTAAATAACAGCCGCATTGTTTCACCCCCTTGGTGATTTAACCTAGTCACCGAGGGTTTTTAAAGCTGGTTATTGATATGAGTCCTGACCGTCGTCTAATGGCAATAAGTAACCAGCTTTAAAAGTACGTACTGCCGCAGAGCCACCTGCCTTACCAAAGCAAGCAACAGCCGCTTCGACCAGTGTCGAAGCACCTAATTGGAGTATCACCATGAACTTAATCAACGTAGACCAGCGCCGCAGACAGAAGCTATATCTTGGCCAAGCGCAGCTAGTCACTACCGGCTTCTGGACAGCAACCTTGTTATTAGTCGTTATCTTAGCCTTTTCAGCCTTTACTTACGCCGAAGCAGCGCCCAGCCACACCCAAAGCATCTCAAGCTTAAGCTTGGTGGATCAGTGGGGTGAAGAATGAGCGCTAATATTAACTTCTTACGGCATTGTATCCACCTAATGGAGTTGGGCATGAAGGTAGAGGTGATTGACTTTGCCAATCGCTATGCAAAATTTTACGATATTCATTCAAGCATTGTTATTGGGAGCTTATTATGAACCCTTTACTCAACCCCTTTCAAAGCCAACTGCCTAATCAGCCTATGGGCGCACTGGCCAATACCGACCAAACCCGCGCTATCGCCGAAGTGCAGGCCGCCATGATGATCGCCAGGTTAAACCCTCGCAACCAAGTGCAGGCCATGGATAGAATCTTAAACGCCTGCACAAGGCTATCCTTAGCCGAAGGCGCTATGTATCAATATGCTAAAGGCGGCCAAGAGGTTAGCGGCCCGTCGATACGCTTGGCGGAAACCATCGCCCAAAACTGGGGCAATATTCAATTTGGCATTAGAGAGCTAGATCAACGCGAAGGCGAAAGCACCGTGCAATCCTATGCTTGGGACGTGGAAACCAATACCCGCCGCGAGGCTACTTTTCAGGTGCTACATGTTAGAGCCAGCAAAAACACCATTAAACGCCTAACAGATCCCCGCGACATTTACGAGGTGGTCGCCAATCAAGGTGCTAGACGTTTAAGGGCTTGCATTTTAGCAGTCATCCCCGGCGATGTCGTCGAGGCAGCCGTCATCCAATGCGAAGCCACTTTACGCGCAAAAGCCGACGTCTCCCCCGAGGGCATTATGAATTTAATCGAATCCTTCCATAAAATAGGCGTCAGCAAAGAGCAGCTAGAACTAAGAATACAACGCCGGATCTACAGCATCCAACCCGCCCAAGTGGTCGCCGCTAGAAAAATATACACCAGCATTAGGGACGGCATGAGTAAGGCTGAAGACTGGTTTGAGTGTGGCAAGGGCTCAGGCTGCAGCGATTACGTCGCGCAAGACCATCAGCACGCCAGCTTTAGGGCCGCCCTTCGTGAGATTGACTCACTAGAAGACCTTGATCATCTTATCGATAACATAGAGCCTAAGGAACTGGCTTGGCTACACGCAGACATCGAACAACGACAGGCTGAAATAACCCGAGTCGCTTAACAAGCCCAGCACCGCTAACGCGGCGCATTACCCATAAAGAAGATCAGCCATGCCAGAGATAACCCTAAGCCACTGCGCACAGATAATAGGCCTTACCGTCCAAGCCCTCAGAAAGCGCATAGTAGAAAATAAAGCCTACCACGCCTTCCCCAAGCCTGCGCGTAAAATAAAACAAACTTTTTATTATGATCACGCCCAGCTATTAATTTTTTTAGCGGCCAATCCGGTCATCATTAACGAGCGCTGCTACAAAAAAAACGTAGCCCCAGCGGTCTTTAAATACTCAGGCCAAGCCCTAGCCGTGATCCAGTTCTTACAGCCTGATTTGAGAGTAGGGATATGAGCAAACTTATGACCACAGTAACCTTAAGAGAGATAGCCGCAGAACAGGGCTTAAGTTATGAGAATTTAAAACAGCGCCTGCGCTCAAGTTTTTGTTATCGTGATTTTCCAAGTCCGGTCGGTATTGAAAAAAATGCCCATATTTTCGACAAAGCAGCGGCCCTCTCGTTTCTAGCTAACAACCCTTATGAGGGAAACGTACGAACACCTCTTAAGACTAAAACAGCATCCGGATTCACCTACAAAGGTCGGGCACTGGAAATCATTAATTTCTTGCAGCCTGGTCTTAGGGGGTTGATATGAGTAAAGAAATAAAGGACTTACTGGATATTTTTAATAACCCCAAACTTACCTCTAAAGAGCGCGAGCATTATGCGCTTAAGATTGTCGCGCTACTTAATGCTAGCCGCGAAAAGGCAAAGTCATGAGCGCCCATTACACAATTAACCCGCTTAAAAACAAAAGATGCCTTAGGTGTAAGGTGATCTTTGCAACACGGATTAGAGCCCGTAAAAACTGCGAAACCTGTAGCCCAGCAGGCAGGCACCCTTCGTTGGCTTATTTGGATAAGATACCATGAGTGCCTTAGTCGATCTCAACGAACTTAAAGCAGTCACCGGCTACAAACAAGCTAGTGATGTCGAGAAGTGTTTACGAAAAAATGGCGTGAGATTCTTATATGGAAAGACGGGGATCTACACAACTATTGATGCACTGAATGCCGCAATGGGCTTACAATCTGGAAAATTAGACTACACAGAAGCTGAAATTGATATTTTATGAAAAAGCCAGGTCGTAAGCGCTCAAGCATCAATACACCCGCCCATATCAACATAGACAAACTGCCGGATCGAGTTTGGTTTAATGCCAGTGGTGCGGGTAAATGGATGCTTAGCTTTTATGACGAGTTTGGCACGCGTAAAAATAAACGCATCTGTGGGCCTGAAGCCAAGCTTGCAGAAATCTATCAAGCCGTTGAGGCCCAGACCGAAAAGACAGTGGCCACCTTCGCCACCTTATCAATAGAATTTCAACAAACCCATATCTGGAAAAAGCTCAGCGCCTCCACCCAAAAAGATTACCTAAACTGTCACCAAGCCGTCGTTAATAGGGCGACTACTGGCGGTAAAATGGGCGACATCCCCTTGACTAAATGGACCGTAGGTTTAATCAGGAAATATAGAGACAAACGCGCAGAAGAATCAGAAAGCCGAGCCAACAAAGAGCTTAGTTACATTAAGCGCCTGTTTTCATGGGCTTATGAATATGAAAAAGTCCCAATCAATCCAGGTACAGGTGTTAAAAAGATCACCATCGCCCCACGCCAACATTACACCGAAGATCTCGATTATCATTATTTAATCAACATTGCCAAAGCCTCCAGCTATTGGTACGTGCAATACGCCATGGAACTAGCCTACCTATGCCGAATGCGCATGTGTGAAGTGCTAGAGCTGACAGACGCTAACGAACAAGACAATGGCTTAATCATCTATAGACGCAAAGGCAGTAAGACCAACATCACCGAATGGCAGCCGCGCCTACGTACGATCTGGGACGAGTTAAAGCAAAAACGCACTGCTATCTTAAAAAGCAGAAAACAACCACACCCCATTAAGGCCAGTGACCGCCATGTCTTCATCAGCGAGCGTACCGGCGATAAAATAGACGTCAGCACCCTACAAACCGCCATGCAGCGCTTAACCACTTTAGCTGTTGAGCAAGCAAAAAAAGACGGCGTAGAATTTACCAAATTTACCTTTCACGACTTAAAACGCAAAGGTATTAGTGACACCAGCGCACCCGACCGCATGGCCTCAGCCGGACATCGATCACCAGAAATGATGAAGGTTTATGATGTTAAGCCGGACTTGGTTAAGCCGACTAAAAACTAAGTTCTTCTATAAAGCTAATTTGACAAGCCACAAGCCTTTCCGGTATACATAAGAAATTAACCTAAAGGAGCTCTAAAGATGAGTGCTATCACTTTTGACACACATAAATTTATCAGGCGATTACGTGACGCAGGTTTTGAAGAAGATAAGGCCGAAGCGGTAGCAGAAGCCTTTCAAGAAGCGCAAGCAGAATCATTACCCGTTACCCGCGATTATCTTGATGCCAGACTTTACGAAATGGAAAACAGAATGGTTAAATGGGGGATAGGTTTAGCCCTAGGCCAGTTCGCTATGATTGCCGCACTGATTAAGTTGCTTTAAAAATTAATTTAACAACAACGAGGTTTAAAATGACAACCATTACCTTTGATATGCTAGACATGGTGGACAAGCTAAAGACAGCGGGTTTTGACCAAAAGCAATCAGAAGCAGTTATTAGAGTTATTACTGAAGCTCAAAACACTTTGGTTTCAAATGAAACATTAGATAGCCGATTAAAAGAAACAGAATTGCGCCTTGAGGCAAAAATCAATGAGGTCAAATTTGATATGGTTAAGTGGATTGCTGGAATGTTACTAGCTCAAGCTGGACTAGTCGCCGCCCTAGTAAAGTTGCTCTAATTTGACAACCCCAAGTGTTTCGAGTATGTCATGCCCTGTAGTTACATAACTACACGGGTTTTGACAGACTCAGAGCTAAAGGCGCACTTAAAGATTAATGTTCTGATCTAATCCAGGGCGATTATATTGTCATGAAAAAGACTGATATTTTAGAGCGATTAACCACCTAAAAGCCGTTAATTGTAACCACCTTTGTAACCACTTGGACTTTTTAGGCATAAAAAAAGCCTAGATTTAACTCTAAGCCTTTGATTTATTTGGTGGGGTGTCGGGGGTTCGAACCCCGGACCTATGGATTAAGAGATTAGCCCGCAACTGTTATAAATCAAAATGTTAATGCTCTTTTATTGTAACCAGTTGCGCATTGCTGGCCCATATAAATCAATAAGTTAAAAACCTATTGTAACTAGGCTTTTAGGTAATATTTAACCCTCCACCAGCCCCCACATAAGCCATCTGCAAATCAGCTAATTTATTTTCATGCTGTCCATAATTCGCACCTGGCAAACTTGCCCAGCGACTTGAGCAGGCTTTAACGGCGCCCACAAAATCACCGGCATCTAAAAGATGCAGGGCGTTACATTCGCTGATCATTTGATAAGCGATCTTATCTTGTGAGGCTTTGCCAAAATCTGGCAGCTTAAGCTGAGCTTTGTACCAATCATAATAACACGCTAGGATTTGGTAGCGTCCGGCGGCGCTACTTTTTAAACCCTTACCTAGATCCACTACGATTCTAGGATGGCTGGTATAAGTGCTAAATAAATGCGGATGCTTGGCGGTAGATCCAACAATGACATCATAGCCATTGTCTGATTTTGCTAGTAAGTCAGCACCTATTTCTGAATGGGCGATGGTGTCTAGGAAGGCTTGTCTATTTTGTAGGTTCATTGTTTTTAAGAAAAAATGATTGAGGGGATTAATACTTCACTTTGTCGCGGCAATAACGGCCGCAACGCCTATTAATAAAACACCTATAGCCGCAATTGCTTGGGGCAAATAAACAACCAATAATGCTTTGAAGCTATCGGCTGCTTCAAGTTGACCTTTTATATTGACCATAGTTTGTGTAGTGTCTAAGAAGGCTTGTTGGTTTTTTAGGTTTATGTGTTTTATTTGTAGAAATCCTTCGTTGGTGTTTTTGCCCATAAAAACAAAAAACATGACATTGTGATTATTTGAATAACTCTAATAATCTGATTGGGGTCATTATTAATAACAGAAAATATACTAAGCGCTACCCATATCGCACATAAGATCATCGGCATAATTTTCTTCCCTCGTGGAATTGTTATACTAACGGCGTAAAATAAAATCATAGGAATAATTACCCAGCTTATGCAAAGCCCAACCTCTTCTTTTAATGGAAAAAGATAATGTGTATTTATTAATAGCGCAATAGAAAGCACGCCTGCGCCTATTATACTAATGGGAAGAAATATAACCCACCTTAACCATTCGCTAATATCTTGATAGCCTCCTTTCCCCCACGCATAAAGCCAAGCAAATATTTGTATAATTGCAATAAATAGCATGAAAGTTATCGCGTAATATAAAAAACCCATAATTTTACCCAGCCAGATTAAATCCGCAGTCTATCAGGATTTTTAAAACACCTTTAGCCATGATGATGAATTATTGCTGTGATCATGATGTGGTTTTTTATAGCCAAAGCCAATGGCGGCTGGATTGCTGGTATCTCCACTATTCAGCGCCTCAATACCATCCCAAGTCCTATTAATCTGTACGGCAGGCAAGCCACTAATATCCCCCAAAACATTAACAAACTGCTTGCGGAAAGCGGTATCAAAGTCACCTTGTTTAATCTGATCGACCAACTTAAAGGTATCGGGTATCAGGCGCAGGCCTGTTGGCCCTGAATAGCCCATGTGATTATCTTTAGTGATGCCTGCAAACTCTCTACCAAAGGCTATCAAACCCATCATAAAGGCCAGTTGTTCTCTGATTAAGGTCCCTGCTAAGTTTTCATCGTCATCATCTCCGGGTGTGAGTGCGGATCTTAATAATGAACCTAATACGGCGGGTACGCTTAAAGTTAGTAGTAGGTTGGTGGCTATCTTAGCTTTGCTTTTTTCGGTGATGGTTGAGCCATAGGCGGTATTTAAGGTAGTGCCCATGAAGCCGTAAAAGGCGGTGAATAGTTTAACTAAAGCATGGCCTCGCTCGATGCCGGACTGATCGACTTCTTCACCGCCGCCTTGAGAATCCTTAACGGCTTGATCGGCTAAGGCGATGGCGGTGTCTTCGTCAAAGCCTTGAGCGATGGCCTTTTCATAACCGCCATGCCAGCTAGGGATATCCACCATCATCTGCGCCCGCATCATTAGCCAATAGCCATAACGGCCCATCAGTTCTTTAGCGGCAGTCTGGCCTTGTACTTGATTGCGTAGTTCATTGAGTTCGCGGAAGCGGGTGCGGGTGCGGTTACGTAGCCATTCTGATTTCTGCTGTGCGTCTTTGGTGGCTTGCAGGGGATTGGCGGTATAGATGGCGATACCTTGACCAACCCAGTGCGGGCCAATTCTGGCCATGGTGTTAGCGATACCTAAGGGCTGCATAGCGGCTGACATCAGATTAAAGGTTAAGGCTGAGGCCGATACATATTGACGGGCAAAGGCAGCGGCTTTTTCTATGCCGTGATCCAATTTGCGTTGGCCTACGACAATATCATTGCGCCAGGTGTCAAATTGCTTTTTAACGTCGGCACCATAAAATTCACGAATGGCTGGATCAATCTTTTTTAGAATCTTGTTAGCATCTATGACCCATTCGTGCCAGGCTAAATCATGAATGACGTCATTAACTCCTGAATATAAGCCGGTTAGGTTTAATAGTAGCGGCCTACCGGTAACTTCTTCTACCCGTTGTTTGATGAAACTGCGGTTAGTGGTAGCTGCTGAGTAACTGGCTTTCATCAGGTTTTTAGCGTCCTGTGCCGAGGCGTGAGCTTCGGCCATACGATTAACGCGCGGATCAAACTTAACCGGAAAGTAGCCGCCGCGCAAGGTGATGACGCGGCCATCGTTGACCTTGATGTCAATCGGTCGGATAGCGACCCATTGCGGCTCAACCCCTGAGATTCTTTTTTCTTTTTCTGCAATTAAAGGGCGATAGCTTTCAAAGTGATCCCAGATCTTTTGTACGGCTAGGGCCTCATCCCAGCTTAAGGTGCCCACGACTTCAAGTAGTTGCGCCATGGTTAAGTTTTCTTTCACTGTGGCAATGCCGCCGCCCATTAAGCGCTGTAGGTTTGATTCATTACCCATGTTCAGCAAGAAGCTGAAGCGTTCTTGCCAGTTTAAGGAGGTGCCGATTGAAGCAAAGTATTTGCCCTTGCCGCTTTTATCACGCAAAGTCGCCTTGGCTAATATGGGTCGCATGATGGCATCGAGTTCTTTGGTGGCAGCGGCTTTCATGGTGGTTTCTTGTGTGGCTCTGGCGTTGGCCGGCTTGACTAAGAACCGCCAGACCGGGCCATTGTCTATACCTCCATCCATGATTCTAGCCCAGGTCGCTATTTTGATATGTGCTGAGCCAAAATCCTTAATACCGGCTAGCATTTTTCCTAACACATCATTAGGTGTGCGGGTATTTTTGCCACCGGCTCCGCCATGTAAGATTATGCCGTCGGTTATTTCGGTATAAATAGCGTCAGCGTCGCGCTCATCTTGAGCCGTAAGCAGTTTGTGTTTAAGTCGGCCTAGGTGTTCCATTTGCTTAATGGTCTCGTAGAGGCCTTGCAGCTCTTCATAGGTCGCGTCTTTATAAGAGCGCTTGGCACTGCGATCGATGGCGTCGGCTAAGAGTTTTAGGGCTTCTTCGTCATCTTGGTAAATGAGTTCGCCGTGCTCATCTCGACTTTCTACCTGTGCCACATAAGCTGCGCGTTCTTGTGGACTTAACAAGCTTTCAGCAATAACGGGTAACTGGCCTTCGGCCAGTTGAGACTGTACCCAGGCGCGTAGCCGTGCTTGTTCATCCAGATGCTTTCCAGACTGGTCGCGTAGATCAAACTTATCTAACATGCCACGAATTACGTCAATATATTCGGCGTCGATCTTTTGGCCGTCCCCACCCAGACGCTTAAAGTAGCGCAGCATCTTGTCGATGTGATCTTGAGCCGCCACCGCCGCGCGAAAGGCTTGCATATTCAAGACTTGATTGCGCTTTTCTATGGCCGCTTGCTCGGTATCGCCTTTCCTATGAGCCTGTTCTGCTGCGCGTGCGGCTTTGACTTCGGCCCTTGAGTAGTTGATGGGCCTAATGTCTCTGACCTTGAGCCGGCTAATCATGGCCTGGGTGTATTCTTTGGCGGCATTACCCAGTAAGCGCAAGGAGCCGGTGGCTTTGGCCAGGGCATTGGCTTCGGATCTTAGTAAGCGCTCACGAAACTTATTATGCACGGCACGGTTGGCAGCTTCTTCTACGGCTTCGGGTGTGGCTAGCTCGCCATGTTCTTGTAACATGCGTTGATCGGTTAAGTGCTCTATCGCGGCTTTGGGGTTTTCGGCGCTGGCCAGAGCATTAACTAACTCATCGCCTGAGCTAAAGCCAAAGAGATCGGAGACGATATCAGGATGCAAGCCATCTTTTGCGGTCATTTTTAGGTTGATCATTAGATTAAGCACGGCTTCAGGTAGATCCATGCCGCGTAACTCTGAAAGCTCAAAGCGGCCAGCGCCTAAGCCATCAGGGTTAATGACCGCCTCACGGGCTTTATGGTCTTCTTGCGTGATATTGCCGCCATCAACGCTGTGCGCATATTGGCTAACGCCGCGTAGTTCTGCTGAGAATTTTTCTTCAAATTCATGCAGGTCATATTTGCCGTGCTCGTCCATGTTTAAGTAACCCTCATCCATGAGGCTTTCGGCCATCGTCTCTATAGAAAGACCGCCATTTTTACGCACTACCGGCTTACCGAATACCGGCATCTGTACCCGGCCTTGGTGATCATAGTTCCATTCTTCTGTTAGCTGGCCTCGTTGCAAGCCGCCTAGTTTGGCGATGGCGACAAACAGCGAATCAATAGACGGATCAACGTGTTTAGGGTTTGACTTAGCGGTAGTGGGCTGGGCGATCTTGTCATCTTTGCTCAGCTTGCCGGTTAAGAAGCTATAGGCCCTGTACACAGGTTGTGCCATGATGTCGGTGCGTGCTTGGCTTCGTACTTCGCGCCTGAGTTCGTCGTGCTTTTTTTGTAGGGCCTTTAGGTATTGAGTGTGAGCGCGGCCCATCCATTCCATATCCCCTAAGGCTTTAGCTTGTAGGGCATCGATGGCGGTGTTGGTTGCCTCTACCCCCAGTGCTTGATAGGCGGCAAAATCAGCCTCGGACATACCAGCTTTTTGGGCGCTCTCAAATAAGGGCATGAGGCTACGGGCTTTTTCGGCGAGCTTAATCTCTTCTTCAGTCGCTAACATGCGATCAAAGATAGCACTGACTTCTTCGTTGAGCTTGCCGGCTTCTGGGTGGCTGGCTAGGAAGTCTTTTAAGGACTTGTAAACACTGATCAACCAGGTGCGGAAGGTTTGAAAAGCGTGTTGCAGTTCAATACTAGGCGCTGTGCCAGTGAATAGATAGGCTTCGAAGGCTTCAGCAGTGCGTTCATGAGCCCCGCGCTTTTCTTCAATGTCCATGCTATACCATTGGTCTAGCTGTTCTTGTAGTGTGCCTTGAATACCACTCCAGTTCAGTAAGGCCGAAACATCGCTAACAATTTGTTGTTCGCCTGCTGTGAGCTCTGGCTTGGTGAATAATTCAGCCGCTAGGGCGATGTCGTTTTCAAAGAAGAAGTGCCCGAGTTCGTGCAGGACTGTGGACAGGTTGCCTTGTTTGAAGATGGCGATGGTGTTAGTGGGTGGATGGAAAGAGCCGTATTGTTGTTGGTGTAGGATGTTGGCATCATTGCCGTCAAAGTTACCGTTGTTGCCGGTGGCTGATTTGATTTGGTTGGGTTCGCCAGCAACAACAATTTTGCTATTATTTAATAAAGGCTTTCCAGAAATAAAAGCTTCCGTTATAGTTTTCCCATATTTTTCAGCTAGCGCTTTGTCTTTTGCAAAATAAAACCCTCTTGGCGCTCCATTGGGAAGGACAATATTAGTGCCTATTTTTTCTTTTAGAAAAGTATCAAAGCCCTCATCACTACCATGATAAACCACCAGCGGCTCGCCGTTTTCATCGATGACTTTGGAAGCGTCGTTATTGACTTTTCCTGTTAGTTGGCTTAGTATAATTTTGCCATTAGGCGATGAAGGGGTGCTCGCCTGATTCGTTGAGTCAGATAGAACCCGGGTTGATCCGACTTCGTCGCCTAGTGATACCTCATCAACTTGATGATAATAATACCCCCTTCCTCGTACATCATTTTTAATTCGGTCAACTGCAATTCTTACCGAATAAACCTTCCCATCTATAGATACGGCGGCATAATAGGTTTCATAACCTAAAACATGCGGTTTTTTATCTAGCTTAGTGTTTTCTTCATATCCCGCATAAGCTGATTCTCTTAGTAATTGTGGCAATATGGCATAGAGACGACGAGATAAAAGCTTTCTATTTTTTACTGATGCTTCAATGCCATCTCGATAGAATCCAATCTCGTCACCTGTCTGCTGATTGATTTCCTTAGTATTCCCGAATGTATCTCGCAAGTATTTAGATAGTGTTTTAGCGTCCCCATCAATAGGCAGATTAGGGTCATCAACTAGCTTTATCGGTGTCATTTCCATTTCAGGATTATGCAACCAATCCCCAAACCACTTTTTAAACGCTGCTGTGCGAACTTGTGCATATTGCAGTGGGTTTAGGTTTGAGGGTTTGCCGTTGGGAGCAAGGCGTGGGGCTTCGTTTGTAGATTGATAAAGCGCTGTAGATTCATCAAAACTACTTTTGTTTGGTGTATTGCTATTTTTTTCAGCCTCATATATCCTTGCACCTTCAAAGGCTGCGTTGACTTGACCGCGCTGGGAATCGGACCCGGAGTTGCGTTCAAGCCATTCGCGGCCTTTGGTTTTTTCATAACCCAGCAATAATCCGTCTTCTATCCATTTAAGTACGCTTTTGGTATTTTTAGGGTGCAAGCTTCGGATGTCATGTATTTCAAAATGATCTCGTGATTTATTTAAATCAAGTGCCGCGATAATATTTCCATCCGCATGCTTAAGCTCAGTTAAAACAACCAAGTGCCCATCACCTTGCTTAGAGGCAAAGACAGCGATTGGAGAATGTATTGCATCCGCTAGTCCGAGCAGGTCATCTGGGTCGACTGTATGTTTGTTTTTTGCTTTATCAAGAACAGATTTTGTAAGGTGAATGGGTAAATCGTCCATTCCAAAACTCTGTAATATAGCGGATGGCGAACCTAACTGGACGATTTGACCGCCAGGCAACTTATCTTTCGTCCATTGCTCTATTTGCTGGCGTGCTATCTCAGACTGACTAAATACTGGCCCACCACTTATGTCTTCAGCCGCAAAGTTTGGCGTCTGTTTTTCATACATCTGCTCTGGGGTAATGCCCAGCTGTGCGGCTCTAACGGCCATGCGTGCCGAGATCAAGGTGGCGTCGAGTTCGTTCTTGGTGCTGCTAAAGCGATTCAGCTTATTGAGCTGCTCTAGCACCGTGGCTTTAACAGTGTCTTGGCTGGTTCTAAAGGTGTCGGCTTGTTGATGGCTGGTTAATATGCTGTCAATCTCGTGCTGCATTTCTTGTGCATGAGTTTGCATATAGCTTTGCGCTTGTGCGGGACTATAGTCGTCGCCCTCAAGGCGTAGATGATCTTTTAAAGTGGCTGCATAGTCAGTGGCGGCGATATGGGTTAGGTAGTCGCTGATGGGGATGCGGATCTCTGTACCCGGTAAGGCCTCTTTCAGTTGTTCGGCTACGTCGGGCAATAGTGCGGCGACGTGTTCGGCAACGCCAGACTGTAAGAAGGTTTCGGCATCGATGTATAGATCTTGAACCGGGCTACCGGCCAAGGCTGCCTCAGCGAAGGTCTTTATGGTGTCGGGGCTGCGGGCGAGTACCTTGCTGGCAGCGGCTAGTTGGTTAAGCTTTTCAATGTTGATTGCGCCAAGGTTAGCGGAGTCGACATGCTTACCCTGGTCTGTCATTCTTTTAGCAATGCTGCTAATAGCGCCGGTGATGCCACCTTGGGTGACGGTGGCCAATAGGGTTTGATAGGCGGCGTCTGGGCGCTCATTGACAAAGTCGCCCCATGATTTATCAGGGTTGGCAATAGCGGTATCAATGGCATCTTGTGCGATCGTAGTCGCTTGTTCTGAGGGGATTTCTCTAGCAAACAAGCCTGTTAAAAATTCACCTGCACCTACTTTACCAAACTTTTTAACTATGAAACCCATGGGCAGGGCTTCAAAGCCCATTTCCGCAGTGCCTTCGCCGACTGCACCTAAAGCGGCTTCTGCTTTTGTCGCACCTCTATCGAGATATTTGCCATAAGCGGGAAAACCTTGTTGAACCCCAGCACTGGCGATCATGGGCAGTGGATTGGCGGTGGCTACCGAGGCGGCCATGCCCGGCAGTGCCTGCATAAAGCTTGCGGCACCTGAATAAATGCCCCGTGCTGTGTCGGTTTCAAAGTCTGGCGTGGTGTTATCTAGCGCGTCTTTTTGCTGCAAGGACTTGCGCAGTAAATCATTGTGGCGCAGTTGTGCTGTGGCCGTGCCATCATCAAAAAAGGCATCATGAAATGCCACTTTGATGGCGCTGTGTAAGGGCGAAAAAGATAAGTTGCTGAGTAAGCCTGAGGCGATATTAAGCGCATTAGGCTCAGGGCTGCGCAAGGCTTTGAGTCCGCCTTCTATCTGGCTTAGGTTTGGAATATCATCATGAGCAACGGCGGCTTTATTGGGGTCTGACAATAAATAGTTGGTGTGGGGTGCAGTCTTTACCAGTGACTCATAATCGACTGCATCTAACTGGCTCTTGCGCTCAATGGCTTTGGGATCTAAGCGGACGGCATCCACGGGTAAGTTGTACTGCTTGGCGAGTGTTTGTAGTCTGGCTTCGGTATCGGGTTGCTTGTCCACCGCAAACTGCATGCCACTCTTGGCAGAGTTGATGGCGTCATTATTGATTAGCTCTTCATACGAGCGTTGCGCTTCCATTAATTGATTCCTTTATGGGCTTTATATATTGAGAGAATGTAGCTGTCAGATGGATCAGCTCCGCCATTCTTGGCTTTATAAAGCTGGACTATTTGCGCGCGCTCATCAGTAGGCACGCTGATAACATCAGTGTCTTTCAGTTGGGCAAGGCTTATTTTATTGGTTCCCCAAAACACCCCCTTTATGTCAATCTGGGTAAAGAGTTTCTGAGCTAGTTTATTGATCTCATCCGGTGTGGCCTTGTGACCTGCTGACTCTTCAAAATTATTGAGATTGGTTTGAAATTGTCCGTAGATCTTGCCGACCTTTGCTGAGCCTTCTGCATCATCAGCCTTAGGATTCGGGTTAATGCCGACCTCAGCCATGTAGTCATCAAGCACGGCTTTGGCTGGCCGCACTGAGGTTAGGTCATTGCTTTTGTTGTTGTCAGCTTGGAGTTTTTGCAGGCCCTTAAGGTCTACATCGCTTAACTGGTTTCTAAAAGCCAGTAAGTTGGTTAGTTTTAAGGTGGCGGGATTTCTATAGAGTTCGTAATATAAATTATCGTCAGTCTCAATCGGGATGCCTTTGGTAGTCTTAATGGCAAAGTCTTGTACATGCTGGATTTGATTGCCGGGAATGTCATCTTTGACAGACTGAGGTAGCGCGGCATAGTTGCCGCCATTCTTAGCAAGCATTTTATAAGCTTGATCGGTGTTGTATTCTTGATGATCTTTTATAGCGGCTGCATTCACGGCATACTGGCGATTAACTTCTTCAAGGGTGTTCTTGCGTTCGGTGCTCGAGGCGCTAGGGTTTTTAGCGAGGGCCGCTTGCTGAACCTCTTGTAAGGTCGCGGGTTCATCGGCGCCCTTGCCCGCGTTATAGGCGTTGATATTTTTAGCTATATAAGCTTGAGTTTCTTCTGGCAGGTGGCTACGCCAATTAGTGCCGTCTGCCTGGGCTGCGCTTATGGCCTTTCTAAGTGCGGTTGGGCCAGCGTTATAAGCGCCCCAGGCTTTTTCTAAGTCACCTTGATTATCCTGTAGTTGTTTCTGGAAGTAAGCTGCACCAATGGCTTTGTTGTAAGTAATGTCATATTTGTATTTAGTTTCATCCCAGGGCAAGCCGGCTAAGCTTGCTGCTTCTCTGGCGGTTTTAGGCATGACCTGTGCGGCACCTATTGCACCTTTTGGGCTGGTGATGGGCTCACCCTTATCATCAAGCTGCTTATTACCGGACTCAGTCATCCAAGTAATATTATTAATTCTATCGCCATTCTGTGGGGTAAAGCGGCCACGAAAGTCTGTCATTGTTGAGGTTGCTATACTGATAGCATTGGCCTGGTCTACGGACTTGCTCATCTTAGAATAATTACCCGCCAAGTCGTTCTGGTTCATGTCTTGAGAGAAGTGCTGAAGGATGTTGCTAGCGCCGGCGTGGTTGCCGTTATCAATCATATCACTGGTTATTTTGTTCAGCGCACCAGAGATATGAGTCTGGGCATTAACTTCACCCCACAAGGGCGGCTTACCATTGAGGGTGGCTAGCTGTAGGCTATTGGCTTTTATTTGCGCGATGGACTTGGTGAGTCCGTCATCGTTGTTGTTGTTATAGTTCATGTTGTTAACATGATAGGCGGTGCTAGCCTCTAAAGAGCCTTGGGCATAAACGCGATGCTCTTGTGCTTCATGGCTCATCAAGGTACCGCGCATAGCATTAAGCATGGCGGTTGATTGCTGCATAAAGCCGGACTTTTGCGAGTCGGTGCCAAGGGTGTCGGCTATCGCTGCTTGCTTTTTGACGGCATCGTCATAGACTGTATCCATAGCTGACTTGCCATCAGAACCTAGGAAGGCGTCTGCCCCTTGTTTAGTTAACGCTCCGTTAGCGCCATACATGGCGGTATCGATATGGGTGCCCATATCGGTTGCGCTAGCCAAGATGCGGATCTTGTTATTCTGATCTAGCTGATCTTTATAATGGTCAACCGCTAAATTTGTGGCATCATGGGCTAGGCTTTTGGCTAGCTCAGTGCCAACTTGCAGCGCTGCTTGCTGAGTACCACCCATGAAGTCATCGGCTGTGTAGTGAGTGGTTAGCCTAGCGTTAGGTAGTCCTTGTTGTTGGACTGATTGCTGATATTCTGGGACTCTCATTGTCTATTCCTTATGTTCTAGCAGGATTACCACCAGCGAATAGCGGCTATTACTGGCGCTATTGCTTGAGAATGACCATAAGATAATAGCCACACCCACGCATCTAATAACAAATTCATTGTAGGGAATATTCATTTTTAAGCCTTTTTCTGAATGCACATGTAATTTTAATCTGTTAAACTTTTCGCTAATCATTCAAGCCTTTGTTCAGGTTTGTTTGTTAAAAACCCTCGTCGGCCTGCCAGCTGTCGGGGTTTTGTTTTTTTATTAACCTCTAGCCAATTTAGCGCCAGCATAAGACGTTGCTGCACTACCCACAGAACTAAGCAAAGATCCACCTGCAGTCATTGCACCTATCGCAGCTGGATTAATGCTGTTAGCTTTCCACGTTTCCATGGTGGCTGCATTCTGGTCATTCATGCCTTGTACGCTATAGCCCCAGGCTTGACGCGCGGCATTCGATTGAATGGTATTGACATCGATACCGCCTAAGAACTTGGTGCTGGCTAACATGTCTTGTGCCGAGCCTTGGGTAATATCGATACCATTGGCTGACATTTGTGCGCGTTGATCGCCTATCATCGAGGCTTGTTTGCGCATAGCGTTCTGAGCCTCTACCTCACCTTGCTGTAAGGACGATGACCGGTTCTGTGCGTCTATGGTGGCGTTATTGCTGGCAACCTGTGCGTTAAAGGTTGCTGCTTTTTTGGCTGCGTCTGCTTGTTGTGCAGCCTGCACACCCTGCATAGTAGCTGATCCAACTGAAGCAACAACAGCAACAGAAACTGCAACGATAATCCAGCTCATACCAGTAACTCCTGATTGCTTGAGGTTAAGCAATAGTTCTCATATTGCTCAAAGGTATCAACGACTAATGCTCTTTCAAGCTCAGAGATGTCCGTGCCTTCAATAGCATGAATGGTAGTAAAAACAGTATCTTCGTGAGCATAGCCGATACGCTTAACGCCAGGCTTAGAGAGGAAAGTTAGATAGCCGGTAAAACGACCTTTGCCATCTTGTGAGGCAATTTCTATATCGCCATTAAGAATACAAAGATGCTCTGTTTTATGTATCTTTCCAGTAAGCACAGCGCCTTTAGGAATGCGGACTTCTCTGGCATAGACACCAGGTGAAAAATGATGGATAACTTCGGGAGATATAGGATTGTCAGAGTTAAGGAGGATTTCTTCGGCTGCAAGTATCGCGGTTTTAAAATCGACCGAATCAGGCAGTATCTGGGAGAGTGTGTTCATCGCGCACCATTTCAAAGCGTATTACTGGAAATCCGGGCTTGATCTCAATGGTTTCGGTGAAGGTGAAGCCTATGGTCTTAAGCCAGCGGATGGTCATTTTGTTTCTGACATCAACATAGTTAGACAATATAGGCCATCGTTTGGACATCATCCGCACGATGCGTTTGGTACGACGCGTTAAGTTAAGAACATGACTGTCCATAGCATTAGTCACTAAGAGCCAAGGATTACCCACAACCGAGCAACCATAGATACAGACCAGCACGCCATCAGCAAAGACCGCAAAGCAGCAGTGCTTTTCTGAGTTGCGGACAGAGGCTACCACACAATCTAAAGTCCCTAAATTAGTGACAGCCTTGATCTCATCAATATCAAGCTGGCGCATGTTTGCGGTTAGTTCAAGGATGTCTTCGTCGGTCGGGAAGCGCTTAGTGACCTTAACCGCCAATGGACACCTCGGTAGTAATATCTACGATGGTTAAGGGCAGAGGATCTGATTGTCTAATGGTGACACGACCCGATGGGTTATAGCTTGAGGTTACAAACAAAGGAATCTCATCAGTGATTAAGTTCGGCGCTGTACCTGGTGACTCATAATGCCGAGTCTTAATGGGTGTTAAGTGTGAGGTATCAGGGCCTGCACTAAAGCCGCCTGAGTTATAGACGCGCACCCAGATCTTATTAATGTTTTTGATACGCGACTGGCCTAAGGTGACATCACCGACAATAGCAGCAGG
>Ga0214218_1000082_pt1 | contig 39628 bp, 33 predicted proteins | sample TroBogypolimnion_39_FD_153056 | JGI IMG/M metagenome (GOLD analysis project Ga0214218, IMG submission 153056) | Freshwater microbial communities from Trout Bog Lake, WI - 12JUL2007 hypolimnion | ecosystem: Environmental > Aquatic > Freshwater > Lake > Hypolimnion/Profundal zone | place: Trout... | reverse complement strand
CCCGGACTTACAGACGCTTTTATACACAACCTAAGGTTGTTGATGTGAATTAACTGTGCGGTCTGATATTTTGGTCAAATAATTATAAACAATAGCGACATACAATTTATAGGTCTCATTTGTAGTTATGATATTAATTCAAAAATGTGATTTTGGATCATTTGATGATGGGTTTGGCGTTTCTATCATTGCGATTGGGCCCGAGCTTGGTAGGGGAGTAAACGAATGGGGAGCCGAAGACGGGCTGCGTGGTCCACAATGGTGGGAGGGCTTGCAAATATTGGAGTTCTTAGCCTCCAAACTCTTCTATTAGTTCCTCTGTTCCTTCGATATATACCTGGAAAAATCTTTGGAGCTTGGCTGGCGGCTGGGGATTTGTTGGTCTGGTTGCAGGTGTTTGATCTAGGCCTTCCTAACCTCATGATCCAGAGGGTCGGTGAAGCACAAGCCAAAGGAAACCGTGAGCGAGTTGTTGCCTGGTTTCAGGCGTGCTTCCTAATACTATTCACCCTTTCATTATTGTTACTATTGGCGGTCACTTGGCTCTCAGTAAGGGTTCCATATTGGTTGCATCTTGACGAACAGGTGCGAGTCGAGATCACGAAAGCTATGTGGCTTGCAGGAGTGGCGGCAGCAGGCACAATGGTGAGCAATGCCGCTGTTGGTTTCGCCCGTGGTGTTCAGGACACTAAGTTAATTTCTACGGTTTCTACGATTTCAATGGTGGTTGGTGCGCTTGTAACCATTTGTCTAGTAATTAGTGGGCTCGGCGTGATGTCTATCGCAATGGGTATGGCAGTTCGCGCGTTTATTATCCTTGCAGGTGGGTATGTATTTCTCAAGAGACACAACATCCTTGAGGAACCATTGAGGTTACGTAAGGATTGCTTAATAGAAGCTAGCCATACCGTACCAATTATGGCAGTAGGAATGATCGGTTTCATGTTGGCAAATCAAGGTGAATTGTTATTGATTGGAAAATTCCTTTCTACCGAACTGGCAATCGTGTTCATGCTCACCCGAAAGTTAGCAGACCTCGCCCGTTCACTTGTTGATTCTGTGACATGGTCGTTATTTGGTGGGATCGCGCATCTTGTTGCCTCGTCAGAGAGAACGAGATTTTGGGCAATTTTTCAAGATATCACACTACTTAGACGTGCAGTAGCAGTATACCTCGCCGCATTTTATGTTGTTTTAAATCCCATTTTTGTTCAAGTATGGGCAGGGAAAAATAAATTTGGTGGCTGTCAGCTTTCATTTTTGGTAGCAGTACAGTTGATTGTCGCAAGTGATAGCTTTTTTATGAATTATGTTTATAAAGCTATGGGAGCACTGAAACTTACATCGTTGACCCTACTATTAGAAGGAGGAGGGAGGGTTGCGTTAGCGCTGTACCTGATTCCTGTCTTCGGTTTGGCAGCTATACCGATTTCAGCTATCATCGTGGCGACAATTTTTTCAATTGCACAATACCATATGATTCGAGCACAATTTAAAGACCAGAGCGGTAAACCGCTTGAAATATATGTCTTCATTATGTTTGTGTGCATTATGAGTGTGGCAGGATTGACAACGCTATTATATGGTCTGGTTTCAGTTGCGGTATATTTGGGTATAGCTGGAATATTTATTTTAGGCGGTTTGGTGATGACATATTTTGCCTTCCGAGGACATCCATCATTGACCACCTTGTTTCCTGGTTGGTCTCGCAAAATGGTAAAACAATGACAGATCAGGTGGAAGCCCAACAAATTTTAAAACCTTGGGTACGAGTTCTTCCTATCGCATTGGCTCAGGTGTATTTAAATTTTACGGTAATTTTGTTCGCGTTTGGGCCTTGGCCTTGGCCTATTTCTAACAAATTATATTTCTATGGTTTTCTAGGTGCTGCGCATTTGGCTCTTTTGATGGGCTATCTTTCGAGGTGTTTTTCCAATCCTGTTGAATATCGTGGAAAAATTAATGCTATCACTTTATTGAAATTTTCAATGATTGTGAATTTTATGCTAATTGGTCCAACCATTATGGCAGCATCAGGAGGCAGGATCGATTTGGGGGGTGCCCTGGCTGATCCAGGCGCAGCTTATCAAGCAAAGATGGATGTAGTAGAGGGGAGTTCGATAATCCTAAATTCCTTCCGCTTTGTTTTAGGGCCATTAATTTGGCCTCTTTTACCATTATTTATGCTTTATAGGGATAAACTAAATAAAATGGCACAGTTGATTTGTATGTTGCTTATATTTTTAGGATTACTAACCTGGGTAATGATGGGAACGAATAAAGGCCTTTTTGATTTTATTATTTTATTTAGCTGTTTTTTGGTTATTAAGTGGATAAAAAATAATGACCCAGCTTTATCTAAGAAAATGTTACGCTTGGGGTTGGCATTCATATTTATGTTTTTCCTTGCCGGAGCCTTTTTTATTAAATCAACAACAAGTCGAATGAAAATAGACGAATCCCCTAGGTATTTCCCTCACGCACAGATGTATTCTAACGATCAGAGTGTGTTCGTTCGGTATCTATCGTATGACCAACAATCTTTTGTACGTGGTTTCAGTGCTTATGTTTGTATTGGATATTATGGACTAGGGCAAGCATTGGATAAGCCATTTCAGAGTACCTATGGGCTGGGCCATTCTCTATTTTTACAACTCGTTGAAAAGAGATTAACGGGAAAAGAGACTATCACTAAACGATCACTTCCTGATCGGTTGGAACTTGAAAATGGGTACGATAAACTTAACTATTGGCATTCAATTTATACCTGGATTGCATCAGATGTAGGGTTTATAGGTACTATTGTTGTTGTCTATTTCATAGGCAGAATGATGGCGATGTCTTGGTTAGACGTTTTAACGGGAAAAAACCCCTTCGCAGTTCCCGTATTTGCCTCATATCTGCTGTGTGTATGCTATTTCCCTGCAAATAATCAGGCTGTGGCTTTTGGTGAATATTTTTCGGCTTTCTATGTTTTACATTTCTTTTGGCTAAAGACTCGATCTAAATACTCGATCGTCGAAGTATCCTAATATAGGACATTCACATGAAAAAAACAATATTGGTCCTTTCTGGAAAGTACGCTGCCGAGTCAAACAACAGGTATTTAACAAATGACTTGGTAGACGGACTCCTCAGGGATTACCGAGTCATATCACTCGCGTATTCATCGAAGAACGAAATCAAAGTTTCAGAAGATGGAAATAAAATTGAATTGTTAGTTAAATTACGATCTGGACCAAAATATATTAAATATCTATTGATTTGGTTTCGCCTTTTGTTTTTAGCCCTGTATGCGGTGATTAAATTTGAAATTAATTATATTATATCCTTTGCGCCGTTATCGGTAATTTGGCCTGCACTTGCCGTTTTTGCTTTTTCAAGCGCCGAAAAGAAACTTTGTATAGTGTTTGATATATTCCCAGTGCACCAGATTAAAATCGGCTTGATTCCTTCGCAATTAAGTAAAATATTGATTTGGTTCGAAGGATTTTGGGTGTCACAATTTACGACTGTCTCTGGTATGACCGGGAAAAATGTCGAATTCATAAAAAGGATATATTTCGCTGATTCTCCATCACCGAATTCCGTAATTTTGCCTCCTTGGGGTAGTGTGCCTAATATAAATGAAGAGTTGAGTATAGAGTGTATTCGGCGTGTCGTGGAAGACAAAAAAATCCGATTCGTATTCGGTGGCCAAATCGGAAAAGGGCGGAGTTTAGAATCTTGTATAAAACTGATCGAGGCAATGGCAAATCGGGGATACAGCGTAACATTTGATGTGTACGCTGACCCGAATGGGCGCGCCTATTTAAATAGAATTGTTTCAGATACAATTTGCATCCAAGTCTTAGATTATTTACCGCGTGAAGAATATTTGAGGCAATTATCCTCTTATGACTTTGGGATGGTTGCGACCGACCCTCGGGTTGATATGCCATCTTTTCCATCAAAAATAATTGATTATATATCGTGTGGACTGCGTTGTGTGTGTATGCTTGAAGAAAATACTGACATTAAAACGATTTTCCCATTCGATAAGTTATTGTTCCTTTGCGATTTTGATTTTGACAAAATATCGATCGAGAACCTGGAAAAATTCATTACTAGTGCTGACTATTACGGCGAGCTTGGGCAAGGGGTTGATGTTTTGTCGACCCGAAATGCACTCGGTAAGGTATTGAGCTGTTTAAAATGAATTGGGTTCGAGTGATCTCAACAGAAACTCGAGTGGAATAGAATAGGACCTTGATCATTTTGTTGATAACATGGAATGTGTTTTAAAAGGAGAAGACATGTTTAAGAAAAAACAACTTCTAATTACAGGGGGCACTGGCACCTTCGGTAATGCTGTCCTGGATCGCTTTTTGAATACAGATATTGGTGAGATTAGGATTTTTTCAAGAGATGAGAAGAAACAAGATGATATGCGAAAGCGCTATTCGAATGACAACTTACGTTTTTATATTGGTGACGTTCGGAATGAATCCAGTCTTAGGGATGCCATGAAGGGAGTAGACTTTGTATTTCATGCAGCTGCCCTCAAGCAAGTTCCATCATGTGAATTTTTTCCGCTTGAAGCACTTAGAACCAATGCAATTGGCACAGAGAATGTTTTGAATGCTGCCATTGCTGCAAGTGTATCTAGGGTTATTGTTCTTAGTACTGATAAAGCCGTGTACCCAATAAATGCTATGGGTATTTCTAAGGCCATGATGGAAAAGTTGGCCGTTGCAAAATCGCGTGTTGCCGTTCCCCTTACCACCATCTGTGTGACCCGGTATGGAAATGTCATGGCTAGCCGCGGGTCGGTCATTCCGCTTTTCCTGAGGCAGATTCAACAAGGGAACGCAATTACGGTAACTGACCCAGCCATGAGCCGGTTCATGATGACTATCGAGGACGCTGTGGATCTGGTGCTATATGCCTTTGAACATGGGGATCCTGGAGATATCTTTGTTCAAAAGGCTCCATCAAGTACTATCGAGGTGCTCGCAGCGGCTCTCCATTCTCTTGTTGGTCAAAGTGCACCCTTATCGATTATCGGTACTCGACATGGTGAGAAACTCTACGAAACACTCCTTACCCGTGAAGAAATGGCCGTGGCTGAGGACCGAGAGGGGTATTACAGGGTTCCTGCAGATAATCGGGATCTGAATTACGGAAAGTTTTTTACGGAGGGCGAGGGTAGTTTGAGTTCGGTGGAAGACTATAACTCTCACAACGTGCCGCTTCTTGACGTTGAGGGTATGAAGGCTCTTCTGCTCAAATTGGATTGTGTGCAAAAGGCCCTTCGGGGTGAAATGGTTGAAATATGAGGACCAAGTGACAATTAATGTTTTGGTTACCGGGTCAAATGGGTTCGTTGGGCGGAACCTAATGTCCGTTCTGGGTCAACGGCCTGGGTATACGGCTGTCGGTTTCGATGTCAGTGATGATCAAACACTGCTTTCGGATCTGGTACTGTCGGCAGATGTCATCGTGCACCTTGCAGGTGTGAACCGTCCTCCGCGAATTGAAGACTACCAGCAGGGAAATGCCAGACTCACCGAGCAGGTAATCAAGGTTCTCGACGATGGCCAGAGAATCACCCCAATCATCCTCTCCTCTTCAACCCAAGCGGCCAAAGAAAATGCCTATGGATTGAGTAAAAGGGATGCAGAGAACGCTGTGTTTGCTTATGGGCAAAGAACTGGGGCCCATACATATGTATACAGGCTGCCTAATTTGTTTGGGAAGTGGTGTCGCCCGAACTACAACAGCGCAGTAGCTACCTTTTGTCACAATATTGCTCGAGATTTACCTGTAGAAATCAATGATCCAACTGTTGAACTAGATCTTGTTTACATCGATGACCTCATGAATGAATTTGTCAGAGCAATCGATGGTTGCGCATCACAAGATGGTGCTTATTGCCAAGTTCCTGTTGTCCACAAGGCCACTGTGCAAGAGTTGGTGGATCGGATTCGAGCTTTCCGGTCTATTCGAGAGGTTCTTTCTCTGCCGAATTTTGAGGATCCACTTTCGAGGAAGCTATACAGCACGTATCTGGCGAATTTGCCGGAAGATGCTTTCGCATATTCTCTCAAGACGCACACGGACCCTAGGGGGTCTTTTACCGAGTTCCTCCGCACTCCTGAGCGTGGCCAGGTGTCAGTTAATATTTCGAAACCAGGCATCACAAAGGGTAATCACTGGCACCATACAAAAACCGAAAAGTTCTTGGTCGTATCTGGCTTTGCGACCATTTGTTTTCGGAAAGTCGGCACCCAGGACGTAATTACCTACCAAGTTAGCTCGGAAAAACTGGAGGTGGTTGACATTCCTCCTGGATACACGCATGCCATTACCAATACCGGTGTTGGTGATTTAGTGACAATCATGTGGGTGAACGAAGCATATGATCCAAATCAACCTGACACTTGGTTCGAAAAAGTTTAAATCTGAAACTGATATAAACCACAGGAATGAAATGACCATGAAAAAACTTTGTGTGGTTACGGTTGTAGGCACTCGGCCTGAGATTATTAGGCTTTCTAGAGTGATTGCCCGCCTTGACCAGTCCATGAACCATGTGATTGTCCACACGGGCCAGAATTACGACTTTGAATTGAACGAGATATTTTTCAACGACCTTGGGATTCGAAAGCCAGACCATTTTCTTGGTGCTGCTGGGGCCACTGCGGCTGAGACAATTGGTCAAATGATCATCAAGGTGGACGAAGTTTTAGCTGAAATCCGACCAGATGCTCTTCTTGTCCTGGGTGATACAAATAGTTGTTTGGCGGCCATTGCAGCCAAACGTCGAAAAATACCGATCTTCCACATGGAAGCTGGTAACCGTTGCTTCGACCAGCGGGTACCCGAGGAGACAAATCGAAAAATTGTCGATCACATAAGCGATATTAATTTAACTTATTCGGATATCGCTCGGGAATACCTACTCCGCGAGGGATTGCCAGCAGATCGTATCATTAAGACTGGATCACCGATGTTTGAGGTGTTGAACCACTACCTTCCAAAAATCGAGCGTTCCAATATCATCCAAGACCTAGGGCTTAATCCCAGAGAATATTTCGTAGTAAGTGCTCATCGCGAGGAGAATATTGAGCCTGATGGCAACTTTCACAAACTGGTTGCAATTCTCAATAACCTGGCTGAGACATATGGGCATAGAGTTATTGTCTCCACTCACCCGCGTACCCGAAAGCGGCTAGAAGGTTTGGGAATCACATTCCACCCACAAGTAGAACTGTTGAAACCTTTGGGTTTGACGGATTACGTGCGCCTTCAGATGGAGGCCAAGGCAACCCTTTCCGATAGCGGAACCATCAATGAAGAATCTTCCATTCTCAACTTTCCCGCACTGAATCTGCGAGAGGCGCACGAACGCCCGGAGGGTATGGAAGAGGGGGCTGTCATGATGACTGGCCTTGAATTGGACCGGGTGCACCAAGCGTTAGGGATCCTCGCGGTGCAGGGGCGTGGCGACGAGCGAACACTAAGGCGAGTGGCAGATTATTCTATGCCGAATGTATCGGAGAAGGTTGTGCGAATTATATTAAGTTATGTGGATTACGTAAATCGAAACGTCTGGCATAAGTAGATGGCCAAAGATCATCCAGTTTCAATGAAGCCTTAGTGGGTGCAATGAAAGTATTGATCCTTTCCCAGTGGTTTGAGCCGGAACCCTTTTTAAAAGGGGTTCCTTTTGCTAAAGCATTAATTGAATTAGGGTATGACGTAGAGGTACTCACAGGATTCCCAAATTACCCTTCCGGGAAACTCTATCCTGGCTACCGACTCCTTCCCTTTTGCCGGGAAAAGGTATCAGGCATTGATGTTATACGTGTCGCTCTCTACCCAAATCATGGGACTATGGGGCTTAAACGGATATTGAATTATGTTAGTTTTATGTTTTCCGGAATGCTGTTCGGCCCGTTATTAGTAAGTAAACCTGATATTGTTTATGTTTATAATTTGCCTACGGCGGCTGCATGCGCAAAAGTAATCGGGTTTTTTTCTCGATCGAAGGTGATTGTCGATGTCCAGGATTTATGGCCTGAATCTGTGACACGTTCAGGCATGATGAAATTCAAACCAGCGATATGGCTTCTTCATAAAATATGTGATTATATATACAACAAGGCTGATCATCTCATCGTGCAATCTCCAGGCTTTAAGCGGGCTTTAGAACAAAGAGGCGTAAAATCCTCCAGAATTTCCGTGATCTATAATTGGTGTCAGGAATTAATTCCCAGCATTCCAGAAATTAATTCAACTGGGTCTCTATTTATGAACAAGGAACATTCCTTTTTTAATATTGTATATGCCGGGACGATGGGACGGCTGCAAGCCCTGGATTCGGTACTTGATGCGGCCTGCCTGGTATGGGTCCAATGCCCTGCCATCCAATTCTGGTTTATTGGCGATGGGACAGAATTTGGACACCTGCAGGGTCGGGTAATTCAGGAAAATATTCAAAATGTGAAATTTGTTTCACGAGTCACGGAATCGGAAATATCTAGGGTGTTTCAGCATGCTGATGCACTACTTGTTCATCTCAAGAAAGATCCTGTGTTTGAGGTGACCATACCTTCGAAGATCCAAGGGTATTTATACGCTGGGTGCCCGATAATAGCCGGAATTAGAGGAGATGCTGCTGAACTCATTCTACAATCCGGTGGTGGGCTTCTCTGCGATCCAGAAGATCCGTCTTCAATCGCGGAGGCTGTTAGGCGCATGAAGGCTCTCGATGTCCAAGAAAGAAAAAAAATGGGTGAACGAGGACGACAATTCTATTTCCAAAAATTGTCTATGCGGGCTGGGGTTGAGGCCATCTCACGGGTTTTCAAACAAATATAGTAATCGCGAGTTTATGGTCATTATTGAAGGGAACAATTAATGAAGATATTGGTGCTTGCTCCGCATGTGGACGACGAGGTGCTCGGTGTAGGCGGCACCATCGCCAAACTTGCGGCAGAAGGGCATTCGGTGATTGTTGCAGTGCTCACTGGTCCTGGCGAGGGAGACCACCCCCTGTGGCCGAAGGAGGCTTGGATCCCTACTCGTGCTGAATGTCGAAGGGCGGCAGAGGTGCTGGGTGTCCACGAGGTGATTTTTCGAGATCTTCCCGCAGCAATGCTCGAAAGTACTCCCGTATATAAGGTCAACAAGGTTGTGCAGGACGTCATCAACCTGGTCAACCCGGATGAAATGTATATTCCCTTTTCTCAAGATCTACATTTCGACCATAAGGCAATCGCTTACGCGGCTATGGTCGCATCCCGTCCCTACCTGGAACAGGCCCGGGGAATTCGAAGAGTCTTGGCCTATGAAACGCTTTCAGAGACGTTCTTGGCCGCACCATACCTGGAGGCGACGTTCCAACCTAATGTGTTTGTGAATATCACCAAGACTTTGGATACCAAGTGTCAAGCCATGGCGTGTTATGAATCCCAATTGCAAGCTGACAATCAACCCCGATCCATTGCCGCCATTCGTGCTCTTGCAACCATTCGTGGTACTCATATTGGTTGCGAAGCTGGGGAAGCGTTTTTACTGCTCGGAGAATATCAGCGATGATGATCTACTGTTTATGTAAACGGTGGATGGATATATGCTTGTGCATAATTGCCTTGCTTGTTGTCGGGCCGTTTTTACTCTTGTCGGCGCTCCTAATCAAGTGCACCTCAAAAGGACCGGTCCTGTTTTTTCAGGAACGTGTTGGCCTGAACGGGCAGCTTTTCCGGATCATGAAGATGCGGACGATGTATGTCGATCCTTGCAGGACACCCAAACAAACCTTGGGGACAGATCCCGATGTCGTGCCTGTCGGGCGGGTGATGCGGCGATTGAAAATCGATGAATTACCCCAGATTTTTAATGTCATCCTCGGTGACATGAGTATTGTTGGACCGAGACCCTGCCTTCTACATACCTATGAGGAAATGCCCCATTGGGCCCGTCGAAGAGCTAGGGTCAAGCCGGGGCTAACTGGGTTGGCTCAGGTCAATGGAAACATCGCATTGAGTTGGGAAGATCGATGGCGGTTTGATGTTCAGTATGTTGAGCGGCAGTCATTGTCCTTGGATATTGGCATTATTCTTAGAACCTTTCTTGTCGTCCTTATTGGCGAGGACAAATTCAAGAGGAATAAATGAGAATTGCTGTTATTGGTGGTGTCCAGTCTACCGATTTATTACTTGTCAAATTAGCGGAACATGGATTTGATTCAGTCAAAATATGGGGGTACGAACCTGGAGATACACGCGAAGTCAGCAGTTGGGTGAATCTTCGGGGGAGAGCTGAATCTCTAGGGTTTCCTTTTGAAGGTTTTCAGAAAGTATCAGAGTGTTGTAAGGATCTTGAATTATTTAAACCAGATGTTCTGTTTGCAGTAGGCCTATCGCAGATCATCCCAAGGGAGATGTTTGATATTGCAAGTTGGTGCAACATTGGGTTTCATCCAACCGCTCTTCCCATTGGGCGCGGGCGAGCTCCTATTGCTTGGCTTGCCTACGAGGGAGTTCGGGGCGCAGCCACTTTCTTTTTGTTGAGTGAGGGAGTGGACAATGGACCGATCCTCGTTCAAGAAGGATTCGACATCATTGAAGAGGATGACGCTGAAACAGTGACTCTTAAGGCCCTTCAAGCCCAAAAGGTTGCATTGGAGCGACTTTTGCCGCAGCTCGCGGAACGATCCACTGAGCCCAAAATTCAAGATGAAGGGGCGGCAACCTGGTACGGGCGAAGGGCGCCTCAGGATGGATTGATCAATTGGAACGAAGATGCCAAGTGTGTGATTCGCCAAATCCGTGCCGCGACTCACCCCCATCCAGGGGCTTTTACCTATCACCAGGACGAAACAATCAGTATTTGGAAGGCTTCGGTTGAGTCAAAACCGATCAAGGGGGTTGTCGGACGGATCCTGGAAATTGACCCTTCCGGCGAATTTTTGGTGCAGACAGGAAGCGGCCCTTTGCGGATCCATGAGTGGACATCTCAATCTACTTGGAGCCCAAAGGTAGGTGTTCTTCTCGGTTATTCAACTGATTACGAACTCCATCGCTTGAGGCGTAGGTGTTCTCTCCTTGAACAAGAATTGGATTATTTAAAGTGCCTTTTTAGTGAAATTAAAAGCAATAATTTCAATAAGTAAAATAGACCATTCCCCCATAATACGACTCTGGTTAAGCAGAAAGGATGAATATGAAATTATTGATTTATTGCGCCGGTGGGTTCGGGAAAGAGGTGTTCGATACCGCGGTTCGGGTAAACCGGGCGAATCGGAGGTGGGATGCAATCGATTTCGTAGATGACAGTGAAGAAATTGGTAATACATCATATGGGGCCCGTGTCTGCAGTCTCGAGGATGCACTAAAGGGGCAAAACACGGATCAATTGGAATTTCTCATTGCAAATGGAGAACCTGTAATTAGGGAACTCCTGTATGACAAACTCATCGCCCGCCAATTACGTTTGGCGACACTGTACGACACCACATCCATCGTTTCGGATACAGCAGAGGTCCAGAATGGCGTTCTGATCACATCATATTGCTCTGTGTCCAGTTCAGCTGTCGTCGGAAGAAACGTGGCCGTCAATGCGAAATCCATTGTCGGACATGATGTGATTATTGGGGAACATACTGTCATTTCATCCTTGGTCAATATTGGAGGTGCCACGCGGATCGGACGAAACTCATACATCGGTATGGGGGTTTCGATTCGGGAGGGAACCACCATCGGCGATGATGTGATTGTTGGAATGGGCTCGGTTGTGTACAATGACATTCCGGACGGTGTCATTGCTCTCGGTAACCCTGCAAGACCCATGCGGAAGAACAGTGAAAAGAGAGTATTCAAAGGAACGAACCGATAAAGGAGAACGGCGTGTCGAATAAAGAAAAATATGAACAGGTCTTTGTTGAAAGTTTTTCGGTTGAACCATCTGTACTGAATGATCAATTTGTATACCAATGCGTACCGGCTTGGGATTCGGTGGGCCACATGACGATGATTGCGGCCTTGGAGGAAACATTCGGCATTATGATGGAAACGGATGATATTATTGATTTCGGGTCGTACACCAAAGGACAGGAACTCCTGGGTAAGTATGGGGTTACCTTTTAGGGAGTTCAGCCCTGCGGAATTACCATGAATTTCTATGACCACTTGGAAGCCCATGGGTCATCCATTGCAATCCAGGGAGACCCTGCTGGAACTTTATCCTATACGGAATTGGCCTTATTGGCCGACTCTGTGCGGGGGAACGTTGTACGGCGATGCCTTGTGTTCTGCCTGTGCGAGAACCGCTGGGAAGCCCTTGCTGGATACTTGGGATTCCTTCGTGGACGTATCGTACCTGTTCTTCTCTCCAGTGGCCTAGGGCGCGATTCGCTTAGCGGATTGCTTAGTACCTACCAACCTGAGTTTGTGTGGGCACCGGTTGAGCGTGCCACTGACCTTGGCCCCGGGTTGGAGATTTTCCGCCTCGGTGGGTACGCCTTGTTCCGGACGAATAGCACCAATGATTACTCGATGCATTCTGACTTGGCATTACTTATGACCACCTCAGGAAGCACCGGTAGTCCCATGCTTGTCCGGCAATCCTATGCGAATATTATCAGTAATACAGAATCAATTTGTAACTATCTTCAAATCAGTGAAAAAGATAGGCCTATTACTAGCCTTCCAATGAATTATACATACGGATTATCGATCATCAATAGCCATTTGCAGGTAGGCGCAGAACTGGTTCTCACCAATCGGTCATTTATGGATAAGGGATTTTGGGAATTGATCCGCCGAACCCAAGTTACGACCTTCGGTGGAGTCCCATACAGTTACGAAATTCTCAAAAAGCTGAGATTTTCTAGAATGGACCTTCCTAGCCTGAGGGTCCTCACCCAGGCGGGCGGAAAGTTGAATCCTGGGTTGGCCAGCGAATTCGCTCAGATTTGCCAAGAAAAAGGGATCCAGTTATTCATTATGTATGGCCAAACCGAAGCTACGGCACGGATGTCATATCTTCCCAGCTCTTTGGCAAAGACCAAGTTTTCTAGTATTGGAATTGCTATTCCAGGCGGAGAATTTTGGATCGAGAACGATTCCGGGTATAAGATCACCGAATCTGGCCCGGTTGGTGAACTGGTATACCGTGGAGAGAACGTCACTTTAGGCTATGCTCAGAATCGTTTTGATCTCAGCAAGGAGGACGAGAATGGGGGCATCCTCCGGACGGGGGATATGGCTTGGTATGACGAGGACGGTTTCTACCATGTTGTTGGTCGAAAAAAGAGATTCTTAAAGCTATTCGGTAACCGAGTGAATCTCGATGAAGTGGAACAGGGATTGCGGAAGAATGGCATTGACTGCGCTTGTGCAGGCTGTGATGACTTGATGAAAATTTTTATTACCGATGATTTGGCTGATGCTGCTGCCGTAAAGCGAATGGCGTCAGAGCTGACCCAAATCCATCAGACTGCATTTGAGGTTGTTGGTATTTCAGAGATTCCGCGAAACGAATTTGGGAAAGTACAATACTCTCAACTGAAATGATCAAAAAAGACCCAAAATCACATAGATAATCTAGGACTTTCAACATCCTTGATATCGAAGTGGGGAATATGTCAAATGAGTGCGCTTGCAATTTTCGCAGATAATTGAGGTGCGGTTAAACCTGACTGTTCCAGCATGAAACGGTAATCACCGGTCTTACCGAATTTGTCCGGAAGACCAAGGATAAGCTGTGGCGGGGCATTCTTAAGTGTGGTTTTATATTCTGCCACTGCGGAACCGAGACCACCGATGACACTGTGTTCTTCTACAGTAACAATCAATCGGCTTGCGGTGCAGGCTTGGTAGATAGCCGCTGTATCAAGGGGCTTGATGGTATGCATATTAATGACGGCAGCGGAGATACTCTGATTTTCAAGTAATTTGGCGGCTTCAAGAGATTCATACACCATCGTGCCATTGGCGATGATTGTTACATCGGAACCTTCTCGTAACCGAATAGCCTTGCCGATTTCGAACTCATATTCCTGAGTGTAGACAACAGGGTTGTTTGGAGCCCCGGTGAGTCGGATATACATCGGCCCATCGAACATTGCCGCAGCAAATACCGTTTTGACAATCTCACCGCAATCGGCAGGGCATACAACAGTGATGTTGGGGATAGCTCTCATTACCGCTGCGTCTTCAATGCCGTAGTGAGAATTCCCGAGAAAGGCCATGGAGACGCCGCTGCCAATGGCGACGGCCTTGACATTTAGCCCCATATATCCCAGGTTCATTCGGATTTGCTCGCTCGCACGCATGGCAATGAACGGGGCGAAGGAGGTGGCAAAAACAACGTATCCTTCTTTGGCAAGTCCAGCAGCGATACCGATCATGTTTTGCTCGGCGATTCCAACATTCAGAAATCGGTCAGGATAGGTGTTTTTGAATCTGTCCAATCCTGAGGAGTTCCCAAGGTCAGCAGATAGGACCATAAGGTTCTCTTGGGATTCGGCCAGGGACAGTATTGCCTGCCCAAACATGGCACGTGACCCAAAGCGGGACCACTGTGTTGCAGTGCTGGGGGTGATCTGGAGCATCACTGTCCTTCCATTTCGAGGAGAGCCTTCTCATGGTTTGCTTTGGTAAGGCGGTTGTGATGCCATTCGTTGGCATTTTCCATGAAGGACACCCCCTTGCCTTTGATCGTCTGAGCGATGATTGCTTTGGGGCGATCGCCCCTATTCGGGTGGACCAGTGCAGCATGGATGGCGCTGAGATCGTGACCATCAATAAGGTGAACATCCCAGCCGAAACTCTTCCATTTATCTGCAAAATCTCCAAAATCCATAACAATTTCGCTTCGCCCATCACTCTGAAGCCCGTTGTGATCAATAATTGCTGTAAGGTTCTTTAATTTGTAATGGGCGGCGGAGATTGCCGCCTCCCATACCGAACCCTCGTTGCATTCACCATTTCCGAGCATGACATATATCTTGTGAGACTTTTCTTTCTTCAAGGCTGCAAGTGCTAACCCAATCCCCATTGAAAGTCCTTGCCCAAGGCTTCCATTGGAGGATTCGATACCTAAGGATAAATTCATGACTGGATGCGCGATTAGATGACTCCCATTGGTCATGAAGGTGCCGAATTCAGCTTCGGAAATGATGCCTGAGACCACGAGTGCGCTGAAGAACCCTAGAACGCCATGGCCTTTGCTCAGGATGAACCTGTCACGGTCCTCCCAAGTTGGATTATTAGGGTCGAAATGAAGGACCCTTCCATAAAGGGTGGCAAGAATATCTACCATCGACAGCCCGCCACCAAGATGAACACTCGTGTTACAAGCTAGGGAGATGTCTAAGATTTTTCGGCGCATGGCGGCAGCCATTTCGCGAATTCGTTGATCATCCATGAAAATAATCCTCCAAATTCTTAGGTGGTCAGTCCGCCGTCAACCCGAAGGACCTGGCTGGTCATATAGGTCGAAAGATTTGATGCGAGAAAAAGGGCTACATTAGCAATCTCAATCGCTTCAGCAGGGCGCTTCAAGGCTGAAGACTCAAGCATACGGTTTCTGGACTTTTCATCCATTTGCTCATACATATCAGTCAGTGTCAGGCTTGGGGCAATGGCGTTAACCCGGATATTCGAAGGTCCCAGTTCTGTAGCCATTGTTTTTGTGGCAAACATAAGTGCGGCCTTGCTTGAGCCATAGGATAGGGTCCCGGGGCTCCCGATCAGCCCCGCTACCGAAGCAATATTGATTATTGAGCCGCTTTTGAATCTTCCCATGTAACGAGAGAGGCCCTGAGTGAATTGAATTTGAGAGAAGAAGTTGATATCAAAAGTGCGTCTTAATTCCTGGGAGGACGCTAACTGAAAGAAACCACCTGAGGCTGTGCCGGCGTTGTTCACGAGAACGTGAATCTGTTTTTTCGAACTTGTTATTTCACGTATTGCAGATTTTACCTGTTCCTGATCACAAAGATCAAAATAAATGGGTGTAATCGAAACACCATTGGCATCGGCAACTTCTCGAAGTGAATTTTCAAATGCCTCTGATGGTTGTCTTGCGCATGCATAAACATCAGAACCATTTCGGGCGAAGCACTCCAGAATGGCCTTGCCAATCCCCCTATTTGAGCCTGTCACAACTGAAGCAAAACCCTTCAGTAGTTTGCATTCGTCCACGTCGGTTCCTTTGGTGAAAAACAGAACAAAAAGGTGGGGGGTGAATTCATCCTCGATATATCTTACCGCGGATGAACACTGGCTCCAAAAGGCTGAGGTCCCCGTCTAAGGCACGGAATCCATCCGGGAATGGGGGCCTCGTCTCTAATCCAATTGCCCGTAGTACCCTTGCGTCCTGATAATAACACTCGATCACCTGGTGGGTTAATCTGCTGAAAAATCGAAATTGTTTCCGACGCTGCGCCGCGATGAATTCCGTGCGACCAACCATGGACAGTTGGCTAAATGGCAGACCGAATTCGGCTGAAGCTGCCTCTAGCAACAGGGCCAAACCGCTGCAGATCCAGGAAGCTTCACCTTTGGACTCGACATATGTCCAGAAGCCTACCGACCCAGCGCCGGGCATCCTCCCATCCTCGCTCGCGGGGATCATGTGTTCCAGAATCGAGTCTAGGAGTTCGAGCTCTTGATCGGACGTTGTCTGTCGCATCATGAACCCAGGATGTCAGAAAGATTCTGTTTGATTCTATCAGTGATATACAAAGCTACGGCTTGCAGTGTTGAGACAGGGTTTACTGCGCCGGACGTGACAAACACACTGCTATCTACAATAAAAAGATTGGGGACATCATGCGAACGGCCCCAATCGTTCACAACTGAAAACCTGGGGTCCCTGCCCATCCTAGTCGTTCCCATCAGGTGCCAACCCGTGTGCCTTATCGGGCCAAATGCGAAGGTCTTCTTCGCTCCGGCTGCAAGCATGACTTCCTTGCCACGGTTCAGTCCATGGGCCAGCATGGCTTTCGTGTTGTCGCTGAGCCGATAGGAGATCTTTGGCGCGGGAATTCCGTGAGCATCCTTCAATTCGGGATCTAGGGTCACACAGTTGTGAGGCTCTGGAAGATCTTCAGTGATGATTGCCATGCTGATAATATGGCCAAACCGATCCGAGAAGGCGGAGTGATGTCCTTGGCCCCATGGGATTTCACGCCGTAGCATTCCGGAGAGTGCTGTCTCGATAGGGCCGGGTCCCCGAAGTACGTGCATGGTGTACCCTCGGAGAAACCCGCGGGAGAGTTCTGTTTCATAGAATTCCTGCCCAAGGATACAGCACCCCTGTGGCCCAACATGAGAGTCAAGGTGTTCTTCGAAGACTCCTTCTACATACCCACATGGATGAAGCATGAGGTTTTTGCCGACAAGCCCGGATCGATTCGCAAGACCATCGGGAAACAGCGGCGAAGTGGAATTGAGTAGGAGCCGTGGGGTCCCGACACCATTGCAGGCAACGATCACCATCCGTGCTAGCTGTTTCTGCTCCATTCCTGACTGGTCATAGTAGATAACTCCGTTCGCCCTACCCATGGTGTCAAGGGTGATTTCCCGGACTCGGCATTGAGTTTTTAGCACAACACCGTTGTTTAATGCATACGGCCAGTAGGTTACATCCACACTGGACTTCGCCCCCTGAGCACACCCCATATTGCAGGGACCCAAATTAATGCACTTTTCCCGATTCTTGTAGTTCCGGGTGATGATGGCGCTATAGGAGGGCCACCAATGCCAACCGAGTTTATTGAACCCTTCGCCAATCTTCTCTCCCATCTTGCCGAGGGGAACTGGGGGGAGCAACCCCTCGATAGGGGGATAGGCCGGGTCACCCGAGAGGCCTGAGACACCCATCATCCGATCATTCTGTTCAAAGTAAGGCTCTAGCTGACTGTAATCGATCGGCCAGTCGTCCGCGACCCCATCCAGTGAATGGACCTTGAAGTCAGATGGGTGGAATCTGGGGAAATGCCCCGAGTACAATATGGTTCCGCCACCCACGGCATTGTAATTGGCGATGGCAATGGGTGAATCGCTATCGTTGATTGGATAGTCGGAAGGAAGTTTTCGAACGTTGGGGCTGACATGATAGACGGTCTGTTTGAGAACTTCCCAATTCTGTTTGGTGCTCGGGTAATCTCCTGGGTCCGTACGGCCACCTTGCTCAAGGCACAGGATGCTGAGGCCAGAAGTGCTTAAATTCCATGCAGCTACGGCACCGGATGCACCGGCACCTATGATTAGTATGTCAACTGTGTCTTGTTTGGATGAAACCACGCTGTTTGCCTTCATGCTAAAAGCGTATTAGTGGAGCGATTGAATCAATTCTGATTAGGGCTGCACCCTCTCGACGGCATTTCCCGAGCAGAAATTTTGATTGGCAGGTTAGGGAATAATGGATTGATTTACTTGGCGGGCCTGGGGGGCAGGAATTGCTCAAGAATGTCGGGAATGGTGATCACCATGTCGGCCTCACATGCCACTTCACCATTGGTATAGGCGATGCCCCTACCCTTTGCAATTCCCCGTTTCCAAGATATCACTTGGGTTTCGATAACGAACTTGTCCCCAGGCTTAACTTCTTTTCTGAAGCGAACAGTATGCGACAAGGCATGAGTGACTTTACCCTTGTTGCCAGGAAGTGTCGTAATGGCGACGGTCAGCATCTGGGCTAACGCTTCAAGCTGTAGGGCCCCGGGCATGTTCGGCGCTCCAGGAAAATGGTGGGGAAAATACCATTCATTTAGGGATAAATTTTTGTATCCCTTCGCACTGACCCCAGGAATAACCTCATCCACATGGTCAATCATAAGGAATGGGTATCGGTTTGGTTGGTATTCCTGTAACTGCACGCAATCAAGGCTGAAACCGGTCATGGAAGAACTCCTCGGGAAGGCCATTTGGCTGGAACGGCAGTGCTGCCAAGTCTAAAATTAGTTAAAGCTTTGTTGCTTGCTTAGTTTACCTCAATGACCCTTGACAATGTTCGAATCAGATCGTAGCCATCCCAAAAAACTCCTATATCAAGAGAACTACCAATCGGCACGATCCGATCGACCCCACCGGGGCGGCGATTTGAAATGAATGACTTAAATTGATCAATATCCAAACCGAAATAAGTCAGTGTTTGAAATCGATTATTGATTATTGGGACAAGGCATTCCAAATCCTCGCTCAGGTACTCATAGAAGCAACCAAAAGCGCCTCTGTGATTTTCAATTCCAGGAGAAAGTCGGTCGAGTTCGATGCGATATAGGTAGTTTGTGTTGAATGAGATATTACATTCGCCTTGGAGTTCAATGGACTCCTTGCAGATAGTATGAAATTTATCGATCGCCTTGACTGGGGCTAGGTCGTATTTAGCCCTCACCAAGGTGGCGACGCTTTCCCAGAATCGTTCCTGGGCCAACCTGATGGAGGAATCCTCTCCGATCCAAATTACAAGATGGGGAGAGGAGCATGCGTTTTGGTCCATAAGGTAAGTGTCATTGTAGAACATTTCTGCGAGGCGCTGAAGGGAGGCCTGGTCTGCCTCAAGAACGCCGTTGGCTCCAAGAGCGCAAAGTGAGTAGCGATCCGAGAACGCTACCTCGACAGCCCGGACAGGCGTCGGAATTTTCCGAATATGTCGAATGGTTTCATCACCGCCCCAAATGACCCTTGCATTGCAGCAGTCAGAAAGGGCGGCAGTGATTTCATCATTTTGGTTGTACCGGAACATCTTGGTCATCTCTGCAATTCGTGAATGCTTCCCTTCGGCTAGTACCCTTTTGATGGCATCGCAGATGACGTCAACCTGGGGGAATTTCTTGGATGGTACTCGGACAAGATTGTGATTCCCCGCCAACAGGGAGATGACATAAGAGAACGCGAAATTGACAGGTACGTTCGAAGGCGCGATATGAAAGACCAACCCCAAGCCCAGTCGAATCATGGGTTCCGTCATTTCAAATTGGGACCTCAATCGATCGAGATTGGATTTTCTGCACCAGAATGCGAAGGCAATCACATCTGGATGGCGTTTTGCAACAGTATCTCTCAATAATTCAGCAGACAAGGATGCCAGAAATGTACATACAGTAGGGCTGTATGGTGCCTCTGCTCCGGGGTCGCGGGCGGGTAGAGAATCTCCCACTATATAGGTGATGTCTTCATTATCAGGTAGGCACATAGGTATCACTGCAGCCTCGGACTTCAGCATTCTGGATCCTTCCATGGATTTTGAAATACTTTCCCATCCAACCACAGGGGCAGTCATCCTCACCGATGATTTCACCAAGATCCTCTGAAAGAATTGAATGGCCCGGATAACTCAATGGGATTAGGGAAAGCAACTGAACAAGTCCAACGCTGCCAATGGGAAGAACTGCAAAATCACGATGATCCCGGATGAGAATATCCGAAAATAGAGAGGCATGAAGATGCCCATTTGGGCATTCCAGAAAGATCGATCCGGTTTGCTCAACCATACCGTAATAATTGTGGACGCGCTTGATGAAGCATAATTCGTTTAAGGAGCGTTTAAATGTTTCATTATCTACAGACTTGTCGATGAGTTTCTTCCAGCCACCACCATGAATCAAGATGGCATCCTCAAGGGGCAAGTGAACTCCGGCCTCCAAGAGGGGTAAGTAAAAGTGCTCCCAAATCATAAATGTAAAGCCGAAAAGCAGTATCGGTGAACCAGGGTGCCTAGATATGAATTCCTGAATGGCAGGGAGGTCAAGATGCATCTCATCATCGAGAGCATAGGTGACGTCGTGTCCAAACATTGAAAACCCTAGAATGCCAGCTCCGCGGGCAGAGAAAAGGTTCCGGTCCTTGATGACTGCTTTGGAATCGATGATGAGCATCGGGAGTCGCTTCTTCCCAATGAGGGTGGAAGTGAGTTTTGTTAGGACTTTTGTCTGGAGGGAAGAGGTTGCCCGATCGAGGAAAATTTTCGACACAGACTGCCCTGTTGTGCCTGAGGAAGTCATCGTTTTGACGACATCCCCTCGGTCCACGCTGGCCAATTCATAATCTTTAAAAAGGCGGACGGGGATGAAAGGAATGTCGTCCACGTCCAACTGGGAGCCTCGGGTGTACCCCCTTGCCCTGAGGATATGGCGATAGGGTTCGCAGCGCTGCTGATGATGGAAAGTCAGATGGTTCAGGGCCCGACGATAAATCTCATCCTTCTCGACCATTCCTACGGAAAACGGGGGGATTTCAAGGATCTCCTCCAACTCGAAGATAGGTTGATCCACTTGGTACCTCTAGGGCCGAACTGTCGAATCTGCGGCGAGGACAGCCTCGTCGACGACCGATAAAACGGTCTGTGCCACCCTGTCCATGTCTTCTATCCCCAATCCGGGATGTACTTGGAACATGAGGCTGGTTTCGCCTAAATCCCGAGCAGTCGGCAGGTAGGCTGACGGACCCAATTGACTGCTGGTGAAGGCCTTTTCGAGGTATATCTCGCTGCAACTCCCGCTGAAGCAAGGCACGCCAAACGCGGTCACGGAGTTCATGAAACGGTCACGGTTCCATCCCGCTTTGAGAAACTCTGGCTTGAGGTATACATAGGCCTTATATGCCGAGTGCCCAAACTCAGGGTTGGGCCTTGGAATCCTCAACTCGACCCGCTGGCCCAGCTTATTTAGCAAATGATCCATGTTGAACCGCCGTAGGCGCGTCCAATCTGGGAGCTTTTTTAGTTGGATTCGACCAATTGCAGATTGCATCTCGGTCATTCGCCAGTTGGTGCCGAATGATTCGTGCAGCCAGCGAAAGCCTGGGGCATGTTTGCGATGGTAAACGGCCTCGAAGCTCTTACCGTGATCCTTGAATTCCCATGCCCGGCGCCACACATCTTCATCATTCGTAGTGAGCATGCCGCCCTCACCTCCGGTCGTGATGATCTTGTCCTGGCAGAACGAGAAACAGCCCACGTGACCGATGCCGCCGACAGGGCGACCCTTGTAGGTGGCGCCATTGGCTTGGGCACAGTCTTCAATGACCTTCAGGTCATGCTTCTCTGCCAGTTCCATGATGGGGTCCATGTCACATGGCCATCCTGCGAGGTGGACAGCAATGATCGCCCGCGTTTTCGGTGTGATGACTTGTGCGATGGATTCTGCCGTGATGTTCCCGCTGTCGGGGTCCACGTCTGCAAGGACAGGGGTGCAGCCGCGCATGACAATGCAACTCGCACTGGCGATGAAGGTACGAGGAGTCGTGATCACCTCTGAGCCATGGGGTATCTCCAAGGCGACTAAGGCCAGTTCCAGGGCATTGGTACCATTGGCGAGGGCCACAGCATGCTTGCAACCTGCGGCAGTGGCATATTCCTCTTCGAAGCGCCGCCCTTCCTGCCCTGTCCAGTAGTTCACCTTGCCGCTGCGAAGGACCCGGGTCACAGCCTCAATTTCGTCCTCGGCATAGAAGGGCCAGGGAGCGAAGGGAGCAACTGGCTGGGCTGATGGGGGGAGGGGTGCATGGGTCATCGGTTCTTGCTCCAAGCGATAGCTGATTTTGACGTATCCAGAATTCCAATGTGCGATTAGAGATCGAGTTGTGACGAAATATTCCATTCGAGCGAAAAATCGGAGGGGGCCCGGATGGGCCCCCTCTTAAATGTTTGGTAAAAACTTAGGAACGCCTGGGCGGCCGTGGACGGCGGGGCCGATCATCGTGGCTGGGAGCCTCACCCTCAGGCTCGGCATCCGCACCCTCGGGCTTTGGAATCAGCGCTTTGCGGCTGAGCTTGATCTTGCCGCTCTTCTCGTCGATGCCGATGCACTTGACCATGACTTCCTGGCCTTCGCTGACTTCGTCGGCGGGGTTGGCGACACGGTGATGGGCCAGCTCACTGACGTGCAGCAGGCCGTCAAGGCCGGGGAGGATGGTCACGAAGGCGCCGAACTCTACCACCTTGGCCACGCGGCCGAGGTAGGTCTTGCCGACTTCGGCGGTCTGGATGAGGTCGCCGATCATCTTGAGGGCCACCTGCAGCTTTTCCTGGGTGGGGCCGGCGACCTGGCAGAGGCCGTCGTCGTCAATGTTCACTTCGCAGCCGCTCACCTCGATGATGTTGCGGATGGTGGCGCCGCCCTTGCCGATGACGTCGCGGATCTTCTCCTTGGGGAGCTGGATGCTGTGCATCTGGGGGGCATTGCTGGCGAACTCGGTGCGGGGAGCGGCGAGCACCTGACCCATGAGGTCCAGCAGGTGCAGACGACCGGCCTTGGCTTGGTCGAGGGCCTTGGTGAGGATCTCCGTGGTGATGCCACCGATCTTGATGTCCATCTGCAGGGCGGTGATGCCCTTTTCGGTGCCGGCGACCTTGAAGTCCATGTCGCCGTAGTGATCTTCCTGGCCGGCGATGTCGGACAGGACGACGAACTTGTCGCCATCGCTCACGAGGCCCATGGCCACGCCTGCCACCGGGGACTGGAGCTTGATGCCGGCGTCCATGAGGGCGAGGGTGCCGCCGCAGATGGTGGCCATGGAAGAGGAACCGTTGCTCTCGGTGATGTCGGAGACAACACGCACCGTGTAGGGGTTCTCTTCGGGCTTGGGGAACACGGCGAAGATGGAGCGCTCCGCCAGCATTCCGTGCCCGATCTCGCGGCGACCGGGCCCGCGGTTTGGTTTGCACTCGCCCACGCTGTAGCCGGGGAAGTTGTAGTGCAGGTAGAACTTCTTCTTATACTCCTCTTCCAGGCCATCGATGATCTGCGTGTTCTGGATGGTGCCGAGGGTGGCGGTGACCAGAGCCTGAGTCTCGCCGCGGGTGAAGAGGCAGCTGCCGTGGGCCGCGGGCAGGACGCCGATCTCGATGTTCAGGGGACGGATCTGGTCGAATTTGCGACCGTCCAGACGCACACCCTGCTTGAGGATGGCGTTGCGGAAGAGGGTCTCCTTCAGCTCGTCGAAGCAGGCCACCAGGTCCTTCTTCAGCTCGGGCTTGTCGGTGCAGAACTGGGCGATGGCTTCCTTCTTCAGGAGGTCGATGGCCTTGTAGCTCTCGATCTTCACCTTCATGGTGAGGGCCGCAAAGAGCTTCTCGGCAAAGGCCGCGGCGACCTCTTTATACAGGGCCTCGTTGCGCTCAGCCTTGGCGGCGGCCACCTTGGGCTTGCCCACCTTGGCCTGCAGGTCCTTCTGCAGCTTGACCAGGGTCTTGATCTGGTCGTGGCCGAAGGCCAGGGCCTTGACCATGTCGGCTTCCAGCACTTCCTTGGCGCCGCACTCCACCATCACCAGGGCGTCGGAGGTGCCGGCCACCAGCAGGTCGATGTCACTGTTCGAGCGCTGCTCCACGGTGGGATTCACCACCAGCTGGCCATTGACGCGGCCCACGCGGACCCCGCCTACGGGGTTGACGAAGGGGATCTCGCTGATGATGAGGGCCGCGGAAGCACCCACCATGGCGAGGGTCTCGGGGGCGTGCTGGCCGTCGTAGCTGAGCACCTGGGCGGTGATCATGGTGTCGCCGTTGTAGCCCTCCTCGAAGAGGGGCCGCAGGGGACGGTCGATGAGGCGGCTGGTGAGGGTCTCCTTGGTGGTGGGACGGCCTTCGCGCTTGAACCAGCCGCCGGGGATCTTGCCGGCGGCCAGCACGGGCTCGCGGTAGTCCACGGTGAGGGGGAAGAAGTCGATGCCTTCCCGGGGGGTGCCGTAGCACACGGCCACGAGGACCATGGTGTCGCCCTGGCGGACCACGACGGCGCCGTGGGCCTGCTTGGCGATGCGGCCGGTCTCAATGGAGATGGGCGCGTCGCCCAGGTCCACCGAAACGGTGGTGGGGTGGAATTTCAATGCATTCATGAACGCTCCGGGGCCCTCAGGCCCTCGTGGCTCCCCCAGATCCCGGGCACGGCCCGGATCTCCCGCGATCGCTCCATGAAACCCTTCCGCCGAGTCCTGGATCAGGAGGGGGAGGTGGGCTTCCTGCAGAGGTCGCCGCCGAAGGGAAGCAGGTAAAATCGGCAGGATTCAGAATAACACGATGAAGAAGGTCTCAGGCCTATTGGGTAGGAGACACATAGATTGGGTGCGCACCGGAGACACGGCGATCTTTTGGTTCCGCTGAATGCCGGCCGAGGCCCGTCTGGGAAGGAGCATAGGAGGGCACCAGCTTTTGAAGCCAATGGAGGATCTGGGTCTGGCGGACCCCTTCCCGCTGTATGGCAGCCAGGCACAGGGCGCCAACCCCTTCTTTGATCAAATCTTCGTCTATGTCTTCGGGGTCGGCATTGAACACCTTAGGATGCACCTCTGAGGACTGATCTTCATTCATGGAGAACAGTTCCTCGAAGAGCTTTTCTCCTGGGCGTATGCCCGTGAACACCAGGTCGATGTCCCGGCCAATCACGAGACCATTGAGTCGAGCCATGTCGGTGGCGAGGTCTACGATTCGGACTGGATTACCCATGTCCAGGACATACACCTTGGCTGTATCTCCCAGAATGCCCGCCTGAAGCACGAGTTGGCTGGCCTCGGGGATGGTCATGAAATAGCGGGTCATGTCGGGGTGGGTGACGGTGAGCGGTCCTCCCGTGCGGATCTGCTCCTGGAAGATCGGGATGACGCTGCCCCGGCTGCCAAGGACGTTTCCGAACCTTACGCTGACGAACCTGCTGCCTTCAGGGGCTTGGCGGGCGGTCTGCAGCACCAGGTATTCCGCGATTCGCTTCGTGGCCCCTAGCACGTTGGTGGGATTGACCGCCTTGTCTGTGGAAATGTTCACGAAGGAGTGCGTATCCACCGCCCGGGCGGCTCGGAGTACATTCATGGTGCCCACAATGTTGTTTTCCACCGCTTCTTCGGGATGGGCCTCGAGGTAAGGCACATGTTTGTGTGCGGCGGCATGCAGGACCACCTGGGGGCGCCACCGGTCGAACACCTGCTGGAGCCGCGAGGTGTTGCGGATATCGCATAGTTCCAGGGAGAGTCCCTGATTGGGGAATTCGGATCTCAGGTTGCGCTCGACGGTCCAGAGGCTGTTTTCTCCGCGCCCCAGCAGCACGATCCTTGCGGGGCGGAACGCTGCCACCTGGCGAGCCAACTCGCCGCCGATGGAACCACCAGCGCCTGTGATCAGGACCACGGAATCCTCGAGGACCAGGCTGAGAGAAGTCTGATCAAGGTGCACGGGCTCGCGGCGCAGCAGATCGTCGATGGAGATGTCTTTCAATTCCGGTTTCCACGCCCGACTACCGAGCAGGTTGAACAGGCCCGGTACGGTCTTTACCTCGGCCTCGGCAGAACGGGCCACATCCGCCAACTGGCGGATCACGGAGCCCGGGGCGCTGGGGATGGCCAGCACTACCTGGGTGACCGCCTGGTCCTTGATGATGTCCCGAAGCATCCTGGACGGGCCCAGCACTCGGATGCCCTGGAGGCGGATGCCTTGCTTATCGAGGGCATCATCAATGAACCCGACGATGCGGATGCCCAGTTCCGGATGCCGTCTCAGTTCCTGGGCGATCATCAGGCCTGCCCGCCCCGCCCCGACGATGAGGGTCCGGTGGAAGACGGTGCCATCAGGGGGATCTCGAGTGTCTAGGAGGCTGAAACCAAGGATCTGTTCGTGGCGGGCTCTGAGGACGGCCCGAAGGGACAGCCACAGGCCCCCGGTGGTTAGCGCCGAGGCGGCAGCCAAGCCCAGGTCGGGAAGCAGGTGAAGCTCATGGATGACGACATGTAGGAAGATGCTCAGACACAACAGCGTGACGGTCGCCATGGCGATGCGAAGGGCGTCCCGGAAGCCGATGAGGCGGTAGTGCTGGAATGTGAGCTGGAATGCCAGATTCACGCCCAGGGCCAGGAATGTCCACTTCAGGGCACCCAGGGGTGTGGCCTGCGTGCCCCTGAAGAAAAATTGGCACGCAACCCATGCCCCCGTCGCCAGACACCCATCCAGGACGAGCTTCACGCCCTGCCGAAGCCAAGGCTGGTCTAGCGCAGTTGGTGGTGGAAGTGCAGGGCGGTAGGAAGACAGGGGGCTCATGGGGAATGGCTTTCACGCTTAGGGGTAATTCGACAATGAAAAGCTACAACTGAGGGAAGATCTCATTGGGTAGCTGAAATGGCAATGACGACCATGTTACTCTTATTCTTTGTTTATATTGTTTTATCCCTGAATTAATTGGAGATGTCATGCGATTATACCCCGCAGGCGCTGCTTTCTTGATGACCGCGGCCCTGTTCGCCCAACTCCCCCAGGGCCTGGATCTGCAGGCACTGAAGCAGGCCGCCACCCAGGGTGGGACGGGGACGACGGATGTGATCCCCACGCGCGGCGCGATGCTCCCTGCCACGGTGGCGGAGGATACGGCGCACCAGCGCACTGAGGAAGAGAAGCTGGACGAGGAGATCCGGGCGTTGAAGCGCCGGGAAAAGGGGCCCCGGCGATTCGCGGCGGACCTGTTCCTAGTGCGGCAGCGGGGCTCGGCGGCCACCGAGGGGGGCATTGCCGAGGATTATGTGTTGGGCACCGGCGACCGGCTGAACCTCAATGTGTTCGGCAGCGCCACCTTCGACCTGCCCGTGCAGGTGGATGGCCGCGGCGAGATCGTCATTCCCAAGGTGGGCACGGCCAAGGTGGGCGGCCTGACCCTGGGCACGGCCAAGGCGGCGGTGCAGGGTCTGGTGAACCGCAACTTCTCCCACTCCACTGTGGATCTGCAGGTGATCAAGCTCCGGGAGGTGCGGGTCTTCGTCCTGGGCGAGGTCTACAAGCCTGGCAGCTACCTGGTGTCGAGCCTCAGCTCCCTTGTGAACGTTCTGGGCCTGGCGGGCGGCCCCACGGCCGTGGGCAGCTACCGAGACATCCGTGTGATGCGCGGCGGCCAGAAGGTTGCTGGCCTGGATCTCTACCCCCTGCGGGCCGAGGGCCTGGGCAATCCTAATGTGGCGCTCCAAAACGGAGACACGGTCTTCGTGCCCCTGGCCCAGAACCAAGTGATCCTCGAGGGCGCGTTCCAGCGGGTGGTGAACCAGCTGCCTCCGCCGCCCAAGGCGGGCGAGGCTGCGGAGGCCGAAGACCTAGATCTGGACCCTCTGAAGGGTCAGCGAGAGCGCGTCCAGCGGGAGGTCAAGGCCATCGAAGCCCAGCTGACACCACCCACGGCGCCCGCCACAGCTGGCACAGCGGCATTGGCAACGGGCCGGGACGAGACGGTTAATTCACCTGTTCCTGTTCCAGCCCTGGCTCCGCTGACACCCACCGAACGGACCGCCCTGGAAGACCGCCTCGCCTTCCTCAAGCACCAACTGCTGGCCTTCAAGGAGGCTCCCTCGGGCGATCACCGGGTGCGGATCAACCCAGAAACCAAGGAACCGGTGGTCTTTACCGAATCCGAAGCGCATAAGCCCGAATGGCTACGGCGCTGGGATCTGATGGGTATCTCCCCCTCTATGCAGTTCGAGCTGCGAGTTGGTGAGACTGCCGCCGATGCCCTGCACTTCGCGGGGGGGTTCGCGCCGGAGGCGGGGCCGGGTTCCCTGGAACTGCGCCGCCGCGAGGCCTCGGGCGTCCTGGTGGGCCAGGACGTGCCCCTGGCTGCGGCGGAACGAACGCCCCTGCAACGGGGCGACACCCTGTCCAGCCTGCCCCAGCGGGAGCGGACGGGACCGGTGGTCCAGATATCCGGCTGGGCCCGGGTGCCGGGGTTCTTCGCCCGGACTGAGGGGCTACGCATTGGCGACCTCCTGAAACGGGATGCCCAGGTGCTGCCCGATACCTACCACGCCCGAGGCGAGGTGGTGCGCACTGCATTGGACGGCACCACCCGCTTCTTGGCCTTCGACCCGGACCGGGCCCTGGCTGGGGATGCCACCCAGAACCTGCTGCTGGAGGACCGGGATCGCATCGAGCTCTTCCGGACCGAAGACCTGCGCCTGCCGGAATTCGTGACCGTGCTGGGCCCCGTGGCCCGCCCGGGGACCTATGCCTTCCACAAGGGCATGCGGGCCTCGGACCTGCTCTTCCGCGCCGGGCTGCCCGAGAAGTCCGCCGACCGCATGGTGGCCGAGTTGGCGCGCAGCCGCCAGGGCAAGCCCAGCGAGATCATCCGGCTCGACCTCCTCAAGCTGCTGTCCACCCAGGCGGAAAGCCCCGTGGCCCTGCTGGACGACCAGGTGAACCCCCTCATTCTTGCCGACGACCAGCTTTCTCTTTTCGAAAAACCCGATTTTAAGGTGCATCGCACGGTCAAGATCATGGGCTACGTGGCAAGGCCCGGTTCCTACACGTTGGATTCGGATCAGCCCCGCCTTTCCGACCTGATCAAGCGGGCTGGGGGGCTCGTTCCTGAGGCCATGCCGAAGGCCGGCATCTTCCTCCGGCAGACGAGTACCCTGGATGCCTCCATCGCCCGGGCCTCAGAGGAATCCGGCCTGACCGGCAAGGACCCCACTGCCAAGGGCATCAACGAGATCCTGGAACGGCTCAGCGAGACCCGGCGCCAGCCGACAACAGGCCTGCTGCAGAAGAATCCACTCATGCACGGGCTGCTCACCGGCAGCCTGAACCGCATGGTCGTGGACTTCCACGGCGCCCTGAAGGGTGATGCCCAGGCCGATGTGGAACTGCAGGATGGGGACCAGATCATCATCCCCAGGGCCATGGGCTCGGCCTACGTGGTGGGTGAGACCGCCAGCCCCTTCGCCACCTACAAGGTCCGGAACGGCATGAAGGTGTCGGACCTGCTCAAGCTGGCCGGCGGTCCCACTCGGAATGCCGATACATGGAACATCCGCCTGCTGAAGGCCGATGGCCACATCGTGGACAGCTGGGTGAACAGCAAGGTCGTGGAACCCGGCGACACACTGCTGGTGCCCCAGCGCTTCAAGCGCGACACCAGCTGGCAGGAGAACCTGGTGGCTCTGACGCCCGTGGCCCTGGTGATCAGCTCCCTGGCCGCCGCAGGTCACCTGTAGGGGGCCTTTCCCTCCTTGGGTTAAACTGAAGGGCCCCGTCCATGCGGGGCCATTCGTTTGTGAGTGCCATGATCCTGCGCAAAGAGTACTGGTTCGAAGCGGCCCATTTCATATACAACCACCCGGGCAAGTGCCGGAACCTGCACGGCCACAGTTACAAGCTCTTCGTGCTGCTGGAGGGGGCTGTGAACCCTGAGACCGGCATGATCATCGACTTCGACGACCTGTCCAATGTGGTGGTGGAGCAGGTCATCTCGAAGCTGGATCACCGGTTCCTCAACGATCTGATCCCCCTCTCCACGGCCGAGAACATCGCGGTGTGGATCTGGGAGCAGCTAAAGCCCGCGTTGCCGCAGCTCTGCCAGATCGAGGTCTACGAGACCACCGACAACTGCGTGATCTACCGGGGCGCCTGATGCGCCGAGCCTGGACCCTGCCGCTGCTGGTGCCTCTGGTGGGATGCCAGTCCTTCAATCCGGCCCTGCGCTACCAGGAGGCGGCCCGCCAGTTGCGCTTCACGCTGGACCGGGTGGATGCCAAGCTGGACCTGGCCTTTCCGCCGGAGCGGTCCCATCTGCGCCTTCTGCTTGATGTGGGCGTGGACAACCCCTCGGACCAGCGGTTGCAGACGCGGCGTGTGAGCGGGGACCTGCACCTGAGGGTCCAAGGAGGCGACTACCCGCTTGGGACCGTGAGCTTTCCCGAAGGCGCCGACATTGCGCCGGGGGCCCGCAGCGCCCTCAGGGTCGAAGTGGCCCTGGGCTACCGCGAGCTACTGGCCGCCTGGGGCCCGCTGTCGGGCGCCGTGCAGCGCCACGAACCCGCCACCTGGACCCTGGCCGGCGAGGCCCGTTTCTCGGTGCTTGGCATCGAATTCGGCGTGCCCTTCCATACGCAGAAAGAGAGCGAGCGATGAGCGGCGCCTCCTGATGATCCGCGCGGTCGTCTTCGACCTCTGGAACACGCTGGTCTTCAGCCCGGCGGGCAGTCCGTTCCAGCGGCTGAAGGATCTCCTCGGTCCAGAGCAGGCGCACCTGTTTCCGGCGCTGGTACGAGACGGTATGGAGCGGCCCTACGCCTCCGTGCACGCCTTTCTCGGGGCCTGGAAGGATTCCGCTCAGCTGGACGAGGCCCAAGTGGAGGCCATGGCCCGGGCCTTTCTGGAGGCCGGCGAGCAGGCGGAATGCTTCCCCGGCACACCCGAGGCCGTGGGCGCCGTGAGGGACCTGGCCCGGGTGGCCCTGCTCTCCAACACCCAGACCTTCGGACTGGAGTTGCTGGAACGGCTGGGCATCAGCAGGCGCATCCGAACACGGATCCTGAGCGCCGAGATCGGGGCACTGAAGCCCGAGCCCGCGGCCTTCGAGGCGGTGCAGCGCAGGCTCGGCCTCTTCCCCGGAAATCTCGCCATGGTGGGGGACAGCTGGACCGACGACGTGCTGGGCGCCCTGGAGGCGGGCTGGACTGCCATCTGGGTGAACCGGGACGCGAAACCCCGCCCTGCCCTTCCGGCCGAAGCCATGGTCTACGAAGTGCGCAGTCTCAAACACGTGCCTGAGCTCATCCAGGGCCTGCAGGAGGGGCTGCGCTGCCCGACCTGCCTAGGCTGACCGATTGGACCGCACACTCTTCCAAATTAATGGGTTGAGCCACATGTTTCTCGATTCCGTTTACAGGTGTGGGCTCACCCTTTCTTCCCATTGTCATTCGCAATTTGTTATTTAATTTTACTTAAAATTTGAATTTATTGTAAGTTTTATAGACAGTTTGACCCAAAATTATTAATTATTTTATAATCAGCATTATCGCTATAGGTGTCGATTTTATTGTCGTTAATTAAATTACCAAGTGATATTAAAATTTGATCATATATACAATGTTTAAAGTCACGCTTTTTTCTGGTCCTAATTCGATGACCCCTTTTTATTATGCTTATTGGTTTTTCGTGAAGATGGGTAGGGATTAAAAAATTTCCATCAGAAATTTGATTTCCCCCTGAAGCAAGCCATAATTCATCATAATTGCCTAGATGATCATGACTATTATTATTTCGACCAATGGAGACTTGATTGTTTGCACTAATACCTATAATTTTTATTATCCCCATGCTTGTTGCGATTGCTTTAAGACATGTGATAAGGATGGTTTGAGGAGATATATCAAAATTTTCTTTTGTAGTACATCGAATCAAATGAAAACAATTTTTCGAACCTTGGTTTCCTCCAATAAAAACAATATTTTCATCGTTAAATCCAAACATATGTCCTGGAATAATTGAAAAAGTAAGGAAATAAAGATGTTGATTGTTATAAGTATAATAAAGAACCAATTCTCCTTCATACATGGTTGTGGTTGCAATTCTTAGTTGAATGGCAACCTGTTGTTTTGGGGGGCCCCATGTACATAATACCAGACTATTATGAATAATGGTTGGCGCCATTTTATTTTTGAAACATGAACCCACAAATTCATAGTGATGTCTTAATGCAGTATATCTAGAACTAAGCCCCATGGAGTATGACAGATGTTTTCCGAGGTATTTGTATGGTATTTTAGAAAAATCCTTGTTTATGAATGTAAATCCACTAGCATTGATTGCATTATAAAGTTTAAAATGGTGCGGGATGTAAGGAATTAATTTAAGAATCCGCCACCCCCACACCGGAAGTTGGCTTAACGAAAAATGATTCCATGCCCATTTTGTGATTAAATGGATGTACATGCCCAGTCTTTCTTGAAATAAACAGCAGTTATGAACTGCACTGCAATCTGATGTAGCCTTGGGTTGTGGATCAAAATCCCTTCCAGGGTGATTGGCAAATGTTTTCACCCTTGGGAGGGGATTATGCTTAGGAGTATATACCCTAATGTAAGATTATTGAATTTTACACCAGATCGCTCCTCTGGGGCTGGCCTTCTGATGTGGGCGATTAACTGTACGCCACCAGATTGGGGTGGCGTCTTTTCGCGAACCGTGGATTCGCTTCCAAGGGTTCTAGACAGAATTCAGATGCCGTTTCCTAAATAATATTCGGGCTGTTTCCAAAATCAGAGCCATGTACGCAGGCAGGGAATGGCGACCATGACACTGTAAGTTCGCATGGTTTTGTCAGACCGGGTCGCTAGACTGCGGCATTGCTTGAGATTTGCGAAGAGGGTTTCGATGGCGTCTTTGGCCTTTTAGAGACGGCGGCTGTAGCTCGCCGGATTCCACGGCGTGGATGTGGAGGAATCGCGGCCTCCGCCCCCATCTCGGTAATAGTCCCCCGGAGTTGAGAACTGGCATAGACACGTTTTCCAAGCACGCATCCGGCCTCCACTCCCATCAGGAGACCGATAGCGAAAAAACACTCGTGGGATTGCCCGGGGGGTGACCAGGAAGTCCACTGGGTTGCCATGGGCATCGGCGATCAGGTGGATTTTCATCGAAAACCCGCCTCGCGAGCTTCCAAGTACCTGCGTGTGGGTCCCACTTTTGCCCCTGCAGCATCCTGGTGGGTGAGGATGACGATTCCATCGAAAATCACTCATTCGGAATCGGCCTCGCCGCTGAGAACTTCCAGAACGGCCTGCCATACTCCGGCGCGGCTCCAACGTTTGAACCGCGTGAATACCGATATCCAAGGACCGAAGGATTCCGGCAGATCCCGCCAGGGTGCTCCAGCCCGATGCTTCCAGAGAATGGCTTCGACGAAGGGACGATTGGGAAGGCTTGGCCTGCCGTGCGCCCTTCCTCTGGAGGCAGCAGGGGCGCGAGTATTATCCACAATCGATCGCTGATCTGGCTTCGCGGCATTCAGTCCCCACGGATATTTATCCTGGGAACAACACTTCAAACAAAAGTACAAGCCCTACCATTAATTACCATCGCGAATTTGAGAACACGCCCTAACGCATAATCAATTGGGAACGTCCATTACTTTTGGCGGGGAACTTCTGGTCAACCAAAGCAGCTAGTGGAGTATGGATCGGTAAAGTTCACGCGCTGGCGCTATCCTGGCCCGGGAACTGGAGGTCCATGACCACTGCGTGGCGCGGCGTGTCGGCGCGCTCGATCCAGACGACCCGCGCGCCCAGGAGTCGGGCCAGCTGCATGAGGCCCTCCCGGGATTCCTGGTTGAGCGAGGCGGCCAGCTCCGGGTGCAGGGTCAGGCGCACGTCCGCGCCCCGCAACCGCTCGCCCAGCCGCACCAGCTCGCGGTAGGCCCGGAGCAGGCAGGTCTCGGGGCTCTGGGTGCGGCCCGCGCCGTTGCAGGTGGGGCAGGGCTGGGTGAGCAGCCGCTCCAGGGAGGGGCCCGTGCGCTTCCGGGTGAGTTCCACCAGGCCGAACTCGGAGATGCCCCCGGCCCGGGCGTGGTTGCGGTCCCGCCTCAGCTCCTCCTGGAAGCGCGCCAGGACTTCGTCGCGGTGGGCCGCATCCACCATGTCGATGAAGTCGATGACCACGATGCCGCCAAGGTTGCGGAGCCGCAGTTGCCGCACGATCTCTGGGATGGCCTCGAGGTTGGTGAGGTAGACGGTCTCCTCCAGATCCTTCTTGCCCACGAACTTGCCGGTGTTCACGTCCACGCTGACCAGGGCCTCGGTCTGGTTCAGCACAATGGAGCCGCCGTGCTTGAGGAAGACCTTGGGTTGGCGGGCGGAATCGATCTCGGCCTCGATGCCGAAGGCCTCGAAGATGGGCAGGTCCGAGGTGAAGCGCTTCACGCGGTTCGCCCACTCCGGGTGGAGGTTCTCCACGAAGGACATGACCTCCCGGTGGGCGGCGTCGTTGTCCACCCAGAAGCTCGAGACCTCCTCCCGGAAGATGTCCCGCATGATCTTCTGGAGGAGACGCAGGTCCTGCCAGACCATCCCGGGCGCGGGCACAGTGTCGGCCTTGGCCTGGATGCCCTCCCAGAGCCGGCGTAGGAAGACCACGTCCCCCACCAGATCCTCGTCCTTCTCGCCGATGGCGGCGGTGCGGACAATGTAGCCCTCGCCGGGCTGGGCGTGGCTGCGGATCAGCTCGCGCAGCCGGTCCCGCTCGGCCGGATCGGTGATCTTGCGGGAGATGCCGACGTGCTCGATGCCTGGCATGAAGACCAGGAAGCGTCCGGGGAAGCTGAGGTGCCGCGACAGCCTGGGCCCCTTGGAACCGATGGGATCCTTGACTACCTGCACCAGTGTTTCCTCGCCCTCTTTCAGGGGCGGAAGGGGCGGGGGTGGGGGCGGCAGATCCTCGATGACGGCCTCTTCGCCCTCATCCTCGGAGCTCAGTTCCGAGCCCAGGCGCGGCGCGGCGGGGTCGTCCAGGTAGAGGAACCCGTCCTTGATGCCGCCGATGTTCACGAAGGCACTCTGCATGCCCGGCAGCAGCTTGGCCACCCGGCCCTTGTAGACATCCCCCACTTGGCTCTTGTTCAGCGTCCGCTCGAGGAACAGCTCGCAGAGCTGACCGTTCTCAAGCAGGGCGATGCGCGTCTCCAGGGGGGTCGCATTGACCACCAGGGACTTGCGGACTTCCATGGAACCAACCTTTCAGAACTTTGCGGCCGGGCGCCATGCCCCCACCGCGGGCCCCTGGGTCGTGCCGGACCGAAGGGTGACTCTTTTCTACCATGACCCTTGGATGCCGCGTCAACGGACTAAGGTTCCGCGATTGAGAATTGATCTTTACTTGGCGTGAAGTCGAGGGTCCGGCAGCCTCCTTCCCTCCACTGATGCGTCCCTGGGGCCCAGTCAGGCTGGCTTCCGGAGGATGAAAATCAAGTCATGGAACGACTTGGAAGTCTGGCTACAGCCCAACAGTCAGGGAGCAGGCAACGCCCCACCGCCCCTAGGGGGGCTCACAGCCGAGCAGAGCTTCTTCAGTCGGTGAAGGCCGCCAGGCAGAGTGGTGTCCGTTCCTGGGTCCGGCGTTCGGTGATCCGGTTGCGCCCATCCACGAAGACGACCTTAGGGGCCAGGGCCTCAGCCTCCTCGGCGGTCATCCAGCCGTAGGCGGCGATGATGACCAGGTCGCCCTGCCGGACCAAGTGGGCCGCAGCGCCGTTGATGCCGACTTCGCCGGAACCGGGCACCCCCGGGATCACGTAGGTGGCGAGGCGGGAGCCGCTGGTCACATCGTAGATGTCGACCTTCTCGTTCTCCATGAACCCCGCCGCCTCCATGAGCAGCGGATCCAGGGTGATGGACCCCACGTAGTCCAGGTCTGCTCTCGTGACGGTGGCGCGGTGAATCTTTCCGAGCAGGAAATGGCGCAGCATGCATCCTCCGGTCCAGGCTCCTGTCGGGAGTCCCGGCCAACGCCTAAGAATGAACCCGGGGCCCGCCGGGGTCCAGCCTCGTTTTTTTCTGCACAGGGGACCGTTTGCCGGTTCAGGCGATCGGGTGGTTCCCGTTCAGGACCATCCCCGCATCCGCGGCCGAGGGGGCCAGCAGGACGTTGTCGATGAGCCGGGTGCTGCCCACGTAGGCGGCGGCACAGAGGGCGGCGGAGCGGTCCACCTGGCCCTGGATGGGCTCCAGATTCTGGGTGTCCACCAGCTCCAGGTACTGGATCGAATCGACCCCGGCCAGGAGGTCACGGGCGATCTCGAGGAGCCGGGCGGCCCCGTGCTCGCCGCCGTCGAAGGCGGCCTTGGCGGCCAGCAGGCCCTGGCTGATGCAGAGGGCCCGCCGTCGGGCCCCCTCGTCGAGGTAGGCGTTGCGGCTGCTGAGGGCCAGGCCGTCAGCTTCGCGGATCGTGGGCACCACCACGATGTCGACCGGCATGTTCAGGTCCCGGGCCATGCGCCGGACCACCACGGTCTGCTGGAAGTCCTTCTGGCCGAAGAAGGCCAGGTCCGGCTGCACCATGTTGAAGAGCTTGGCCACCACGGTGACCACCCCCCGGAAGTGGCCGGGCCGGAAGCGCCCGCAGAGGGGCTCGGCCAAGCGGCCCGGCTCCACGTGGGTCTGGAAGCCCGTCGGGTAGATCTCGGCGGCCTCGGGAAGGAAGAGCACCCCGGCCCCGGCCTCCAGGCACAGGCTCTGGTCCTTCTCCAGGTCGCGGGGGTAGCTGGCCAGGTCCTCGCCGGGCCCGAACTGGGTGGGGTTCACGAAGATCGAGACGACGGTGGCATCACAGCGCGCGGCGCTCTGGCGGATCAGGGTGCCGTGGCCTTCGTGCAGGAAACCCATGGTGGGGACGAAGCCGATCCGTTTGCCTTCGGCCCTCAAGGGCCGGAGGAGGGCGCGCAGATCAGCGATGGTACGGACGATTCGCATGGACAAAAACGGGATCCTTCAAGAGTTGCCTGCCAGCTTACCAAGGGTGGCTTCAGGGATGCCACTGGGTCAGAGCCGGACGGACGGCTTCTGGAAGGGTATAGGATTCCCGCTCATCGGGGAACCCTCCCCCCCGGACATCCTCGGCCCAGGCGGCCAGAGCCTTGCGCAGATCCTCGAATCCTTCGGCATAGCGCCGCACGAATTTGGGCGGGGTGCCGAGCAGCAGGCCCAGCACATCGTGGAAGACCAGCACCTGGCCCGCACAGTGGGGCCCGGCACCGATGCCGATGGTGGGGATCTCGACGGTCTCCGTCACCTTGGCGGCCAGGTCGGCGGGAATGCCCTCCAGGAGCAGGCCGAAACACCCGGCATCCTGAAGCTTCTGGGCGTCCTCCAGCAGGCGCAGGGCATCCCCCTTCTGCTTGCCCTGGACCTTGAAGCCGCCCATGGGATTGACGCTCTGCGGGGTGAGGCCCAGGTGCCCCATCACGGGGATCTCCGCATCGATGAGCGCATGGATCACGGGCAGGCGCTTGGCCCCCCCCTCGAGCTTGATGGCCTGGGCGCCGCGCTGGAGGAAGCCGCCGGCGTTGCGCACGGTGTCCTCCAGGCCAAGGTGGAAGCTCAGGTAGGGCATGTCGGCCATGAGGAAGGCCCTGGGGTGGGTGCGGGCCACGGCCTCCAGGTGGTGGTTCATCATGGCCATGCTGACGGGCAGGGTGTTCTCGAAGCCCAGGCAGACATTCCCCACGCTGTCGCCCACCAGGATCATGTCGACCCCGGCGGCATCGGCGATGCGGGCGGAGACGGCATCGTAGGCCGTGGTCATCACCAGCTTCCGTCCCGCGCGGTGCCAGGCATGGAGCTGGGGCAGGGCGACGCGGGCGTGAATTTCGATGGGCAGGTGGCTCATGAGGTCTCCGCTGGAAGGTCGAAGCCGTGGCCCTCCATGAAACCACCGAACGCCGGACCCGTCATTCGGGATCGGAATAGGCGGGCAGGTCCACCTGGGTGGGGGACCAGTCCATGAGGGGATCGGTCGGCTCGGGCTCGACATACTGAAGCCCAACGGCCTCGACCGTCTGACGGAAATGGTCCATGTCCTCGCGCCCCAGGAAGCCGCCCTGCTTGGCATCCGGAAGCCGTGTCCACAGTTGCCGGAAACTCGGGAAGGCATCCAGCATCCGGGCCCTGGCCCCCAGTTTCTCCCCCCGCTGCAGCAGAAGCTGGGCGCCCTCGGCGCTGGCTTCCAGGATCTGGGCATGGAACTGCATCTCCCGGGCCGCCGCCTGGGCCTTGCTCCAGGCCTCCAGGCTTTCCTGGACCACCACCTCCGTGGCGGGCACCGTGGACAGCAGCAGCGCATGGGCCCGGTGCCACTCCAGATCCAGCCAACGGGAATCGGACCCATCCACGGGCCCCTTCAGGCTCTCCAGGAGGGCCCAGCCGTCTTCGGGCGCCTCAAGGCGCGCCTGGCGGGCCTCCCGGGCCAGGGCCTGGCAGCAGCGGAGCTGGGCCAGATGCTGGCGCCAGACCAGACCGAGGGCTCCATAGCAGTCGGCGGCGGCCTGGCAGAGCCGGGCGGAATCCCGCCAGGCAACCCGGAAACGGGCCACCTCGCCCTGAAGCAGGAGTTGGTCCCCCTGCTCTTCGGGGGACAGGACCGGCGGCCGGGAGGCCAGGGCCTCGAACTGGGCGTGGTCCGCGGCCACCGTGTGGCCCAGGGCGGCGTAGGTGCGCGCCATCCAGCCCTGGATGGAGGAGACCAGGGCGGCATCCCCCAGCCGCTCGGCCCGGCTGAGGGCCCGGTCCAGGTGGGAGAGGGCCGGGCCCAGGAACTGCTGGAGGCTGCGCACCATGCCCAGGGCCAGGTGGGCCTGGGCCTGGAGGGCCGGGTCGCCCTGCATCCGGGCCGTCTGCAGGGCCTCCCTGAGGAGGAGGATGCAGGGCTCAGACTGGCCCTGGGCGAGGCGCACCTGGGCCAGGGCGATCTGCACCGGGACCAGGTGGCGGAAGGCCTGGGCGGGTTCGAGCAGGCGCTGGGCTGACTGGAGGCTGGAGGCGGCCTGCTGGAAGTGTGATTGTCCGGCCAGGGCCTTGCCCAGTTCCAGCAGGAGGGCCGCCTGGTCCTGGGGCAGGGGCCTGGCGCCGCCCTGGAGTTGCAGCCCCTCTTCCAGGGCGCGCAGGCCCCTGGGGAGGTGTCCCTGGAGCAGGTGGAGCTGGCCCAGGACCAGTCGCAGGCGGGGTTGTTCGGGATGCAGGGGGTGGTCCGCCAGCCGCTCCGCGGCGGCCTGGAGCGCCTTCTGGGCCTCGGCGGGTTGTCGAAGCTGCAGGTGCAGGCTGGCGCGCTTGCGGAAGAGGCGGGCCTCCCTGAGTCGGATTTCCTCCCCCGGAGGCACCCGGGACAGGGCCTCCTG
>Ga0214218_1000061_pt1 | contig 46820 bp, 40 predicted proteins | sample TroBogypolimnion_39_FD_153056 | JGI IMG/M metagenome (GOLD analysis project Ga0214218, IMG submission 153056) | Freshwater microbial communities from Trout Bog Lake, WI - 12JUL2007 hypolimnion | ecosystem: Environmental > Aquatic > Freshwater > Lake > Hypolimnion/Profundal zone | place: Trout... | reverse complement strand
TAAGAATGCGACTCATTCTTAATTTTTCCTGCGGGAATTATCTACCTTATATGAAAAATTATAAGGAAATGATAGGGTTTATAAGGGATTCATGAACGGTCAGTTGGAAACAGTCAAGAAGTTATATGAACAAGTAGGAATACAATTGTTGAATGTAAACGACGAATATGGAAATACTGCACTAATGTTTGCATGTATCAATGGAAATTTGGAATTAGTCAAGTTTTTGATAGATGCAGGGAATGATGTCGCTACAACAAACCTTACTGATAATAATAGTGCAGCAGTATTCGCCGCAGTTTGTGGACATTTGGATGTATTGATGTATTTGTATCAATCAGGTGCAGATTTGACCAAAAAAAACTTGGACGGATTAACGGTGTTTGGTATGGTAAATAGAGAAGAAAGATTTCCTGCGCCGGTATGGGAGCATGAACATGTTGATCCAGCAGACCAAGATGCTGTACACGATTTTTTGTTGAATATTGAAACAAAAGTCAAATTAGATGAATTATTTGATTCCACTATAAATATTGGACAATGTTTAGAAGAAGAACATTGTCCTATAACATTGATTCCATTGACAAAACTCATAACAAAGAAGCGTTTAATTAAAATAGATGGCCGATGTTGGAGTTTTCATTGTTTTGCAATGTATGAAGATGATGATCCAGGATGGAAAATAAATCCATTGACTCGGCAACGATTTAATTCAAGTGATATTGAAAAATTGAAAAAAATACGATTATATAGACAAACGTTGATGAAAGAACTAGCCAATGATTACTACGAGGTTGGTGGTCGTAAAGTGGGTCGTCATATGGCCCGTCAGAAACGTATAAAGAAGATGACTGTCAAAGCCCGTAGAAAAAAATCAAAAAGAATTGTAAAAAGTATTTCACGGAAAAAATGAGTGTAAATGCTACATGCTATTCACTCCAAGCAATCAGAATCAGATGAATAACATCGGAACTGTGATAATAGTAATTTTGATAGAAATATCAAGAATTGACAAGAATGGATAGATTTTTATATATTAACAATGTTATCTAATTATATAAACTTACTTTCTTCGGGAACCATGAGAACCGTTAAACGAGGAAATGGCGCTCATAATCATAATCGTACTAGGAAAATTCAAAATCGTAAAAGAGGATTCAACGGATCTAGTGGCGGTGGATGGTTTGATTTTGATGGTATAAAAAAGCTTGTCGTATCCGACAATAACTTGGTCAATATAAATATACCATCGTCTAGTGGAAACATTCATTGTCATATTTGTTCAAATGATTCGTTTCAAATGAGAAGAGGAACTGTTGGAAAATCCAAAACCGCCAATGTATTACAAGATGCTGTGATTGGTAGTGGTGCCGATAATCTAGGAGACATTTCAATTAATTGCTATTTCTGTAACAAATGCGGAAATACAATATTTGTCCGTGACCCCAAAACAAGTAATGGTAATAATTATGATAATTTGATTGTTTCAACTCCTGCAAATACTGTGAACCCATTAAATGCTGTCTAATATTTATATTTTTTCAATGAATAATGAATAATAAATAATAAATAATAAATAATTAATTTCAAAGTCCAATCTTTTTGATATTAATAGAAAATACAATACAATAAACAAAATCCAACACAATAAAATAAAATCATAGAGCAAATACTTACTATACAACTTTCTTTAACCTAGAAAATTGAATTAAATGATTATCCGCTCTTAAGTATATATAGTATATCAAATGAGTTCATCAACAAATATGTTGATGCGATTATTAAATGTGTATTTAGCGGATGAGAATGACAAATCATCATCATCATCATCATCATCATCTGATAATCATAACATTCAAAATGAAGTAGAAGTTCGGTTTCATACTGGAAAATCATCCAAACCAATTACAAAGATTGATTATGAACATGTTGTACAGAAATTGGTTTCATGTGGATTTGAATCTGAAAATGTAACAGGACAACATTATCTTCGTATGTCACCTGCACGTTCATCGGTCGCTGGATCCGCAAGTGACCGAACCATTCGTGCCGAAATAAATGGAATTGATTTGATTCAAGAATATTGTATCAATGAAGATTTGGAACGATTATTCTTATTGTCTGAAAATAAACAAAAAGTAAAATTTACTCAAAAAGTTTCCGTCATTGATAATAATACTGGATTACCATTACAAAACATTCAAGTAGAAGACTTTAGTTATTCAATTTCATACAAGAAAGAACACGATGTTTCATGGGATGCAGTTGATATGAAATCACCCGAATCTACTTTGGCAAAGAGTACATTGGATACATGGAAAAACTTGGATAAAGTCTATCGTTTCATAAATCGGGTTCAATTCCGTCATGATACAATTCCAATTTTGGTTGACATTAGTATTGTAAAATCTTCAACTGGTATGAAACCGACAAGAAATATGCATCAATCAAATGTACTTTCTAATCTTCCAAAATATGAAATAGAATTAGAATTGGATAATTCACGTATAGTTGGAAAAAGTTCAAATGAAGTATTGGACCATTTGAGAAAATGTATCCGAATTGTTCTTAGTGGACTTCAAGGGAGTGATTTTCCTATATCAAATAGTGAACAAAATAAAGTACTGGATGCATATAGACAAATAACGAATATAACTGCGGCTACGGATAATGCAACAGCTCCTTCACCAATCATATTTATTGGACCATCATCTGTTACTCTCCAATTAAAAAATATTGATAGAGGTGCTGGTGGTGGTTCTGGTGGTGGTGACCGGGAAAAGAATGAACAAAATCGGGATGCAAATGCAAATGCAAATGCAAATCCAAATCCAAATCCAAATCCAAATCCTATTCCGTTTCAAATCCCAAAAATTAACAAAGATTATACAGTGACCGACAAGGCAGATGGTGAACGAAAATTATTATTTATTTATGATGTTGATGGTGGTGGACCATCTGCAAAGGGAGCAGTAAGACCAACTGGTACAAGGTCATCCAAAGTATATTTTATTGACCAAAATTTGAATGTATCATTTACAGGAAGATATGTACCATTTGTTATAAGTGATTCAATATTAGATGGTGAACATATTTTACATGATAAACATGGCAATTATTACAATTCATTTGCGGCATTTGATATCTATTATTATCAAAAACAACGACAAGACCGATCATTAATCATAGATAGAACAAGCGGTCAAGCTCCCATAATAGGACAACAATCACGATTAGAATTGGTTCAATATATTATTGGAAAAATTAATAGCACTGGAAGTTCAAAACCAATAGGAAATGGAGAAGGAAATAATATCATTGAAGGCGATGTTGGCGGTGTAGCCGGAGGAGTAGGAGGAGTAGGAACTGTCAAATTCTTTCCAAAGACATTTTATTCTAGTGAGAATATATTCAATTGTTGTAAAAAGATTCTATATCCAGATAGTCAAGTTTATAATATTGATGGATTGATTTTTACACCAAAACATGCAAACTTTCAATTGGCATCTTTAAATGGTGGAAAAACATGGATAGAATCATTGAAATGGAAACCACCAAAATATAATACTGTAGATTTTTTAGTATCTTTAATGCCGACAATAAAAAACATATATTCAGATTCTGGAAAACGAAAACAATTCAAAGTTTTGAAACTATTTTGTGGGTATGGTCAAAATGACCTTTCATTATTACCATGGACAGCATTAATTAGAGGTGAAATTGAACCTATTCGTTATAATCAATCGTCGTATAAAAAGGGTATGTTTGTATCAGTAAATCCGTATATTAGCAGTGCATCTTATTGTTATATAGAAGTTAATGGTCAAAACGACAATGACCAAATTATGAAAACATTGGATAATCAAATCATAGAAACTGATACAATTGTTGAATTTGCATGGAATCATGGAAAATGGGTTCCTTTACGAGTACGATATGACAAGACATCTGAATATGTCGCAGGTAAAAGTCAATTTGGAAATTCATTTCGTGTTGCCAATGATAATTGGTATTCAATTTTTCATCCAGTAACGGAATCAATTATCACAGGAAATTTCAAAAATCGCAGCAATGAAGGGGGAGGGGATGGGGACGGTGATGGTGACGGTGACGACAATGATGTTGATAACGCCGCCAATAATAATGATGTTTATTACAATAAACAATATAAAAATGGTAATCAATATAATAGTTTCATGGTTTTACGAAAATTCCATAATGAAGTAAAAATGGCATTGTATAATAGTGTCAAACGATTTACAGGAGGTGATATTATAATAGATTTTGCAGTTGGAAGAGGTGGCGATTTAAATAAATATGAAAAAATTGGTGCCGCGTTTGTATTTGGATTAGATGTTGCAGCTGATAATATTTTCAATTCACGTGATAGTGTATGTTCTCGTTATGTACAATCATGTCAGAAAAGACCAATGTTTAAAGCCATGTTTTTAGTCGGAGATAGTGGAATGAATATTATGAAGACTCAAAAAGCATTTAATCCAGTTGAATTGTCCACGTCACCGTCCGCTTCACCGTCCACGTCACCTTCCGCCCCATCTTCTCCTTTACAATCTAATGACCAAATGGAGATTGCTCGTACTGTATTGCAGACTAGTAGTAGTAGTAGTAGTAGTAGTAATCACGGAAAGGAAGAACTTGGTAAAGGTATATTGAAAGTTGCTGGATTAGGTGCCGATGGATTTTCAATTAGTACATGTCAATTTGCTATTCATTATTTCTTTAAATCTATACAAACACTTCACGAGTTTTTACGAAATGTTTCGGAATGTACAAGAATTGATGGCCATTTCATTGCAACATGCTTTGATGGTAAAAAGGTATTTGATTATTTAAAAGAACATAATATTCATCAAGGTGAAAAACGGGAACTTTATGATAATGTTGATGATGTTGGTGGTGGTGGCCGACAAGATGGTCCAGGTGAACTTTTATGGAGTATTACTAAACGATATAGTGACGCAATTACTGAATTCTCCAATGATTCAACATCTATTGGAATGGTGATTGATGTTTTCCAAGAATCCATTAATAAAACATTTCCTGAATATTTAGTTAATTCTGATTATTTATGCGAATTAATGGCATTGTATGGTTTTCGTATCAAGGAAAAGAAATCTTTTAGAGAATATGAACATGTTGTCAGACTTGGTTATGGTGGTGGTAATAATGTATCCAAGCTTGGACCTGAAGCACGTGAAGTTTCATTTATGAATATGACATTGACTTTCCAAAAGATTCAAGATGTTGATGCTGCATCCATTTCTGAAAAACACATCAATTCAGCACAAAGTAGTATTGGTCGTAAAAATGCTGCGGATGATACTTCTGTATTCAGAATAAAACTCCAAAAATCTAAACGAACAAGATTATTTATAATAAACGAAAAGAATGATGATCAAATCAATCATGATGATATTTTTAGAGATGGCCATGGGCCTGTTAAATCTCAAGGTGAATCATCTGTAACAAAATCTGAACCTGGGTCAAAATTTGAATCTGAATTTGCATCCAATTCTGAATCTGCACTTGAACAAGCCAAAATCAATCCTGTTTTACCAAATAAAACATTCAGAATGAAACGTCGTCCATAAAACAGACTAAACGGTATTTCATAAGTCAACCAACGAACAATATTACCGACGACCGAAGAGATATGAGTTATTTACTATTGCCGAGAGTGAATAATGGAATTGAAAGTAAAATCAAATTTTCCAATCAAGAATGGGATAACTCTGACGAAACTACCGAAACCGCCACAATTATTGAAATACAAAGCCAATCATCCGCCCCATCCGCCCCATCCGCCCCATCCGCCCCATCCGCCCCATCCGCCCCTCCCAATATCCCAATTGATGTATTACCTGAAATATCAAGTTCTTTATATTATTACTTGTCAAATATAAAAAGCCGAATTGATGAATATGGTGTACAGTGGGATTCTGTAAAGAAATATACGAATCCATATGAATATATCCATACCCCAGTTCCGTCATGTAAATATCCAATTTGTAAATATCATCCAATATCTCGTTCTTATTTCAAAATGGTGGAAATTATCCAGAATTTTCATTTATTGGGACATATTGACAAATTTGCATCATTTCATTTAGCCGAAGGACCAGGTGGATTTATTGAAGCAGTACATCAATTACGAAATAATTCAAAAGATGTTTATACTGGAATGACATTGATTCAAGATGATGATGAAAATGTACCTGGATGGAAGAAAAGTAGAGATTTTTTATTGAAACATTCCAATATTGTCATTGAAACTGGCGCAGATAAGACAGGAAATCTTTTATCTGTTGAAAATTTACTTTATTGTGAATCAGTTTATGGTTCTAAAATGGATTTCATTACAGCAGATGGAGGATTTGATTTTTCATTAAATTTTAATAATCAAGAAACAGATATGACACAATTATTATATGCTGAAATCTGTTATGCATTATTAATGCAAAAACATCATGGTTCATTTGTATTGAAAATTTTTGATTGTTTTATGCTATCTACATTGGATATGTTGTATATTTTGTGTGCATTTTATGAAAAAGTTTCAATTATGAAACCAAATACTAGCCGTAGTGCGAATTCGGAAAAATACGTTATATGCACGAATTTCATTCATAATTCTTCCCATGAATTTCGCGAGAATTTAATTGAATCATTTAGTGAAATGTTGACTAAAATGAATCATGCTCATACTAATTCTCCTCTTCATTCTCCTCTCATTCCTATTGTACCAAGTAAAAGATGTCGTTTTTTGTCTATTCAATTACCATATTCATTTATAAAAAGAATGGAAGAATGTAATTGTATATTTGGTCAGCAACAATTGGATAATATACACACAACAATAAATTTAATTCAAAATAGAAATAAATTGGAAAAAATGGATAGTTTAAAAAAAGCTCATATTCAAAAATGTATTCATTGGTGTATTCAATATAAAATGCCAATTGAAGAACATCAACCAGTGCGATAATAAATCCAAATGCAAATGCAAACGCAATAATTAAATCAATTTGAATGGATAAAATCTTGGTAACGTTGGCTTGAAATCGCGGCAGCATTTTGATAATCAGATTGTTGCATGACTTTTTGTCTGATATAATCTTGCAAATCGTCGTCCAATTTTGTTTGAAGAGTTGACTTATTAGCATCATTAGTGATAGTTGACGTATCCCGGGCATTATTCTTTATCAATGCATCCAATTCCTCGCGGATATTTGTCAATGTTGTCAAATTCTGATTTGCAACAACATCTCTCTCGTAAGGGTCTGTAAGATTATTTTTCCAATTTAAACAAGTCCCAGTTACGGATTTACAATTGAGATTATTTAATATACTTTCTAATGATGTACTATTGTTTTTGCCCATTGCCTGAAACCCTTTCCATGCTTTACTAGGTTGATTGGAATTACTACTCAATTGTGAATTTACATTGTCCCAATATTCCTTGGCCAATGTCAAATGTGATATCGTATCTTCTATGTTTTTATTGGTATAACCTTCTTGTACAATATTATTATTATCCATTTTAAAGAAAAATGAAATGGGTACTACTACTATTACTATTATTATTAGTCCTAATATTATTAGTACCTTCAAATTCGGCATTTGTAGAAATGGTGTGATGAACTTTTTTAGCAATTTAGCCATAATGTGGTGATGAATCTAATATAATATGCAACCAACTTTATTCCAAATTGATTTGAATTGATTTGAAATGAAATGAATTAAAAAATGAAGATTTAAAATTTACATATTTAGCAACATGTAAGTTCACCAGTAATTGAATTAATAATTGGTGTTTTCGTATCTGGGAATTTCTTATCCTTCATAGGATTTTTGTTATTAGAAACACTATAGGCATATGCATTGGCAGATGCAACTTGACTACCATAAGCTGTAAGAAAGCTATGTCCATTGGTTGTTATAGTATTATATTTCAATCTTGCAATTTTATCACCTTGTGAAACCGCCCCTTGAACTGCATATGTTGAATTATTGGGTTTATAATAAATTGGAACATAGTGTCCTTTAACCGCACCAAATGCATAAATATTATTCATTGCATTACCTTGACCTGGAATTGCATGTTTATTTCCTTCTTTTAAATAATTATATTGATTCTGGTCAAATTTCTTTACCCGACTTGTTAAATATTGATTATAAGATGATTGATAGTTTTTATTTACAAGACCAGATGTCCGAATTCTGTTCAAAGCGTTTGTTACTACATTATCATTATTATTTGAATGATTCAGAGTATTATTACATGGATGTTCACTTTGGTTTGTAGTAAGATTAATATCTATTAATCCATTACCACAATTATTTGATATTCTTGATGATGATGAATTGACTACAGTACCACCTGGAATCCCCAATTCATTGATTGTTGTACTACCGTTTCTTGATGTATTTACGATCAATTCACGACGATGATGTTTTATTGGCCTAGATTTCATTGATAATCCAATTGCTGTACCATCATCAGAATTTTGTTTTATTGATGAAACTATTTGTGTAAAGGTTTGTCCTTTCCAAGGAACTCGTGGGAATTCATTCATATTTAGTCGGGCTGACATGTTTTTGTTTTGGTTTGCGGGATTATTTCTTTGTTTGTTTGTTTATTTCCTAGTTGAATTTATAAAATAACCCTATTTTATAAATTGTTGATATACTTATACATACATACATAGATGGATACAATTGAATTTGCTAATGAATCATTTGATAATACATCATTGTCAATGTGGGGAGGTGGTCTAGGTATTTTAACACCATTAATGTGTCCCAATGAATCAAATGATTTAAAAGAATCAAACTCCTTGAATGAATCAACTACTAGAAAAAGGGACAATTTAGTCCAAACAAATGATTTCAATCAAGACAATCAAGGGGATGTAAATATGCCAAACGATTGTTTTGTGCGATATTATTATACAGGTTTAACCATTATTGGATTATACGTAGTATTTCGTATGTTGCGAAAATAATCAATAAAAAAGAACCGACACCAATCAATCAAAAATAAATATATTATCCCGATGAATCTGTACCTAGTCGTTTATATAATTCAAGTGCAACTAATCCACCAAATATTTGAAGAATAACAAGAGGAACTAAATCTTCAATTGGGGCTTGTTTACAAGCTACCATAGCTACAGTAACTGCTGGATTATAATGTCCTACTCCTCCTAAACTAGTCCCGATTATACATAATAATGCCAATGCAGCACCAAATGCAACAGGATTCTTTGTGGCCAATATTACATATATAAGGATTACCGAACCTATAAATTCTAGTAAAAATTTATTCATTTACAATATATGTATAAATTTTTATATTATATCTACGATTTCTTATCCACCCACCATCTAACCATCTAATCTACGTGAGACCATGTACAACCGCCATACGATTTACATAAGATGCATGATGCTTATCACCCCCAAAACCGGCATCGTTATATGTAACATTCACTGCTTGTTGTTTTTTAAATGTGATATAATCTGATGAATCCGCGACAAATTTTGTATTTGTAGTAGATGGAGGAATACCAGTACCATCACAATGTTGTGGAACACCTGCAATAATTAATCCATAACATCCAGGACGAGAAGAAATTTGATTTGAACCACCACAACTATAATTCTGACGGGATAAAAAATCTCCCATATTATTTACTCCACGAAATGGTCCGATTTTACGCGATAAACCATTCACAGTTCCCGCTGCATAGGCACCATTCCATGACTTTGTCACAATTCTTCTTAATCTTACCTCGTCGTTTGTTTTATAATTAGTAATTGTCTGTTTGGGAGAAATACCTGGTATTCCTCCACCTAAACTTGAAGCAGAAAAAGAACTAGGAGATAATTGCATTAATAATAATGTCTATTCTTGATTTATTTATTATAAAATATATAGATATATTTATGAACCGGGATACATGTTATATATTGAATAAACGAATATTGAATTGTAATGTTGGCTAGCTATTATTTGACATTATGGTGATAGAAATCAGTAATGACACGATTTCCATTCTTTTCATTTTGTATACGAGTCAAGATAGAATCAAATAATATCAGTTTAATTTGTTTAGAGCAAAATTGTTCCTTTCTTTTCATATAAACTTCCAAATTTCCATCAGAACTCTTTTCCAATTCTCTGAATTGATATTTGAGTAAAGCTGCTGCATTCCGTTTTCCACGCGATAAACAAATATCTTCCAATGCCAATCCAAGTAATTGTTGTAATGGTTTCATTAATTGATTTGTAATATAATATGCATAATCAATTTTGATTTTTCCCACATTGGCTCTGATAAATTCAGGTGTTTCTATCCGTTCACCTAATAAAGCACGCGAATTGGATGAATTGATAAATACAAATTTTAACCGATCACCTGATTTTGGTTTATTACCTGGGTCACGTTTGGCAATACGGTCAGCTAATACTTTATGTGCAATTTGTTTCGGATTTTTATAATCACTACGTAATGCACGAGTAATTGTCAATTTATCCATTGGTACTTTTCCTTCAATTAAACATATCAATTGATTATTCAAGTATGATAAAATATTTGGAATCGTTTCACTTGCCATGATTTTTGAAATCAATGTACCATATGTGTCTTTTAAATAATCACACGAATCTCGTCGTTTTATGGATAAACCCATATACTTTAATTTTCCATTTTCTGGTTTCGTTTCATACAACATTCCAACATAACGTTTTTTGGAAAGTAGAACAAATGGCATTAATGTTTTTTCATATGTTAATTCCATTGGTGATTTCAAGAATTTTGTACATAAATGTGCAACTTCTTGTGCAATTTCAATTGTTATTTCTAATGCTTTTTTTCCACGAATATTCTCACCAGTCCGTTCATCCTGTAAATTAAATGTAAAGAATACTGAATCCGTATTATGTACAACAAGTGAACCGGCTCCTGCCGAGAAATGGTGATTTTCTGTAGTCAAATCATATACATATCCAGAATATGCAATTGGACTTTTATCATAAACTGTTGCATCTTCTTCTTCATGTTCATGTTCCCACTTGGTCTCGGCCCTCTGTGATTCTAAATGTTTATTAGGGATATTTGGGATATTTGGGATATTTGGGACAATTGGACAATCTGATTCAATGCTCATGTCAATAATGTATTTACAACCACTACTTGTACCAATTGCACTATTTGAACCGCTCATTTTCCAATCATATATTACATTAAACCATCTGCCCGATTTTTGTAAGATCCAAGTAAACTGTGCGCACTGTAGTTGTGTTTTGAGAGGTATTTTATAACGAAATTCACAAGCATCTTGTACCCCCTGAATAAAGAATTCATGGTTATTCCCAAAAATCACGTCTTGAGAAATCGTCCGTTCACCAAATGCACTAGATATTCGTCTATATGTATCAATAAAGTCTTTTTCGTCATCATTACAATGAATGCCATCGTCATTAGGTTGCCAAACCAATTTATAATCACCGCGTACAGTCGTCACTAAATCAAATTTCAATATTGGATATACAATATTTAATAAATCCATATAATTCATCATTATTGTCTTGTTTGTATGGGTTAAATCCCAATATGATTTTGGATTTGTAATATGAGGAAAATAATGACATGTTCCTGCCATGAAGAAGAATCCCATCAATTGTGTTTTCAAGAAACAATTTGCAGAGGAAGAAGAGGGCGATGGCGACGGGGTATTGAAAGAAATGGGTAAAGATGTTTGCATCAATTGAGTACCATGTTGTACATCTTTTGGTGATACTTCTAAACCATCTGGTCGTAATAATGAATGGTCATCAGTAACATCCACTATTCCATGTGAAGTTGAAATACGAATCATTTGTTTATGACTAGCTAAACGATGACGAATAATACATGTTACTTTTGTCCAACCAATTTCACTCCACGATTCTAAAAGAATATCTGATAAATCCAAGATTTCTTTAGATTGACGACCAAGTTTCATACATTTCGTCCATTTACGTAATGGAATAATCAAAGTATGTAATGTTTCAGCAGTTGTTATATGTATTTCACCACGATATCTAATATAAAGAGGAGTATATGCTGCAACGCTATCCCCATAAATATATTCCGCCTTTGTCATTACAAGACCATGATTTGTAGTAAGTACTTGTGCATTTCCATAAGTATCTTCAATTACACGACGCGCATAAGTAATCATTTTACGACCAGTTGCTGTTGTAGATGCTGCAATATCTTTTTCATAAAAGGTGGAAGTACGAGCGCCACATTGTCCATATAATGAATTTGCAGTCACCTTGTATCCTAATTGACGTTTATCTAAAATATTTTGCATGAATGGATCAGTTTCTAATTTAGCTGCTTTACGAGTATCAGCACGCGCACGTAATAATTCTTCTAAAATACCTGGCATAATACCTTTTTTTCCATTTGGAAATTGGGCCCAACGAACAATCATATATCCAGTTTTGGTCTTTTCTGCAGCTGCTTTAGGATGTTTGCGAGAATAACGAAATGTATCAAATTCTACATCTACATATTCATATTCTGGTAAATTGTCATACATGAAATTTCCATTTTTATCCTTGATACCATTAGATACAATTAGATTCCCTTCTAAATTATATTCTTTTGTCCAAACTTTACTATCATGTGAAAAGTTTTCACTAATCATTGCAGATGGATATAATGATGCATAATCCACGCATGCGACTGGATTATCAATATACATGGCACATTTTGGTGGTAATACAATTGCACCTTCATATCCATCATTATCACTTGGTGATTTATCTAAATCTGGCATCAATGTATTCATTTCCCTACATTTTTTTGCAACATACGATGTAAGCTTAATACCTTGACCACGAAATACTAGAAAAGAGATTGGTACTGAACATATTCGTGACATTTCAATGTATCCTGTCAAAACATCTATTTTATTCATCAAATGATGAACTAGATTACAATCTTGAATACAATATTTTGCAACAATTGCACGTTCACTTGGTCCTTCATTTGTCATTCTAAAAATATCTTGTGGTGATACATCATCTTTTGCTAAACCCCATCTCAATGATTTGGTAAAATCTAATACATGATGTCCTGGAATAACCAACCATGTTCCTGTTGAATTTACAATAATATCAATAATTTGAAATTTCGTTCCATCATCATAATAATCGGTTGTAAATCCACTTTCTTCTAAATGAATATAATCATTTTTATGAATCCCAGAAATATTACGTGTGGATAATAATGAAAATTGTAATGGTCCAATTTCATTATATTCTATTTTTAAAATGGAATCTCCAATAAATTGACCAGCAACATCATCTAATTTATAAGAGGCTAAATTGAAATCCCGACGCAAATATGTATACATGTCAATTTGAATTCTTCCTGGCATTTTGATATAATGCAAATCATACTCACCACTAGCAAGTGATACTTTGGTATTTTCAATTGATTCCATTCTACCTGTCTTGTAATCACGTTTACCACATATTTCACCATTTTTGCGTGAAATCTCCAAGAATTCTTCTACACAATGATTTTCTTCAGCACGACGAAACATGAATTCATAATCAAATCCAAAAATATTGTAACCAATGATAATATCCGGATTTTCCTTTAAAATCAAATCTTTCCATTGTAATAATAATTCTTCTTCAGTTTCTACACTAACAATTATTGCACCAGCAACATCATCACATGAACCCAGTACAAGACAATGATTTAATAACGGTTCAGAATCACCATAATTGAGAAATGTAGAACCGATAAATGTCACTTTATCTCCTTCTAATTCTGGGAATTTAATTTTTGTTGTCATTAAATCATTCAATAAAATGATTTGTTCATCACGTGACAATAAACTTTTAATACTCAATGCATCCAAAATATTGGATGATGATGATGGGACCGAGGATGTAACACCGTCCTTTTTAGGCCTTTTTTTAATCATCTTGTCCGTTTTGGGTATTTTTGTCGGTTTTGCTGATCCATTGGTATCTTCATCGTCATCTCCATCATTATCATTATCATCATCATCATCGTTATCATCATCCTGATTTAAATTTTGATTTGATTTGGAAAACATTGCATCTATAGTATTCAATTGAACAACAATCCCACTTGATAAATCCAATTTATATGATAATAATTGTAAAATTTTATCATTTATAAATTCTCGTGAAATTGGAAAATTCTTCGGATAGACTGTATCAATTACTGCAGTTGATTCAAAGAACGCGGCAAGAATTGATTCTGTTAGCGTATTGGCATTGATAGTACTACTGCCACTGCAATTATCAACAATCTGGGTTGCTAATCGTTTGTATGTTTTTTTTGGTAAAGGAAAATCACCGTGACTACTACTTGCCTCAATATCAAAACTACATATTTTGTATGGAACTCTCGTTTCCTTGGTCGGAAGTGGAATAATTCTTGATAGAGGACATTCGTATTCAAATGTACATGTAGTTGCTTTTTCTTGGTCCGTAATTATAAACATGTTTGGTAATTTCACCCATCCTGAAGGACTAATATTTTGAATATGGAAATATCTCAAAATTGGTGGGATACTAGATTCGTAGATATATAATGGATTTTCTCGTCCCATATAAACAGGTTTCAAACAACCACTTTCACGGTCTACCCAAATATTTCTGATTTGATACAATAGTGCTGAATTCATAAACTCCAATTTGACGAATTTGTACATTTTACCCGCATCAAATCCATACAATTTTTGTCTTTCAACAAGTGAACCTGTAATCTGCTCCAAAATATATTTTTCATTGCCATTTTTTATTTGGGCAGTTTTTACAATCCATTTCAAAAACTGTCCCATCATTGATGATTGCCATTCATTACTGACTTTTACATAAAAGAATGGTTTATAATCATGGACTAGAATTGATGCAGTTTCTCCTTTTTCATTTACACCAAACATTTGAATTGTAAATTGACGATGACCATTTGAAAATGTATCCGATGTGACAAAATCCAATAGACGAAACGCTTTGAATGGGATGACTATAACTCGTTTGCTTGTCATTGTCGTGATTGGATTGATTGATTTGCGATACGATTTGGCCGTCGTGATGATATTGTATAGACCGTTGTTATTATATTGTGACGAGGTGGGTTGATGTGATGGTATTAAATCAATTTTATTTATTGATTAATTGATTATGATAATTCATTGAATGAATTATTTCATTTATTCAATGAATTAATTCATTATAATTATAATTATTATTATTTTTGTATTTTCTTATTGTTATTGAGTTTTCGTCTTATTATTATGCCAGCTTTTTTGCACGTTGTGATTTTCTAGATTTTGTAGAGTGTCTTGTCGTACATCTTTTTACATTAGTTCTCTTTCGCTTTCTCTTTCCATTTCCCTTTCCATTCCCCTTCCTCTTAGACCCCTTCCCACTGTGAATACTGCCGCCTTGTTGGTCGCTTCCAATGATTTTTGTTATCCATTGAAATACTTGTTCTTGTGATATGGCACCTGATTGTTGAAATAGTTTACCATTATTCTCATTGATTATAAATATAGTTGGAATGGCATTAACTTGATGTAAATGAGGATGAATCTTTGCGGCTGTTACAGAAAAGGCATCATCTCCACAATCTAATTGAATCGTTTGTTGGAATTTGTATGATTTATATTGCGAGGTTTTTACAAGAGCATCAAATATTGGTTTGAATTGGATACAAGCAGGACAAGAAGTACTGTATACTAACCCAAAAATCATCCGCATCACCAGGTTCTCTTCTCTTCTAATATCTTATATATATAATATAATATAATAGAATCGGACTATTAAGTTTCATGAACTATGTAGTGAGATTAATTCATATTTATTTTTTAATTGGAATGTTTATATTGGGATTATATTTTGTATTATATGGTCCACATGGTGCATTAAATACTATTTCAAGTTTGGGTTCAGATTCAAGTGGAATAATCATGGAATCTATGGAAACAGCAGGTGAATCTTTATCTCCACCAATAGACCCTTCATGTCCAAATATGTTGGTAAAATCTGGGAATACTCTAGTTTTGTATAATAGTAAAACACCAGACGCAACTCCTGTGACATTTGAACATGTAGATGAATATATCAAATATTTAGAAAAACAACGTGATGATGGATTACGATGTCCTGTTCTTTTTTTACAAGAAGAAAATAACGCACAGGGTGAAACCGTATATAGAGTGCGTCCAACCATGGATGATACTAAAAATGGTCTTCCCAGCACATTCCATGTACCAGGTGTAGTTCTTATGAATCAATCAGATCCTCGTGCAAATCCATTACCTCACTATCCAATGGCACCTTATCCATCACCATATGATAATACCGCATCAAAAAACGATAATAATATGTATGCATCGTTTGACCCCTTGGGATTGTATGTGGGAAAATATACTCAACTAGACAAAATTCATAGTGAAAAAGAGGTATTGGGTGCTATAAGTGATAATCCCATGGATTCTAATTGGGGCGGTGTATCATATACTGAACAACAAGTTGCAAATGGAACTTATAGTGAAAGTTCAGTTTTTAGACCAGTCAATTCTACAATGGGCGCACTTGGTGCAATTCAACAAAGATGAAAATATGACAGGGGGACGGAACGCGGCGCAGAACGTAACGGAACGGAACGGAACGCATCATCATTTTATTAAATTAATAATTATTATTATTCAATAATTATTAGTTATTTAATTATGGATAACATGAACATGGAATTTATAAAAAACATATACGCAACCAAATACAACCAATATATGGTGGTGACTAATAAACTAAACACATGAGATGAACGAGAATGTAATTTTGGGGTCACATTGTATATATTTTGTTTTTCTATCCATAATTGTATATCCTATCAATAATTCTGGTTTTATCAACTCATTTTCTCCTCCATCTTTACCATCATCACCCCCGGTATTAATATTGATAAATCCACAACAATGTTCTACAGGTGAACCTTCAAATGTAAATGGAATAGAATATCGTTTCAATTCTAGAGTTTCTGAATCTAAAATAACAACGACATGATAATAATAACGACGAGTTTCGTAACTTACACTATGACATATAAACCATAATTCTGTACCAATACGACATGCATTAGTAGAACCGCGAAATGTTTGAAAAATTGGTGGTGTTTCAATAGTTTTTTCAAGAATAAATGTCATACATCCATCATCATCCATATCACTACTACTACCACGATGACTACTGTAATCTGTTTGATTAGATTGTGTAAATTTGTTTAGGATGATGGGTATAGGAGGGGAATGGGCTGAACCAATCCTTAATGGATACCATGATTGAATAAATCTATGAGCATGTTCGTTATTCTCAAATATGACCCAATTTGTTTCATCTGTTTTCCCACAATTTCCATCAATAAGTTCAGACCAAACAGGAGTATATGGTATTGGTCCAATCATTCCATATTCTACAATAGAAAAATCATTATCTAATCTACGAGTTGCAGTATAAGATAATCCTTGGTCACTACCAGCAAACAATTTCAATTTTTCTAATCCACAATGACGAACAACATCATCATATAATGTATTATATACAATTGGTGTTTCACTAATCTTTTTCCATACACTATTAATATTTCTGCGATTGTATACTGCCAAAATATTTATATGAACAATTGCTAAACCAGATTTTATATATTCTCCCAATTCATTAATCAAAGAATTTACCCAACAGACATTATTATAAAGTGTTTTTCCATCGGGTGATATTGAAATTGATGGAACGCTTGAATAAAATCCTTTTGGAACAAGACCATTACCAACATTCAATAGAAAATCTGTGGGTGTCGTCGCCGCTTTTGTCATAGTGTCAGCGGTGGTCGGAGTGGCTATTTTTGGTGCATAAAATTTATAATTTGACCAAATATTTTGTATTAAATCCTTTTCTAATTTACGATTAAGTAGCTGAATACAAATATTTGGTAATGAAACTTCATCATCACCATCATCATTTGAATAATAACCAATTATAGTCATTTCATAATCTAGCCGAAAATCATAAATATCCTGATGATGGAATAAATTGTCAATTTCATTTTCCTTATTCTCTGTTTTTGCCATAGTTAATTTAGCCAATGTCCAAAATACATTGGCCAATTTATATTTCCCAGCTTTACGATAATGTCTTGTTATTTCGTAAAGATTCTCTATTCGTTTGGGATAATATTGATATGCTTCCAACCAATTGTGGATTGCATATTGAATGTTTCCTAATTTCATATGACAATGACCTGTACGATAGTAACTATACCATACTTCTTCTTTCCAACCTTTTAAATGTATTCGTCTAGTATAAGCATCAATTGCTTTTTCATATTGTTGAGAATCATAAAAACTATTTGCTAAATAAAACCAATCTCTATTATTTGTAGGATTGATATTTAATGATTTTTCCAACAATTGGATGTCACGAATAAACTTGTTTTCTTTACAACCACCATCTCCAATATCTATTATAAATGCCATTGATTTGTCAATCACATCATGTTTACAATTTTCGGGTATATGAAGATATTCATGAGTCACACCAACGTATTGCATATCAGTACGATTTTTAATAATACGAACATTTTTATAATAAAAATTTGATGTACCTTGAAACATGTACAGTGCATCAGCACCAGAATCTACAATATATCGTTTAAAATCTGCAATTAAGATGGGAGATAGATTACTATTATTATTTAAATTGACATTTGGGTTCAAATTAAATTTCATATCGGCATCTAATAATAATAAATAATCTGCATATGCCATATTTTCACATTGTCTCAATACCCATGACCGATTATAACCAAAATCACGGAATTTTTCTTTGACAATTTTACCTGGAATATTTCGTGTACTAAAATATTCTTCAATTAATTGAACAGTATCATCTATACTTCCAGTATCACAAATACAATATGAATCAATAATATCAACAACTGAATCCAATAATCGTACAATTATATTGGATTCGTTTTTTACAATCATAGTAAGACATATTGTACAATGACTCATTTAATGAATGAATGAATTATTTGTTTATTTGATTAATGATTTATTTGATTGATTCGTCGTCGTATTTGGAATATATTGAATTTAGTTTTTATACCAAATCTATACTGCTAATATAATATATACATAATCCAATGGCAAGTACAAGGATTAGCAATGATAGTAGCCGAATAGCCAATTCATTAAGATTGCATACAAACGCAGGTCGTTATGTATTAAATGTCCCAGGAAATGGTACCAAAATGCCATTCCAAGATGATGTCTTTTGTAGATTACAACATTTTGGTGCCAATGTTCAAATGAACATGTTGGAAATTGAAGATGAATTCCGTGGAATGAATAGAAAATTGGTCACAAAAGATGCAGGCCCTGCACCGAATGATACAATTCCAATGATTGCAAAGGCAAGTCTATTGGCTGAGAAATATGGAAATGTTCAACCATTTACTGATCAATCTCGTTCTAGTGATCCTGCTTGGATGTATAGAAGTTTAGAATTACAACAACCAAGATGGGAAACATTTTTATCAGAAAACCCACAAAATCATACTGAATTTGGATTTGAATATAATATTTCAACAAGAATGACGGAAAAAGACCACTTCTCAAGAACTAACTAGTATAGACGTATTGATTGAATTAGTTTATTCGTAGTATTTATTCATTGTCAATAATTGATTATCGGTTGTAATGACTACTGTATTTAACAAACTTCCTGTGGAAATATGGAGATTAATTTATGAATTTGATGGGACATTTAAAGAAATTTACAATAAAGCGATAAATTCTCATATAATGAATAGAACACAATGGTCATTTTGGACACGAAGATTTCTTCATAATTCATTACCCAATTATCCATATAGATGTAGAATAGCACTTGCTTTGAAATATATAAATCGCAAACCATCCACACGATTTCCAACAAATGTTACCTTTTATTGTCCATCATTAAATGTAATATACAAGAATGGATATTATAATCGTATCTGGAAAAGTATGATGGATCCTGAATGCACAATTGCATATCAGACAATACGGAATATATGGCAATGGAGTCCATTTTATGAACATGGAACTATGGAATTTTCATTAGAATTTGACGAAAATAAAAAAGAAGATTATCGGTTAGGTGTGATTACATTGCAACAATATGAAGATTTATTCCAATCACGATATGGAGATGGTACATATGAAATCGTTTATGAAACTTCCAAATATGTTGTAGTACAACATGTATTGGATGCGCAACAATATTGTATATCACCAAATAGATGATGAATAATTCATAATATCATTGTTGATGTTATGAATTATTCATAGTGCATAGTGCATAGTGCATGTATAATAATAATAATAATAAATAAATATATAACAGACAAATGGAATTGGCATTACCTATAATCGCTCTAGGGTCTCTTTATGTAGCGACAAATCAGAGACGAAAAGAAGGATTTGGTACATTACTACCCAATACTAATTTATTAGACAAGAATTATCCCGATGATACTATACAACAAGCACCTTATGATAGAACATCGGAACTTTCAGCAACACAATCATATGATGTACCGAGATCATTTGTAGATAAATATTTTTCACAACAACAACCAATGATTGGTCCAAATCTTGCTCAGACTCCACCAACATATCAATCAATGACAGGTCAACAAGTAACTGCTGATTATTTTGCCCATGAAAATATGAGTCCTTATTTTGGTGGGAAAATCAGAGGTAAAACAACGGATGCAAATTGTTATGAAAGTGCTTTGGATTCTTATACTGGAGCAGGTTCACAAACTATTGTCAAAACTGAACAATCACCAATGTTTGAACCATTAACAAATATGCAATATGCAAATGGTTCTCCAAATATGACAGATTTTTATCAATCTCGTGTTCCTGCAAGTAATAATATGGCAAATTCAACTGCATTCCAAGGTGAACAAGTTGGTCCAGGAGTAGGTTTAGGATTTGGTAATGAAGGAGCAGGTGGATATAACAATGGTGTTTTAGGCCGTGAATTATGGCAAGATAAAAATGTAGATGAATTACGAGTAAAATCTAATCCAAAATCAACCGAATACAATTTATTGGGATATGAAAGCGCACCATCACATTTTATTTCTAATTCAACTACGGCAGAATCAATGGGAAATGTGAACAAGAATCGGCCTGATACCGTTTTTGAAATGGGTAGTGATAGATATTTAACGACGGTTGGTGTAGAAAAAGCACCACCATTACAATCAAAAATTATTGAAAAAAATGTGAATCGTAAAGATACTTCTACAAGTTATACTGGAATTGCTAGTAAGGGTGTGGGTGGAGAAAATATATACACTACAGGAGAGTACATGCCTACTAGAAATCAAGAATTAGGTACTAAACCTTTAATGTTGGCAACTGCTACGGGGAAATATGATGCAACTGATTCTGATTTTGGATTAAAAGGTGTTTTTGCATATCCTAATAATCGTTCATGTAATTCAAATAGTGGCGGCAAAGATTATTTTGGAGGTGTTGCTACAAGTGGAATTATTGGTGCAGTTGTCGCTCCATTAATGGATGTTTTCCGTCCTACTAAAAAAGATGAATTCTCTTCTAATATGCGAATGTATGGTGATGCTGGTACTAAAGTTCCAGAAAGTTACATGTTTAATCCAGTTAATAATAAACCAGCACCTACAAATCGGGAAATGTATGAAAGTAAAACGACACCATCACAAGTAAATAGAAATCAAGATGGTGGAGCATATATGGTCCCAACAAATCCTTTACAACAGACCACACGTGCGAAACAAAACATATCCTATACTGGAGGTGGTGGTAGCTATTTACCAGGACAAACTAGTTATGAATCAGGATATAATCAAAGAAATAATGATAATAAATCATCCATGGTTGCCGCAACAGGATATACATCTGGTGCAAATATGGCAGTTTTTAATAATTACAGTGGGATTTCACATGCACCTGATGATAATCTAGGCAAAAATCAAAGAGCAATGGCATCTAGTAGAAATACATTCCAAAGTCCTGATGCATATGCACTTGGAACTCAATCTAATTCTGGGCGCAATACTTTACCATCAGATATACAAATGCAACGTAATACATCTGATATATTGGATGCGTTTAAATCAAATCCATTTACACATTCTTTAACAATGAATTAATTTTTTTATTTTCTGACATAAAGAACATTTGTACATGTGAACCAGCCAATAAGCCAATAAGCCAATAAGCCAATAAGCCAATAAGCCAATCAAATCAATATAAAAATTGTATTTGATAGTATACCAATATTAGATTACATAAATGCCAATAATTATTATTATTGAAAAGAATTGTGAAATAAAATCATTAAATTTGAAAAATTTGGTTCCAGAAGAATTGTATAAAAAGACGAATTTCAAAAACGACAAGGGTTTTTCATGTAAACATACCTGGAAATTGTCCAATGGTAATGAAATCCTCCTTTATGGTAAAACCGACGGCCGTGCTAATCATGAAAACAAGTATGAACTACCATCGCCCGTAGATAATATGTTATTATTTGGAAGCTTTATTTTAGTACAACGCGATAACAACCATGTAGCTATTGATTTAAAACCTGAACAATGGAAAACTATATATAATCATCTACATGGAGGATTTGACTCTATAGATGACAATGAGGATGAGGACGATGACGCAGATGATGTAATTGGTGAACGTACTTCCCATGGATATTTGAAAGATGGGTTTGTAGTTGAAGAAAGTAGCGAGACTGAGAGTGAGAGTGAGAGTGAGAGTGAGACTGAGACTGAGAGTGAGAGTGAGAGTGAGAGTGAGAGTAAGAGTAAGAGTAAGAGTAAGAGTAAGAGTAAGAGTAAGAGTAAGAGTAAGAGTAAGAGTAAGAGTAAGAGTAAGAGTGAGAGTGAGAGTAAAAAGGAGAGCAAGAGTAACAATGAGATCAAGACTGCGAGTAGTAGTAATAAGGGCAAGGGAAAGAATGAGTGTAAATATGAGATTGAGAGTAAAATTGATAGTGACGGTAAGAGTAAATTTGAGAGTATGAGTGAGAGTATGAGTGAGAGTAAGTGCGAATCTAGTACAAAACCCGCAGTATCAAAATCATCATTAAAAAAAACGACGACGACGACGGCATCAATTATTGACGAATCAAATAGTTCTATCAAATTAACAAAAATATCACCAGGGTCAGTAACCATTTCTGGTAGAAAAACGAAGACGCGTGCAACAAATGAATCTAAAGAATTACATCAAGTAAGTGATGCTTCTAATGAAAATTTTTACGATGAATCCCCCGAACTAGTTGAGGAACTTTTTATTTAATATGTATGAAAAAAAATCTGGGAAATTTTATAATATTATTATACATGTTTATATGTATAATAATACTAATAATACCAATAGTAATAAAATACAATGGGAGTGTTATTCTTTGACCAAAATCCATTTAGTGCGACACCTCTCTCAAATTCCAATGTAAATTCACTTGGAGGCAATTCATCATTAATGGATTCATCAAATAAGAATGCCAATATGCGTGGCGGATGGTTACTTAAACCTGCTCGGAAAATGAAACGAAAAGCGACTTTATTAACAACGACACGTAGAAATAAACATGGAGGAGGAAGAGGAGGAGGAGGAGGTAGAAGTAGAAGTAGAGGAAGATGTTGTCGCAAAAGTCGTAAAATGTCGGCGTAACCGTACCTAAATATTATTTATTTATTTATTCATTATTAATGGAATATAATAAATAAATAAAAAATCAAATTAATTTCTTGCAACTCTGGTAATTCTTGTTTTTTATCATATAAGACTCAACGGATACATAGGTATCCACTTTTGGAATTTAGAATTGAACGTGAAATCCATTAAAACTTCCTTTTCCAAATCAACATATTTATCATCCGAATCATTTTCAAAGTCTGATTCATCTTCACTCTCTTCCATATAATCCAAATTACTATTTTCTCTAATTCTGCGAAATATTTCATTCATAAAAATACTCATTTTATATGTTGGAATTCCTGCAACTCCTTCATACAAATCGTGCATATCCCATAGATGGTAGACATCACATTGTAAATCCGCCTTTACTTTGAATCGCTTTCGTTGTTGACAAGATTGATGAGATTGATGAGATTGATGAGATTGATTGTAATGAGAAGATGAAACCACTTTACGATAGATTGGACGATGGATTGCCTGGAATTGAATGCTGGGTTGAATAAGTACACGAATCGTGGGTTGAATTATGGGTTGAATTATTGGTTCTTCCGCCGCAACCACTTGCTTTATTTCAGTTTCAGGTTCAACTACGGTATAAACAAGGTTGGCCATGTACAATTGTACCCGTTGTTTTGGTAAACATTTACTATCCATACTAAAGATTGTATATAGACGCTGTAATTTGCCCAATGTGTGATTTTGAAGTTCTACTCCATTGTGATAAAAAATATTTTCAACAATAAAATGTGATTCTAGTCCATAACTTCTTCGTATCATTGTACCATAAAGTACAGTACCTAGACATAATTTACTATACTCTACTATTTCATAAAATATACTTTGAGTTACTACATCAATAAATACACAAACATTGAAATTCTTGTAAAATGTGAACCATGCATAATACTTTTTTGAATAATTTAAACAATTATTATTACTATTATTATTATTATTTGATTTAGAAACATCAAATGTGGCGGAATTTTGTGCCACATTGGGTGTATTACCGCCGCCTCCATCGTCTCCATCATTTCTTAAATTTAAATTTGCGTTCATTTCCATTTTCATTTCATTTAATGACAATGATGAATATTGAAATCTTGGAAAACGATTCTTCAATACTTGCATTCTTTTTTGTCGTTTCTTATTTCTCTATTGCTATTGATATATAATAATAATGAGATGATTTTATACCACATTTTATGAATCATTTATTGCTACATTCAAATACTAATCTATCAAGTTCATTTTGATTTTGATCATCATCATTACAATGATAACACTCATTCTGATTTTGATTGTCTCCATTATCAGTATTTCCATTATTACTATTATTAATATTATTAATCGTATCTAAAGAAAATAATGCATCCGCAGTTACATCTTCAAGTGGGGCAGGTGGCGAGTAAGACCGACAGACGCCCCCACTGCAATCATTGCAACAATGTTTTTCATATCTTTCTATTCTAGTTTCTTGCAACAACTTTTCGTATAAAAGTTTATATTTATTCCCTTGACTAGTGACAATTGATGCTGATTGATTTGATTCACGTAAAAAAATAATGATGTAATATCCAATTCCAATTATACAAAGTGATAAAACAATGGTTTGTAAAATTGACCATAAGCTACTTTTAGTAGACAAAGAAGATGGGGATGACATATAATTCAATTGCAAATCCATATGGAATACTCTACCGCAGGTCAACTCGGCTAATTATTTAGTTAGACTGCCGGTGTCTCTGTCTGGATGTTGGGTTCTAATGAGCTAAGCTGACCCCTAAGTTTATCTAGTTCTTCCTCTTTCTGTGTAATTTGGGATCGGAGTTTGGCAATTTCAGATTCGGGGTCTTTTGATCCGAATATATTGGGCATCGCTGGAAATCCAAATGTTCCACCTCCACCTCGTTGAGTATGATATTTTGTTCTTCTATTTCCTCTATTTTTTTTTCCACTTCGTCTTTTGCTATAACGCGCCATTTTCGCCATTTTTATACAATAAGATGATATATTTCCACAATTGATTAAATAAATCAGGGAGCAAACTCTTGTACATACTTTAAATGATTTAAATATTCATCACCATTATCAACTAAATTCCCAAAATACCATAAATTATCATAATCATGCAATATATCTATTAATTCTACATGTATGGCTGCAAATTGTAATGCATGATTTTTCCTACATTCAATATATTGTTTATATTCTTCTTCAAAACTGTCTTTAAATCCAATAATTGTTGAACATTTACTCACTGAATATTCCATAGTTTCTTGAAAAGTTTCAACTGACAAAATATCATTATTCATATCATCAGTTACTATAGCATTCATATCCCAAAAATATTGTGGATTTTCTAAAATAATTGCTAAAGAAATATTCTTATTCCATGACAATGATTGGTAATCCCATTCAATGGACGGATTGGAAACGACGATATCCCATGTAATATTTGAATTCGCGGATAATTCCGAAATATCCCATGGTAGATTAGGATGTGCTAAATATTGTTCCCATGTTACTTTATTTGATATATATTCCATATCCCATTGACGTCTTTTACCATTTGTATCATACATATTTTCTTCAATATATTTCAATGTTAATTTTTCTGGGAATTTAGATGTTAATGCACAATATGACCAAGGATGATTAGGTGCTTCTGTAACATGCGTCATGTCAATATTTTCATTTGTTGATAAACCCCAATAATTCCATGGATATGTAGGATTATTTTTGACAATTTCCCATGTAATATTTGGATTCATTGAAATACTGATTGGATTCCAATCTATTGATGGATTATTCAGAACAATATCCAATGTAATATTCGGATTCAATCCCAACCAATATGGACTCCAATTAATTTGAGGATTTTCAGTGACAATTTTCCATGTAACAAATACAGCTGAACTCATTAATTCAATATTCCATGGCAAAGCTGTCAATGTTTGATTTATTGTTGACCAAATTAATCGGGGGTAGACGCTAAGAGAATTGAAATCAAATCGGGTTTCAAATGGATTACTTGTAATTAAACTCATGATTGTACGTGACCAATCGTTTTTATACATGATTTCAATTTCATCGGTAGACAATGACGACGACGATGACATTCTTGATGAAACTGAGTAGAATTGATTGATTGATTGATTGATTGATTGATTGATTGATTGATTGATTGATTGATTGATTGATTGATTGAAATTGATTGATTGAAATTGATTGATTTGTACCGATTGAATTGTGATGATTATTTACAAAAAAAGAAAAGAAATAAAAAGATTTCAATTTTTTTATTTCTTATAATGACTGGACAATCATTTCTTGGAATTGAATTTGTCAAGTTTATCACCGAATAGTTTTTCAAACATGCATCGGTCCGGAGATGATGATGGAAATCTAATCATTCCAAATTGATCAACACTATATCCAGCGCGTTTGAAAAGTAATTCACTCTGTTCAGTACTACAATATCCAGTAATTTGATTTTTTACTTTTATTTTGCGTATCAATTTTGAAGCAAATCCATGATTTCTATAATTTGGCCAAGTAAAAATATAATCTAGTAATACTGGTTTGGTATGAACATGAATTGGATCATAATCCATTTTATGTAATAAAGCAAACGAAACTGGTACCGTTTCATAATACAAGATGATACAAAAAACATCCATATCATGCAATAACCATAAATTGACAAATTTGTTATCAGTATCCATAAAGATGTGACGAATCGTATTTTTGGCTGGATTATTCTTTTCTACTGAAATCGTAGGTTTGCAAGTGGGATGAGATGTATCGCGACAATAATTACCATGATCACCATTAGTAACTGCGCCGTTAAATCCCATACTGTTTTGTTTTTCCGTTGAAACTGAACTAGTAGCATTGCGTATAAAAAGGCCAGCTTTTCTGTACATCTCACGCACCAAATCCTCGGTATTGTTTTCATTTCGTAACGATGACATTAAAAATGGAAAAAGGTTTGCAACGGTTTGCAAATTAAGAAAACTTGCTTCTATCTAATGATAATAAAATTGTGACAATAACAAACATTTATTCATGATGATAGTTTAGTTTTTTTGGTTATTATATCCAATATATTCATTATATCCAATATATTCATTATATCCAATATATTTATTATATCCAATATATTCATTTATCCAATATATTCATTGGGGGCGAAGCCCCCATATACAAAGCATATTAAGATACTTTACACTTTTTCTCATTTCAAACGCCGATTTTCAACAAGTGAGTGATACTTGTTGAAAATCTATAAATAATTATTATTACGCAATTTTCGTGTTTTATATACACTTTTTTTCTTCACCATTCTTCTCCGAGTGAATTTGTGTCTTGAATAACATTTATTTCTCTTCCAACTCCGACTTTTATTTCGCTTATTCTTATTGTTGTTCATTATGCGACCACCTCCAAATTCCATAGTTTGAAAAACATATTTAATTTTTTCTGCATAATTGTTAATTTCAATTTCAGAAGTTGTATCGTTCCATAAATTTTCTTCATGAAATCGTAGTTTTATAAAATCAATAAAATGTTTTTTTCTTTCACTTTCATTCATGTCTTGATTATTACGCAACTCATTCGTTTGTAAAAATTTCGTATCCCATTCTTGTGCCAAATCATCTATAGTTTTTCGTCCTTTTTTCATTTTAAAAATTATTGCTAATTTATTATATAATTCATTATCGCATGATTCTGGACACAATGAATATACTACATCACCAATAGTAAGATAAGTTCTTTCTACAATACCTGCGGTACAACTCATACCTTCCGAAATTCCATCACCATATGCATGATAACAATCTTGAATAAAAATATTCAAATACAAATCTATGAATGCCTTTTCTTGTTTGACAACGAATTCAATACATTTTCCTACAACTAATTTTGCAAATGGATCATTAGATACTTCTGTAGTGGCTTCTAATTGATTAAATATAGTTGATAGCTTGTGAATCTTTTCATTCTTTGCTGCGTTTGATAATTCGTTATTATTATTAATATATTGTTCAAATATTGTATATACATGTTCAGAAATATTTCTATTTTCAGTGTAAAATGAATCACGATTAGATATAAATTCTTGAATAATCGGGAATAGTTGATTTAAAATAAAATTCTTCGTATCACCAGACGTAACATTATGAGCATGTACATGAACTTGATATGGATTTACCTCATCTTCTTCCTCATCTTCTTCCTCATCTTCTTCCTCATCTTCTTCCTCGTCGTCATATTGTAGCCGTCGTTGTCCTGGTGGCGGTAATGGCTCAATTATATTGGTTAAATCTGCTCCATTAAAATTAGCAGTATGAAAGTCAATTGCTGTACTAAAATCTGCACCAATTAAAATTGCATTTGTAAAATTTGTATTAGTACATCTTGCTCCATTAAAGTGTGCACCTGTTAAATCTGCACCTGTAAAATTTGTATCGGTCAATTTTGAATTATCCAAATTTGCCCCTCTTAAACTATTACCTCTTAAAATTGAAGAAGTCAAGTTTGCACTGTCCATTTGAACATTTTCAACAAAAATTATGCTAGTCAAATCTATACTAGCAAGCATTACATTGTTTAATATTGTTGTATCAGTAAAAATTACATTCCTCATAATTGCTCTCTCAAACAATGCATTCTCCAAATTTGCACCAGTAAAATCTGCGCCAGTTAAATCTGATCCAGTAAAATACGACCAACCTAATGTTAACCCCTGAAAATTTGCCCCATTCAAAACTGACCCGAAAAAATATGAATTAAATAATTCTGCGTTGGCAAACGAAGCACGACTTAAATCAGCCTCTGTGAAATTTGTACGAAGTACGTATGCACCTGTGAAATTTACATCCTGTAGTTTTGCTTTTGTAAAATTGGTATCTGTTAAATTTGCCCGTATGAAATTTGCATCGTCTGAAAATTCCGCAGTCTCAAAATTTGCATTTGTAAAATTTGCATCTGTAAAATTTACCATTCTAAAAGTTGCTCCTGGGAATTCTGCACGTAATCCAGTTACATTTGTGAAATCTACTTCAATGAATCTTGCCATTGAAAGATTTGCATCTGTTAAATCTGCGCCTGTAAAATTCGCCTTTGTTAATTTCTTTACACCCTGTAGTTTTGCTTTTGTAAAATTGGTATCTGTTAAATTTGCCCGTATGAAATTTGCATCGTCTGAAAATTCCGCAGTCTCAAACTTTGCATCGGTAAAATTTGCATCTGTAAAATTTGCCATTCTAAAAGTTGCTCCTGGGAATTCTGTACGTAATCCAGTTACATTTGTGAAATCTACTTCATTGAATCTTGCCATTGAAAGCTTTGCATCTGTTAAATTTGCTCGTGTAAAATTCACCTTTATTAATTTGGCAGCAACAGCAAAATTTGGCGCTGTCAAAATTCCCTCTGCAAATTGAGCTTCTGTTAAATTTGCATCTGTAAAATTTGCCGCTCTTAAAGTTGCCTCTATAAAAATTGCACCTTTTAAATTTGCTTCTGTAAAATCTGCTCCTTCTAATTGTACTTTTCTAAAATCTGCTCCTTCCATTTTTGCCTTTCTGAAATTCTTATTTGTTGCATTGCTCCCCTCATTATTTCCACCACGTTTTATGCTCATAATTCTGTTATTTTTATTCTTATATCTTCTCATCCGTTTTTGCGTTCTCTTTGACATTATTTTAGGTTTTCTAGATAACCTGGATCCGACAACGATGATAAATCTTTATTGTTATATAGAACATATACAAAAATGTATACTATAACAAACTATACTCGCCGACGCGCTCGTCAATTGAATGTCACAGTCAAACGTGCAACAAATCGTAATAAAAAGATTGATGTTTATGACAAATCTGGAAAGAAAGTAGCATCAATTGGTGCGACTGGTTATAATGATTATCCAACATTTTGGAAATTATATGGAAAAAAATATGCAAGTAGACGACGAATCCAATATAAACGACGACATACAAAAGATAGAATGAAATACGGTACACCAGGCTATTATGCAGATAAGCTTCTTTGGTAAAAAAAACAATATTCGTCAAATAATAATAATGACAATCAATGATGATAATGACAACAATATTATATATATATCATCTTCATTCAACATTCTTACATGTCAACAATAACAACAACGATTTCTGGAGGAACGATTCAAAGTTCAATGATTAATTGCAACGAATTAACAACACATGGAAATTTATATTTAGCAGGTCAAGGTTCGGTAATCAGGGATGGAATTGATGTATTGGCAACAGCAGTTGCAAACGCGGCCTCTTATTCGGCTTTCCTTCAAAACACGATAATTACTGGGATATTTAATGCTTCCAAGGTTGCTGCAACTACAATAACGGTATTTGGAAATATGATAACTACACAGAGTCTCAGTTCTCCAATAGTAAATGCATCTACGATGAATTGTTCAGATACACTGTATGGTAATATAGCAACATTTTCTGGATCTGTCAATATGCCGATAATAAATTGTTGTGGAACACTCTATGGTAATGTAGCAGCGTTTTCTGGATCTGTAAATATGCCTATCATAAATTGTTGTGGGACACTCTATGGTAATGTTGCAATATTTTCTGGACCTGTAAATATACCAATCATAAATTGTCCTGGAATAATAAATTGTTGCGGAACAATTCTTGGTAATGTAGCAACATTTTCTGGACCTGTAAATATCCCAATAATAAATTGTTGTGGAACACTCTATGGTAATGTTGCAACATTTTCTGGACCTGTAAATGTTCCTGTAATAAATTGTCCTGGAATCATAAATTGTTCCGGGACAATCTATGGTAATGTTGCAACATTTTCTGGACCTGTAAATATCCCAATCATAAATTGTTCCGGTACAATCTATGGTAATGTAGCAACATTTTCTGGACCTGTAAATATCCCTATAATAAATTGTTCAGGGACAATCTATGGTAATGTAGCAACATTTTCTGGAGACGTTACTGGAAGCAATTTTATCGGGGCAGTTGTTGGAACAAATGGAGGATTTTCAGGGTCACTTTTAGTTACGTCTTCAGTGATATCTTCTAGTCCGAATACAGGTGCGCTCAGGGTTAGTGGCGGTGTAGGAATTCTCGGTGCATGTAATATTGGTATGAATTGTTATATCACCGATTCTTGTATTGCTAACGGGACAGTTTCTGCTACTAAGGGATCATTTTCGGGTGCTGTTTCTGGATTAACAGGAACATTTTCGGGACCAGTTTCTGGAACAACAGGAACATTTTCGGGACCAGTTTCTGGAACAACAGGAAAGTTTACGGGAGCAGTTTCAGTTACGTCTACATCTTCATCTACAACGTACAATACAGGCGCACTCATAATTGCTGGTGGTGTAGGAATTGCTGGCGATTGTAATATTAATCTGAATTGTAATATTACAAGAAATTGTAATATTTCAGGGGCTTGTAACCTTAATGGCTCAACTTTCAATTCAATACAGTTTGGTACATGTTTAACCACTGCTGATGGTACAGTAACCGTCACATTTACTACTCCATTCACCGGCAACAATCCAACTGTAGTTCTTACCCCAATTAACGGTACAACCGCTACCAATAGCGTAACGCTTATCTTCCCGGCAAATCCTTTGACTGGCTTCAAGTGTAAAGCAGTAGGGAGTGGTGGAGCTTTATTATCGGCGGAAAACATAAACTGGATAGCAATTAATTAATTGCGGATGATCTATTTAAATTCATATAAATAATTGCATTCTATATTTATATAAATCATAAATCATAAATGAATGAACGACATATCTATCCAACTAATTCTCTTTTCCAAACTACATTCATGGTAAAATTGCAGGAGGTAAAGCACCTGTGAATCCAGGCATATTAACAGGAGGAAGATCGGCATTTCGTTGTTGGATCAATTTATCAATTGTTACATTATTTCCCATTTTTTCACGTGAATAATCATCAGTTGGTGTTGGTATACTAGATTCTTTTCCACCTATACCATTAGAATCACTTAAAAAACTAAATTGTTCACTTGCAACACCATATCCACTATTGGAACCAAATTGATGCGCTTCAAAATCATTATTTGGATTTCTAGTTTTTTGGATAGCAGCTACGGCCGCATCTTGAAATGCTGCACCTCCAGGTTCAGATACAGAACCGTTTCCTCGGCCATATCCATCATTATTATCACTTCGGGATGAACGGACCCCAATATTATTTTGTTGACCATTTTGTTGACCATTTTGATACTTATTTTGACCACCATTATCAAATGATGCTAAAATATTATCAACACCAAATACAATCCGATTACCTTGTGAAATAAGTATAATTGCAGGTACATGTTGAATATTGGATGGTAAAATTACAGGAGTTGAACCTGATTCTGAAATAATGTACACTTTTCCATTAACAGGATCTACTCTTCTAGCATCCACACAAATAAAATGAATTTGGGATTTGTAAGGAGAACTATTTAATATTCGCAATAACCGTTGACATTGAATACAATAACTACTATAATATAAAATATATCCCATAAATAAAGTTAAGTTATAGATATTTTGTACAGATTAGATTCCATAAGCAAACACAGTAGATGGAGAATTAGCGGCATTACCAGCCATATGAGAAGAAGATTGAGAATGTGATGATGGTGGGGCCGATTTTATGTTACCTGAACACATTGAATAAAGAATTCTATTTTGTAAATAAAGCATAGAATATAAAATCACCATATAAATCATAACCATGAATTCTGCTGGTTTACTGTTTTTCCTAAAGAAATTAAAGACAAATGATAAAACGGTGAATATTATCAATGTATAATTCATAGCCATGAAAAAATAAAAATAATCACAATAATTGACGGAAGTTAATGGAGAAAATATATCCATGATGATGATGATGTTGGTGGTGGTACTTGTTATATATTTATAGCCAGAGTTTATCGTCACTGATAAACTACTATTGCCCAAATAATTATTATTCGTTTCGTTGGCGGCGGTCTTTTTTTGTGTGATTGTTTATTGTAATCTGCAAAAATTGAAATAAAAAAATATATATATTAAACTATAGTATCAATCACAATCCATCACAATCAATCCATCACAATCAATCCATCACAATCAATCCATCACAATCAATCAATCAATCAATCAATTACAACCAATCCTCGGTATAAATGGAACCTAAATTTGAAAACATTGATAATCGTAGTACTATATTAAAATTCACTCTCTCATCTATAAATGTCAGTCTAGCCAATGCTCTTAGACGGACTATAATAGCTGATATTCCTACCGTGGTTATCCGTACGGAATTGTATGAAGAAAATAATTGCCAGATTGCAGTAAATACCTCACGTTTACATAATGAAATTGTTAAACATCGTCTTTCTTGTATTCCAATTTATGGCATTAAAATAGAGGATGTAGACTTGTATATTCTTGAATTGGATGTACAAAATGATAGTGAACAAATAAAATATGTTACTACTGCCGATTTCAAAATTAGATATAAAAATAAAAAGATAACAAATGAAGATTCCGATTCAAGTTCAGAAGAAGGAAAATTTAAATATTTAAGTCAACAAGAAATTAGACAAGTATTTCCACCATGCCAAAATACAGGTGAATATTCTGAACCTGACTTGTTTATTGATTTTCTACGACTTCGTCCCAAAATTGGCGAGATACCAGGTGAACATATTAAATTAACTGCTACATTTTCTGTTGCAACTGCGACCGAAAATGCAATGTTCAATGTTGTTAGCAAATGTACTTACAATAATACAATTGATAAAAAAGTTGCAGAAGAAGAAAGAAAAAAAGTAATTGCATCATCTACTTCTGAAGCTGATGCCGAATTCAATCAAAAGAATTTTGATACATTAACTAGAGCAAGATATTTTATACCTAATAGTTTTGATTTTCAGATTGAAACTTCATCTGGGTATGACAATTTAGAAATTGTTTTCAAGGCATGTCATGTTCTTGTTGATAGATTACAACAATGTATAGATGGTATTGGAAAAAAAGTTACATTTACCAAAAGTGAAAGTTTGATTGAAAATTGTTTTGATATTATTCTTGTCGGTGAAGACTATACTATTGGAAAAACATTGGAATATATGCTATATAGTATGTTTTATGAAGGAAACCAATCTCTCATTTTCTGTGGATTTTCCAAAGCTCATCCACATGACAATGAATGTATATTAAGAATTGCATTCAAAAAGAATACTGAAGGTAGTAGTAGTACGGATAATTTGAATCTGAGTACTCCTGCTGCAATGGAATGCTTCTTGCGGGCGGCGAATGAAGCAAAAATTATATTTCAGAAAATGGCCAAGAAAATAGCCACGAATAAAAAGATGAGTGGACCGAGTGGAATGAAATAAAAATTAATGTAGCAGCGCGCGACCAATAATAAATTATATGCAAAATAACAAACAATGTATATAATTAATAAATGATTTAGAGATAATACAAGGATACAAGTCATTAGTTCATATTGTCTGTTTTTTTTTTACTCTGTAATATATCACATAAAAAATGGAAACAGTCAAAGAAGTCAACAACAAAGAAGTCAATAAACTTAAAATCCCACGTGTATCAAATGAATTTTTATTAATCGTCGCTGAATTTGTGGCCGATTTACAACAAACATTCCCTGAATATGTGTCATTATTGCCAGTTTTTCCAATGTCTATTGAAAATGGACAATATCTATTTGAATATTGCTTATTTTTTTATCCAAATCATTTTTTTCAAGTTTTGAACAAGGATGAAAGTATATTTAATTGTAATATTGGTAATGATGGTAATATTGTAGATACAACGTTTCTACCAGGAATTGATTTCAAATTATTATTTAATTGTCCAGGTGTAACTCAACGTACACGTGACGGTATTTGGAAATATTTACAATCAATCCTTTTTCATATTATTCGTGCATTGGAACAAAATGAAAAGAAGGTTCATGATGATGATAACATTAACAACAACCGTAATGATAGTAATTTAAATGTCCATAAGAATCAAACTGATTCAACAGAACCTTTGACATCTTCACCTTCTTTACCTTTTTCGCCATCTCTATCTTCTTTATTTGATTCAATTCCAATGAACGATTTAAAGACAAGATTAGAATCTGCCATGTCTGATTTTTCATCTATATTTGATGAGACAGGAGCGAGTGGTGTACCCGGAAGAGGAGATAAAGATGGTAAGAAGAAGGAGAAGAAGGAGAAGCAAGAAAACCCAGACGATGACGACGATGATGATGGGGATGACGGTGACAAACCATTTGCACCCGAAGGAATGTACTCTAAATTACATGATTTAATGGGTGGAAAAATCGGGCAATTAGCAAAAGAATTGGCTGAAGATGTCACTGGTGAATTTAATGAGGATATTTTAAATTCAACTTCTGGTTCACCAAATGTAGACGCAAAATCAGTTCTTCAAAGTTTATTACAAAACCCTGCGAAATTAGCTTCAATTGTCCAAAAAGTTGGTGGAAAATTAGAAGAAAGAATAAAAACGGGTGAATTATCTCAAGCAGAATTAATTAAGGAAACAATGGAAGTATTTGGGCAAATGAAGGATATTCCAGGGTTGGGAAATATGAAGGATATGTTTAAACAGTTTGGTAAAATGATGGGAGGAAAAGGAAGTAGTGGTAGCAGTGGTGGTGCCGGTCCCGGTGAATCAGATTTTGCAGCGGCGGCGGCAGCAGCAGCAGCTGCAATGGCTGGAGCCGCAGGAGCTGGAGGAGGAAATGGTGCCAGAATAAATACTAATGCAATGAGTCAAATGAATAAACAACAACAGATGCGTGAAAAATTACGGGCTAAAATAGATGCAAAAAAACTAGCACAGGAAAAAATCATGCATGCCATGGTATCTTCAGTGGTCGCATCTGTTCAAGCTACAGCATCATTGGTAACACCACCACAATCAGAATCTCTCATTATTCAATCACAATCTCAATCACAATCTCAATCTCAATCTCAATCTCAATCTCAATCTCAATCTCAATCTCAATCTCAATCTCAATCTCAATCTGAAAATGATGATTGGATGAAGACTACTAATACAAATAAAGAGGACGGTGTAAAACCAAAGAAGAAGAATAACAAGAAAAAGAAGAATTAAGAAAGACACTCCAATTTTTATTACACCAAAAAACGGGCTTTATTTAATCATAGAATTATTAATGTGATGGCATTGTATATAGAATCACATTAATTAATCACACACAATCACATACAAATAAATATATGCAGATTTTCAAAGTATTCCGATATGTAAATATTAGTGTTTTTTTAATGTCATTAGCTCTTGGAATATTTGCAGTTTATATTACTGAATCCCCTGTGCGTGAAATAATAGTTTATCCTACACCAGATAATACACATAAATTACAATTTATTGATGCAGCTGAAACATGTTTTTCATATCAACAAACTCAAGTTACATGTCCTGCAAATACCGACACTATTCACAAAATACCAGCACAATAAAGATGATAACAAACATTCATTTTGTACCAGAATCCATCTATAATTAATTCAATTCCATGTTCTCTATAGACAATTTACTGATTTGTTTATAGAGAACAAACTTTTATTTTTATGCAATGAGACCAAATCGCTCTTTTAAAATATTGTTTTTAGAAACCTTTTCCCCTCCATCTTCTTGTCGTTTTACCCGATATGTCCCTAATCCACCAAATGTAGTCTTACTGTTGGTATTTGTATTACCAGAACCACCAATACCTCCATAATTATTACTATTACCATCTTCGCGTTCTTCATGTAATTCAGGTAATACACGGGTTAATGGTCTTTCTAAAATCAATAACTTCTTTCCCATTTTATTAATACTTCTATATTCTTCTGGTGACATATTTCCAAAATATTTGTCTAAAATATAATATGGATTTGGTGCCAATGTAATATTATGTTTATAATTTAATAGTTTACCATATATTTGGTTCAATATTTGATATCTTTCAAATTTCATAGATTCATCAATATGTTCATTCATCAAGTGTGCTGCTGCACATTCTGCAGAACAGAAACAACCATATGCATGAAGTGAACCATCTAATTCATATTTTGGAATATAATATACAGAAGTCATGAAATCACATGTACACCAAAAACATGCCGATCTTTTATCGGAAAATACATTTTTAAATAAACCAATCTTGAGTTTTTTTAATTTATCCAAAATTACAGCATTTCCATCATTATGAGACAACAACGTTCCTTGTCCATGTCCATGCCGCAATCGTCGCTTTACACCCCATGCATCAATATCGCCATCGCCACCTCCGTCTCTGCTGCCTTTTTCATCTCCGTCTCCATCTCCTCCCCCGCCCCCGTCCCCATCTCCATCTCCATCTCCGCCACCGTACCCATCTCCATCCCCGTCTCCACGCCCATGTCCACATAATGAACATGTTCTTTTAGACGATACAGTTAAAGGTGGATATAAAGGTGTTGTTGAGAGAATTGTTGGTACTTCTTGTATTATTTGGTCATACATGGCAGATTTTCCGTCATATGCAACGACTTCAATTGGAATTGTTGGATTATAATGTAATTCATATTTACTTGGCTGATTTTGTTTTTCCAAATCTTTTAAGAAACAACGTAAATGTAAAATTACATTTTGTTGAGTTGCTACAGTAGAAATAGTAGAATCAATAGAAACATTTTCAATTAATGTCGCAATGGGTGTAATAATACTAGGGTTTATTGGATTTTTCAATTTGATCGTTTTTGGAGGCTTGGGGATTTTCTTTGATGACATGGCAAGAGAGTGGGTTGATGTTGATGATGATGATGATGATGATGATGTTCGTACAATTTCATTCGTTTCTGATGGTGATGGTTGTTCCCGAGGTTCTTTTGATTTCTTTGTTATTTGATGGCAGATTTCAGTTGTTGCTGATTCGGTTTCGTATAATGATGATGGTGGTAATGTTTGAATATCTGGAATAGGTGCAGCAGATTGGACCTCTGTACCATTTTGAATAGATTGTTGTTGTTGTTGTTTTGGAGTCTTGGATTTTGCAATTCTGGCGACTTTCGGTGCTTTGGGTTCTTTTGGGGCTTTCGGTTCTTTCGGTGCTTTGGGCGCTTTCGGTGCTTTCGGTTCTTTCGGTTCTTTCGGTGCTTTGGGTTCTTTCGGTTCTTTCGGTGCTTTGGGTTCTTTCGGTTCTTTCGGTGCTTTCGGTTCCTTGGGTTCTTTTGGCGCTTTCGGTTCTTTCGGTGCTTTCGGCTCCTTGGGTGCTTTCGGTGCTTTCGGTTCTTTCGGTTCCTTGGGTGCTTTCGTTATATTGGATGATGATGCTTGATTGTCTTGGTGCTGTTCCTGGTTAGTTTCCTGAAGAATCATCTGTTCTACTGATTTAATTGCTGGAAATAAACGATGGCTAGATGGATATATAATAGCTGAATTGATGAATTGAATAGGGCAACTATTTCTATATTCTATTTCTTTCTTTATTTCAATTTCTATTCTATCTATTCATCCGTAAAGTGGTCAAAAGATCGTCAATAAATCGTCAATAAATCGTCAATAAATCGTCTATTTTAGCAATTAAAATTCAAAAGATGAATGGATGAATGAATGAACGAATGAATGAATTATGGTATCAAGTAATTATGGTATCAAGTAATTATGGTATCAAGTAATATATATCTATATCAATCAAAAAATATACAAATGTTTCAATTCGGTGGAAATGTTGACGATGAAGTATTGGATAAAATTTTAAGTATTGGGTATGAACTTGAAACAGGAATGTTGTCAAAATTATCACTTCTCACTAGTGTGGAACGGATTTTACTTAATACGGATACAGCACCTGCCGACATGAAAGGTATAGCCGAAGCTGTAGGTGGGATGGATGATGAGGATGATGATGAAGATCAGTTCTATTTTCGGCGAGAAGAATTAATTGATTTGGATTCGTATACTACATCAAGTTTAAATAATCCCAATGATAAAAACAAACAAAAAAATGATGAAAATGTTGTTTTCTTGTCAACAAATGATATTTCAAAATCAATATATGGTACATATCTTGAAGGATTATGTGATAGAAATGAAAATGAACTTGAAGATATTGAGGATACTGACGATATTGACGATGATGCCGTCAAGTATAAAAATAGTTTGTACCAATTTCATCCAAATGACCCAAATGAAAAGCCATTTAATATAAATTTTGATACAAAGAGTAAACAACTTTCATGTGGTACATTTACTAATTCAGAATGGATATTTACTTATTATAATCCCAAAAGATCAAGAAATATTATTTTGGAAACTTTTAGTAATGCTATTAAAAATCTATCATTTCATTTAGATCAACTAGTATCCATCCCAGGTAAATTAAAAATGTTATCCGGAACATTGCTAACAACGCTTCCAAATCCATTAAAACGTACATTATATCATTTTCCTCGTAGTAATATGTATTACCTACCAGTACATAGTACACTTAAAGAACCACCCCTATCTGATGTTCGCGTAGTCCCTCAAATGACATTTTCATGCCGAGTACAAAATGTAGCAAGTATTTCAAAAGGATTATTATCACTACTTGGTTTTAAAGCATCCGCAATCTACACTCTTGAAGAACTTATTACAGACTTGTTCATAGAATATAACGCGGTTTGTAAACCAGATCGTCAATTTAATAATCTATCACGCCAGGCTCTTTTCCAAGCAATTAAAAATTACATATTATTGATATTTTACAAATTGTATCAATATTACAATCTTTATTTACAAAGTGAAGGAGTGAAAGGGATCCTTCCAGATAAATATTATTTGAAAGACTTTTGTTACATTAATACTAGACATACAAATTATATACTTTATCTGGAATTGAAAAAATGTATTTCAGAATACTTTATGATTAATGATGAACGTACTGTTATTGATATTTTATTTCAAGTGATTTTTCAAAAAGAGATTTTAGAAGAATTTTTAATTGAAGAACCAGAAAATGTTCGTAAAAATGCATTCAGTCCAACCAATATTTTACCAATTAATCATCCACAATATGGAAATCCTGTTTATTCATTAATTTCTTATTTCTCCTATTTTGACAAACCTCCACCACCAAAGAGTATATATCATATTCAATACCATGATTGGCTTCAATATATTGGAGTTGATATTTTTTCTACTCAAATGGATATCCAACCAGGTAACATTGTTTTGGTAGAATTACGTTCATTCGGTTCCATGTTGAGAGAAAGTGAATATTTTAAAGATCGTCCTTATACTGGAGGAGGAACATCATTTAGTATTGGTGCATTGATGGAATTTACTAATGAAGTCGCAATTAATCAGTCTGAGAGAATAAATAATAATGTTGGTAAAAAAAGAAATACTCGGAAAAGTTTGCGCCGACAAAAAAATTTGGGAATAACAACGAGAATAACCAATGGAAGGACTAGTATTAGGAGTAGAAACAGTAATCGGAGTAGTCGCGGAAGTAATCGTAGTAGCAATCGTGGAAGTAATAGGAATAGTAATGGCGGAAGTAACACGAGTAGTAAATAGAAGTAAATAATAATACATTGCTTAGCCGGATATTTCAATATTTTACGAATTTGAATATTATAATTTTAAATTCGTAAAAATTGATTTAAAAATTTTGAATTAATTAACTTCATTAAAACCAACAAAAACTTTAATTTCGTCCAATTTCCCCAAAACTGTAATATTTCATCAAAATGAACTTTTATTCTGATGAAATTATCAACAATATCATTGATAATCAACCTCTAGATCAAATTATTGAAAAAGTGGAGGATTTTATTATTCAATGCAAGTCTATCGCAATAAAGTATTCATCTGGTGATATACATCCTGAGTATACCAAAAATGTGTTGCGCGATCCAGAGAAGACTGTAGCATTTCACTGTTTAGATAACAATGAATTTTCAATTGACAATTGTCCTGCTATACTTGTTTATCGTAAAGTTATCTATCCGGATGAAATTATTTATTATGTTTTATTTACTTGTACCAAACGGAGTTTTAGAGGACAAGGATATGCTTCCAGATTATTTGATGGTTTTATTCAACGCGTCAAATCAGAGAAGATGAACCGTGGGATTAATGGCATTCCTAAAAAAGCTAGAATTGTATTGAGTTCATTGGAAACCTCGGTAATATTTTATGAATCATATGGGTTCAAATGGACTAGAGAATCCATCAGTAAATATCCATTATTACTAGAATATGAAATATACGAAAAAAATAAAGAATATTTTATTTTACAATTGGATTATAAACAATTGGATAATAAATGAACTGGATGAAAATAAAAACAATGAAAAAAATGTACAAGTAAGAATGTAATAATGTCATGAATGCAACTGCAACTGTAATTTAAATCAACTGTCTGTTTTTTGTTTTATGTTTTATTTTTTATTTGGACACGGGGGGACATGGGGCAGATTCTTATAAATTAATTGCAGCATTATTCTTGATATTGATAGGATTGGGATTGGGTTCTTCAGCGACGGGAGCAATTGCATAACAAGTCATTTTTGATACTCTTGCTTTGCAAAGGGGACATTCATTGGTTCCCTTTTTCTTAAACCAGCTTTTAATGCAACGTTGTCCAAATGAGTGTCCACAAGACAACGTTCCTATGATACGTTTTTGATGACTTACTAGACAAATTCCACATGAATCTTGACGACAATCAAGTTCTTTTTTAGTGGCTATAAATTCCTGTTCTATATCCAATTGTGTGCGAAGTCTATGTATTTCAGTTTGTACAATACTATGACGTTGTACAAGGACTAAATGTTGACGATTGATATTAATGGTTTGTGCCATAAGCTGGGTTTGACGATTTACATTTTCTGAAAGTAATGCGGCAAGAGTATCCAGTTCACGGCGAAGTGTTTCTTCCATTATTATGTTGTTGTTGTTGTTGTTTGAATTATGATTTCGTAGTTTGTTATTTTCTCCGGGTTTGTTTGGTTTTGTAAAAGGAATGAGTTGCTTTCCGAAATTCAAATCAATTTTATTTTCTTTTTGTTTTGGTTGGTCTACTGACTACTTCCATGTAGTAATAATAAATTGTAATACACTCGTAGTCTTTCTTTGATTGGAGAATGAACATAAAAAAATTGAATTCATTTTCTTATATCCGGATTACTTCAAGTATTCATTTCATAAATCAATCGCAATCAATCGCAATCAATCACAATCAATCACAATCAATCGCAATCAATCGCAATCAATCACAATCAATCACAATCAATCACAATCAATCACAATCAATCACAATCAATCACAATCAATCACAATCAATCACAATCAATCACAACCAATCACAATCAATCACAATCAATCACAATCAATCACAATCAATCACAATCAATCACAATCAATCACAATAAAATGGAAGACACATTGACCAATGATTGGACAAAGTTTCTATCAACTATGAAACAATCAGAATCATTAAATATTTATCATATGGCAACTGCAGATGCAGATGCAGCGGCAGCCTCGTCGGCCTCGTCATCGGTGGAAAATCAGTCATCGTCTAGTACCATGAATTCTCTCGTCGTCCCACCACATCCAGACTCACATTCAAATCCACATTCACTAGTACAATTATTACCACGTCCATCTAAATGTCAAGAATTGTTGATTTCAACCAAAACAAAAGTTTTATTCTTGAATCAACCAATAAATATAGAACACATGTTTTGGAATATTCAAGTGATTGATTATTGGCGACAAGAAATAGGTGCATTAAAAAAAACTATCAAATTGGTTAGTTTAACGCCAGAAAAATGTCAAGAAAATCAAGCAAAACTTGTATTTTTACAAGACCATAGTGAAGATATTATTCGTCAAGTCAACATCACTACAGGTCCACGTTCTCCAAAATACAAAGATGAACGTAAAATAACAGTAGGTATTTCTAAAAAAGATATCATGGCATGTCGTGGGAAAAAGAAAAATGTGTTTTATAATTGTTTTGCTATGGTAATGCGTGTCATATATAAAGGAGAATTTAAAGAAATACATGCCAAAATTTTCAACACTGGAAAAATGGAAATTCCAGGAGTATTCAATGATGAATTATTAGATATTGCTCAAAAGATGGTCCTTACTATTATGCAACCGTTTATTGCATCACAACCTCCTCCTCCTCCTCCACCTCCTCCACCCCTGCCTCTTTCTCCCTCTATCCCCATCCTTTCTCTTGAAACTTGTTCTGTACAAGAGTCAATAATAGAAGAAAAATATTCTACGATAAACGAACAAGAACCAATGATAGCAGAAGAAGATTCTATAATAATCCAACCACCTCCCTTACATCTTGAATATTTGGGTGATGGCTTGATGAATGACGAATCACCCAATGTTTTGATAAATTCCAATTTTAATTGTGGTTTTCATATTTATCGTGAAAAACTCCACAATATATTAAAAGGTCCAAAATATCAACTAGATTCTTCTTACGATCCATGTACATATCCTGGAGTAAAATGTAAATTTTATTTCAATCACGAAACTGGATATGATTACGAAAAACAAAAAGGGCAAATACGTGAAGAAGATTGGAATTTGAAAATGAAGAATATCGTTGCTGATAAAAAATATACCGAAGTATCCATTATGATTTTTAGAACAGGAAGTAGTCTAATTGGAGGTAATTGTTCAGAACGAGTATTGAGATTTATATTTGAATTTATTACACAATTGATTTGGGAAGAATATAAATATATTTGTATTCCTGGAAAAGTTCCCGAGATACGCACTAAAATTCCAAAATTACGCAAGAAAACTATCCAAGTACAACAAGCATAAATAATATGGAGATGTAAATTGATTGGTTCATTGTTTCTTCGCCCGACATAGTTTTGTTTGTTTCTTTAGGAGAGATTGAAAAGAGTAATAAATAATATGTGGTATATGTTTGTCATTTTTTTTTTCGCGTCGGCAAGTATTGTATTTTTTCTGATTGCAATGTAATAATAAGAAATGTTTAGTCCCCAAGACGCCGTCGTCACTAAATCGGCCTCATCAGCAAATGTTCCTTCAACTTCAACTCCGAGTCCAAAAGAATATAGATTACCTGACATTAAGACACTTGAACATGCCTTTCGGCTTTCTGTAAATGAGGATAGACCTATTATGATGGATTATTGGCTTACATCTATTGGTGCAGGGTCACCTGATGAGAAAAAACCCGTTATTGGGGTAAAACCAGACAAGGAAAAAATGTTGGTAAAAAACGAGGAAGAGTATACTAGTCCAATTTCACGTATTTTTAAAACTGGAAATGAATTCATTATCATGACTGAGAATTCAATCTATATTGTTGATGCTTCAATTAAACCATCCGCAATTGCTTAACAAATTCAATTAGTATATGAAATATTGAATGAATTGACAATTGAATGAATATACATTATGATTATATGGAAATATGGTTCATAATGTATATATATTTATGTATATGACAATAAAGAGTGCAATATTTGGTAACCAATCTGCATCTGGAAGACTTTATAATCTTAAAACAAATACGAAAAATACGACTGATTCTTTATTATTACACGTAAAAGACGAAAAAGACAAGAAGAAAGATACCACCGAGAAAAATTCAGTCAATGATGCATTGACACGAGTCCGTGGAGGTGGATATGTTGTTCCACCAAAATCTAGAGTTTAGAAAAAATTCCCTAATGATATTCCAAATAATGCAGGACGTTGATGTCTTTCAATAACTAATGGTGCCGGCATAACATTTGATTTGGATTTAGAAAACATATGTAAAGACGATAATTGTTGTAATTCATGATTAATCGGAGTTTTTTGAAATACTTGAGTAAAATCAGTGGATCTAATTCCACGCAATTCTGATTCTATATCACAACTATTTGATGAAAGTTTGGTATGTGGAATTTTCGCAGGACCAAGTCCATCACCTGGAAAATGTGTGGTTTCTTGAACACCGGATGAACTATTGATAAAAACAACTTCATTAAATCGTTTTTGCCATTGCTGTTGTTGTATATCATAATCACCACGCATATTTTTGTTTCTAGTAGACGCCATTATACAAATCATGTCACAAAATAAAATTATCATCATATTATATCATTTTTTTCATCGTTTTAATCATTTTAATCATTTTAATCATTTTTCATCATTTTAATCATTTTTCATCATTTTAATCATTTTTTACCTTGTTTCTATTCTGGCCACTAGATAAAGCAATGTCAATTGTTGACATTGCATCATTTAAGACACTTTCATTGATAGTACCATTTGGACCAGTAAACAATGCTACCACACATGGGTGGAACATGGCAAAGTAATCAAAAGAAAACATGATTGCTAAACCTACTGAAGGTTCTTCCGAAACCATAAGTAATGCCGCTTTTTTATATATATTATGAAATAATGATAAATCTTTAGTTGCTTTGAAAATATTATCACATGCAATTGAAAGAGAATCCATATCATAAATAATTTCGTCTTCAGTTTCTGTAGCAATCATTTCTAATCCAAATACTGATTGTATACATTGACGATATTCGTCGTCTGTATCATAAGCAATCTTGTATGTAATATCATATTTAAAAGAGTTTGCATGGGTAGGTGTAGGTGTAGTCATGATATAATATTATTTATTATTATGAAATAATATTATATTTATTCAATGCTCACTACAACGCCGGGGAAAAAATTGAATTGGTTTTGTAAAATGTCATAAATCAACCTTTATCAAAATACCGTCATTAATCAATCAATCAATCAATCAATCAATCAATCAATCAATCAATCAATCAATCAATCAATCAATCAATCAATCAATCAATCAATCAATCAATCAATC
>Ga0214218_1000031_pt1 | contig 64787 bp, 59 predicted proteins | sample TroBogypolimnion_39_FD_153056 | JGI IMG/M metagenome (GOLD analysis project Ga0214218, IMG submission 153056) | Freshwater microbial communities from Trout Bog Lake, WI - 12JUL2007 hypolimnion | ecosystem: Environmental > Aquatic > Freshwater > Lake > Hypolimnion/Profundal zone | place: Trout... | reverse complement strand
GGGGTTTAAGGGGAGATGCAATCTCCCTTTGCAATAATATGAACATGTTTGGTTCACATTATTAGTGGCAGTCAAAACTGTGTTTGTGTAGGGGTTTAATGGGAGATGCAATCTCCCTTTGCAATAATATGAACATGTTTGGTTCACATTATTAGTGGCAGTCAAAACTGTGTTTTTGTAGGGGTTTAAGGGGAGATGCAATCTCCCTTTGCGATAATATCAAAACCTATAAAATTGATTTGAATAAATGAAATAATAAAGATAATGTAAGCTATCAAGAATGAACGGAATAGAACCCACTATAGATATTGATAAACAACAAATAATAGGTGGCAAAATATGTTTAGAAGGACAAACTATAAATTATGACAAAAAAGCAAGTCATTTGTTAGAAATACAAGAAATTGGTGACATTCTAACTGAAATTAGTGATACAAGTATAGATGATGAATTTAGTATTAATAATAATGGAATTAATTATAAATTAGGAAATGATTCAAAAATTATTAGTAAAATATACGAAATTATTATTATAGACAAATTAAAGGGTTTATTGGATACTAAAGGGTATAAATATATTGAAAATGAAATTCAAAATAAATATCCTGATTTTGTAATAATTAGTAAAATACAAGAAGAAAAATTTTATGCGGTTGATATTAAAAGTTCATATTTGAAAACAGAAACAGAAATAAATGGCTTTACCTTAGGAACATATAAAGGTTATTTTAAAAATAGAGATTCTTTATGTAGTATAGTAAAACCATATAACAATTTCATAAAACACTTTTGTATATGCGTAATTTATTCAAGAACGGGTATTAAAATACCCGTCAAACATATAATTGTAAAAGATAAATGGGAAATTGCAAGAAATAGAGCTGGTTCTGGAAATACGTGTAATATTGGAAGTATTAAATTGTTAAGTGATTTATTAGGTAATAAACCTTATTTTAATAACGAGGATGAGTTTAACACATTTTGGTTAAGTTACAAGTGCTAATATCACTACTTCCTGTGATTTTGATTTAGATAAAGCATAATTGTAATCAATATATTTTGTAATTACATTACTATATTTTTTTTTAAGTTTTGTTTCAATCTCTGATATTGATGGGAACGCTTTTGTATTGTATGATATAACTAAATTTTTATTACCATATTTATCTATTATGTTATCAAACATTTTATTTGCATTTTCTATAATATAATCGGTTGATGTCTTTAATTTTAAATGTTTTGTTGAATAATCAATACTTGTATCCCATGATTCACTAATAAAACCTTCCAAAAAATGATAATTATCAAAATATTGAGAATCTTTGCAATCTTTTTTAAAATAAGGCGGATCTATGTATATGGTATCTATTTGAGATATTATCTCTTCGGTTATTTTATTATATGGCATATTTATAATGTGGGTATTTCCTATATCAATCATTTTTTTTTGTTCGTATAATTTTATAAGTTCTTTTCTAAACGTTAGCATATGAACAATAAATGGTTTTTCCCAAGTGGTTTTATTCCCAAATTTTCGTTCAACGTCCGCAGTCCTAATAGATAAATTTTTACGATGAAACAAATTATATGGTCTTTTTGAAATTAGAGACTGAAATAATAGGTAATAAATTATATTTTGTTTAATTACATTATTATAATGTTTAATATTTTCTCTGAAAGTGTCTAATTGTCTATTTTCATCATCCGTATAATATATATCTTTAAATGTATCATATATAAATGGAGTATAACAACTATTACTATTTTTTACAAATATGTTTTTAATTTCTTCTTCACTTGGTATATTATTTATATCAATGTCCAATAGACCATTCGCATTTATACTATTAAATCTTAAAATATCGTTATATGTAACTTCTATATTATTTATATGAAAATATAGAGAACAAATTGATGAACCTCCAAATAAATCTAATATATGTCTTGGTTTAAAATGTGTTATCATTAAATCATAAATTATATTAATTATTTTTTTTTTAGATCCTTGAAACCTTGTGTTAGGTAATTTTATAATTTGGGTTGTCATTTCAGTATTAATTTCATTTTCAACAATTACATTTAATGTTTCGGTTATAGGTTCATTATTAATAACATCTTCGCTTATTAAAATATTTGTAAATTCTTCAGTATTATTACTTGTTTTATTTTTGGAGTTAATCAGTTCTATTAATTGTGGTTTATTTTTTGAACTACACTTTGTAATACCCAATTCTTTACACTTCTCTAATAAGTCAATTTTACTCATTTTTAAAATATCCATTTGTTCTGTTCTGTTTATTGTAATATTACTTTCAGTGTTATTTACTTTCAATTTTATATTTAATTGAATCAATTTTTCGTCTACTGCTTTATCTATTAACGCTTTGATTTTGTCTGTTTGAATTTCGCAAGGATTTTTACGACTAATGTGTTTGTCGTAGTGTGATTTTTGAGAAAAGATTTTCGCACATTTTTCGCAACTATATTTACCCATTTTAGTTATATAATATATCAATATTTTATTTCTATATTATTTTAACTAAAAATACCCAAAATATTTATGTCAAAAAAAGATATATTATCCAATGACCCGTAAAAAAATGTTATGTTACACGATATTGAATTTATAAATATGGTTATGACAGTATTAAGTAATATAATATATTTAATATAATATATATATGGCGCTTCGCAACCGTAAAGAGAACCTAAAAATATCAATATAGAAAGTTATCCACAACTAATATTATTGGCATCATCGCATCACTTATTACCATTATGGCTTGCATACAATATCCTTGTCTTATGATGGTTTTCACCGACTGTGTACAATTTTTTTGTTGTTGCTTCCAAAAAATTCGGTATTATCAATATATATTCATCCGAAATATTACAACTGGAGATTTTGATGGCCAATTACCAATTGCAACTAATGGTTTGAACGATTTTGTTTCGGATAATCAGCCACTTCTTCCACGTCGTTATTCTTGTATTGTGTCAGTTCTAGGTTCATGTAATTGGACAAACGATGGAAATCTTTATTTGATTCCACTTTGTGAAGCTATTCGTAAGACATCATTATCTCAAAAGATGTTTTCTATAAATCTTATCCGGCATTGTGTCCACAATTTACCCATCACACAAGAATATGAAACAGCATGGAATATTATTTCAGAAATGTGTTTTCGTGTTTGTAACAATGGTCGTGGTTCATATGAGAATCAACAAATGAGTGATACTATGTGTGTACTTTACCGTAGAATTGAAAACATGATCACCGTTATTCCATCGGTGAATCTCGCTATTGACACGGAACTCAAAGTTTCAAAGAATTCTTTTGCGTATCAACGAAAAGAAACAGTTGAATCGGAAATATGGAACCAATTTTACAAACACATCACGAATTCAATCAAAATAGTGGTAAATCAAGAGCGACAAATGAATCCTGTTTTATGGAATATATTTGAAAGTTTGATCATAGCATATCAGACACTTGAAACATTCATCATGATTCCATTATTACAAAGACAAAGACTACCATTGCGATCTCAGCTTTTATGGATAGCATCCCCAAAATTTGATATGTTTGTAGCGGTGGTAGATTCCGATACGATACCCAATGTTTTTGGTCAACCGAAAGATATATTGAAACACTTGACTACATTACACGAACTGAAAAAGACAGACATTATTATTCGTTGCGTTTACAGCTACATATTGTAGTGGATACGCGCGACGTTAAGAACACATTTATATCAATGTTTATCAGAGTTTGGAAGAACAGTTAAAGTCTATAGCTATTCAATGGTTTTATTTCGTCTAGTTTATGCAATATTCTATCAATTTTTGATTCTACTTGGTTTGAATCGCCGTAACAATAACAATGTTCAAATAATGAACCACACTGAAATGTCAAAAAATACGAAAACAATGAACCTGTAAATCCACCACAAATAAATTCAAACATTATATATTATATTATTTACTCTACCCGCAAAACGTTTATATCATTATATTTTGTGAATCACATAGAATAACCGTTCGGAAAGTTTTTTGTAGCAGTTGGATCAATGTAAAGTAATTTTTGACTCACCAACATCGTCAGATAACTGATGAGACCATGACAGTGGCGTTGCAATCGTACTTGTGTATTTCGTTGTGAGATAATTATGAATCAGAAGAGATGTTTTTTGACAGCAATTGTGTTGTATTGTGAACATGTCGTGTCTGTCCTGACAAAGTTTAATACGACGATAAATGTCGCGAAGCGTATACTCTGTGTAGAGCTGTATTGTGTTTCGTGTGCAAGAATATTTTAGCATTCCTTCAATAATTTTCCATTCATCAACGGTCGCGCTATTATCTTCCAATACGTATTGAATACAATGTAAAATCGTATGGAGAGAAATGTCGTTGAGAATTCCATCATCAATCAATGCCGCCAATTTTTGTTGACAAACAAGCGGACTATACTTGTTTTTCCAACAGCAAAATATGGAAGGCACAAACTGAAATGAATTTATGTGGTATAAATACAAATTAAAGTCCTCGTGTAATTGTTGACTATTTTTTTTGCTGTTTCTGAAGTTATTTTCAAAATGGTCAATTATTCCATAATGTGAATGAACCATAAACCAATAAATCATTATATAACGTTTGAGCTGTTTTTCTATGCACTTTTCTATTATTGGAAAGTTCCAAATAATAACAATAACATCATAAGAGAAACTTATCTAAACATTTCATCGCTACATTCAATACGACGTATCTGAATTCCATAAACATGACATCAAAAAACAGTGATGAAAGATTTCAAGAGCTTCAGAACCTGAGCTGATGGGGTTTCATGGATGGGATGACGTAGAAAAATTGATGTGGATTTGTTTTACGCCCTCATTCAGTTTTTCGTCCCGTCCCATTAAGCAAAAAATCAACTTAATTACAGAAACAAACCAGTGAAATTGATGGGCGGAATGGAAACGGATTTGCTTGCTTGCTATTTATAATCTCTCGCGGCATAGGGGACATTGAAGTTTGACTAGACTAGACCAACATTGAATACATAATTTATGTTCACAATAAGTTTCAGTGCTAGTAGGTTCTTGACAAACTGCACAATTATCTAGGTCTTCTCGTATAAATTTTGAAAATGCTCTCCCTCGTGCTTCTATTTTTTTCATTGTTTCACTCTTCAATAATTGACCACTTTTTTTACAAAATACGAGACCATCTAATAATTGATGAATGCTTCTGTAGACTGCGGCTAGTTTCTGTGGTGTTTCGTCAAATCCCATTAGTGGATGTACATTTTCATACAATGTCATTGTTTCAGATTCAATCTGAGATTCATCATCATCTGAATTATATCCATCTATTCTTGTAGATATGACGGATTCAATCGTAATCAACATTTGAGAATGACAGCTTTTTATTTGATAACTTACAGTACATGGTATTTCATTGATCCTGGCATCAAATTCTTCATATAAGCAACAATTAGATTTCATATTTATGCTTTTATGTTCATCTAATACTGACGTGGCGTAAATAAGAAACTCATCAGATTCCACAACAACGGGGTCAGTGACGACTTGTTCGGTGCTTTCATTGGTTTCATTGCTGGGTTTTGCTGGTGTAACCTCGTCCAATGGTTTGCTGAAAAATTTGCGAATATCCATAGTGCGTTGTGATGTACGTACAATAAACTTGAAACTCTTCTTATTTGATATTTGATTTGTAACCATCCTATTGAATATAAATAATTTATATTCAATTTTTTTTTTATTTTTTTTTTCATTTTTATTTTCATTTTCATCTTCATTTTCATCTTCATTTTCATTTTCATTTTCATTTTCATTTTCATTTTCATTTTCATTTTCATTTTCATTTTCATTTTTATTTTTATTTGATTGAATTTCGGTGATGATTTTAGCATTGTATTAGTATTTATTTATTTATTTATATTGGCTTTGTATTTGTAATTAATTTGTATTTGTATGCCATTTGTATTTTGTATTTGTAGTATATATACAAACGATATATATGAACATTTTTGCATATGCATATATTTTATTACATACCTTGCATAGCGTGACATGTTTACAGAATTTACATGTTTTGATATTGTACAGTTTGGAAGGTAATTACGCAAACTATACAGACTTGAGGTTCATCGCCCCTTATTGGCAACAACATGTAATTACCAAAGTGGAAGAATATAGTCCAATGAAATTATGGCCGTTTAATTTGACCCTTGAATATTTTGATATTAAATCGGATTGTAAATTGATTGACGAATTATTGACAAAACGTTACTCTGATATGTCACTACCGGAAATAACGGCTATAATAGCAGAAGGTGATGATTGTGCGCCAGGTTCTGGGAGTGCGCGATTTGCTGGTCATCATCAAATTCCAATTATTTTGACTGGATTTAATCCAGATCTACACACGCAAGATTATATCATGCCACCTGAACAAAATACATCATTTTTGATGGAAGGTCCTACATATCGCACATTGCGACAGATGGTTGATACGTATATTCGCGCAGGGGTACAAACAATTATTGCCGTTGCAAATGAACGATATGATTTATATAATCCAAATACATGTTTTGGTACGGCGAATGTGATGGCTCTACGCGGAATTCAAGTACTTGGTATGTACACAATTGGTTATAATGAATCTACGAATCGTGTTATAGAAATTGTTGATATAATCAAACAAAAAAATCCAGATGCTGTCTTATGGTGCGATTGGGGGGCATGTGCATTAACAAATGATATCATTGAATTTCTTCCATTGCAACATTTTAAAAATGCAAATTATATGCCAAAATCATTCAATTTACTTGATTGTCTGGATTCTCCAAATGTTCCCGACTTGAGATTATTTGATTTTGTTACTGGTGGTAATTATGTAAGTGAAAAAATCAAAGGTTTTCAATATACTGAAGACGGTAGTTTATATTCATCCATGTTCCGCCCATCAACACCGTCTAATTATAATGGGTTCAATCAAATGGAACTGGGACTTACATTGGCTTATCCGTCAAGTACGTCAATTTTCTTTAATTGGTATAATAATTTACGTGGATATTATCCTAGCTATCCTACAGCATTTTGTTGGGCGGCATTTGATATCATGGAAAAAGCAATGTATTTGGTTGGTATGGATTCGCAAAATGGTGGCAAAGATGGACTATTAATTGGTTCAATTAGTCCAATGGATGTTTTTCATAAATTACAAGGATTAGGGACATTGACTCCAGTAGGGTTGGTTCAATTTGATGTCAATAGAATCAATACAATATCTCCTAGCATTCTTTTACAAGCTTTGCCTCATTCTTCTTCTGCGGAAATAGTCGGACCTGTAATTATTGCTACATCAGATTTCGTATATCCAATGCCAAATTGGGAAGATCGTATTTACACCTGGTCATTAACATCAACTTCCTACAAACAGTCTGCAATTATCATCGCTGGGGCTTGTTCTCTTCTTTTATTGGTGATGATAATAACTGTTTATATTCACCGAAAAGACTTGGAAATAAAAATGCTGCACTATTTCCATATTATAGTCATATGTGCATGTAGCATGTGTGTATGTTGGTCGTCTGCCCTCCTTTGGCAATCGGATAATATTCAAATTCAATGTAATGGTTATTTATGGGGAATTTATCTTCCTGTTAGTTTTTTAATTATTCTCGTAAATATGAAAGCATATCGTCTTTCAAAATTTCTTTATTACACTGCAAAAGGATTGCGACCACGACCTTTTACTCATTTGCGTGTAGTTCGGTTAACGTCGCGATTCTATTTAATCACACTAACAATTTTGATGATATGTGCAGTCACAGATAAACATACTCTAATACGTATAGTGGTGGATAAATATCGTCCAAAATTGGATTACTATGTTTGCCCACAAAATAATTCTACCGTAATATTGCTATATCTTCTCGCATTTTTGCATTTTTTTCAAACAATATATTGCGTTTCTGAAGTACGTAATGGTATGGAAGCATTTCAAGATGGTATGATTATAAAAGAATCATTTATTGTTTTTTATTCGTTTATAATGATTTGTCTCATATTGAGTAGTCTTGGTATTGAACCTAATACAATGTACGTTTTGCGGACATTATTTCTTTCTTCGGCATGTACATTTTTTTGTTTACGTTTATTAATAAACCGTTGTGCTAAATATTGGTTTTCTGATATTTGTTTACAATATATTGGGCGTTTATCTAAAATAATACGTGATACAACGACAAATACTGTAGTAATTGATTCAAATGCAATGTCATCATTAATTGAGGATGGTCAAGGTGAATTATTGTATCACATAAAAACCGCAACTGATGATGATGTAATGTGTATGATTGATGTGATAATGGACACTGAACGCGGAAAATTGTTCAAAGATGTTGCTGATTCGCAACATGTTCTGGAAAATGTACATTTTATTGAAGATGTGTTAAAATTCCAATCAGAGGAAACACTTGCATTTTTGATAGATAGTACAAAATATGCAAATATTCTAATGTATGAGAGAGCATCGGAAATACTTTATAAATATATTGAAGCCGGTAGTGAAGAAGAAGTCAATGTTTCCGCGCACAGTAGAACCTTGGTTGAAAATAGTATTAAAAATTTGATAACGTTCAGGCAACCTTATTCAATACCTATCCAATATGCAAAAAAACTCATTGTTGATGATCCATACATAAATCAACGTGCAAACATTTTTGAACCAGCATTTAAAGAAATTGTGAAAATGTTGTTTCAAAATTTATGGACAAAATTCAAAGTTGCCGAGACTGAGAAAATTGCAGGAGAGGAAGAAATTGAATATTTATAATTTCGTCGGATATGATATATATATATCCATCATGTCATCAGGTTTTTGTAGTGATTATATTAATTTGGTAAAATTAAACAATTTATTACAACAAAAAAATAAAAATAATATATTGGTTACACAACAAGCAACTATACCATCCAATTATTTGTCACATAAAAAAATGCAAGTAATAAATTGCACCGTACAGCCTTATTCTCAACCTATATTCAATATGGCAAGTACTGGAACTGCTGTAAAAAATCTGGCATGTGTTTTGGTATTACCATTGAAACCTGCTGCTAAAACTGCGTTGGGACATGGTCCTGTGGTTGTAAGGGCTGGAACCTTGATTACAACAGCACCGTTTTAGTTGAATCGCAATACAGAAATATTTTTACACCTTTTCTCATTTAAAACGCCGATTAGCGCTCAAAAATCATTAAAAATATTTAGGTATGAACCTGTAAAAACAACTTATATACTACCTTTTCCCGCTTTTTACGGCGGTGATAGTAATTTTTCATTCGCCTCGTTGAAATTCACGAGGTCTTGTTCTTTTGTATATCAAATGTTTCGCTATGCTTATCATATTGATACAACTATTTTTATCTCTGGTTAAATAACCGCCCCTATGAAACATTGGATTATTTTCGTCTTCTGGACTACCAATATATCAGCATTTTACTAATAGTATAGAAAATTACTTTAGTATATTGAAATCCCGCTTACAAAAATTAGACGGATTGAAATACGAAGATTTGAAGGAGAATATCAGTAAAGTTATTACACAAATACCCAAAGAAAAATATGAAAATATTTTTAAGGGCGCTTATAATAGAGAAAAGGTATATATTCAACGAAATAAGACAAGACAATTGCGTAGTAAGAATTATTTATAAATCACTCACTTGTGGAAAATCGGCGTTTTAAATGAGAAAAGGTGTAATATCTTATCTATGTAATCTGAATCATGGAAAACTTGCGTAAAAAGCGGTATACAAATAGAGGAGGTGGTGACAAATACTATGTGGATTGTGCATCTTATGAAAAAAATCCCGATTCTCTTGAAATGAAAATGCTTATTCGTAATACAAAATCTGCAAACGTTGCAATTTTAAGAGCGGTAGCAAAAGATGCGACATTCGCCGAAAAACACATAGTTGTAAAGATTTGACCATCAGATTATATTACAAGAAAAGAATTTTGTATTGGACAACAATTAGCTGAATCAAATACACCAGGATTTATAAAATATTATTGTTTATTTACATGTTATGATGATACTAGCAAGAAAGTAGAACATATTGAACCGAATTCTACACCGATTCCAATGGAACCAAAAATATGTATTGCCAAGCCAATAAAGGAAAATAAAAAAGATGTTCTAGTGATGCCATTTATTTGCAATGGATCGGTAGAAAAGTATAAATGGAAACCAGGAAATATACATGTACTGAATGCATTAATAATACAAACTGTATTATCTCTTGCTTGTGCTTTTGAAAGAATAGGATTTATTCACGGCGATTTGCATCCAGGTAATTTACTATTGAAACCAACAAAAAGAGAATTGATAAAATATAAACTTGGAAAAGATGCATATGATGTGCCGACATTTGGTTGTAAAATTGTTTTGATGGATTTTGAGAAATCTATTACTGAATTAACAGAACCTGAATATTTTTGGAGTGATATGAGAAAACTCTTTACAAGATTGGATGGACTAGATGTAGACATGTGTACTCTTGAATGGAAAAAAGTAAATATCATATCATTTACTGAAAGTATGATTGATAATAAGATGCCATTATGTAATGTTGCGATATTAACTGATATGATACATGAATCAGAATTTGTTTTTAGAAAGAATGCAACCAAACCCTTTTATAACCCATCAAAATATAATTGAACAACTTCTACCATTTTTTCTATTCTATTCTCAGGCAATGACCAATATACAATTTGTGCAGATAATGCAGCTAATCGCGCTTTCCAAAATGTTTGATGAGACTTTTTAACATTACTTACTCCATAACCATTAATTGCCCACGGTGATAATACTTTTTTACCGTCTCTTTCAATATATTCATCTGGATTGAACCGAATAAATATTATTGGTCGGTGACCAACATCTTGTGATAATTCCATAATACGACGATTCTCACAAGAACAATCATAATCTGTATGTTGATTTTCATCTATTTCTACAATTATTATTTGATAACCCAAATCTAAAAATAAGTCTGGACGACGATTTGAACATCCACCAGATATTTTGCGGTCAGTAATCCATGTAAAATCAGGGAATTTTTCTTTGATATGATTAACCACATCTTTTTCTTTCAATCTATAACCACGCGCAACTGGTTGGTCAGGGAACATATTCACATAACAAAATAAACAATGCCCCAAATATTTTGGATTATGAACGACTGTACCGCATAATGGAGTGATACATTTTTTACTTTTGATATTTACCATTCCATCTTTACAATGATTCTCGCAATAGAGTGGGGTTTTATCACCTACTATATTGTAATTTGCATGTAATTCACAACCTGGTTCTTGGCACATTAATTCTCTTCTATTAACCATTTCAGGAGTTTTGTGTTCTTTACAAAGAATTGAAGGTTGGCCCGGTAAATTATATTTTGCTGGCTCAAAACAATCCTTTATATTACATCGTTTGCATGAAGCCACATCTATCATTCCCTCCTTTTTGTGCGTAGCACAGTACAAAGGTTTTTTTTCAGTAGGAAGATTGTACGACGGTCGCTTGGTACAATCCAGACATTCTTGGGCGCCCATTTTGACCATTCCTTCTTTTTTATGGATATTGCAGTATAGTCGGGTATTTTCTCCAGGACTATTAAAACTGGCACGAATTCCACAATTTTCTATACAATACTTGGCAGATAAAGATATCATCCCGGGCAATTGATGCGCCGAACAATACAATCGCTCAGTTTGATTAGGATAGTTATAGGTTGCTCCTTTTCCACATTCTTTACATTCTCTGTATTTAAGCATGGTTTTGGATCGTGGTGATGAAATAAAATAATGAACAACAATAAACCAAATCAATTTTTATTATTTATTTATTCAAATTTTATTTTTCATTGTTTTGAATTTTGCGTTATTTATTATTTTATTTATTTTGAAACGATATCAACCATTCCATCTTTTTTATGTTTTGTACAGTATACTGGCGTGATTTTGTCAGGAAAATTAAATGATGGTCTGACAGGACAATCTATACATTTTTGCGCTTTGACATTAACCATGCCTTCTTTCTTATGAGTATTACAGAATAACCTTTTTTTCAATTCAGGAAAGTTGTAGCAAGCCTCAGTTGAACATTCCTGACAGTTTTGCTTGCATAAATTGACCATATTTTCCAATTTATGTACAGCACACCACAATCGTTTGGTTTGATCAGCATAGTTGTATGATGCAGACTTTCCACAAACTTTGCATTTTCTATTGATATCGTTACTAATTTCCATTGCAGTTATAATTATATTAAATTATGAGTGATTACGAGTGATTATGAATGAAGATGTTGAATAATGAACTAGAATGATTCTTGTGAACCAAATCAATTTTTTGTGATATAAAATGTAATATAATATTTGAATGTAAACTCTATATTTTATAATTTAGGTAAAAAAAATATATTTTATTTATTGTATATTTATATTTATATTTTTTCGTTATTCCTACAAATTATTTTCTTTTGTATGTTTATAAAAGAAAATGGCTGGAGGATTGTTTTTGCAACAGTCCTAGTCATGTCGGAAAAGGACATGGCTAGTCCGTATGTAACGGGCAACACTTTCAAATTGCGGGAATATCCAATACATGTTTTGAATTACCACTTTTCTTTGGTGACTTTGAAAAGGAACACGGTTAATTGCCGTACACAATGGTAATAAGATTCAAAATGACAAGGACAATCCGCAGCCAAGTTTCTCAATTGGATAGTTTGCGGCTTGAATATTCTGCTTCAACGATTTAAAAATGGTCAGAGTACAAGAATGAATCAAAGTTTTACATTTTATTCAGATGAGAAAAAGGTTCAACGACTAAATGGAAGTGGGCTTCCTTCTTCTTCCTCCTTTCTTCTTTTTTGTTAAAAAAGAAGGGGGACAGTTGAGGGAGGCTTAAGATATAGTCTATTCTCACCAGTAATGGTGTCCCAATTCGGGGAGTAAAATATTACATCATTGTTGGCCCACAAAAGAGACAATGTATTTTATTCAACAACGTTGGGATATTGCCAAGAAAAAATGTTTGTTTATATTTGTTTGATTTGAATGAATGTTGAGAGTTGAGAAAATAAATAGATAAACGCTTTTCTTGGCATAAGTAAAAAAAAGGGAATCCAGTTGGGATTCTTTTTTTAAAAAGTGTTGCAACTTGTAGCGTATGGTAGTCAAGACGTGTATCTCACCGGTAGTCCGGAAATAACATTCTGGAAGGTTTCTTACAGAAGATACACCAACTTTGCTATGGAATCTATTGAACAGACATTCAATGGTCAGGCCGATTTCGGCCGTCGTGTGACTTGCACAATTTCCCGAAATGGTGATTTGTGTTATCGCACTTATCTCCAAGTAACTCTACCCGAGATTAACCAATCTATGGCCAAGACTGGCGATGATGGTGTTTATGCTCGTTGGTTGGATTATGTTGGAGAACAACTTATTGCCCAAGTAGAAGTTGAGATTGGTGGTCAAAGAATTGATCGTCAATATGGTGACTGGATGCACATCTGGAACCAACTTACCATGTCTGCTGAACAACAAAAGGGATATTTTAAGATGATTGGTCATACTACTCAACTTACTTATATCACTGACCCCAACTTTGCAAACATTTCTGGACCTTGTGCTTCTTCTGGTGGTCCAGCCCAGGTATGTGCCCCAAGATCAGCTTTACCCGAAACTACTCTGTATATCCCCCTTATGTTCTGGTTCTGTAAATCCCCGGGTTATCGCGATAGCCCAAGTCATTCCAAAAGAATGGCTAGTCTTGTTTCAAATAGTTTTTATTTTTTTATCAATGAAACTGCACAAAATAAATCATTTTGTTTTGTGCAGTTTCATTCATACATTAAAAGATGAAAAGTTATCTATTTAGAATGAGGCAACATCTCCAAATTGCGGGAAAATCTTGTTAGGTTCATGTTACTAAGTTATGTATGAAAATATATAATGGCGGTTGTTAATTGCAATCGGTACAGTAAAAATACATGAAATAAAGACAATCCGCAGCGCGTTCTCTAAACCCGTTATGATAAGGGCATGAGAATCGTTCAACGACTAGATGCTGATGGACTTGAAAGGATTAATCATCCTTGATGATGGTTTAAAATATAGTCTACTCCCACTGGAGACAGTGCTTGCCCTTAAGCAAGGCAAGGAACAATGACGCTGATAGGAAATGATCAGCCGAGTTTGGTTACTGAAATTCTCTGAATTTCAGGAGGTTATCGCTCCCACTTATCGCTTTAACATCTGTAGAGCAGAAAAGTACTCATCTTGTAACGTCTGAGCTCCGTTCCAAGAAAAACATGTTGTGGTCTCAGGAAAAGTTTGAACCAGCTTTTCATACCCAGGTGCTAGTCACCCCCTGTTACTAAGCTTGTCTTGGTAGCAGATGGGGGTGGCGACACGTCCAAATTGCGGGAAACCCGTAAAGCCATAAAAATAGGCTCTTGTATTACAAAATTGAATTACAATATAAACTATACTATTCTTGTCATTATTATACCCCCAATGTCCAATGAAATAAAATGTTCAGTTTGTCAAATAAAATCTAATGATGGAAACGAATTCAGTAGAATTGCAAAAAGTGGTATAAGTGGTACTTGTAAAAAGTGCCAATGTAAAGCTACAATAGAATGTCGTCTTCGTATTATTGAAAAACGAAAAAATAATGAGATTCCAACTGAACCAACTATTACAGAGAAACAATGTTGTAAATGCAAAGAAATCAAACTTGTCGCTGATTTTCCCAAAGACATCGGTAAAATTCTTGGAATTGCAGACAAATGCAAAAAATGTAATTGCGAAAAAGTGCAAATCCGCCGTCTAAAAATAGTCAGCGGTGAAATAGAACGCACTGATGCACCGTCTCAAAAACAATGCGTTCAATGTAAAATCATTAAGAACATTACCGAGTTTAGAAAAGATATAGGAACAATAACCGGATATGGTTACAAATGTTTGATATGCACTTGCTTGGATACTCAACTGTTTCAGAAAAAACCCGAAAATATTATCAAAATCAAAGAAAGAAAAAAAGCGTATCGCTTACGTCCTGACGTAAAAGGGAGAGTTGATTTGAGGGGTAGTATATCTAGCCGCATTGCTACGCATATTAAGCAGCAAGGTGGACAGGGCCCAAAAAAACAACATTCTATTGATTACCTGGGATGCACGATAGACTTTCTTATCAAATGGCTTGAATTTCAATTTGATGAAGATATGACTTGGGAAAATAGGGCAAGTTGGCATATAGACCATGTTATTCCATGTGCTGCATTTGATTCAAATAACGAAGTTCATCTGGGACTTTGTTATCATTGGACCAATGTACAGCCATTGATAAAACATGACAATATGTCAAAATCAGACAAATTGGAACAAAAGTATTTTGACAAAGTAGTAGAAAGAGTAATAAAATTCAATTTAATAAATCAGGAGTTTATGGGCTACCAAGCTTTATTAGAAATGATAAAGTGGCTGCAAGTAGAATGCAGGTATGGTAAAAACGCCCTGGATACAAGAGAACATGAAAATGTTCTTTTAAAATCGGCAATCCGCAGCGAAGCTCCTAATCCCGTTATGACCATGGGAACGGAGAACGTTCAACGAATTGACGGAGGTGGGTCTTAGGAATCTAGTCAATTCCGTGGTAAAAGATCTAAGGTAAATTCTAGCCCCCGGCATACATTTTAGTCAGTGTTTTTCTTGATTTTGCACACTGAAAAGCCGATAAATATCCTGAAAAGGAGGGTAAACGTGGCGTACAGTACCACGAGGTAAAAATCAATTGCGACTTGCGACCTTTGGGAGAGGTCTTGTGGGCAGTTAAATCGCTAGCTGCTTCAACTGGCACACAATCAACCACCACGGCTTATCAACAATCACTTGTTGCTGCTTCTCTTTATGTAGACTATGTGTTTCTTGACACTGAAGAGAGAAGAAAATTTGCCCAGAATCCCCACGAATATTTGATTGAGCAACTTCAATTTACAGGCGATGAAAGCGTCGGTAGCAGTAGTAACAAAATAAAGCTCAATTTCAATCATCCTACGAAAGAGTTAATTTGGGTTGTTCAACCTGATGCCAATGTTGATTACTGTTCATCTTTGGAAGGAGGAAATGTATTATTCTCAGCTCTTGGCGCTCAACCTTTTAATTATACCGATGCTATTGATGCTCTTCCCAATGCTATTCATGCATTTGGTTCTCAGGGTGCTGTTGACGCTATTGGTGGAAATGGTATGATTAATGCATCTGGTCTATTTGAAATGGCTGGTGCTGCTAATAACTCTCCTGGTGATCTTTCTAGTCAATTGTGGAGAAATTCCAATGGAAATGAAATGTCACCTTTTGATGACCCTGCATACAAAACCGGCCCTGGTCTTGGTTCATATGTTTCAGATGCTGGTACTTTTGTACTTGCTGAAACCGCTTTGGATATGCACTGTTGGGGTGAAAATCCCGTTGTCACTGCCAAATTGCAGCTCAACGGTCAAGACCGTTTCTCTGAACGTGAAGGTACCTACTTTGACCAAGTACAACCTTTTCAACATCACACTCGTTCACCCGATACTGGTATCAATGTTTACAGTTTTGCAATTAGGCCCGAAGAACATCAACCAAGTGGGACATGTAACTTCTCCCGAATTGACAACGCCGTACTGCAATTGGTACTATCCGCCAACACTGTTGGAGGAACCGCAACCGCCAAGGTAAGAGTTTATGCTTGGTCTTATAATGTTTTACGATGCATGTCTGGTATGGCCGGTATTTCGCTGAGTTTCGCCAAGTTTCTCATATACAAGATTTTTTATTGTATATGAGAAACTTGGAAAAAACTCAGCTGGTACAGAAAAACAACACGCCACAAACAAACAGGCCCTGTTTGTGGATAATTTCGGTTTGACCCCTGTTTTTATGGTCAGTTGTTAGTGGGTTCTTTCATGGAGAAAGAATCTGCAAGACTACTTGTTGTTCGGGAATCCCCTTAGAGCCTTTGGTACGAAGTAAGTATGAGAAATCTACTTATGGCGGAGAATAGAACTCCGGTAACGTAATAATCCAAAGGATTGGGCGATCCGCATGGTAAAAACCTAAGGACGTTATGCTAGTCTATGGTTTGCCGTCAGAGACTGAACGGTAGTCGGTTCGTAATGAAGGTCTAAGCAACCGGAACGAATTTGAGATACAGTCCATTCCCAAGTGAAAGCTTGGGTATAAAAGCGCCTATTCCAATTAAACATCGTTGTATTACACTTTATGACCACGTAAAAAACTCCAAACACCAATACAAAAAAACAAGAATAATATATTCCGCTCCTGCACGTAGCAGCAAGCATTAGGCATTAAGTTTTGTTATTATTCATTGTATTAATGTATGATAACAAAAATTTGGTATTTGGTCCGACAACTATTATACGACTTGCTCTCGCAATTCCGCGAAGGCACTTTTTGTGAGAATTTAAACATATACAAATGCAAGATTACTACGATGTACTTTGATACATGTATGGGAAAACTGGAAATTCCCAAAAACATCAACCTGTTTTTTTATTTCCAGCTCTGCTCATAATTTTAGTATTTTCTCCGTCGGATGACAAATTCTCTATTATTTGGACTAGACTGCAAACGTCGTATGTGCGTTGCATTTTATCAATAATGTCGTCAAAACTATATTCTTGTTTCATAATATTGCATTCAAAACAACAAGACCGCATATTCCCAGTTACATAACCAAGGTCATTGACAAATCGGTCTATTCCATTGGTATGAAAATCTCCGCTTTTTTTTCCACAAATGTAACAATCCATACAAATCATATTTTCATAATCTTCAAGAGTAAGTTCAAATGGCATTTCTTTGATTGTCGCTTTATTTGCATATTTGATGTATGGAGTTGCAAAATGGTCAGGGAAAATTTCTGGGAAATATAATGGGTTTTTAATTTTGCGATGATATGAAAGAATATGAACAATTCTTTTATAAAACACCGACACTGAAAGAGAACCTTTCATATAGTTGCATATTTGACATGCGCTAACACAATTATCAACTGAATATGCCATATCCGAATTCTTTCTATCTACACCGTTTGGTATAGACTCATCTATAATACCACAGTATGCACAAGGTTTTTCTATAATAGCACAAAATTCATCAAATGAGAGATAAAATGCAATCTTTCTTTTTTGTGCGGATTTCAGACAGCGATTAAATAAGCATTCTCGTTTTTTCTCGCCAATTCTTCCTAATTCTAATCGGTGTTCTCTATCTCGGCGCGCATCCTGAATCTTATTGTCATCGCGACAAGCTTTACAAGTTTTTGTAATTCCATACATACCATGAAAGTCTTCGGTTGGTTTGTCTTGTACACATACGGTACATACCATAGTTACCAGTCCATCTCCATTTCCACAAAATTGGCGCACTTGTGTTGCTGATTCTCTCTTTGCATTATCAATTTCGCGGTCTTTCTGTAGACAATCTTTGCATTTAGTAAATGCATAAGAAGGTTCTAATTGCGCGCGACATCCACGGATATGATTCACACAAAGTTTTAATCCAGCAGCCAAAGTTTCTTCAATATATGATTTTGGTTGATGTCTTTTGCAAAATTCAGTAGTTTCAAAAATTTGATAGGGACAATCTTTATGGGTACATATTACGACAACTGCATGTTTAATATCCCGATTTTCACCACCACGTGACCGACACTTATCACACGTTTTCCCATCATCTGCAATAAAATACATTTTTTTACATCCACCGCAAAGTTTTGTCGCTGCCAACATTTCTTCGGTATAATCATTCATATATAAATGATTTTTACAAAACCGCGATTCGTTGTCATCACCGCCAATGATGATGGCATACGCGCGGCAAGGATTACCATTTCGGTCTTTGGTTGCACATTTATTCGGCATGATTGATAGGTTGATTTATGATGATGATGGTATATTGAATAGTTTATTTCTGAATCAATTTTTTTCATTTGATTTGAAATATAAAAAATTGCGAGATTAAGTGAGAAATTTTACGGGTTTGGCAATAAAACTTCGCTACTGCGATTGAAGCAGCAGTTTAAGTAAGTAGTTTTACCGATTTGATATTGACATTATATAAAGTTCCGCCTTTGCGGTTGCAAAAGCGGAAGGCTTTAACAGTTATTCAATATCTTTATAAAGTTTTACGAGTTTGGAAATAAATATGACGTCCATTGTATGTACGTCATCAAAACAATATAAAGGTGTGGTGTAATATAGTATATTACACCACAATGGAAATAATAAAAGCATTCAACGCAAACAATTTACACGCAAATATTGTTATCAAAGGAACATTTGATAAACCGCTTTTTCGCGCAAGTGATATAGGGGAAGTATTAGAAATGGGAAATATAAGAACATCCATACAAAGTTATGATAATACTGATAGAACTGAAATAGCTACCGTTGATATTCTTGGTAGAACCCAACAAACCACTTTTCTCACGTCCAAAGGGTTGTACAAAGTCCTAATGAGGTCTAGAAAACCGATTGCACTAATATTCCAAAACTGGGCGGCCGAAATAATAGAAGAAATTCGTTTAACTGGTGAATATAAACTACGAAAAGAACTTGATGAATCTAAACAAGAGTTGGACCAAGCACATCAAGAAATACAAAAACACGCGGCCGAACTTCCTTTAATATCCGCAAGAGAAAATCACAACGTTCTTCTGAGTAAGTTCAATACAGGTGACCCGTTGGTATATGTAATGAAAGTCAAATCGTTTGAAGATGGGACATACATTATTAAAATTGGCGAAAGTAGAATAGGAATTGAAAATCGTTATAATGAACATAAAAAGAAATATGAAGAAGCACTGCTATTAGATTGTTTTTGGGTAAAGAAAAGTAATGATTTTGAGCGCTTCTTACATCATCATGAAAAAATCCGCCCCGAAAAGGTTACTAATTTAGCCGGACATGAAAAAGAAAATGAATTATTTTTGATTGGTAAGAACTTGTCGTATAATCAACTAATAAAAATTGTCAATTCTAATATAAAACAATACAACGAAAACTTTAACATGATGCAAGTTGAAATTGATAGATTGACAGAAGAAAATACCAGATTAAAAAGTGGCAATATTCCCGACGCAACAAATATAGCATTACAGCAAGCAAATGAAGAGAAACGTATATTAATATTGAATCAATGCTCATTGAACAACACAATTGATATTTTACAAAAAGAGAACCAAGAATTAAAAGATAAATTAGCGAAAGCATCAACTCCGTTACCAAAAATAACAACGGGATTTGGTGTAGAAAATAAAACAATTGGTCCCCGTCTCCAAAAATTAAATCCTGAAACTCTTCAGATTATCAAAGTATATGAAACAATAAATGAAGCATTGATAGAATCCAATCAATCATTAAAACGCCCCACAATCCAAAAAGCGGTGGATAATAATACAGTTTATCAAGGTCATCGTTGGTCATTGATTGCCCGCGATCAAGACCCCCAGTCCACGACACATGTTCAACCGACCAAAGTTACCAAAACACAAGCATTGGGATATGTGGCGAAATTGAATGGTGATAAAACCGCAATACTGAATGTTTATTTCAATCGTAAAACGGCAGCAAGATTAAATGGCTATGAATCTCATGCTGCATTAGATTGGCCTGTAAAAACTGGCAACATTTCAAATGGATATTATTATATGCTTTATGATGGGTGTTCAGATGATTTGCGGGCGGCTTTTGAAGAAGAACAACAACAACAATTGAATGGTCGTGAATTAATATTGTATGAAAATGGAGTTGGACAATTTAATGCAACAAATCCGGATGAAATGACGAATGAATATTTACATAGATATGATTGTCAGAAAAAATGTCCCGATATTGGTGAAAAAACATTGGCAAAGGCAATTGCATCTGGACTGGCGTATAATGGATTTATTTATCGCATGATTGGAAGTAAATTAAGTTGTTTGTAAAAAATAAATATTTGTAATTATTTCTAATAGCAGCGCAATGCTATATTTTTTCAAATAGGTGACGTTTGTTATCATAATAAATCATACAGTAATTTAATCTCACAAAAATTGATATACAAATATAAATTACATCTATCTCCTCAACCCCAATGACCACCAAAGCAGAACAAATGACAATTTGTTCTGGGTGGTGGTATTTTGACTTTTGCGTAGTTAATTAATTAACTTATTTATGAATTTGCAAATTGTAATATTCTAATTTGCAAACTCTTATTATTTATCCAGGAAAAATCCCGTAACATATACAAAATGTACATATCGGAATAATAATCAAAACTTTATTCGGGACGACTTCGCGAGTTCCATACATCAACTGCTGGTTGAATTTCGTGCATAATTTTGTCCGTTTTATATTGAATCAATAAACGTTCATCTGCAATGGAACTTGCATCAAGTCCCATGATTCTCATTTTACGGGATTTATCAAGTACTGATACAAAATGTTGACAATATTCTCGCGGATTTGCATAAAATAATGTGACGCGTTCTTGTGCCAAAGTATTGGCCGGAAATACCACTTTAAAATACAAGTCTTCATCTAATGTCCCCACAATATGATCGGTAGGAATTCCAGTACTTCCAGAGACGATATTACGGCCTCTAATGTTACTTGGAAAATACATCATGACAGGTGTCACTTCCAATCCTTTTTTATTTCTGGAATTGAACCGATTAGAGGCGGGTGTCAAATATTTCTTATTACGACGATTTGGTTTAGCTTGTTCGTTTGTATGAACAGGTGCTACCATCTCTGGTTCTACTTCTATTTGGATAGCCGTGTAATAATCATCATAAGACATGAACTTTTGACTTTTTGAACTTGTAAACTTGACTAATTGATTGATGTATAGACTGATAGATTAAACTTTTATACATTCTATACACCCCCAATCTTTATACTTGTACCATGACTTCGGGGTCAGACTTGGACTTTGATTTGCTTCCACTTGAAGTGGGAGTAATGGGCGTAATGGGCGAAATAGGAGCGATGGGCGTAATGGGAGCAATAGGAGCAATAGGAGCAATAGGAGCGATGGGCGTAATGGGAATAATGGGAGTAGAAATCGTAGGGTCAGCCGCTGCATTACCAAGCTTTTTCCATTCCAAATATTCCTTTAGTGTCATATTCTTCCCCGACGAGGAAGGAGGTGTAGGCGCAGGTGCAGCAGGACTTACTGGTATGAGAGGCGCTGGAGCTACAGATGGATTTGCAATTTTGAATCCTTTTGCCGCACATGGAGTGCCGCCGGTTTGTTCTCTTTCTTGTAACATTGCATATAATCCATGATTATTCTTTACCAATTCTTCAATTGTTTGTTGTTGATTACGAATGATAATTAAAGCGTCGGCAATTGCAAGATTACTACCATCCAGATTCATTTCCTTATATTATCAACTATTACAACGTTTTTATGTCAATTATTGGTTGGTTAGTAAAAAAATTGAATCTAATTAACGCTACATAATTAATTCAATAACCCATCCACCTATACGCCCACTACATATGCAAATTGAAAATAAAACTACAAACCTCAATCTGTTTCATCTTTTCAAGCTTCTCCCTCAAGAAATTCTATCCGAAATATATACATTTGATGGCACATTTCGCGACAAGTTCAATAATGAAGTAATTCCAATGATTAATAAATTGTTTAAGAAATCACAACATCAATACAAAGTTGACAAAATGCGGCAGCGTAAAAGTAAAGTTGCCATACTCCGAAATATTGTTATTGATTTCTACTACAATCAACACCAATAATAAAATGAATGGAAAATAATAATTCCGTTATGCACCGTACCGACAAAAAAAGACTCTATTACGAGTCGTTTTTTTTTCACATTTGTTTTAGTTTTACAATTACAAATTACAAATCACGCAGTGTCACACCAACAATAATAATAATAATAACAATAATCATCATAACATCGTCAATCTAATTTTTACAATAGTTTATTACGGGCATAGTCATACACGGCCGATGTAGTATGGTCGTACAAGAATATCAGCAGATGCATTATTGCAATTTCATATGTCATGTATCCAACATCTTGTTGCATCCACCATTTCCAAATTGCGTACATAAGATATCTATCTCTTAAAGTGTCTCTACAATAAGCACAAATATCTACAATCACCATTGCCAATTCAAGTTCAAGTTGACATTGAGGTTCAATTTCATGGTCAGGTCTAATATCAATTCCAATATGATTTCCAGAATCATCATCATCATTATCAGATTCGTATCCAAAATCTGGTTCGTGCTGAAAATCTTGGTGTTGGGGTTGCTGAAAATCCACATCTTGTTGTCCCTGATATTTACATAGAGGGCAGTTGCATGGAGCATTGCGCACATTGGTCACATTGGTCGCATTGATCGCATTAACATTGTAGAATTCCATTTTTACAAATATTGATTTGATTGATGTAGTAATTGTATTGATTTGTGTTGGGTTTGCTTGTTTGTTTGTTTCATCCATTCAGCGATGAAAAAAACAAATCAATTTTTTGTAAATATTTGAAATCCATAAAACTATTCTGAACCTGTCATATTTGCATATGGAGTATCGTCATCTGTATCATTCATATCAAATGTTTCCATATATTCTTCATCTATAGATGCATCTTTTCGTGCCGCAACATCCAAGAATCTATACATTCTTTTAATATAAATTTTACTCATTCCGTATACTTCCAATGTTTTTGTTACATTTGCTAATACATCACCATCATTACATATTGCATCACCATGAATATCTCGTAAAATATTAAAAAATAGATTCAAATCCTTTTGATCCAAATGTAATTTTTGACAAAGTGTATAAATAAAAGTCGTATTATTATATTCGGTAGAGTATTTAGTAAGAACTTTAGTAAATCTAATTTCAGGAGGAGCATGAATTCCAGGAAATGTATCGTGACACATTTTATTATTATAAAACGTCTTTAGTAGACTAGTCATCTCATTAAATTGCCAAATTTGATTTTGAAAAGTAATACGGTCCATATAATCTGAAAAACAAATATTTTTTAGAACCGAAGAATACCATTTTAATTTTTCCCATAAAGGTTGTTTATAAATAACATCGGCAACGTTTTCATGCCATAATAAAGCAACAATCGTACGGTCAGTATCATTCATAAAAATATTATGCTGGTCAATGGATACATGACGTGTAAATAATTGGCCAGTAATTGATTTAACATTATCTATAAATGCTGTATTTTGTAATAACGAAGAACAAGATTTTTCAAAAATTGCTGGATTATGATTATACATTTCATAATACATATTCATTTTACGTAAATCACCATGAATAAAAGGCACCATTTGAATCAAATATGGAATATGACTTGTTACTGATGATGATGATATAGATGATATGAATTTGGTATTGGCAATATGTAATAATAATCGTTGTATTTGTTCATCTGTTGGTCTTTTACATTCAAATGTTACACATACTTTCATAAGTTCTCTTATTTTCTTGTCCGAATGATAATTTCCAATACAAACAATTGGGTTCATGGTAACATCTTCCGTTTTTTGTTTCTTTGTCTTTTTTGGTCGTATTAATTTAATCAATGAATTAATTCCACCTTTATCACCATTATTCATACCATCAATTTCATCCATTAATATAGCCAATTTTTTGACACCACCATTCATCATTGAAACTACACTTTTATCTGACATGTTATTTTTTGTAATTGTATCAATCAATGTTTTGTTACGAACATCGCCTGTATCATATTTCACTACATTATAATTCATTTCTTTTAAAATGTGTAGAATAAGTTCAGTTTTCCCACTACCTGATGGTCCATATATATAGATTCCTTTTTTGAAAGATACATCTCTTTTATTTTGGTCAAATTCCGTGAAAAAGTTTTTAATTTGATTAACCATTGTTTCTCTTTCCAAATATTTAATGTATAATTGATTTAATTCATATTTTGCATTATTTTTATTGACACACATCTATGATTAATGGATAAAGTATTTATCTGTTTTTACCGAGCGAGCAAATTACGCGGCTTTTTTTGAGATTTTGCTTCATTGGTTCATTGTGTTTATTTATTTATCGTTGTTTTACCATATCAATCAAGTATAATACATGGAATACGTGGAATAAAAAAGATAGTAGAGAACTGTATATGAACGAAGTCAATAATATTAAAGTCGGAAAAAAAAAGGACATATTCTGGGTTTCCGACCCAAATATCCTTTTTACTGAACCTGCATTTTTCCCAACCGAGGAAATGTGTCTAGAAGAAAAGATGAATTCGGTTACACGTACTGTATTGTGTTTGACTCTTGTTGGATATATTTGTTCACAAAACACAATGTTGTTGCTTATTTGTGTAATTCTATTATTTAGTATCTTTTTCATGTACAAGTGGGAAAAACGAACAAATGAAGGATATTCTGATATAGCGAGAGCAGTCATGCCTTTTACCGGTGCCGAGTTATATCAAGAATCTACTCCCCAAAATCCATTTGGAAATGTCTTGGGTACCGATTATATTGATAATCCAGGGCGCAATCCAGCAATGTCATGTTCTACTGAACAAGAAATGGCGATTATTAATGAAAATGTCAAAACCGCGGTATCTCAAATAAATTATACGCAACCAGATATTGCCGACAAAATCTTTACCGATTTAGGGGACAAGTTTGAATTTGAGCAAAGTATGAGATGTTTCAACGCAACTGCAAATACTCAGATACCAAACGATCAACAAGCTTTTGCCGAGTTTTGTTTTGGTAGTATGATATCATGCAAGGAAGGAAATAAATTTGCATGTGCAAGGAATCTTCCCAGATACGGGGAAGGGTCATGAGATACCAATCAATATTAAACCATATGGTACCGATATTTGAATTAAACGAGAATAGAACAAAAAAATCCAGAAAAAAATGAAAAAGAAAACAAGTAAAATTCAACGTTATTTTATTTGTTTTATCTGTATATTATATTATTAGTTTATCCAGGTAAAAAATGTCTATATTTTCAACAACAGTGAATGATTATTCTTTTTATAATATGGGTCGGATTGGAAACGACACTACTGATTTCTCACAACAAACTTTGCAAAATACTGAATATGCAAATTATGCACTATCCAATTATTTCCGCGATAATGATTCAAAAGCATTCTCATTTTCCCTAAATCAACCAAATGTATTTTTTAATGGTTCAAATGGTGGAAGTAGTGTAGGTTCAAATCAAATTGATTTGGATAGCATCTTACATCTATCATCTCAACCAAGTGAAGTTTCACAATTATCAGAACGGCTTTTTGCAACAGTTCCTTATATGGGACGTGGTTCATGTGATCCTGATATTGAAACTAGATTAATGCAAGGAGATGGGTTCATGCCAAAAAAAAGTGTCAATACTGTAAGTGAAAATGAATATGTAGATTATACAAATTATCCAATGTTGGATGCTCTAAAGAATAAAGTAACCAATCCAGCATTTATGGTTGAAGAGTCGGCAATGAATGGATGGGTACGGGGTGGACAACAGTCTAGACGAAACGACTAATCCAATCAACTCAATTCAACTTTATGTTTCTTCAAACTTGCGTTTCATGACGAGTTTCATTGGTGGTGGTTTGGTAGATTTGATTTTGGTCTCAGGAGGAGGCGACCGTTGAATTAAATATTCTTGATACTTCTTTTCAAATGTATCCAATTCATCCAACCACATGGATTTTTCACTTTTAGATTGAAGTGTTTTGTAATCCAATTCCATTTGATTTTTTTCATTCAAAATGTTTTCTATATTTTCGGTAGTCACATTATCCATTGGCATTTTTGTTAAATATTTGAAATTTGACGTTTCAATTGATTCTTCAATAGTAGTACCACTAGATAATGGAATAAATGCCATTTTTGTAAGCAATTGAATGATTTCTTGCCCCGTTTTTCTTCGCAAATCAATTTCATCATTTAAAATGCATTGAATATATCTTGCCTTGTTTGTCATTCTTACCAATTTTGCTTCCATATCATTGAGAATAATAATTTTGCGTTTTTCGTATCCAGCTAATCTGACAATGAAATAATCATCAATAATATCAGTCACAGATGAATACTTTTTGAGTTTGAGTTCAGATGTAAATGCATGCATATTTGTCGTGCTTATAGTCGTAGTAAGTTTCAATAACTTTTCAATTCCATTGATATTATCACTAGTTACCAATGCTTCCAATTCAGCCAATTTTCCTTTTAGGAAAACCACTTCAATAGAAACAATTGATTCAGTTGATATATTTGTAAAATCTTTAATGAATGATGGTGGTGCCGTTTTCTTGCCATTTTTGTCAACTGATGATGATGATGGGTCAACCAATTCGTCTAAAAAGCTAATATATGACATTATACCTGTCCCAATGACTAGTTCAGTGATACAAAGTTTATCTGGACCTGTAATGCGATATTTACCTTTGATAAGAAATTTTTGGTCGCCTATGGGTGTCACTGAACCTAAAAATCCCTCGTAATATGGAATAAATGCATTGCTCGCAACCCCGTCCTCCCCAAGTAATTTTCCACGAAGATATTTGACTAAATCAATTGGATTGTATGATGGAATATTTGTACTAAATCCAGTTCCTATCCCAGCAATTGAATTTACCAAGACGAATGGAATAATTGGCAAATAATAATCAGGTTCTACTGACGAACCATCATCATCTAAATAATTCAAAACTGCATCATCCATCTCTGGAAATATAAATCTGGTTATTGGAGATAAATGAGTGTATATATATCTTTCAGAGGCTGAATCTGAACCATTATTTAAACGAGAACCAAATTGTCCTTTTGGTACTAAAAGGTTGATATTGTTACTCCCCACATAATTTTGTGCCATATTCACAATAGCACCATTCAGAGATGCTTCGCCATGCCTATACCCGCTATGTTCACTAACATAACCTGAAAACACAGCGACTTTGACTTCTTTTGTTAATTTTCGTTTAAATGCCGAGAATAGAATCTTTCGCAATGAAATCTTTAAACCATCCATTAAATTTGGAATACTTCGTTCACAATCATAAACGGAGAAATGTACCAATTCTTTGTCAATAAATTCGTCATATGTTACCATTGTAGAATCAGTATTTAATTGTCCATTTTTATCATAAGATTCTAACCAAGTCTTTCTTTCATCTGCCCGTTTTTTGTTAAAAATGCCATCAATTCTATCATCTGTTGTTGTAGTGTATTGAAAATTAACCATTTTTTTATTCGCAAAGTATTCTTTAAATTCAGTTGCGGTACTTGTCCCTAATCCTTTGAAATATTTTATCGTATATTTATCAGAATGAACGGTGACACCTTTCCAATCTTCATACTGTTTTTGAGAATAGAATGGGATTATCTGTTTCCCGTAAGTTGCTCTTAATATTGGAGTGTTCATATAAGAAATGAACCCATTTGTTTTTACCAATGAATTCCATTCAGAATGAAAGAGATTCACACATAATGCCTTTATATGTGAACCATCTAAATCTTGATCACATAATAACATAACCTTTCCATATCGGAGTTTTTTTGATATATCCAATTGTGTATATTGTTTACCATTTTCTAATCCTAAAATTCGTTTCAAATCTGTAATCTCTTTATTTTCAGATATTCTTTTTGGAGTTTCACCACGAACATTGAGTAATTTTCCTTTTAATGGATAAACTCCTATTGTATTCCTGTCATCACTAGAAAGACCTGAAATAATACCAGATTGGGCCGATAATCCTTCACATAAAATTAATATACATTCTATTGATTTATCCCCACCAGCATTATTTGCATCAATAAAATTTGCAATACCACGAACAGTTTTAGATTTCACTCCATCTGTTTTTTTTGCAGCAACACGATTTTCACGAAGTTGAGTCAATGCACATGCACGTTCCATAACACCCATTTTAGCAACTTTTTCACAAAAAGCATCAGTAACTGTGCATGTACTACCAAACTTGGAACTTTGAAGAGTCATTAAATCTTTACTTTGGCTATCAAATGTAGAATTTTCAATATCACAACGTAGAAAGAGTACTAATTGTTCCTTGATTGCATTTGTAGTAACGGTGATTTTTTTCTTTTTTTCAATAAAAGCTATTATTTTGCGTGTGATTTGACCAATAATATAATCAACATGTCTTCCACCTCGTTGCACAAAAATCCCATTTACAAATGAAACATGAGAAAATTCATTATCTTTGGATAAAGCAACTGCATATTCCCATCGTTCACCCGATTCTTCATGTACCCGACGCTCAGATTTATCCAAATATAAATCCAAATATTGTTTGAATGCTTTTATTGATAATTGAACATTATCCATGGATACTTTGACAGTTTTCGGAGTGAGCGCACATATATCATAGACACGGCGGCGGAATACAGCCGACATGTCAGGTGTCAATCCGATACGGTCAGTGACGGTTCCAAATCCAAATCGGACATAATCAGGAATGAATTCTATAGATGTATATGGTTTCGTCGTTGCACATTTTGTAATTTTTGGTGGTTCAATAATAGATAAATTGTTTCTGAATATTTGAGTATATTTAAGACCACGAACATGATCAATCGTTTCAATCTTGGCATAAGTACTAAATACAAGTGTTAATTTCGCACCAAGTCCATTAACACCAGCAACTGTGGAAGGGTTTTTTTCCTTGTCATAATTAGTTCCAGTTCTTAAATGTCCAAAAATCATTTCTGGAATCCAAATATCATGTTCTGGATGTTTTACAATTGGTATTCCAGTACCATTATTCCAAACAGTGATTTTTGATTCTGGTGGTGGTGAAAATGAAACTGTAATTTGAGTTACTGGAATTTCAGATGTTGCTACTGTACCACCAGTTTTTGATGCAGTGACGACTGCTTCTGCGCAACGTACTACATGGTCTACTGCATTTGTAACAATCTCGTCAAATATCTTTGATAACCCTAAATTTCCAACAATTTCTTTTTGAACAATTGTAGATGTTACATCATCCCATACCCATGTAGTCATTGATGTGGCTTCAATCCCACCACAATACATATGGGGGGCGCGTAATACATGTTCAATATCGGTCAGTTTTTGATATTTTGTTGATATTTCGGATTTTGATTTGGAGTTTAACGATGCCATACTTTGATTTGATTTGTGATTTGATTTGCGATTTGATTTGTGATTTGATTTGTGATTTGATTTGTGATTTGATTTGTGATTTGATTTGTGATTTGATTTGTGATTTGATTTGTGATTTGATTTGGATACAATAAATAATAAATAAACTTTATCTTATTTATTATTTAATTCAATTTTTTCATTTCCATCTCTGTATCTATCCATTATCCATTATCCATTATCCATTATCCATTATTCATTATCCATTATTTATTTAGTAATTTAGATTTTATCTACACTAGCTACACTAGCCGCTTGTGATTTGAATAAATCATCGGCAAAATATCCACTTCCACCGCGCATTTTGCGTTTACCGATTTTACCGATTCGTACTGCACCAAATTTACCTTTTTGGGTTCCGTATCCATGACGAAGTAATCGTTTTTCCTTTTTTGCAGAAAAATGCTTCTTCTTGGATACAATTCTATTAGTTTTATTATTAAAGAAAAGTAAATCCTTGGTCAATCCACCAGTCGTTTTATACGCAGTACCATGATGATACACCTGTTTTCGTGAACCTGTTAAATTCTGAAAAGTCTTGCCGTGAATATGAAATTTACGGTCGTGTGCTGAACGAGTGAAGCGTTTCATGATACATTTTGCGGATATATTTTTTTTCATGATGGTAATGGTAATTGGGCAACCAAATTTGTCGTTGATGATATTGATGATGTTGATGATAGTGGTATTGGTATTGGACGCGCTGGAACATATCCTAAAGTTCGGACTTGCATTGCATAGAGCATTTTTTGTGAAATTCTTGGGTCATTTCCACTAGTTTTTAAAAGTGCATAGGATGCACTAGTACAATTCATCATTCTTAAAGTATCAGTACCAGTAAACGTTTGAATTCTACAATTATTATTTGATAGCATTTGTTACTTTGTTTGCTGGTTTATATATTTAATAGACAACAATAATAAATTCCACCTATCTAGTGCTATCTATCTACACCATTGATTTAAAAGCTTTAATTTGGCCGACGAATCTTCAGGACATGAAGTATTTTTATCAGGATGAAAAACTAAACTCTGTTTCTTATATTTCGCACAATCTCTAGCAGGTTTCAATCCACGAGACGGGCATCCAATTGGGCCTCGTGCTTTTGTCTCTGTCCAAACAACATCACCTGGGTTCCCATTAACTGGCGATGCTTGGCGCGGTCCTTGAGATGGTGGAGGGGGTGCTTGTCGTCCTCTTGGTGCATTTTTATAAATGAACGATGCATTCGCACGTTGTTGAGCATCCAATGAAGGAATTGTATCGCGAAACACTACATTTTTAAAAGTTGCACCTTTAAATGTACTATGACTGAGATTTATAATATTGTCAAATTCACAGTCTACAAGATTAGAATTTTTAAATGATGAACCTTTCAATTGACATTTTACTAGCATTACATCTTTTAGTTCACAATTGTGAAATTTTGTATTAGCAATATTAGTATTTGCCAGTTCTACATCAGAAAACTTGCTGTTATCAAAAAGTACTGAATCTAATTGGGAAGATTGAAATCCAACATCACGCATATTTGATTGAGTCATTTTTGCTCTGGATAAATTGACTTCGTCAAAATCCTCATGTAAAAATGAAATACCATTCAACTTGGATTTATTTGCAGTTCCCGCTCTAATACGACGGATAAGTTCTGCGTCACTTAGAGGAGGTTCAGCGTGAGGTCCCTTTTTGACTTTGGGTTCACATCGTCCAGTTTTTTTATTCCTAAAAGTTCCAGTTGGACAACGGCCTTTATGTGGAGGAGAATCGGCTGCTGCGGCGGCTGGAGGAGAATCGGCGGCAGCGGCGGCGGGAGGAGGGGGGGGAGGAGCTGCGGGAGGTGGAGGTGATGATCGGGCTTTACTACCAGGCGTTTTTTCACATAATCCAGTTTTTTTATTTCGTCGTGTTCCGTTTGGACAACGCGGAGCCATTTTCTATAAAGTATATTCATATATTTTTGAGATTTTGAGTTTTTGAGTTTTTGAGTTTTTTTCTTTTGTCTATAATTTTTTTCAAATATCACAAATATCACAAATATTCTATAAATATCTATAAATCTTTTGAAAATCCTATTTCACTTCGCATATCAAGTTCTTTAAAATCTCTGTCTACTCCTGCTGCTCGTTCTAGAGGAATGACAAGAGTACTTTGATCACGAATATATTTATAATATGCAACAGCTTCATTATATAGAAATGGTACAACATATTCCAATACTCTATTATTTAGAGCTGCAACTTGTTGACTAATTGGGTCCTGATTAAATTTTGCATATTGATAATACATAGTACGCATAATAATAACTAATTGATCCGAATTTTGAGGAGGAATAGAGAAATTTTGTTCGGAAAGGTTATAAACTCCAGCACGTAAACCATTTTGCAATATTTGAATGTTACCTCCTGAAAAAAAAGCATATGATAAAAGATTATCTTCTAATCCATTATTATTTGCAGGTGCGCGATAATCTATAGCGCGATTTTGTTTAGCAACTCTTTCAAACATTGCAAATTGTATTTCTTTTGGTGGTTGTTCCATTAATGAAATCCGACCATTAGATTGTACAGGTGCCATATTTATTTTATCCACGTTATTAAAATTAGCATAGGGAAAATTAGACATTAGTAGAGAGTTGACAGTATACTTTATATGTATATACTTTATATTTACAGATAAAATGGACATGTTCTACGTTGTAATTGGCGCAGGTGCCGCTATACTTTTAATCGTTTTACTAATATGCGTTGGACTTACTCTTCAGTCATCTGTTAATGGAAATATAGCAAGCAATTCTGCAACATGCCCTGATAATTGGGGAATAGTTCAGAAACCAGATTCATCGGGTGGTTTATCTGGTATCATTACACCATTTGCATATGGATGTCAAATGCCGAGTAGCGTGCAGGGGTCGGGAAGCAAAATTTCAACATATACTAATCCTGCACCTGCTGGAGTAGCTGTCAACTTGAATTATAATTCTATGGCACACACGGTAGATTTTACAGACCCAGTATGGACTGGAACAAAAGGATTATGTCTAAAACAGAACTGGGCGAATTCTAATTCAATTAGTTGGGATGGAGTTACAAATATACGTTCACAATGTTAAATTCTCAAGATGTTGGAAATTTTTGCAATTTTTGAAATATTTGAAATATTTGGAAATCATATTGAATACAAATGGAACGGTATAAAACGTGCATACCCTATTTCTGTATTCATAACCAATCAACGAAATGAACGCGGATAATTGCCAATTAATCATCCGATCTGTACAAATCCAACCGATACGAAATATCATATTATCATTAAAAGATGTGTTAATTGATGCAACATTGACATTTACAAAGGATGGAATGAGAATTATTAATTTTGACAAATCACAAACAATATTAGTAAATGTTGTCCTACATGCAGATAAATTTGAACATTTCATGTGTAAACCTGATAAAATTATTGTATGTGCAAATACAGTTCATTTATTCAAAGTAATATCAGCAATGTCTAATGATGATACATTGACAATTTATATTGAAAATAAAGATTATGAAGATGGTATTGTATCACATTTAGGATTTCAATATGATAATGGAGATATTCGGCAATGTTCAACACAAAAACTTAGATTAATAGAACCCGATATGGAAGATTTAGAAGTTCCAAATGTCACTTATTCATCTGTTATAAATATGCCAACTGCTGATTTTCAAAAAATCATTCGTGATATGAATGGTATTTCAGACCGAATAGAGATTAAATCCGTTGGAAATGATTTAATTTTTTATTGTGAAGGTCCATTTGCCCAATGTAAAATTTATCGCTCAGAGTCAGATGGAAATATGGAATTTACGACTAAACCTAGTGACCCACATGTTGTAATTCAAGGTGAATTTTCATTGAAAAGTCTATCTCATTTTATTAAATGTACTCCATTATGTTCACATTTGGAATTATATTTGGCAAATAATCTTCCATTGATTGTACAATATGCAGCAAGTAGTCTTGGTGAAATTCGGTTATGTCTAAGTTCTCTTCCATCATCTACTTGAATTGAATTGTAGTACCAATACCGTTTTTTTTCATTTAGAATTAAGAGTCAAATGGCTTGACTAACCAATTCCGCATTTACAATCGGTACTTTTTGTAAAGGAAAAGTGTAATTTTTACATGGTTCATAATATGGATAAACAACATGTGATGCAGATTTGATATCAAATACATGATCAATTTCTTCAACATTTGGTAATATCATACTTCCCAATAAATCAAAAGGATCTGTCCTATTTACGGGTATACGTTCTAGAAAAGGGATAGGGGTTGTCATTTTAATATTTGATGATGATGGTGTATTTATAGGAATAGCTCTCCAAACCATTTGATATTGTGAAGATTTATTAGCGCCTCCTCCTCTATGAAACTTGGTACTACTACGTCGTTGCCGCGGCTGCCGCAACCGTTGACGACGACGACGTCGTGTATGGTTTTCTGAACAAAGGCCATGTTTACCCCTTGTTTTCCTGTAACATGATACCATTTATACATTTCAATTAGACTTTATTGAAATATATAGCGATAGAAATAAAAATAGAAATAAAAATAGAAATAGAAATAGAAATAGAAATAGAAATAGAAATATATGTGCATTGTGCATACCAATAAGATAGATACATTAATCATTTGAATTATTAGTGATTTGTTATCGTCGTGTGTCAAAATCATCACATATTTAATATAAATATTTAGTAAATGCAGCACTATGATTGTATATTCCTTGTAATTTCTTCATCAAATTTGGCTGCATATGCCAAAATGAAGGCTTATACACGAAGTTATTTTCAGCTTTTTCCAAATGTAAAACTTTTGTTCATTGAATGGCTTCCAAATGATCAAATGATGGAAAAGTATAGAGTCCAATATGAAAAATCACAGACAACAATGGAATTAGGTGATACTCTTTACTGTAATGGAATTGAAAAATTTGAATTAATCTATGAAAAGTCAAAACTAGCTTTACAATATATTGATGAACATTATGACTATCCATTTGTTATTCGGACTAATTTATCTACATTTTGGAATATACCAAAAGCATTGGAATTCTTGAAAACTATTCCAAACCATAACTTTGCATGTGGCCATCGTTATCTTTCTTCCGGATTCCTTGGTGGTATTTCTATCACAATGTCTCGGGATGCATCTAGGCACATTATAAACTCTGTTATGAATCATATTGAATATGATGATGTATTGATTACATATATACTTGAATTCAATAATGTTTCAGTTGAACATACATTTATTTATGAGCGGAATTGTGGATTCTGTTGTAGTAGCGACGATACTCCTGAAGCAAAATTTCTGAATGATGCCATTTACTATAGAATAAAAAATGACAACCGTGAAAGAGATTTGGATTTCTTTTCATATTTTTATATGAAACATTATGGTCTTTTACTACCCGGGCCATTTCCAATAGAGGGTATTGTATGAACAGTTAATGAAATAATCATTCAATTATTCCATCATTCAATTATTCCATCATTCCATCATTCCATCATTCCATCATTCCATCATTCAATTCTATTTATTTCTATTTATTATATTATATTTTATTTATATTATATTTTATCATTTTCATCATGTAAAATATAATCATAAGGAAGTCAATTACAAGTATAATTCAATATACGGGTATATATTATGGCTTCTATTACATTATCGTCACCAACCACTCCCGATGTTAATGGGACTCCAACTATTTCTTGGAATTTTTATGGAACTCCACTTGACATTGTACATCAATGGTCATCGGTTAGTGTCCCAGGTCTGACCAGCGGTGCTGATATAAGCGCGAATCATACAAGCAATAGCGTAAATGTATTTGGATTGGATAGTGTGAGTACTATAAATAATACTCATCATCTCAGTCATGATATTACCAACAATGGTACTCAAGTGCCATATACGATAACTAGTATAAGATTGTATAATCCAACTCATATAATATCCTCGGCATTGGGTACATCAATTGGAGAGTTTGTTTTAGAATGTAAAGCTCTTACTGACTCAAACTTAATAACTTATGTAGTCATTCCTATAGTTTCGGGTGCAAATACAGCAACTCCAATTGATAGTTTATTGACCGAACAAAAAAACCTTCCTGGATTTAATTTAATTTTGAATGCAGCATTTACTAATAATGGCACCCCACCGGTGTTTTCATATCTTACGTATTATACGATGGCTGCAAATTTAACAATACCTAGATTACCATTAAAGTGTACTACAACATGTCCAAATGCAAATGTTATTGTATTTTCTAATAATCCAATAAGCGTACATTCTACAACAGCAACTGCATCAACCCAATGGCTGAAGTCCACAAACCAGCCTACCGCTTATTATACAACAAATAATGTGAGTGGACCAGATGTCACAGATACAAATGAAATTTATATTGATTGTAAAGCAGGTGATGATGTGATTGGGGCAGTCAATCCTAATGCCCAGTATCAGTTTTCACCTCAAGATATCCGAAACATTTGCATCACATTGCTTTTCTTACTCATATGGACAGCTGGATTTTGGATTTTCAATTCTATTCTAATGACCCAACATAATCATGCTGAATCTCCAAAATCTATGCATGTATGGTGGGTTAAATCGTGGTACCTAATAAAGACTAGCGTGATATCAACAACCTACGCGATCCCAATATATTTGATGGTTTTATTCACATTGTTATTAGTTTCAATAATTTTATTTATTGTAGGATTTGCTAACCATGATGCTTCACTCGCACTCAATGGAATGTATGTACTAACTTCATTTATTGGGTCGGCATTCATGGTGACTTGCATGGGACACACCGATGTTAAAAAGAATGATGGGGGGGAAGAAATCGCTTTCTGCAATGGAACTAAAGACCATGATTAAATTTGAATATTTTGATTTATTACCAAACCAGGTGAAATTGAAAGTTGAGAAAGAGGAGGAGGACGAGAAATAAGAGGTGCATGTGCATCTATCATTGGAGGGGAAGGGGAAGAAGGTAAAGGGAAAGTAGACAAATAAGGCAAAGATGAATATGTAGAGGTGTTTTGTCCTGATTCAGATTCAAGTTGAGCAATTCTTTCATTCGCGGTTTTAATTCTTCGGACCAATTCATCAATTAATTTGCTTTGATTTTGTAATAAACTTGCACATTGTTCTAAACTTAATACTTGTGGTTCACATCCTTCTTTTTGCATAATAATTTGAGGAACTTGTTGTTGTGCTGCCATATTACGTACCATTTCAGCCCGTTCTGCTTCAATTACTTTCATTTGAATTTGAACATCAGGTTTATTTTCTGGTCTACCAGGTAAATATTTTGCTAATTTAGCATCAATTTCTTCTAAAAAGAATTTTTTAATATGTGATTCACTTGGTTTACGGATAAAATCTGTAACGGTTCGTGTACATTGTTTAAAATAAGATGGATGAATATTATCCAACATTTTTCGTTTATCAAAAGTATTGTGATCATGTGAAAATACTAAAATAGTTTTTAAAGGGTCTAATTGTACAAAAGGAACCGTATAATCATTCAAGAATTCTTTTTCTTCAGCTAGAGCAGCATTATCATTATATCTATGTTGTAAAAGGAGTTTTTTACGAAATGCAAATGTTCCAGCTGTAGCATGATTTGGTCCATAGGGTCCAGCTTGATAAATTGCAACAGGTGGATGGTTTGGTAATCCTTTATAAACAATATGAATTTCAGATGAACCAGCGGCCAAGACATCAGGATGGGCTAATAATTGTTCAACCGCATGCGAGACACGTTCAGGTGGATAATAATCATCATCATCCATATAAATTATTATTTCACTATCTGGACTACAATATTGATGCATTAAATTCCGTTTTGCTCCCAAATGCATTTTTTCTGGAAGTTCATAATATTTAATTTGTGAAATCCCGGATTTTTCAATTATATCTTTGATTTTATCACCAGGACAATCATCTACTATAATCCATTCCATCAATTCTTTTGGATAAGTTTGATTCCGAAACATTTGCAATGTATGTTCCCAAAAAGGTCGCCGACCAAATGTTGGGGTACAAATTGAAACAAAAGGTAATGATGAACCTGTTGCCGCTTTTTTCTTTAAATGACAAGGTGGCATTGATAGTATTATTCTATTATTTATTCTAATAGAATAATAAAATCTTTAATTTCTATGCTTTTTTCCGCAGTACTAATTGTCCAGTCCATCTATAAAATTTCTATGAAAGCATATAAAGCAATTTATTTTAGGATGGAGATAAACCATGTCCAGAATTGATAAGAAATAATAAATAAAACATATGCAGCAAGTAAACCAATACACATTTTTGCAATTATTGGTTTAATTCTTCCCAATACCGTTATAAATACAAGAATACTAACAATCATGTACATATTATCGCGTAATAAAACGTTTTTCAAATATCGGTCAAATACAATGAATAATATAGATAGCCATGCAACTAAAGTCGTAAATATTAAATTATCATAGATGATATGAATTGCGCGAATGATATAATACATTACACCATATTGTTCATCAGCTGCCTCTTTTACTGCATTTTCCATTCGTGTAACATGATATTGACCACTTTCATTTATATAATTTAACCATTCAATAAATGACATTTCTTCTACAAACCCAGAAATTTCTATATTATCGGTACCACCAGGTGGAACAATCATACTACCAAAGAAATTCAATGTTATTAAACAAATATATATTAAAAATTCTGTACCAAATACACTAGTAAACATTATCAAGATGATCCACAAATTTAATAAAAGCATGACAACTACTGCCAAGATTTTACTAATGTCACCAAGTGTCTGATATTTATCCCCCCATCCAGTTCCAGGGCTATCATCGGGACTTTTTATTGGAAAAAATGAACGCATGTACATACCTATAAAACATAATAATAATACTGCACCAATTGTATTCAATTGTCCATTTAAAACAGCCCCAATGAGTCCTGAATAATTCTCTATAACTAGAATGTTTACAAATACAACTATACAAAATAATAAAACAAACCAAATTTTTTTGTCCAAATGTTTAGTCTGTTCACTTAATGCTTCACGAACTACTCCGACTGCATCCGCAAATCCCATAACAAAACGAAGTATTTGTGAAACCTCTACAATATGCAATAATTGGGATACTATTCCATCAAGTTCGGGTATAGGAACACTATGATCTGGTATACCTGAACCCGGAATACTTGAACCACTGGAACCCTCTTTTGTTACGCCCTTGGTGATAAAGTCTCCAGCCACATCCCTATTTTGGATCACACCTTGAACTACAATTTTGTCGGAGAGCTGTTGCGCAGTCGGCCCACCACCTCCCTTGTACGAAGCGAATAGTTGATTATGTTCTTGTTCACCAACTCTAAATAAAAGCCATGCCCAATTATAAACAGCAAGTGATGAAAATCCAAGAACAAGTGTTCTTAATAAATATTTTTTGACCAAGTTACTGTCATCTAATATATCGGTACTCAATGGTGGAATACATTGCGGTTGAATTGTTGTCGGGGGTGCGGTGGAAATGCTACCAGAAATTTTTGCCGAGTTTGAATTTGCACGTGATTGTAATGATGTTGATTGTGCAATTTGTGCACTTGTTGGAGGAGCATTCAAATCCATAATACCACTAGATGCACTGAGTAAGGATGTTGTACCAGATGGATTGAATAATAAAGAAGTCCCAGATGCATTCACAAATGTACCAGCAGATGCATCTTTGGGTTTAGATGACGTTGGGTTCAAATATCCATTTTCTTGAATATTAACATAATCTTTGGCATTTTGAATTTTATTTTCAACCTTGTTGATATCGTGATGTACAATACCAGACATCCAATCCAACATTAAATTTGGAACCGAATATTGTGAATAGAAATTGACCCAATTCTCAACCGTGGCATTATCAGTCAATGCTGCTGGATTCAAAAAAAAAACGGTATCAATTACGGAAGTGAAAACGACTGAACCCCATTTTGAAAATAAAGTTGTAGAAGTTTTCATTTGAGCAGTTGATTGTGAAATAGTTCCAAAATTTTCACGAGGCAAAGAAATAATTGGAGGAGATGTTGCGGATACCCTTTGACCATATTTATCATTGTAAATGGTATCAAATAGTTCAACATTTTTATAATTAAGATAAAACGATGTAGCAGGATTTCGTCGTTGTTTTTTTTCAGTACAATCTCTCCACGTACATTCGGATGAGGACATTCTGAATAGATTTATTTATTATATTATAGAATGAGATTGAGAATGTTTGTTTGTATTACATCTTCTTTTTATTTTATTTATTCAAAAAAATAAAAATGACACAAGGCCCCACCCCACCATTTATTCATCTTGAATATAACATTCCAGCATTACCGTTTTGGAAATATAAAACATTGTAACGTTCTTCAAATACTTTCATATTATAAGTATATTCATATAATCTCCAATTTTGTTTATTAACACCAATAAAGTTACCAACTGAATCACATGCCAAATTAAATTGTGATGCTGTGACATCTAATTGTGGTACAATGGTAGTAACTTCTAATTCTATTGTACGGAATTTGCTCATATTCAATGCACCAGATGGTTGATTATCTGATTGTCCTGTATTTAAACCAAAATTATAACAATATAATCCATCTGGTGCATTTCCTGATGTTCTAGTATACTTTTCAATATAATCATAAACACCACGTTCCATTGTATTTTCACGATATTCACCATCTAAAACAATTCCCATAGTAAGTAAAATATCTTTTGAATTAGCAATATTAAAATCACCACTAATAAAAATATTGGTAGAATTACCACTTGGGTCATACATGGGTCCAGTAGATAATGCATTTCCGCTTTTAAAATCCGTATAAATAAAAGAAAATACAGTATCACTAGTAGGTGGTGCAAATAAAACATCATAGGGTATATTTGAATAAGGCCAATTTGAATAATTAGACCATTCATTTCTAAGATTGACATCATTTCGTTGAAAATAAATCATCCAATTACTAACCATTCCATTACTTCCCAAACCAACTCTTTTAGATTCTACAACATTTTGATAATTATATTCAGTTACATCTTTTACTAAATATGTTTGAGGTTGAGAAGCAAAAACACGTGCTTCATCATCAGAAAGAAAACAATATGTTGCTAATAGGTGAATATCTGCATTCCAAGCACCAAGAGGTTGAGTATAATCTGTTAATAAAATTTGTTCACTAGGTGGTGTTTCTAAAAATCTTGTAAATTGAAATTGGGAAAGATTAAAATCAGGAGCAACATATGGATACTGATTAGTAGGGTCAAATACATCACGAATTCGGAATAATTGACTTATTGGTCGTAATGTAACTGAAATATAAATTTCATTGTATTGTAAAGCAACCAATGGAAGTGCCATTTTACTATTTAATGTGAACCATGTATTTATTGGGATATATATATTTCTTCCACGAATAGACGGTTCAGCACCGACTGATGCTGATGATTTGGAAAAGTATGTTGATGGATATGCATTTGATCTAGTTGGAACTGCTGCTGGATTATTAAGTTCAGGTGTATTTCCTGACATTCTATAAAATAAATCTTTTTTATCACGAGTAAAATCTCTTTCTACCATATTACGTATGTATTCACCAGAATGTTTAGCTAGCGTGAAATTTCCACATGTAATTTCAATTTCACTAATTAAATTTGTACCCAAATCTTTAATCCATTGAAATTCATAAGGCGCCCATTTAAATCCTGTATCTGATGTTGGTGGATATATTGGTGACCAAATATCTGGAAGTGACATAACAAGATATGTATCCATTAATAAATCAGCATTTCGTGGAACTTTGAATCGGAATGTTGATGATTCATTAAGACGCAAATCACGAAGACCATCATAATCAATACGAAATTTTTGAAGTCCAAAATTGGTATGTTTTGCATATGTTACTTTGAAAAAAGTTTTTGTCGGATTTCCCATTAAAAAACAATTTCCATTTCCTTGTGCGACGAGGTTTAATAAACCACCGGCCATATTATACTTTACTTACAATGTAAAAGGATTCTTTTAAATTGTATTCACACGAAACAATAAACAGGTTCTCTTTTTTTTACTTTTCTTGAAATTATATGATACGACAATTAATTTCTTTGTCGTATAATGTATAGTCAATTATAATTTAATTTACAAATTGGTTTGATATATGAAAATATTAAAATCAATCTTTATTATTATCATTTTTGGTATATTGAGTTATGTTCTTAATAGACTTGTCCAGAAACGGGATGCTCTACGACAACAAGAACCATTACATGTAAAAGAAAATATGACAAGTCTATTTTCGTCATCGTCATCATCATCATCATCACCAGATGCGGCGGCAGCGGCAGTGGCGACGCCTGACCTACGTAGTCATCTAAGTAATTATGTCATCAAATCGTCGTTTAATTCATGTTTATCATATTCATATACTACTGGATGGCAAGTTTCAACATCAACATTGGAGAATGTATTAATTCGTGGCTATAGAATGATAGATTTAGAACTTATTTGTAATAAAGTCAAATCAAATATTATTGTTTATGTTACTGCAAACAATAAACCAGGTGATACATCAAATCAAAGTTCAGTAAATACTATTTTATTTACGGATGTCATAGATTCAATAATAAAAATTGGTTTAACCAATACATCAAATAGTGCAGTAAATTGGAATGAACCATTATTTATTAATTTACGAATTACTCATCCAAAGAATGGAATTACTACGGATCAGGTGTATACTGCAATTGAGAGTGCTATGAATACCCCCACTCCAAAAAACTCGTTCAAATTAACAACATTTATTTCAACTTTAGCAAATACTGATATTAAATCAAAATCATTAATGAAATTATCTGTTACTAAACAATGTTATTTAATTATTGACCATACAACACTTGATTCTACTTATACAAGTAGTACTTTGAGTAAAATGCACGGTTTATCTACAGGATTCAATTTTGCAGGTGATGTGATATTATATGGATATGATACATTATTAAATACAAATCCAACTCCAGCTACTGACCCTTCATCAATTGTTCAAACTATAACACCATCTCATCCACCCGTGGTAAATTCAGATTACATTACAATTTCAAGTAGTAAATTGTATATGAGTATTCCAAATACACCTGATTCAGGATATACTATTTTTAATAATATTACACCCTATTGGCCATCTGTCCTTCAAAATTTTGGAGTTCAATTTATGACAGTAAATGCATCAGCCAATGACGCAACTTTAATACAATATGAAGCATTATTCCCAAATAATACAGGATATGTTCGTATGACAACTGCATTGGCAGCAGCTAGACTATTAGTACCAAATGCAAGTTTATCTGGACTTGTACATGGTGTCATTACTATTGGATGGTTTATACTCTATGTACTTTTAGGTGTAGGTGTTGCATTTGGTCTTGGCATACTTGGTTGGATACTTTATATACGGTTTTTGGCGAAATCTTCATCATCATCATTATCGGAATTCAATCCTACTGATATGATGCGTTCCATGATTACTGAAATAATTTCATTTTTGGAAACTTTTATAACAAAAAATAAATAATAATAATAATAATAATAATAACAATATAAAGTAGAGTAGAGTACATAAAAAGGTGTATATAATAAAAATACAAAAATCACGAAAATGCCACCAAAGCCACCAAAACCACCAAAAACATCATCATTATCAAAATCTAGTTCATCCCGTGGTAGTGTTTGTTCAGCCAAATTATCATTCCAAGAATGTGAAATGGCTATTTTACGCGCAGCAATTGATCATTCAACAGAAGAACAACAAAATAGTCAAAGAAATACGAATGGCCCAGAAATTGAAGCAATGATAGAGATTGTAGAATCATTTTTAGCTAAAAAACAAACAATCTGTTATGGTGGAACAGCAATTAATAACATTCTCCCAAGAGAAGTTCAATTTTATAATCGTAGTATTGATATTCCAGATTATGATTTTTATTCATCAAATGCAATGGATGATGCCAAAGAATTAGCAGACGTGTTTTATCAAAAAGGTTATCGTGATGTAGAAGCTAAAACAGGTGTACATCATGGAACATATAAAGTATTTGTAAATTTCATTCCAATTGCAGATATTACATATTTGGATTCAATTATATTTCAACAATTATTAAAACAAAGTCTGAAAATTGCTGGGATTTTTTATGCATCACCTAATTGGTTACGTATGGGAATGTATTTGGAACTTTGTCGTCCAAATGGTGATATATCACGATGGGAAAAAGTATTGACACGACTTACATTATTGAATAAATATTATCCATTACAGCAAGAAACTACGTCAAATCAAGTCAAATGCATAAATCAAACTTTTCAACGACAAATTGAAGGTTATTCAACAAATGTTGCGTCAAAAATTCATGATATTGTTAGAATGACATTGATTAATCAAAATGTCGTTTTTTTTGGAGGATATGCAATGAATATTTATGCATCATATATGCCAAAAACCGAGGCCAAATTATTCAAGAAAATTGCTGATTTTGATGTATTGGCTGAAAATATTGACAAAACTGCAATGATTGTAGTAGAACAATTACAACAAGCAGGATTTCATAATGGCCATTCTATAAAACACGAAGGAATTGGAGAAATTCTTCCAGAACATGTTGAAATTCGTGTTGGTAAAGAAATTGTTGCATTTATTTACGGTCCAACTGAATGTGTCAATTATAATCAAGTAATAATTGAAGGGGTAAATATACGTATCGCAACTATAGATACAATATTACGATATTATTTAGCATTTATATATACAGGGCGACAATACTATGATACAAATCGGCTTCTATGTATGAGTCAATTTTTATTTGATGTTCAACAAAAAAATCGTTTAGAACAAAAGGGAGTACTTGAACGATTTGGATCTTCATGTATCGGGAAACAAGCGACAATAGAAGATATCAGAGCAGAAAAGGCCGAATTATTCAAGAAATTAAGCAAAGATAGAAATACACTTGAATATCAAGAATGGTTTATGAAATATATACCAGAGGAAAAATCACAAATAAAGGCGCCCCGAAAACCACGAAAACTCCCAAAACCCAAACCCAAATCTAAACGACGACACCAACGACACTTGAAAATGAAATCTCAAAAAGCAAGGCAAGCGCGAGGAAAACGAACATATAGAACAACACGAAAAATAAAAAGTGTTTATTACTATTAATTGTTGAATTCAATTCGTATTTGTTTATTTATTTATTTATTTATTTGAACGACAACATTATACATTGCTAATAATCCGCAGGCCGCCAATGAACCAAAAAACATTTTAAAATATATCATTTCATCCATACGACGTTTTAATGTATACATTTGTTCTATTCTCTGACGTGATGTATTATGAAAAACTTCATGGTTTTCATGTAATGTAGACATTTGCCAAAATTTATAAGTAAAAATAGGAAATCTGTAACAATACGTATTTCCAAGAGAATATATATAATGATCAGCTTCTGGATATTTTTGTAAAGTTAATTCCAATGTTTTCATTCTATTCATCAATATGTTTGCCGTACTTTGCCGTAATAGATATGCTCCAGTTGAATAACGTTCATGTCCTCCTCCCGAACTCCCCGGTCCTGCCACTCCCTCCATATTTGTTTTCTTGTTTTCATAAAGAATCGTTGGAATGGATTGTGAAATATAACAAAGTTGTAATATTTCCCAATCATCAGGTGCATTATCAATTATAGAAGACAAATAATCATGACCATTTGATGTTAAACTTTCCCAATATTGGAAATAATCCATTGTCATGTCGTCTTCTAATATTAATCCAAATCCAAAAGTATTTGTTGATTTTGAAAGTGTTTCTATGGCCTTTATATGTGAACGAGTACATGCCATTATTTTTCCTTCTTCACATTGTTCACCATCCACTCCTATAATCCGTTCTATATGATTACATTTTTTAAAAAATGAATGTGATAATGTATTATTTTCCATTCTAATTCGGCGTTTTTCAGATTTCTCCATATTAATCCAATAAACTGATATATTATTATCATTATTATTACTCGTTAAGTCCATTAAATTCATTATGAATAACATTTATTCATAATTCCATTTTAAGTTCATTTATTCAGGTACAATGCAGTCAATCACCAGATAAGAAGATATACACCCTTGAACATTTAAATCCGGACAACTTATGAGTGATTTTCTCATTTTATTATAGTAGAATATGACGCATAAAACACCGGACTACAAAACTTCTGTAGTTCAATACTATTTGAGAAATAATCAAAGTATGAAAAAAGTATGTAAGGTATTTGATTGTAATAAAAGCACACTAAATGACTGGGTTCATAAATATAAAAACAACCATAAAAACCTCACAAGAAAAAAAAGACCGGCAATTTCATACAAAATCAAGAAATACCAAGTTAAAACCGCATTGAATATATTGGATAAGAATGAACAATATACAATGAATGAATTGTCAATGTTACTGAAAGAAAAACACAAAGAATTTGATGTTTCACCTCAACATTTAGGTAGAATTATGCGTAACCATAACCGAACTCGTAAGCGAACCCGCCACGAACATTTCGTTATTCTCAAGACCAACGACGCAAAGAAACTAAAAGCAAGAAATTTTCTAAATTAATTTTGGAATTTCGTCGCACCATCATCAATGACCGAACTGTGATAGAATATGAAACAGAATTATCCAATTATAATAAAAAATCATTGAATATAGACGAATTCAAATCATATATCAAAAAGAAGAACGAAATCAATCATATATTGTTTGATTTTTATGAGAAATATTTGTTCAGAAAACTTAAATTGAATGGATACCTGAATACCAAGCGAAGCGAACAACGAATGATACTGAATTTTCAAAAGAAATTTGGAACACCGGAAAATGTCATCATTGCCTTTGGGGACTGGGAACAACGCCAACAAATGAAATACAAAGAACCGACCAAAGGAAAAGGAATGCGTAGTTTGTTTCGGAAATGTGGTTATAATACCTATTTAGTAGATGAATTTCGTAGCAGTTGTAAGTGTTCGCAATGTAATGGAGGCGAATGTAAGAATTTTTTAATGGTGGAAAATCCAAACCCAAAACCATACAGAAACAATCAACAAATGTGCTGGGGCCTTTTAAGGTGTAAATCCTGTAATGGCTTTTGGAACAGAGATTGTAATGGAGCAAAAAACATCTACAAAATAGCAGAAAATGCGGTAAAAACAATCGCACGACCTGCTTATTTATGTAGAGGAACTTTTCAAGCCATTTTCAAGAGTGGCTATAATCAAAATTTACACGGGAATGAAAAGACCCGACCTTGAAAAACTAAATTTGAAACAACATAAAGTTGTCCGGATTTAAATGTTCAAGGGTGTAAATAAAGTTGTATAATAGTATACAATAGGAATGAATGAAATGGTAATCCCAATGGACCAATACTCGGCAACATTGGGAAATCTGGGCGACAAATTGAAAGAGTATGGATTTGCAATTCTACCATGTTTATTAGACCCTGATGAAATTGCGGAATTTCAATGTAGTATGTGGGATTATTTGGAACATTTGACACAATTGTGGAATCGGCCAATAAATAGAACAGATAAATTAAGTTGGAAATTAATAAATAAATTAAATTTTGGTGAAATTATTTTTGGATTTTGGAATTCTGGACATTGTCAGATGGCATGGAATATACGTCAAAATCCAAAAGTAATTAATGTATTTGCCCATTTATTTAATTGTCACATTGAAGACATGTTGTGTAGTTTTGATGCAGCAAGTATAATATTACCTCCAGAAGTAAAAGGTGGATTTTGGCGTGAAGAATCATCATCATTATGGCATACAGATCAATCACATTTAAATAATAATCTTGTGGGGTATCAAAGTTGGGTAACAGCATTTGATGTAAATGAAGGCGATGCGACATTGGCTGTCCTCAAATCTAGTCATAGATATCGTAATGAATTTTTAGATGCATTTCCAGACACAAATCTAACAAGGAAATTTTATGCCTTAAATAGCGATGAATTAGAGTTTTACAAATCTTCACAAGGATGTACTGAAATACTTGTAACATGTCCTGCTGGCAGTATGGTTATTTGGGATAGCCGGACAATCCATTATGGAATTGAACCATCAATTGAACGAATTTATAGAAATATTAGATGTGTCTCATATGTGTCCTATTGTAATCGGGCTGAATGTGGTGGTGGTGGTGGTGGTGGTGGTGTATATAATGAAGATGGAAATGATGACTATAATGCAATTATGAAAACACGACAAGATGGATTTGCAAATTTAGAAACATCAAATCATGATCCGATTAAAATGACATTTAAACCAACACAACCACATGAAAATGCATTTGAAGATTTGGATATCACACCTATTACAGAACCTCAATTAACATTATTGGGAAAATGTTTGATTGGTCATCGTATTGCTCGTTAAGCGTGTCGCCATTCTCTTTATCCATGTTATTTAATTGAAGTTTAATACTCAAATTCAATTAAATTAAATCCAATCCAATCCAATTCAATACATTTGTTACGTCAAATCACCTTGTATAATCCAAAAACAATACCACCAAAAATACTTGCTTTAATTGCCATTCCAAGATTACCCAGATTACCATCAGGTAATAATAATGATGGAAACATTCTTGAAAATAATGCACGAAATACTGGCATATTGAATATAAAATATAATAATCCACATAATAATGAAACTATGTATTCCATGTTAAGTGACGAATCGGATGATGATGAGGGTAAAGAAAATTTGACATGACGTCCATCATTTGCATTTTTACGGCGACTTTCAATATGTTCACGTACATAATCAGTATTATTGGGCGATGGTGGTGGTGGTGGAATATAATTTGGAATTATATGATTATCATTTTGAATTTCAGTTGTACTCAATCCCATATCTTTTGATGGAAATTGACCGAGCATTGTATTTTTGGCGGTTTGTAAAGAATTAATAATATCATTCATTATATCAGTATTTACAAGTTGATCTTTTCCATTGCCATTACTGGGATGATTTGAAAGACCATGAACTGGAGGATTTGCAATGGCTCCTCCCAATTTATTTGGCAATTCAAAAATACTTGTTGTCTCGTCCATATGATTCTACTCCCAATTTATTGAGTTGCTAGTCTACGCAAATGGATTCCACGACGATGAAGAAGACGACGATTTTGGTGCAACTGGAGGAATTGCGGCAGGATCCATAAGTATAGGTGCAGCCATTAAAGATGGTGTTATCATTGTCAATTGTTTCTTTTCATCACTACATTTTGATGGGATTGCAGTATATTTGAAACATTCATCACCATATTGAAATGTTTTACCTTCCACTTCTTTAACAACAGAACCTTTAAATACAATACAATTTTTATCATGACATGTCCGTCTGAATAAAGTTGCAATACCTAGACCTAAAACAATGGAAATGAATATCTTTCCTTCAGGTGTCGTTAAAAGACGTTTTAAACTATTGCCAAACATACGAGTACCTGTATACAGTTACTCGTGATTATGTTGACGAAATAGACATTTTTGTTTAATTATTCCTGGAATATCAGAAATAATGTCTACATCTTGTTGACTACAGTCTGTCATCCATATTTTGACAATACAGAAATTCTTTTTTGGTGATATTGTAATTCCAGTCACATTTTTTGAAATTTCATGATTTTTTACCAATGTTTCACCTAATAATGATAAAAAAAGAATTTTCCAAACATCACCAACCGTTTTATTCAAGATTTTAAATGAAAAACTACCGCCTGATTTATTTTGTGGATCTTCCCATGTCGGTTTTATTCCACTTCTCATAACAAATAACATTGTAGTACGCAACATTGCACTTGGAATTGTATCATTTAAAGCCATGCATTCTTCTACATTATGAATACCAGAAAATATTACTTTGTAACTGGATAATGCCCAATCGGTATTTTGCGGTAAATGACAGTACATATCCCAAGAACACTCCAATGGATGACGATTTATTGGAGGAGTTGTTGGAAATGTTGAAGACGTTGGTGACGAAATGATGACATTGGAGGTTGGTAAAGTAATATTTTCTTTATCGGTAGTAGAGGTAGCATCATTTTTTTTGGTAGTATTATCAAAAAGAATTTCATCATTGTCAATAGGGGTGGAAATAATTTCCGGCATCATCATCATCATCATCGTCTTTTTGATGAATATGTGAATGACCCCTATTTATGTATCTTACTATGATTTTTCTTTTATATTTGTATAATTTGTACGATGAGCGAATCTATTCCACATAACTTCAATATATTCATTTGGTCCTAAAGTATGACTATTCATTTCAGCATCTAAATAAACTATCCGATAACTCAAAATATCAAGAAATGCAGTTGATTCATGACCTATTAAATGCAACATTTTACGAATAAATGGTACTGTAAATAATTCATTACCTACTACCATATATTCAACGGGTACAGACAAAAAAATACAACTATACACACCACGCCATGGATAAAGTTCTACATCTAATATTTGTACTTTTTTGTTTGGTAATTTTATTAAAGGGAATGGAATTTCACCGCTACATTTGACAATCGTTTTCTGTGTATGATCCGCCATAATCTGATGATACATAATCATACAATCTGTAATAGCTAATTTCGTACTTTGACCATCACTTGTTCCTAAAATAACGCGTGTACTGGCACGGTCACAGTCACAGTCACAATCACAATCGCAATCACAATCACAATCGCTATCAGACTTGATGTGTTGTTCTCTACATATATATTGATAATGTACGCTTTTGCCATTTTTATTTACAATTTCATAACCTGACATATTTGTTGGGGTCCATGTAAACTTTTTACAGAAATTATTCAATTCATATTGTATTCTTCCATACACCAAAACGATTGGCCACATGCAATTGATTACTTTATCCCACATAATATCAAAGATATGCTGTATATTCTATAATTCTTATACATCCTTTACGTCTTTTTCTTTGTGACAATTGTTTTTTTCTTGTTCATTACCGATTGCCCATTACAAAAGTTTCCAACGACATCGCCCATTTCACCATCTGAGGTGATTGCATAAATAGGCCCGTCTAATTCGTCGGTTGTATAATACGTTTTCCCGCCGATTTCAACTTCCAGTACCGATACTTCTTCTTCTTCGGCTTCTTCTTCGGCTTCTTCTTCGGCTTCTTCTTCGGCTTCTTCTTCGGCTTCTTCTTCAGCTTCTTCTTCCGCTTCGGCTTCCGCTTCGGCTTCCGCTTCGGCTTCCGCTTCTTCAACGCTTTCTTCTGGAATCTTTTGCTCCTCTACTTCTTCTACTTCATCTTCTCCAACGTCTTCTTCTGTAACGTCTTCTGATCCAACGTCTTCTGAACCGACGTCTTCTGATCCAACGTCTTCTTCTGCAACGTCTTCTTCTTCTGCAACGTCTTCTCCTGCAACGTCTTGGTCTTCCTCTGAAACATCTTCTTCCTGTTCTTGAACTACGTCTTCTTCCTCTTTCTCTGATTCAACTTGGTCAACTTTGGAATTATCCTCTTCTTTATCAAGTTCAACTTCAACTTCTACGTCGTCCACCACTTGTTTTTGTTGTTTTGCGGCGAGTACAAGAACATCAACATCAATCTCTTTTTTAGTATTCGGTTTGTAAGTAGAATCATCAACAGCACCCCCAGAATTCCCAGAATTCCCATTATTCTTCTTTCGTACAGTTACATTGTCTGATGTAATATGAACCATATGAGTCAGATTATACATGACATCAATATGTTTTGTCAACTTTTCAACAGTCTCACGCAAAACTGCATTTTCTTGTTCTAATCGTTTGACAATGGGTAAACCTTTTAATAGTTCATATGTTTCAGCATACAATTTGTAATTATCGTACGTATTTTCAATATATCTATTCATTTCAGTCTCAATGCCTTGAATAATATGTCTGGAAAATGATGATGATGATGATGATGATGAAGAGGATAATGATGCCATTTGATTTATTTTAATGTATGCGGATTATTGATTTGTGAAAAGATTATTCAAGTTGGAGTAAAAGAACTATTTATCTTCTTTTTTACTTTAAACTTGTTGAATCTGCTTTTGGATAGATAAATTATATCTAGCCAAATCTTTAATTCAATTTTTTGAAAAAATTGGAAACACATAAATGTCGGATAAAATGGATATTTATTTTCGTTTCAATAAAACATTACAATCGTCAAATACCAATCCAATTTCCATTTTTGGGGATTAAATCATCAGTTATACCTTGGAATGCTTTTCCAAACCATTTCATTGGATAATAGACATTTTTGGATACAGATGGATTTAACCATGCACCCCACCAACTAAAACTACTATTGGCAATTATATGATGGTCACAACAACTCATAATCACCATTTGTTTCCAATCCGAGATATTATCATCTACCTTGATCCATTTTATATTTGGATAAGATTTGCCCAGTATGGTGATTATTTCATTGACATGTAAATTACTTTCTTCTTCACAAAAAAAAAATATAGTAGAAGGTTCACATCCTAGCACCGAACAAAGGAGATTTAATGCAGTTGAATAATATTCCGTTGTCATTATCGGATGATAATCAGGCGTTTTCAAATAATCACCGAGACGAAAATGGATACTTGTGATATTATTTTCAGGCGATGAAGATGCAGGAGGAAAAAACTCGGACTTTATTTCCAATTGAATTCTATCAAAATCAATCATTTTTAATATTTCCGACCGATATTCTAAAAAATATTCTTCAGTTTGAAAATATCCCGATAAAATAATCGTGGTAAATTTGTTGAGTTTGAGAGGCGGAAGAGGTGCTGGTATTTGTTTATAATGAAACCACGGTTCATAATAAGTCATGATTTCATTCGTTTCTTGGATTGGTAATAGATGTGATTCAAGACCACTTAAGAATGTTTTCCAATATGTTGGTCGGTGTCGTCCGGTAGTCAATACTTTATCTGGTTTAAAATGAAAGTTGATATTATTTCGTTTCGCGTATGCAATGGTAGTAAATATTTGAAATAATTGGTTACCCAATCCACCAACCAGATTACAAGTTGTATCTGTTTGAGTTTCCACAACAACCACTGGCATTACCTCTTTACGTATCTATTTATTTGATTTATACACCCTTGAACATTTTAAATGGAACAACTTTATCTTGTTTTTTATCATATTATTTTATGATATGAAACAAAAAGGATTAGAGTATCAAAATTTACACGGGTATGAAAAGACCCAACCTTGAACCTCTTTTTTTGGAATTTTGTTCCATTTAAAATGTTCAAGGGTGTAAATAGAATCTCTTTCTCTTTATATTTAGATTATTGTTTTGGCGTTTTGGCATGTAAATAAAGTAAAAACTAAAATTGTATAAATAACCATATTATATAGAAGATACAAGATGATGATGCGTTCACGTGAACTGCCAAGTCCAACCGAATATTCAATCCCGGCTGCACGACTTTTTCAGAAACCATATCCTATTCACAAATTATTCCAGATGTTGCATAAAATATGTCGTTCAGATATCCATGTATGTAAATGTTCACCATTTCATCGTATAAAAGAATGGAAACGATTTCATTTAAATATTCCAGAATCAGAAGCAATTGTAACAAAATTAGATGATTATTTTTTATTTGATTGTTATTCTTTCAAGAAACTTAAATATCATGATTTATTGGTATCATTTATACAAGAAATTCACGATGAATATTATTATCCATCCAAACGACATTTTGCAGAAGAAGATATTACATATGAACGATTTATTGTCATTTTAATCCACATTCTCAAATCGTTGAATATAGAATATCATCGTTCAATGGTTTTATCATCTTCAATGCCAATTGTATATCATATCAATATTTCTTCTTTATACAGGAATTTATCAAATAGTGGTATGAACAATGGCACGAATCATACCAAAGGTGGAGATGAAGATGGAGCTGGTGATAAGGATGGTGACGAAACGTAGCGTAAATTTGTTCTGTCAATTGGATTTGGATTTGGATTTGGATAATGAATCTATAATTCCACTCGTAAAAAATGCCAATTCCATTTGGTCTTCATGTAAAACATTAAAAAACGTGATATATTTGCAAATATAAGGAATAAAATGATATTTAGTTTCTTCATTCATCATGGAAGAATCAATATTTTTAATAAATATAAAAAAACTATCCATAATATCAATAACTGAATATCCTTGGTCAAAAATCCCATAAATGATTGCGATTGCGTGGTTCAAGTTTCCATTACATACTGCTTCAATATATTCATAAAATGTTTGCGGTGAAATATCAGTACAAATCTTTTCACAAAAAACTAAACTACACCGTGAACCACTCGTCCCTAGAATAATGTTTATTTTTTCCAAATAATTAATTAATGGTCGGGCTGACACATTTGATAAATTCAAAACAAATTCACGTGCCGCAGGTTCTAATGATAGATTTTCTTGCTTACATATTTTAATCATTAAATCTTGTAAATGACAACGATGTAATTGTGGTAGACGAATAAATTGTAATCGTGATTGTATACTTTCAATGACTTTTTGTAAACTACTACAAGTTGCTATAATATGAACATTATGACCATATTTATCAATATAATTACGAAATACTTGTTGACTTTGTTCATTTATAGCATCAATATCATCAATTACAACAATTTTCTTTTTCCCATGGATATTACTATAAGATTGACAAAATATCTTCATTTCATTACGATAATAATTGATACCTTGTTCTTTCAAATTATTAATAAACAAAATATTATCCGGAAAAGATTGTTTTTCAGAAAGACCATAATATTCACGTAAAAATGCATATAAAAATGTTGTTTTACATGAATCAGTATTTCCAATGAATAACATGTGTATACGTGGCATTGTCAATATGGATGATATAATAGATTTAAAGGTATCATCAAAATGGAAATCTTTTACGAAATGCGGCTTATATTTGGTTATAAATGTTTGAGCAATATCTTGAGGGCGGGCTGAGGTTTGTGAGGGCTGTGAGTGTTTCGGATCTGACATTTATCGGGTTCAATCTCAATTATATTGTATCTATTATTATTCTTTCTAGGTTCTATCTTATGACTATTACGACTCTTATGATAATCGTCTACTGACATTGTGTTTTTTAGTCTTTTTTATGCTTTTTATGCGTTTTATCTTACATCTGCGTGTTTTACCGCCGCCTTTTCGGCAGAGGCGACCCCCCCCACGCCCCGCGCCCCCCGTGTCGCCTTTTTGTTGAGAATAATTTTGCAAGATAGATTTGTATTCTTTTATCGCATCTTCAATGAATATTCTATCAATTAAATCGGGTGTAGACATTTTAGTAAACAGGGCTAGAAATGCATCAATAATCTTAATATCATCTTTTTCACTATTTAGTCTCATATCCAAACCATTAAAAACGCATTTCAACGCCATTCCTAATCCATAACTATCAAATGTTTTAATCAATTTACTTAGAAATTCATCATATGTCAAGGCACTATTGGCCATTTTTAGATTAAAATTGTGCATAATTGATATTATTGCTGAATCACATTTTGTCCCAGGTGGACTAATTTCTTTACAATATGTGGAAAATGCTGATGAAAATCCTTTACGTTGACGAGAATCAAGTGTTGAATATGGATCAGGTAATTTAAATTTATCAAAATTTCCTTGTAATGCAAAATAAGCTTCCATTGGACATGCAAAATAAAAATCGGAAAACATATTATATTTATTTGTTCTGCATCCTTGTTCCAATTGTTTAGATGTGGTCATTAATCCAAAATCAATGAATTTCGCCTGAAATGTATTTTGATTATAAACTAAATTATCTGATTTAATATCCCGATGAATATAGCCTTTCGTAAGGAATGATTCTACTCCTTGTAGTAAATTCAAAACTGCTTCCAAAAATGGTTTATTCAAGATTTTTCCTGCACCAGATTGTCTATATTTGCGTAATGTCATTCCACCATCATCCATCACTAAAAGACTATATTTTGCCAAGTTTTTCTGGATTACTTTAGAATTCCTGCATCGTTTTATACCTGCCATTGTTTCTTGTGATAAATCAGGTTCACATTTCACTGGCATATTAAGATGAAACTGTTTTTGTTGATCAATTTCATCTACAATTTTCAAATTATCCAATTCTTTGATGGCATCTTTGGTTAATAATAGTTTAGATACTTTGCCATTGTACGATGATAATGATGATAATGATTGATTTATTGATTCGTTTTTATCGCATTTCAATGATGGTTTATGTACACATCCATATCCACCTTCGCCAATAACCAAGGATTGTTGTTGGTCGGGTTCCGTGAGATTTGGTGAGTTTAAACCCATGGGTAGATAAGAAGATAAGAGATATATATACAATATAGCAATATTAAACGGTCTATTTGTAATAAACAACTAAACAAATAGACAAATAAACAAATACACAAATAAACGAATAAACAAATACATTTATAACTTGTAATGGCTTCTCCATATTCTATTCTGGGCGTTTCTAATGACGCATCTCAATCAGATATTAAAAAAGCATATCGTACATTATCCATGACATGGCATCCTGATAAAAATACGAGTCCAGAAGCAAAAAGCAAATTTCAAGAAATTAGTCAAGCTTATGAAACCGTCGGTGATGAACAAAAACGGGAACAATATGATAATGAACAACGCGGTGGTGGTGGATTTCCCGGTGGATTTCCAGGCCATCATGGTCATCCAGGATTTCATCACGATATTTTTCAACAGTTTTTTGGCGGTGCAATGGGCATGAGTATGGGAGGATTTCCTGGTGAAATCCATATTATGCGAAATGGTGTTCCTTTCCATGTTCACATGGGGGGTGGTGGGGGGGGTGGCGGGGGGGGGGGACCCCCCGCTCCTATTATTAAAAACATTTCATTAACTTTACAACAAGCATTTTCAGGAGGAGTTGTTGAAGTTGAAATTGAACGATGGATAATACATGATGGACATCAAGAAAATCAAAAAGAACTCTTTAAATTAAATATTCCACCTGGAATAGATAGTAATGAAATGTTGATTTTAGGAGATAAAGGAAATATTTCAGGAGGGAGAGCCGGTGAAGTAAAAATAACATTTACAATTGAACCTCATTCATTATTTCAACGTAATGGAATTGATATTACTATGAAACGTACAATTTCATTAAAAGAATCATTATGTGGATTTACTTTGGAATTTCAACATTTGAATGGTAATATGGTATCATTGAATAATAAACTATCATCCGAATCTACTGAATATAAAATTATTTTACCAGGAACTAAAAAAGTTTTACCAGGATTGGGTATTCAACGTAATGGTCAATCTCCTGGAAATTTAATTATTGAATTCCAGGTTGAATTTCCAACAGTTCTTACAGATTCACAAATAGAAGAACTTGCACGCATATTGTAATATTTATTCATTTGTTAATTTCGTCCACAAATAAAAATGCTATTGTAATTAAAAAGGATTAAAAGACAATTAACCTTTGTATTTAATAAGAAATATAAATGTTTATTAAGAAGTTGAGTAACTGTTAAAACCCAACTAAATATGTATCATACATTGGAGGTAGATAGTTGTTTTCTTTGATTGGAATGGTGATAAATTCAATATTGTTTCGGTCCAAACAATCATGTTTGAGTAAAACTTTTTCTTTAATTTTAGAAGTATCTATTAAATCCTGCAAATTATGTACATCATGACTGAATTGTAGTATTTTATTACGGATAAATTCTTCGTCGCCAAAATAAGACAAATGCCAACCACTAGGAGTGCTACACCCGCACTCACACCCGCCCCCACACCCGCTCCCGCACCTGCTCCCATTGCTAGAAACTGGTCGTCGTGGATATGTGAATCTTAACTCTTGAGGATTACAACTAGTTTTGTAGTGACGAAAACTCATAACAGCTGCATAATTCCAACTTTTAGATATTTTTGTCGTTAAATTATAATAATAAGAATCCATAGGAAAACAAGCAACAAAATCCAATTGTTGGTCTGTACTTTTAATCCATTCAAGTACTGATGGGTCAGGTATTTCATTTAAATCGGATATAAAGACATGGTCGTTGTCTCCGAGTTTCAATGATTGAATACCAATATCCAAATGTCTTCGTTGACAATTTTCATTATCCCATGCATATTTGGAGTTGCTACTAAAATTACTAACTTTTATATAAACAATTTTATTTGCGAATTCATTGAAACGATGTTTATTCTCTATAAATAGTAAAGGTTTATCGTTTCCAACAAACGTTTTGGTTGATTCGCATATGACAAAATAGTCAACCACATTGTTCAATATTTTCATTCTATAATAAAGTAAATCTAATTCGTCGTGAAATATAAAACAGTCTACTATTTTCATTTTTGATAAATAGATATGTAGATATGTATGTATTTATGTATGTATTTATGTATGTATTTATGTATGTATTTATGTATGTATTTATGTATTTATGTATGTATCTACAATAAATGATGAAAAATGCTGAAAACAAACCTGGTTTCTTTTCAACTAGTCATTCATTCATTACTTGATTGCGTCATCTACATTGTCGTCGTCACTGTACATGCATCATTGACACATTTATTTTGCATTTTATCGGCTACCCAAATAAACCATTTTGATAAAGCATATGTTCCTTCATTCACAATTTCTTGAACCGGCAAAACTGCAAACCATTGATATTTCGGGCGTTTCAAAATTTCATCAGAATCAATCCATATTCCTAATACATCAGGTATTAAATGAACATAATCATCCGTCATCCAATTATCTAATAATAAAAGTTTCTTTTCAGCCGATATGACTCCTACATTTTCGGCACCCAATAATTTCATTTGTCTATTTTTAATTGCTCGTACACAAAATCGTGATAATCCACCAAAAAATTGTTTTTCAGATGTAAATTGTCCACTTGAATGTAGCATTTCAGCTTCATCAATTAATTCTTTAATTACGGGATCATTTTTTCCACGCGCACCAATAAAACGAACATCAGGTGCTAATTCCATACCAAACATGGAATTTGTTTCACCTGTGGATGCCGAAATCCGACCTGCACCACCTTTATTAAAGAATTCAGCAACAAATGGTTTACCTTTTTGTTGTTGCTGGTACAATACAGATAAATTACGCATACAAAGAAATGAATTTGGAACTACAATACCACCATATGTATGAATTAGTTTCAAAAATCCCATTTGTCTATAATGATTTTTAAATGGTTCTGCTGCATTTTCCATATCTATATTATTCCAATCATTTGGCAATAATCGTGCAAAACTATCATCATCTATTAAACAAATATTGAAATCATCTGAATTCTCCATAATTAGTGATTTAATTGTAAAATGTAAATAGGGTTGATTCAAATCATATGAAGCGCGTGAACCAAATGATTCCCATTGACGAGAATTACGTGAATATGTTGTATGAATCCATAAAGGTGGTTTTGATGATGCAAAAAACTCGTCATCATTAAGTAAATAATTACGAATTAATTTAAAATCTGAACGTGTAAAATCAGTGTCTAAATATTCTTTGATTTTATTTCCAAATGTACCAGCTATCAAAATCATTATTGTAGCGAAAGCATACCTCGCCCAATATTGTTTATCCAAAAATGTCATATACAGATTACTTACACTTTATGTTTCTTGCAGGGCTTATGTTAATTATTATCAGGTCAATCGCAAAAAATATGATAATATAGTTTGATTTTTAGCTTCATACTTGTCAGTTTGTTGTTGACCTTTATATCGTTTTTCTAATAAACGTTGTTTTGATGTTTCTTGTTCCATTTCCCAGTGTAAAAGACTATCCGCCCCGCAACCATCACCACCCCCGCCACCCCCATTTACTTGGCCACGTTCATTTTTCATCATATCAATTGTTTTTGGTGGTGGTAAATCATTCGTTGCTGATACTGGAATCACCGTTTGGTCACGATGAACTCTTCTCAAATCATCAAATTGTATGCCACGACAATTTCCACTTTCATTGCCGATATAAATATGATTACGAATTGATTCATTGTCATCATCATCATCGTCACTATCAAATTTATGCCCTGCTGCTGAATGTGAACTATTTAAAGTACGGAATCCACCATTATATTTTATTAAAGAATCTTGTTTGGTTTTAAATTCTTCCATTGCATCATTTATTTGTGCAATACCATGAATTGATGATGATGATGATGATGATTTTGCTACATCATGGAACCAATCAGAACTATTATTTTTTTTAATTTTCGGCGTCATCATTTTACTTTCAAATAAAGCATTAAACTTTTTATTGAATCCTTTTTGTTTCGTTTCATTATTTATTGCAACACAAGCACCAGATTCATTATTTGATTCTACTGAATACGTTGTATTCTCTGGTGTAAATTGACGGTCTTGTTTATGTATTTCATTATACAAGTCTACTATTTTTGATAATGCACGTTTATAAAAAATGAAATATTCAGGACCTAATTTTGATTTGTCGGGATGTAACATGAGAACTTTACGTTTCATAGCTTTAATTGTAAAAGGTGTTAAAGAATCTACATCAGTTTGAAACAAATCCAGAATTTGTTCAAGACTGTAATCTTCTAAATTTGGTTCAAAAGTGGTCGGACTATTGGATGATTTTGATGGCGGTGGCGATTTACCAATCATTATTCCAATTCTTTGTTTATAACGATATATATGGTATAATGGGGTTTTTATTGAGAAAAAGAAAACATGGAAAAATGAAACAAACTGGAGCGGCAATTAAATGATTTTACAAAAGAATGATTCAACTTTATCATTATCGGCACCAATTAAAACATCCGTTGGAAATATTTCTCTATTTTCTTGTTTATAATACAACAATGCAGGAATACCTGGAGTAATTTTATTCTTTTTGAAATATGCATATAAATCAAATGATTCATCAACATCAATTATAAGAAATTGAATAGAATTTGAAGAATATTCGTGCCATTTATCAAATACTCCTTTAATTCTTTGACATGGACCACACCATGTTGCTTCAAATTTGACTATAATATCAGTTGTTTTGGATTCCAAAAATAATTTAAATTCTTCACGAGTAAAATTCTTTTCCAAAAGTGGTAGAGGCATTCTATAATTCTATTGTATGTATGCATATATAGAATCTTTCACTTTACATTAGTTTCAACGTGCAATAATAATAATAACTCATTAATCGGTGGTAATATTGGATGACATTCCCAATCAAATGTACAGAATGCAGAATGATATTCTAATTTGGTACAACAATCATCATCATCGTCACCACCATCATTATTACCATAAAGTTGTTTTCCATATTTATCAATAAAATCACATCCAGATTTTGAAACAATCCATTTCTGCGCAGCATTTCTTGGATAAACAAGTGCCAATTGTAATTGTGATGAAATTGGGATTGTTATCAATTCAGGTGGAAAGAAATTCATTGTGTAATGTGGAATATATTTGACTAAATCAGAAATTAATGGAGCATATGCATAATTATATTTCCATTTCCAATCAGGACAATCTTTGCTATAATATTTCCATGTCCATTCTAATGATTCCAAATAATTTATACAAATTTTTTTCAATTCATCTTTTCCATGATTTGTAGTAATATCAATATCCAAGAGAACCTGATAATATCTATATTGCCAACCATCTTCAGTTGGACAAATATATTTTTCAATTTCACGATTAATACATGGATACATTCGTTGTTTATCAGTTTCATTCATTCCATTGACACGAATTTCTTGTTTTTCACGTTCTTGATAAAGGGTACATAATAATGATTGTTCTTTTTTGGCAAGTACATCTAAAAATGTCCATACATTTTTCCAATGAATATTATCATCTTTACCAACTATAAAAGGTTTACTGATATGTTTATAAATATTCATTAATAATTGCATTCCATTACCACGTAAATCCAAAATAATCATTTTTTTTATAAAATCATTCCCTAATAAAAAACACATGAATATGTATTGACGAATATCTCCATTGGAATATTGACATAATCTATGTTCTAATTCACAAATATCCAATACATCTACTGCATCAATCGGCGAATTTGATTTTGATGATGATGATGATGATGATTTTGATTCTACTTGTCGTTCACGATAAATATACAATTCTTTCCAATATTTGCAATGAAATAGAGACAACATGAACAAATCAGCATCTAGTCCATATACAGCGGCAGACATTGTAGACATATTATCTGCTTTAGACTGAGTATAATTTTCACGAACATATGAAAACATTTTTTGTTCACCTTCTCCTGGTTCATCTGAACCAGAAATAATTATTTTATATGGTCTAGGTTCACCATACAAAAAATGCGCTTTTACAGCAATTGTTAAATCATCCATAAATTTTGTTCCAGGTGTAATTTGCAATGTATTTGGTAATATCAAGGATATTGCGGCTGATTTGAATCGGCGGTCGCGTTGTTGTGCAATTTTTGCTACTGGCGCTGTTCCATCAAAAGCAATGTATAATAATGCTTTTATTGGAACTTTATTGATTAATTTGTCCAAAGATTCAATTACATGATTGATTATCATATCATTCGTTATTATTGTATTACCGGCATTGTTGCCCTCTAAATGATTAAAAGCATCATATACTACAGAATTACTATCCATGTAGAATTCATCAATACCTGTAATCGGCAACTTCATTTTACGAATCGCAGGATGACTACGAATAATGTGCGAAAAATAAGATGGAATTCCCATGGTATCAAATATCAAAATATTAATGAGAAAATATAAATAGGTATACTTGTAATTATTTGTAATTATAGCCATTTTCTTTCTATACTTTTTTGTCTTGTTACAATATAATATGCTAATACCACTTAACCTACAAAATATCATTTATTTTATTGGGCGGTTAGCCCCAATCATATTGGTTCTCTTTTTTGTAATGGTTAGTATATTTAACCAAGATTGGAGAGGTGTTTTATATTTGTCTGGTATTCTATTATCATGTTTCTTGGCAATTATTGCATCAAATACAACCGAAGCACTTTTCAGGGGACCTGGTGAACATTCTATAACAACAGTTGCCATTGATTCTCCTCATGGCATAGCTGCAGTGCAGTCATCTCAGAGTAACATGTGTTTTTTAGGTGAACAACCAATATCAAAATATCCATTAAGTAGTGTCATTATTGGATTTACTACAATGTATATTTTCTTACCAATGATTCAAATGTATAATTCAACCGTGAACCCATTATTGGTTTTTTTAATTTGTATTTTTGCGACAGTAGATGTTGCATTTTTAATCCATAATAAATGCGTTGCGTTTAAATTCCCAAAGAATCTTGCTTTAAGCACTCTAATCCCAATTGTTATTTCATATGGTCTTGGAAGTTTATGCGGATTCGTATTTGTCGCAATGTTGAGTTCTACTAATAATAGTAATCTTTTGTATTTTGGTAGTTCAAATACTGGTCCATTATGTAAACTAGATGGAGCAAGTAAAATGTCATGTAAAGTATACAGAAATGGAGATTTATTGACTACGACATAATGGACATCAATATAACATCCATGAAAATATATAAAAATAAAAAGACTACACTTAATATTAATTCATCTCTTTATTAATTCATGCGTATTATTATTGATTGTCGTGAACATGATCTTTGGGAAAAAATGACAATTCAACCTTTACCTGATGGAATAGAACTTGTCAAACAAAGTCTTCCCATTGGAGATGTATTGTTTATAGAAGGAGAAAAGGATATTTTATTGATGGAACGAAAAACTATAGATGATTTATTAGCATCTATCAAAGATGGAAGATATAAAGAACAATCATATCGTCTATTACATGGTACTCAACTTCATCATAGTAATATTTTTTATTTATTAGAAGGGAATCAAATGAAATATAATATTCAAACTCGTAAAACAATAAATGGAGCTATAACTTCATTATGTTATTACAAAGGGTTTTCTTTACTAAGGACGAGTTCAGTTAGTGACAGTGCAGAATTATTGATGCATATGGCTATCAAAATAATGAAAGAAACTGAAAAGAAGAATTTTCCACATTATATTGAAAATCATGTCGGTAGTGGTACAAGAATTGACTCGGCCGGGACCGGGGTCGTAGCTGGGGCCACATTGGATGTAGGT